>Ga0209083_1000442_pt1 | contig 61685 bp, 71 predicted proteins | sample AM7aDNAmetaG_FD_184132 | JGI IMG/M metagenome (GOLD analysis project Ga0209083, IMG submission 184132) | Freshwater microbial communities from Finland to study Microbial Dark Matter (Phase II) - AM7a DNA metaG (SPAdes) (version 3) | ecosystem: Environmental > Aquatic > Freshwater > Lake ... | reverse complement strand
GCGGGAAGAGTGTTGGTTACTACAGTCGAGAGAGTTCGTGTAAAAATGATGGCAACGGCCTTTGCTTTTAACCTGTATCAGCTCTGCACACTGAAAAATGCCAGAGTTATCTAGCTTAGTGGTAGCTATCGAAGTATGACTAAAAAAGATGATCATAGATGGAGAAATGGACGCGATGAGCGCGGAAAACGCACTATTCTCGGAAATTCCTCCTCAAATGCAAGTAAATAGGAATTCTCACTTAAAGCTCCAATATTTATGCCCCGTAAAGCTAATGATAGTAATTATCGGCAAGGCAAATAGTTGTCCTATTCTTGGATCGAAATTGAAGACATCTACTAGAAGGAATAAGGTTATTGCATTGACGATAAACACTAAAAGATATACAGAATTGAATTTTATAAATTCTTTCAATGGATTTTTATCGGATTTAAATGTCCAAAATTTGTTCCATAAATAGCTATGTGTTACTGCAATAATATGAGAAAATACTAAAGCAATAAAATAGTTAAACCAATTTAAAAATATTACAAATAAGCCGTATCCAAGGATTGTATTCAATATTCCAATTAGGCCAAATTTTGATAGCTGTTTCAAATCCAAAGCTGGAGCAATCTTGTGGAACTCTCCAAGAAGCAGTTTGTGTATATCCTGTGAATTCACATTGGCCTCTGATTATCTGCTTAGAATTTTTCTAAAACACAGATTTAATAAAGATAATCCAATATAAATTGTTTATTAATTTCTAATTTATATAAAGCCATGGCTATCCAGCCATCCCCTCTTATCATCCTCTCAATTCAGATAATGGCCGATATAGCCTTCAAATAGCCATAACTTTCCTATCTTCAGGTTCTTAATTCTGTCCCAGATGACGATCCTTATAAAGATTTAAAAAGGTTTCGACTCGTGGACTACCATCTTAAATAATGGCAACCTCGCAGCCCATAGCGCCCGAAATTCAAGTGCCTTCTCCCGGCCTCCAATGTCGTCAAGCCCGCCAACTGCCGTGGTCCGGAGGTGAGTGGAGTGGAGTGCAATCTCGGTTAATATGGTCTTGGAGATGGATAATTAAACCCTGGTGGCTGCGGACGTTCACCACAGAGACACAGAGCGCACGGAGGACAAATGGACGGAGGACTGCGATTTTTTTTATCGCAATGCCCCATACTTGCATAGGGGATGAAGTGCATTCGTAGTCTCTCGGAATATGCAGAAAAATGATTTCAAGAAAAAATTTGAAGGATTAATGATTAATGAAACAAATGACTTTTTGATAGCTTCTCCATGTAATTTTTGTTTGAATATGCATCAGTTGAGCAGGTTTTGTTGCATTTCAACTCAACCCTATACATGATGGATTTAGGAAAGATATACGGACTGCTTAAGCTAATATCTCTGGAAGTATTTTTCAAGTAATCTTGCATAGTATCAGGGCTCACCAGTATATATATAGGCAAATTTTTATTCATCCTTATCAGATCTGCGAGGGAACCGATGCCAGATGGGGAATATGGGGGGGTTAAATTATCGAGTACCGTTTCGCCTGGAATACTGTTGTAGATCGTTCCAACTATAATATTTGGATGATCCATATGGAAATCTATGTTGAACCAAGCCCAAATTGGGTAGTAAAATTGGCAATATATCTTGTCGTTGGCTGTTATATTAAATTCTGATATAAATGAACCTAAACGATCTCGGAAAGAGGACGAATCGAAGCTTTGCATTCGAGTTTCTTTTGCATAGAGGAATAGCGAATTTGCCCCTTGGGCAAGCAGACAGATAAGAAGAATGGAAGATACTGCTTTAAATACAATTTTATGAGTTCGAATACATAATATATTATAATATAAAAAAACTGGCATGAATGTAATTAATAATATGATATATGGATAGATCTGGACAACCTTTCGGGTATCAAGGATACCCCCCTCAACACTAATCCAAAGAGATGATGTAACAAGTATCAATACGGTCGAGTAGATTAGAACATAGCTAGTCAGTGGGATGGTCTCTTTCATAAAAGCAATCAGTTGTTTTTTAAAAGCTAAGGAAATTATGATAAATGAGCTAGCAAAAACAATAATCATCATTATCGCCTTATAATCAAGATAAAAAATTTGCTCGATAACCGTCCTGAATTTAAATATCATCACATCAATTGGGGGATTAGACGAGCTTGTAGTTATATTATATACCTTTGAGGAAATAGATCTCCACGTGATAAATGGAACTATCGATATAAGACAATAGTCCGCAAGCAAAACGATCGTTCTGTTTAGTTTTATTTTATTACTATTTGTCATAATTACGATTATTCCGGCGAAGAAGAGCGTTATGCCGATATATCGTGTAAGTTCGGCAATGAGCGTGAATATGCCTGCCAGGGTAATAGAACTCAAACTTCCAAATTTGTTATGGATTACTAAAAAAAGCATGCTGAGCAAGGAAAAGAAAAGGTAAGGCATATCACTTGAACCTAATGTTGCCAAATAGAATACGTATTTGGAGGAGAGTAGGAAAGTAATGCATGCAAGGTACCCCACTACGGGTCTACAAATAATCTTGCCAATAAGAAATATTGGAAATCCTAGTAATGAATAGCATATGATAGGCATAATGCCTGTTGACTGCTCTGAAGTCAAGCCGAATCCCATTCCAATTGCAACTAGAAACGGAAATATGGGGCCTTCAGAATAATATGGGAATTTATTGATAAAGTTCTCGCCATCAAGCATATAACTAAACGAATCACCAAAGAACACGGAGCCTTTTGGTGTTGAATAGATACATAACATTAGGGCTAATATAAAATAAGCCATGCAAAACAATAGCTCATAATTTGTCAAATATAAGTGCTCGGAATATTTGCCGATATCGACATAATCTTTTAGTTTCATTTAGGCCCCTTGTTTTCAACCACGTTTTCCTTAGATCACCTAATCATTCGATAACTGATGCCTTAAAACCCTTCGAACGCTTGCCTTCGCTTTACTCTCATCTCCGGTATCGCCTTTTTTTGATCTGCCGGAAGCACCCCAGCTCCTGCTTCCATTGGCCGTGGTCCTGTATCGCACTACCTCTGCATCTATTCTCCCGGCCGGCCCCTTTCTGGTGAGCAGCTCCTGGTATCGTAACACAGCCATGGATCGAGCATGTCTGCATGCGCGGGGGTGAGGGCATGATGCAGAGGACTGGCGTAGTATGCAAGTTTTCTTCATGTCGTTTTGCGGATAATCGAGAGATCAATCGGCTTGATTAACCAGGCCACAAGACAGATTAATAAATTAACTGCATAAAAAGCTAATAGTATCATGGAGAGGGCCACGGCGGATTCGCTGCTGTATCCTAGATATGAGAAGAGGACGATAAGAGTTGCGTCTCTCGTTCCTATGCCGGATATGGATACCGGAATCAGGGTAATTATGACGGATATGGAGATGCAGATGACCAAATATGTAAAAGGAATATTGAGATGGATCGATAATGCAAGGATATACATTATGGTAAAATAAATAATCCATCCAATTATGGTTAGGATCGTGGCATAGGTGAATTGCCCGGCATTTATGACGCACAGTCCGTCGCTAAAATCTGTAATGCCTTTCGCAGCAGTTGCTTTGTATTTATCGGGAATCAATTTCAGTAGCCTTGCTCTAATTATTGTTTTGTATTGGATATTTTTATAGGCGTAAATAACGGCAATTAGAAAAAGGGCAGATGCCATCAAAGGGATACGGAGTGACATTATCTTTGCAGATCCGATAAGAAAAAGGAATCCCAGAGATGCTAACATTGCGATCGATATCACATCAAACAGCCTATCCAAAAGGACCGATACAAACGATTTCCCCAGGGGATGCCCATCTTCTTTCAGATAGAGTGCCTTGATAAAGTCTCCCAAATTACCGGGTGTTATGGAGCCTATAAACATAGCTGCCGCGTAAATAATTACTGATTCTTCTATAGAGTATTTAATATTGAGGGCATTCATTAATGATTGCCATCGAATCGACTTTATGATAAGCAAAGGAATGAATAAGATATTTGCTATGATAAAGTAGAACGGATTTAGATGAGATATAAGTGAGAGCACCTTTGCGAGATCCAATCTGGTTATTATTATGCAGAAGAGGATTATGCCTAGAGATTGCAATACCAATTTGCTCTTTAGGTCCATAAATACATTTATCCTTTTTGTAGGATATCACTTTGAGATATATCGATCAACAAATTCTTTTTAAATATTTTAGTAAAATATGTGGCAATTAAAGTTAAAGAGAGAATAACCTTAACCCTGCCTTCGCCTTTCGTTTAAATTCCTCGACTGATCTTGTTTGTAATATTTGTTTCGTGATATAACCAAAATTAATATAAAAATCTTTATAAGCATATTTTAAAAGGCCCATTAATTCTTCATTAGTTAAATTTTCTTCTAATACTTTAGGAATAAATTCTTTTTTTGGATTTTTAGCGAACTCACTCCAATAATCTTCCTTTATTGTTCCATCTTTCAGGCCTTTTTCATAAATTGGAGTTGCAGGAAAGGGCGTTAACACGGAGAAATGCACATAATCGGGACTCAGCATCTTCGCAAATTTTATTGTATCAATTATTTGCGGCTTTGTCTCCCCTGGCAAGCCAAACATAAAGTATGCCAAGGTCTGCATTCCGACTTCCTTTGTCAATCTAAAGGCTTCTTCTGCTTGTTCCACGGTTATGCCTTTTCTTATGACTTTGAGCATCTCGGAATTGCCGGATTCTACGCCATAATGTATTCTCTCGCATCCAGCACTTTTAAGATTCAATAGTAACTCCTTATCTACACTATCAACTCTAGTTCTAATGTCCCATCCAATATCCAAATTTCTTTCTAATATCTCGCTGCAAATGTCCAGCGCCCTCTGCCTATTTACAGCAAACGTATCATCATAGAAGAAAAATTCTTTTATACCCATGTGCGTGCATTCTTCTATCTCATCAACCACGTTTTTTGCAGATCTTGCTCTGAATTTCTTTCCTAGATGCGGGCGGCCGCAGAAGGAACATTGGTAGGGACATCCTCTGCTCGACATCATTGTTGTTACAGGGCTTCGCTTAGCTAAGAGTGAATAATATTTCTTGTATGGCGTTAGATGCCTTGCAGGAAAAGGGATCAAATCCAGATCTTCAACAGGCCCCCTCAACCCAGTATTTACTATTTTTCCCCCTTCCTTAAAAACCAATCCAGGCGTTTCTTTTAGCTTCTCTACGTTCTCTAGGTTTTCGATAAGGCCCGTGAATGGAATCTCTCCTTCCCCAAGGACTAAATAATCTATCTCTTCTCGGGATATGGTTTCATTAGGATAGATATATACATGAGGCCCCCCCAGAACTACTTTGATTTCTGCATCGATCTTTTTGACCATCTTTGCAGTCAATATGGCATCTATCAAAGTAAATGTCATGACCTGAATCCCGACAACATCGGGCTTTTTCCGCTCTATTTCTTTTCCGATTTGATCATAGCTTATTCTCTCTACGATAGTATCCAAAATTTCTACTTTATTATCGGTGTTTCTTTCCGCATAAGCTGCTACGTACATTAAACCCAGTGGTGGATAATATCCTGCTTCTTCGTCAACTATGGATGGATATGTACTTGTGATAATGTTGTCCATGGGTGGATTTATTAGTAGTATTTTCATTTATTCACCTTCTAATGCATGGCTGGGGCACAATCGAATTTTCCAGCGATTTCACTAGGTCTGCACACCAGACAGAAGATCCTTCTGTATATTGATGCATTACTATATTTTTATTAGTTCTTTCAGAGTTATAAATCTCGTCTGATTAGCTAAATAGGTAATAATCTGTTCAAATGTCATCTTGACTTTGTCTCTTTTAAATTTATACCAACTTTCTATAATAAAATTATAATTTTGTTTTGATTTATTTTCAATCAGATCAAATGGATGCAGATATATTATTATATCATCACGTTCAGATTTTTCAAGCAAAAATCTAAAAGCATTGAAGCCCATAGCATTTATCCAGAGCAAGCCCATGGGAATTCCAACGTAGGGCATTGATGGAATTGGTATTTCCCATAACCCATCCTTAATGAACGGCCTAGAGGATATTTGCAGATTGTTATATCTTGTAGGGAAGAATCCGCTTGCCATAGATGAATCATATTCAAAATCATGATCTTTTAATACAACATGCAATTGAGGGTTCATCCTCAGCTGCGGCGTTCTAAAGCCGATCGGTGATACGCCAATATTGTCCTCCAATAAGCTCTTTGAGGTAATTACCTGCTCTACTAGCACATCTTTTGTTATCCTATCATATTTGATATTATGCTTAAATCCATGTGATGCCAATTCATGGCCATTTTCCTTAATATCGCAAAGCAAATCTGTAAAAGATGTTACAATTTCAGAAGAGATGAAAAAGGTAGCTTTGATTCCGAATTTTTTTAAAAATTCTAAGATATACGGCATCGCTTTTTCCAATCCTTGACAATTATCTTGAGTTACGCTCAATCGACCTCCCCAGTCGGATTCCACATCAATGGTTATGGCTGTATTTTTCAATTTTCATTCTCCTTGTAGCTTTAATAGATTAGAGCTGTTTAGAAATTCCTATCTTTTTCATTATCGGGGCCTTCTTATTAACACTGATATTTGATCAGATATTATACCAAAGAAAAAAATTATTAACCCTGAAAGAATGAAAAGAAGTGCACCGCTTGGAATATGATTGTTTTGAATAACACCATCGATAGCGTATAATAATCCCGCTATACATAAAAACCCGCTCAAGGGCAAAACAATCTTCATTGGATTGAATAAACTGATAGTCCTAATTATCAGCATGGTAAAAAGAAAACCATCTCGGAAAGGCCTTATTTTGCTTGTACCTACTCTTTTGGGAGCATCAATCGGCACATATTTTACGCTGTATCCAGAGGTTAAGGCTGCTAAAGTAATTGTTGTTGTAAAAGAGAAACCGTTGGGCAAAATGTGCATGAAATCCATAGCCATGTTTTTCTTGATCGCTCTGAATCCGGAATTCAAATCTGGTATCTTAGTTCCAGAAAGATAATTGGCAACTATGCTGAGAATCTTTTTCCCAGGTTTTCTTAGCAGCGAGATATGCGAATTATTCGTTCTGGAACCCACTACCATATCATATTCGTCCATGTATTGAAGGAGCTTGCGGGCATCGTCAGGCTTATGCTGACCATCTGCATCCATCAATAGGACTAAATCTGTTTTAGCATTCCTAATCCCTGTCTTTAAAGCTGCCCCATACCCTTTGTTGTGCGGATGATGCACAACTCTTACTCCTGACTCAGAAGCAAACTTGAAAGTATTATCGGTAGATCCATCATCTACTACGAGTATTTCGCATTTATCCTGCATGCTCTTTAGGCCATTTATTACGGAACGAATTCCTTCCTCTTCGTTGTATGCAGGTATTATTATCGTGCATTCTGGCATTTCTGTCATTCATTCACCATTTCTAAGAAAATAGCCTTGTCTTGAGCAATATGTTAGGGAAAATCCAATATTGCGTAAACTATAAAATTGTTTGAGGGAGGGTTCTGCAAAATAGATCCACTAAAATCATAGCGTGCAATTATTGCTATCTTTAAGAAATCCTTTCACATCCACAACTACCAGGCAGTCCCTAATCGTTTTAGCCAACTCTCCTTCACCCACGATCCTAAATTGCTCATGAGCCACCGCCAGTATGACGCAGTCCGGTTTCACTCCATCCAACTTCTCTATCGCCTTCACCCCGAATCCTTCAATCTCCTTCTTGCTCAGCAGCGGATCGTACCCGTAAACATCCACTTTGTACTCCTGCAGCGCCTTTACCATCTCTCTTGCCGGGCTCTCTCTTGTGTCAGACACATTCTCTTTGTAAGTCAGCCCCATGATTAATACCTTAGAGCCCTTGATCACCCTGCCGGCATCATTCAGCCCCTTGATGGCCATTTCTGCCACGTGCTTGGGCATGTAGTCGTTTACAGCCCTGCCAGCCAGTATCACCTGGGGATGGTGTCCCAGCTCTCGTGCCTTATAAACCAGATAATAGGGATCTACAGGGATGCAATGTCCGCCTACAAGCCCTGGTGTGTACTTGTGGAAGTTCCACTTGGTGCCCGCCGCCTCCAGCACATCCTGAGTATTCAGGCCCATCTTATGGAAGATAAGAGAAAGCTCGTTCATGAGGGCGATGTTGAGATCTCGTTGGATGTTCTCAATAACCTTGGCAGCCTCTGCGGTCTTGATATTCCTGGCGACAAAGACATGGGTTATCAATCCATAAAGTTCGGCTAGAATCCGGGTGCTCTCTTCATCTATCCCTGAGACGATCTTGGTTATCTTGTCGAGACTGTGCGCTTCATCTCCTGGATTCACCCGCTCCGGGGAATAGCCAACCTTGAAGTCTGTGCCGCATATCATTCCGGATTCTTTCTCCAGGATGGGGACAACTATCTCCTCTGTGACTCCTGGATAGACGGTGGACTCTAATACTACTATTGATCCTTTCTTCAGATTCTTGCCTACGACCTCAGCTGCAGACCTGACCGGAGACAGGTCAGGTTCTTTGTGTTTGGTGATGGGTGTAGGGACGCAGATGAGGACGAAATCGGCCTGTTTTATCGAGGCTGGATTTGATGTGCAAAGAAGCTTGCCGCCATTATGGCCATTAATTCTGTTTACCTTCTCCTCTACTATGTCAAAACCAATGGTCTTCAAATGGCTAGAAAAAGCTTCAGCGAGTGGCTGGCCGACATAGCCCAGGCCAACTACGCATACCGTCTTATCCTTCAACTCTTCTGAAACCATTTTATAGTCCCTTCTAATCCTGAATTTAAATTAAAGTCGGGTTTGTATCCCAGCTTCTCTCCGGCTGAAGATATATCCGCCAGAGAGTCTCTGACATCTCCCTGCCTTGGCTTTTCATAAATCGGATCGAGCTTGATGCCTGTAATCTCCATAATCTTGCCTGCCAGCTCATTCAGGCTCACACGCTCTCCGCAGGCGATGTTGAAGACGCCTTCCGCCGGGCTTTCCATGGCCAGGATATTGGCCTTAACCACATCTCGGACGAAAGTGAAATCCCGCGTTTGCTCTCCGTCGCCGTAAATCACCGGTGGCTCGTGTGCGAGAACCCTGGTGATGAATCTGGGTATAACCGCCGCGTACTGAGACTGCGGATTTTGCCTCGGCCCGTAAACATTGAAATACCTCAGACAGGCAGTCTTCAGGCCGTAGACCTCTGAGAAGACTCGGCAGTAATACTCTCCTGCCAGCTTGGAGATGGCGTAAGGCGATTTGGGGTTGGGCTTCATCTCCTCATACTTTGGCAGGGTCGGAGTATCGCCATAGGCGGAGGAGGATGCGGCGTAGACGAGCTTTCGCACATTGCAATCCCTGGCGGCCACGAGCACCTTGAGGGTCCCTTCAACATTGGCCTCGTTTGAGGCAATGGGATCATCAACAGATCTCTGCACTGAGGGAATGGCTGCCTCGTGAAAGACGGTATCCGAGCCTGAAAATGCATCTCTTAGGAGGTCGAGGTCGGTGATGCTGCCTTTAATGAAGTTGATCTTGTCTATGAACTGACCGAGGTTCTCTAGCCTTCCTGTGGATAGATTATCGATTACTGTTACCTCGTGCTTCTTCAAGAGCTCCTCGGCTAGATTCGAGCCGATGAAGCCTGCACCGCCTGTCACTACTACTTTCATTAGATTTGAGTCAACTCCTGGTGGTAATATGCATTGAGGCGTTCTATTGATTACTAAAGATTACGGAATAAAACCACAGAGGCGCAGAGCGCACGGAGGACGAACGAACGGAGACGACCATTACTCCGGAGCAATGTGCTGTTCCTTTCCAATGCTGATAATAAGGTAAATTTCACGTCTCTGCGAACTCTGCGTCTCTGCGGTTAATAATCGTAGCTGAATAATTAAACCCTATAGGTTACGGGAAGAAAACCACAGAGGCGCAGAGCGCACGGAGATGAACGAACGGAGAACTACTATTATCCGGTAAAGCAATTTGCTGAGCTTTTTGTGATGCTGGAATGAGATATCAGGAAGGCTGAGCGTCTCTGTGAACTCTGTGCCTCTGTGGTTTGTAATCGTAGCTTTACAATTAGACCTGAGTTTCTACGAATTGGTCTAAATCGTCTTTGTGCGTTCTTTGTGAGCTTCGTGCGCTTTGTGGTGAAAATCGTGAACCACAGGTGTTAATCTCTCGGGCTCACCAGGCTTGAACTCGCTGCCCTCCTGAGAGATAATAATAATTATATTTAAAAAGGAGCATCCAAAGCCACAGCTATCCAGCCATCCCCTCTTATCATAGCCTCAATTCAGATAATGGCCGATATAGCCTTCAAATAGCCATAATTTTCCTGATTTCGGTTTCTTAATTCTGTCCCTAGTTCACGATCCTTATAAAGATTTAAAAAGGTTTCGACCGATGTGCTACCATCTTCAATAATGGCGGCCCTGTAGCCTACAGCGCCCGAAATCCAAGCGCCTTCTCCCGGTCTCCAATGCCGGCAAGCCCGCCAACTGCCGCGGTCCGGAGGTGAGTGGAGTGAAATCCCGGTTAAGCTGGGGGCAGGACAATTTGAACACTGGTGGCTTACGGGAATAAACCGCAGAGGCCCGAGAGCGCGCTGAGGACGAACGGACGGAGAACTACGATTATTCTCGAATCAATTGGCTGGGCTGTTCAGGTTGAATGGGATGAAGATAAGGAATGCTGAGCATCTCTGTGAACTCTGTGCCTCTGCGGTTAATAATTGGAGCTGAAGAATCAACCCAGGCGGTTTACGAACGATCCACCACAGAGACACAGAGCGCACGGAGGACGCACAGAGAAAAAAAAACGAAAATTTAAAGTTGGGATCACACGCATGTTATATGTTGGAATTATAGATTTGATGATCATAATCAGTGGTTTACGAACGATCCACCACAGAGACACAGAGCGCACGGAGGACGCACAGAGAAAAAAAAACGAAAATTTAAAGTTGGGATCACACGCTTGTTATATGTTGGAATTATAGATATGATGATCATAACCCCGGTCTATGGACGGCCACCATTGGGCAAACGCGCACAAAGAAAATCTGGAGTAAATTTCGAGTCTAATAATTTTATGTGTTTTTTTTAGTAGTCTCTGTGCGTTCTCTGTGAACTCTGTGTCTCTGTGGTGGGAGTTCGTTAGTAGTATGTATAATAATCTTCGTGCTTTTAGATGCATGTATGCTACAAGAGCCCCCAGATCTTCACGGATTCCAATCTCTCAAAATCATTATCGTTCGTTGCAATGCTGTTAATTCCATTAAGCTTCATGGTAGCAGCATTGAGTGCGTCATTAGGCAATAAAGCATATCTGGATACGTATTCGATCGATTCTTCCCGCCTCCGCTGACCCGGGAGAGAGAATATCAAATATGCCAAATATTTGCTTGGGCAGTTCTAAGGAAATTTCCTGGAGGATCTTCGGGTCTCGTTTGAGTAACATGGCCACATCTCTTCCTTTTGCTCCATAAGTCTTTAAAATATATGCCTTTATAAAATTAAAGAGCGTTTCTGATACTATTATGGGTGTTATAAAACCCTTGTATTTTTTATTCTGAATGTCCTGCAAAAATTTTTCGCAAATTGGGCCAAACGTAGGATAATCGAGAAGATGATACGTCAGGATATTTGAATCAACAAGGACTCTCTCACCCGGTGGCAAATTGGCCAGAGTCCTTCTTTCATTGCGACCCATATTTCGTATCCTCTATGATTTCATCTATCGCTTTGGTGTCGAGTTTAATCAACCCATATGTTCTCTTTACGATATTCTTCTTTATCTCTAATTCAACTTCCTCGCCCTCTTCAAGATCCAGGTCTCCGACAGGCCTCAGGACATGACTCTCATAAATGGCTTTAACCTTCATTAATATCGCCAGAAATTAGTATCCGCTCAATGGCTAAATCTTTTTGCACTCGATGATAGCAAGCCCGCTTTACTCAGTCGTTCCAGACTCTCCTCGTTGCTTGCGCCAACCTCGATCCGAATAGATCTGGAGGCCAGAAGTTCTTTGAACTCTTCCAAACATAATCCGGCCATCTCTGCAGCTCTCCACAAACTGACCTCTCCATTTTTATAAAGATCCAATGCTACTTCCATCTTCAATCCCGGTTTCAGGACCAGGAGAGCCCTGACTGCATCAGAGATTACCGCTTCTCTGGAGCCATAGCTTCTTATTCTAACCAGGGAGTCTATCTCTTTTTCAGTGGAGGCCATAGGTAATCTGCTTTATGATAGTGATATGATGATATTTCAAACCTTCTAAGGCATTCGCTTAAGAAATGGGTTTCTGCTTTATTGACATTCCTGCCGCTCCCTAAAGGCCGTTCTTTCGATCCGGTCCATGTACTACCATCTTCAATAATGGCAGCCTCGCAGCCCATCGCGCCCAAAATCTGCTCACTTTCTCCCGGCCTCCAATGTCGGCAAGCCCGCCAACTGCCGCGGTCCGGAGGTGAGTGGAGTGCAATCCCGGTTAAGATGGGGGCAGGATGGTTTGAACACGGGTGGTTTACGGGAATAAACCGCAGAGGCCCGAGAGCGCGCTGAGGACGAACGACGGAGACGAACTATTGCTCAGACGCAAATATGCTATTCTCTTCAAGTGCTGGTAATAGGATAAATTTCACGTCTCTGCGAACTCTGCGTCTCTGCGGTTAATAATATATTTTTATTAGTTTCCTTGATAATTATTTACAAGTCTTCTTATCCCTTCCACAAGCAGTGGCACATTGAAATTTATGATCAATCCAAGTCGAATGTCTCTCAATTTTAGATATGTGAGAATTTGTGCTTCGTGGATGGGTGCGATGGCCTCTACGGTCTTTAGCTCCACAATCACCTTATCTTCAACCAATAGATCCAGCCGATAGCCGCAGTCCAGCTTTAGGCCTTTATATTTTAAAGGCAGAGGTACCTGTCGCTTAAAATCAATTCCCCTCAAATCCAGCTCACGGCATAAGCACTCTTCATAAGCCGATTCCAATAGCCCAGGACCAAGGTGCTTGTGGACCTCAATGGCCGCGCCGATGATCTTCCCGGAGATCTCATTCTCCTGGCGCTCGATAGTTGCTCCATGATCAACATCTGTCAAGGATTCTCACACCTTCGACTTTTTGGCTTAGTGTGAGACTTATGATTCATATAAAAGTTTCTGATTGAAGGATACGGGCGAGATTGGGGAAACAACCAAATAGTTCAAAGAACACATAATCATGGAGAGCATGAAGCTAAAAATCAAGATTACGGGTCACAACGTGCATAACGTAGGCTATAGGTACTTTCTTATGAGCAGTGCCATAGACCTTAGTCTTAGAGGTTTCCATGCCCGCAATATGATGAGCGGGGAAGAGCAGGAAGTAGTAGTTCTGGTCGAAGGCGATGAAGAAGCAATAGCAGACCTTAAGAAGATGATAGAAAGCCAAAAGCCGGAGCACTCCTTGGTATCGAATATCGCTTTTGAAGACTATAATAGCGATGTTATGAGGACCGGCGACTATGCTCAAGTCTGCACCGCCCTGCAGCTAAACAAGGCTATCCCGCTGCTTTTGGATATGAGGGATGATCTGAAAGCAGTGCGTAAGACCACCGACTCGACGCTGGATGAGATCAAAGCAGTGCGTAAGACTACAGACTCGACGCTGGATGAGATCAAAGCAGTGCGTAAGACTACAGACTCGACGCTGGATGAGATCAAAGCAGTGCGTAAGACTACAGACTCGACGCTGGATGAGATCAAAGCAGTGCGTAAGACTACAGACTCGACGCTGGATGAGATCAAAGCAGTGCGTAAGACTACAGACTCGACGCTGGATGAGATCAAAGCGGTGCGGGGGAGCACCGAAACAACTCTCGAAGAAATTAAAGGCTTGAGAGAAGATATCCAACCAGGGTATGCAAGACAGGTGCGAGAAGACGTCCGTGCCATAAAAGAACGCTTGGGCATGTCCTGAAATGATATGCAATTAAGAATATTGCGCGCAGCTTTGCAGCTCTCCTATCATCCTTGCTGACCTCATGCTCCTGCCTCCACTGATCCCTGTGCAGGCAGTGCTGCAGCGTCTGTGGCGAACTATAGTCACGTACCCCGAAATGTTCGCTCTTTCCACCTTTCGGGCCAGCCATTCTTTTCGATCCGGTCCATGTATTACCATCTTCAAAAATGGCCGCCTTGCAGCCTACAGCGCCCGAAATCCAGGCGCCTTCTCCCGGCCTCCAATGTCGACAAGCCCGCCAACTGCGGCCCGGAGGTGAGTGGAGTGCAATCTCGGTTAAGATGGATCTTGTTAATCTGATAGCCAAACCTCTTGGGTTACGGACGGCCACCACAGAGACACAGAGCGCACGGAGGACGCACAGAGAAAAAAAACGAAAATTTAAAGTTGGGATCACACGCATGTTATATGTTGGAATTATAGATATGATGATCATAACCCCGGTCTATGGACGGTCACCATGGGGCAAACGCGCACAAAGAAAATCCAGGGTAAATTTCGAGTCTTAATATTATATATATTTTTTTAGTAGTCTCTGTGCGTTCTCTGTGAACTCTGTGCCTCTGTGGTGGGAGTTCGTTAGTAGTATGTATAATAATCATTCGATGATTTAGGAAAGAAAGAAGCATCCCAGCTAACCATTAATCATCCTTCTTCCTCCATCCTTGAGCATAACCCCGGTCTACGGACGGCCACCATGGGGCAAATGCGCACAAAGAAAATCCAGGGTAAATTTCGAGTCTTAATATTATATATATTTTTTTAGTAGTCTCTGTGCGTTCTCTGTGAACTCTGTGCCTCTGTGGTGGGAGTTCGTTAGTAGTATGTATAATAATCATTCGATGATTTAGGAAAGAAGGAAGCATCCCAGCTAACCATTAACCAGCCTTCTTACTCCATCCTTAAGCATTATCACGTTGAAGTTTATAATCAACCCCAGCCATGCATCTCTCAACCTCAGATATGTCAGCAGCTGCGCATCATGAATGGGCTCAAGAGCTTCTATCGACTTCAGCTCAACTATAACTTTATCTTCCACCAGCAAATCCATCCTGTATCCGCAGTCAAGATCCACTCCCTTGTAATTCAAGGGCAGAGGGACCTGCCGTTCGAATTTAATTCCCCTCAATGTCATCTCGCAGCACAGACACTCTTCATAGGCAGATTCAAGAAGTCCGGGACCAAGGTGCTTGTGGACCTCAATGGCCGCGCCGATGATCTTCCCGGATATATCATTCTCCTGGCGCCCGGTAGTTGCCCCCTGATTTATTTCTGTCAAGTATTCTCACACCTTTAGTTTATTATCGCAGTGCGAGGGTCTAAGATACTTATAAAAGTTTCTGATGATTGATAGATTGAGATGGCTTCCTGTTAGGTTGGGCGTGTTGGCGATAACTAACCTGGGGTTTACGGGAATAAAACCTACGTCGTCACAGATCGTACAGAGGATGATCGTGGAATCGATGCACGCCCCATTTAATGCAAAAGTAAGCCACATACGGTCCTCTCGTGAGTCCGGCTTTTTCTATCAGCTTCTTGTGGAGGCCATCTTGAGTCCTTCTCCTGCGCTCTTGAGTCGGGATTTCAGGCATCCTATTATAGCCTCGTTTACGTTTTCCAAAGCATTTTCGAGGGTTTCTCCTTCAGAAAGACAGCCTGGAAGGTCAGGGCACTCGGCTACATATCTGCCTTCATCATTTTTCTCTATGATAATGTTAAATTTCATGATTGTAGTTACATGTCTTAAGTCGTATAAGCTTTCTGGATGCTGGTTCTGAGCATGCCTTACAACATTGGGCTAAAAGTAGGATAATCGAGAAGATGATATGTCAGGATAATTGAATCAACAAGGACTCTCTCACCCGGTGGCAAATTGGCCAGAGTCCTTCTTTCATTGTGACCCATATTTCGTATCCTCTATGATTTCATCTATCGCTTCTGCGTCGAGTTTAATCAACCCATATGTTCTCTTTACGATATTTTTCTTTATCTCTAATTCGACTTCCTCGCCCTCTTCAAGATCCAGGTCTCCAACAGGCCTCAGGACATGACTCTCATAAATGGCTTTTACCTTCATTAATATCGCCAGAAATTAGTATCCGCGCAATGGCTAAATCTTTTTGCACTCGATGACTTTTAAATGCAGGAGCAATTCTCGCAATGCATAGCGCCCAAAATCCGTGCGCCTTCTCCCGGCCTCCAATGTCGACAAGCCCGCCACCGGCTGCAGTTGGAATTTAATTCTTCCTGATGACTTTGTGGCAGGTTTTCCTTTAGCAGAGGGTTGTATGATCAAACGGATATGGACTGATCTGCGTCCACAGACTTCAAGAGATCCAAAAGATCCGCAGTCGTATAGACTTTCACAGACTTCTGTTTCTTGAAATGCTTATCATTGGACCATACTGGACAGCAAAGCTGCAATGCTAAAGCTAAAATCGGTGCATCCTTTTCATCGATCTCTTTCATGATCTCGGATGCATTTTTTATCTTTTGGCAATATAAATCAAAAGGGGCGATCTTAATCTCTTCCATGATATATCTTTCAGCAAATTCAAGTGATAAGGATTGAGACTTTCTCTCTCGTTTTGCTATAATATAACTTCTATATTTTTCTATTTCCTTTAATCCATATTCTGGAAAGTAGATACTGAAAAATTTAGATCTTATCAATTGTGCGTGTATTGAATGGTCCTTCAGAAGAGCCGATATAAGGATATTAGTATCGACTACAATTCTAGGCTCTTCTTTTCTTCTTTCCATACTCGCTCTCGCACTTCCTCTAAAGCCTGAAGATCCTCTTCCGCAAGATCCAGATCCTCGACTGCTCTTTCAAATAGCACCCATTTTGTTTCTTCTTCTTTAATGAGGTCATCGATCTTCTTCTTTAGGGGCTTCAAGGGCAGGCAATCTGGGATCTCAACCTCAATTACACCCACTTTATCACCACACGACTATCTGTCCTTGTAGTTCATAAACTCTTTCTTGGATTAGTCATTCAATGATCGCAGATCGCTCCTGCGCCCCCTGTCCTCTCGCCGGGGCTTTGGTCTCCTGCAACTCTTGTTTAGGGCGGCAACCCTGGTCCGGAGGTGGTTGGTGTGCAATCTCGGTTAAGCTGGGGGGAGGATAGTTTGAACACTGGTGGTTTACGGGAAGAAAACCACAGAGGCCCGAGAGCGCACGGGGGACGAGCGGACGGAGACGACTATTATCTCAGATGCAATCGTTTGCGTATTTTATGAATCTAATGGTTGAAAATCGTAGGCATGAGCTTGCAGTCTTCCTCGCAACATGCCTTCATTGGGGCCGAATTCGCTAAAGTCCGCTTTCTTATCGGCTATTATTTCCGCATTTCTTATTCGGAGTTCGACATCCCTGAAATAATCAGAGATCACGAGGAAAGCACCGCTCTTGCTTTCTTTATCTCTCCCGCAATCGAATTCTTTCCTTTCAAAAGACCCCACCACTCGAAGTAGTCTTGAGAATCTCCCAGTTCTCCATTCTCGAATCTGCTCAAGAATTTCTGAGAATCCATCTCATATCGTCGTTCGAATTCTTTGATCTCTTCTTCAGCCAACCTCATTTTCATCTCTAGCAGTCCTATCTCCCGGCTTCTAGGACCTTTTGATAATGAGTTCTGCATCATTAGCTGTTGTGGCGCTTATCATCATAATAAATTGCTTCTAGCCTTATAAGACTTCGTAGCTTGGGTAAGCCCTGGTGGTTGCGGAATTAAACGTCAGAGTCGCAGAGGACGAACGACGGAGAACTACTATCCGGGAAGTAATTGGCTGGGCTTTTCAGGGTTGGATGGAATGGAGATGAGGAAGATTACGCGTCTCTGTTAACTCTTTGCGTTTTGTGATTTGATGATAGTTGGTGCCAGACCCGGGAATTGAAACTCAATCACCGATAATTTGCATCTCGAGATAAGCCTCGATCGCTTCTTTTACTCTTTCCAGGAGGTCGTCCATGCTTCTAGCTTGTGTGTGGCATCCGGGAAGGGTTGGAACTGTCGCTACGAGGTAGCCATCCTCGTCTTTTTCAACCAAAACACTGAATTTTTTTTTTCATGACCACATGCTACTGCCTGAATATTCACAGTCGTCTATAATTTGACTGGGATCGAGCTTATCTTTTTTTGCCTGGATGGAATCCGTGGCCATTGAAATGAAGCCTGCAACACGGTCCCTATAAAAACAAAGATGCGTTTTGCTCAGGAATTCCGTTCATTAGAATTTATTACGATTGGCCCTGTAAATTCTCTTCGCTTTCCTGAAAAAAGCTAGCTGCTTGGAGGTGAAGACTGTGCCATTTTCATTCTGGAGGAATTCGTCTGCTTCAGCACCCTCAAATACCAATCCCAGCTTAGTCGGCCTTGCCATTTCCTGACTCCTCTTGGCTCAATCTTAAATCGATATCATCCAATGCTCTGTCTTGAGAATGAAGCACTTTCTCCCCTGTCTAAGCGACTCACGCAAGGATGAGCCGGGGGTCCGATTTGTTTTCGTGGGAATCTATTGTGGCCTCTTCTTTTTCAAGACGAGTTGCATGGAATTCACAGATAGCGTTATCCAACTCAATGAATTTCTTGACCACCGGGTTCTTTAAATTCAATTTATACATTTTCGCTCTTCCGACCATGCGTGTTTCTCTCACCAGGCCATTTTTCTCTAAATTCTCCCACGCCATAGAGAGGGTTGTTCGGCTGATTCCTGCTCCTTTCGCTATGTCGGTTTTTGAGTAATCGTAAGCTTTGTTATCCATCAGGAAGTCCAATATTCTCAAAGCCGGGCTTTTTATGCCAAACTCTTTGAGAAATAGCGTCTCATCATGGTCTTCTATGGGGGGGATTCCGTCCATTTATGGGTAGTCTCCTTTTTATTGATGATAAGGGTTTAGTAGCATTGTTGGGCATTATTGATAAATAAAGCTTTCGTTAATGTATAAAATATTGAACAAGCGATACTTTTAAATCCCTTTGAGTTTATCGAATCCGCAAATGGCAAAGCGTCTCAAAAATTCCGAAGAGATTAACGAGATAAAAGCCACGGTCTTCGATAAATTAAATAGGCGTGGAAAATGGGGACCCATTCACACCAGCAAGGAAAATGCCATTAAGGGCATACCCAGTCATGATATAGGCGCCGCCAAAGACGTCATAGAAGATGCAATCAAAGACGGATTTTTAAACCTTAAGCCCACAAGCTATGGTGACCAAATATCTCTTAACTTCAAGAGAAAGGAAGAAATCAAGGCTATTATAGAAACCTATTCTTATCTATGAATACTCTTTCGCCAGACTGGAGCTGAGATAAAATCAATCCCACATCTCCATATCAATTATCTCATCAGCCAGCTTTCTTGGAATTTTCATCATTCCATAAAACCTATCAACTGCGCTCTTTTGAGCAAGAATATCTACATCCTTTCTTTCGAGAGGACCAATCTCCGTAACGGGCTTTGATAAACTTTCCTCATGTCTCCCAATTACTTTTATGCCCATATTTCGTATCCCCTATGATTTCATCTATCGCTTCTGCGTCGAGTTTAATCAACCCATATGTTCTCTTCACGATATTTTTCTTTATCTCTAATTCGACTTCCTCGCCCTCTTCAAGATCCAGGTCTCCAATAGGCCTCAGGACATGACTCTCATAAATGGCTTTTACCTTCATTAATATCGCCAGAAACTAGTATCCGCTCAATGGCTAAATCTTTTTGCACTCGATGACTTTTAAATGCTGGAGCAATTCTCGCCCTCTCTGATTTATCTATTGGGAATAGAAAAAGAGATGATGATAGATGATGATGTTAGTGTCGATCAGTATCGCCAGGTATCTTCCTCCAGATCCAGGATCTCTTCTATGCCTAAAACCCTGTCAAGCTTGACGATTCCATAATACTTATCTAGGATCTTCTTCAGGAGATCGTTCAAAAGCAGTCCCTCGGGCACATCCACTTTTTTCTCGCCCACCATTAACCACTATACAACTCTAATCGCTTTTTAGCTATGGACCTTTTCATCCAAAATTCATGACAATTTAAGGAATCCAATCCAGTTCACCCTGTTCTGCAGTGCCGGCAAATGCTGTAGTGTCTGTGGCGGACTATAGTCCCGTACCAGAGATATTCTCCCTTTCCTCCGCTCAATCAGCACAGCCAGTTGTCTTCCTCTAGTTCGAAGATCTCCTCAAGAGTAAGTGGTTTCTTTAGCTTTAATATGCCTACATAATTTTCCAAGATCTTCATCCTATCCTCTTTGGAAGGCATTCCTGTTATCTCCATATCCTTTGTTAATCCTGGGGTTATCTCTTTCTTCAATTCCGGTTTTTGCATGAGGAGAGCCTTGATTGCTTTAGATATTACTTCTTCGTTGGAAGCATAATATATTTCAAACCTTCTAAGGGATTCATTTAAAAATATACTTTCAATAAAAAGTAAGTTAGAATGTTGGAATCAATAAAAACTTTTTCATTTTCGGGAAGATTCCGAAGATTACCATGATCGATATTCTGTATCCTCAATGATCTCTTCAATGGTATCATGATCCAGCTTGAAAAGGCCAAAGGTCTTCTCCGATATCTTCTTCGTTAGCATAAGTTCTACTTCTCCGCCATCTCTCCGAGGGTTGATTTTTGTCTGGCCGGATGCGTTGATTATCTCGATTCCTATTGTTTCTCCTTGATCTCCATAATCAATTAGAACATTCTTCTCTACTTCAATTGTGTCGACTGCCTTTCCGTCAATTAGCTTCAGGTACATAACATCATATTTGGGATCGTAAGAGATCTTCATTTTTATCTCCTCAAGTACTTGCTTATTTTTGAGGTACTGTATGCGCTGATTACTATTATCGTTTCATCCTCGGGAGAAAACTCAACCTTTTCAATCGTTTCTATCAAGCCTGCCCGGCGTTGAGGGCGCCCCGTTTGCACTCGTGCGTAACACCTGCGCGCGGTCCCCCGGCAGATCAAGGAACAGATGCTGATAAAATCATTTCAATCCTATGGGGATTTGAATCAGAACAATCAACTGCTTTGCTTCCCAAAAAGTGGGCAACAAAGCAAAGTGCAATTGTCCGAAGACCAATTCCACGAAGAAACAGGGGTTGAAAAATGAAAACTTTATCCCCGCCTCATGGTCTCTTCTATCCCTGACTCCAGCGACCACTTCGCTTCGAAGCCCAAGTGCTCTTTCATCTTGCTTGTATCCGCAAGCGTGTCCTTCACATAATTTTTGATCGGGTTAGCCTTGTACTCCGGCTTGAGGCTTGTTCCCAGCTTTTTGTTCAGAAGGTCGACCACATAGTTGAAGCTATAGGACTTCCCGGTGCCGAGGTTAAATACGCCCGTTCCTCTCCCGGCAGCTATGACCATGGCGGTCGTCACATCCTCGACAAAGGTGAAGTCTCGCGTCTGTGTCCCGTCGCCAAAGACGACCGGTGCCTTTCCCTCCTGCATAGTCCACAGGAACTGCGATATCATGTTGGCATAAGATCCTTTGGCCAACTCACCCGGCCCGTAGACCGAGAAGAAGCGCAGCGCTGCATAGTCAATGCCGAAAAGCCGGTTATAAAGCTCCGCTATTCTTTCAATGGCCAGGCGGGCTTCCGTGTAATAATCAGTGACCAGAATGGACGCCGTCTCTTTATGCGGAGTAGGAAGGCCGTTGTAGAGGGAGGAAGAAGAGGCAAACACCACTTTGCGAGTTTCGCTTTTTTTGGCCAGCTCCATTGTAGCAATCATGCCGTTAATTGCTTCCCCCACCAGAAGAGGGTTAGATTTGTACATGGGCGATGAGGAAGGAATACCCAGGTGAAATATCACATCCGGGCAGAGGTTTAGTGTCTGGCAGTCATTGCATGATCCTTTTATTACTTTGATACGTTTCCTCACTGTTTTGAGGTTGTCCATGCTTCCCGTATGGAAATTATCCAGGACTGTTACCTCGTACTTGTCTACAATTGCTTCTACCAGGTTAGAGCCTATGAACCCTGCTCCGCCCGTCACCAATGCCTTCATCATTTCTTTATTCCTCAATTAAAAAAATTATCCGAGCCTGTTCTTCGAGGCTCAGAGCTTCACAAATATCTCCATGGCCTCTTGCGGCTTCTTCAGAGCCAGCAAGACATGCATCTTCCCAATCAAGGCCTGAGCATAGGCGGGATCGATCTGCAGAGCTGCGTCGTAGGCCTGTTGAGCCTCTGCATACTTTTCGGCGGCTTCCATGGCCATTCCCTTGGCGACGTATGCCTGCTTGTACTTGGGATCAATAGTCACAGTCTGGTTAAAGAGCGTCCCTGCATCTGCATAGCTTCCCAGAATCATTAGAGAGAGCCCTTTCTTATAAAGAGCATCCGTGTACTGGGGGTCTAGGGCCAGAGCGCCATCATATTTAGCTGTAGACTCGTTGTACATTCCTTGTAGCTGGAGGAGATTTCCCTCTCGCAGCCAGTTGGCTTTTGTCTTGTTATCAAACTCTGTGACTTTAGCGGCAGCAATAGACGCATTGGCATAGCTCTTTAATGTAATATAGTCCTCAGTGATGCCCGACCAGGCAGCCACCTTCTTTCCGTCTATCTGTAGAGCGGCGTTGTAGGACTGAATTGATCCATTGTAGTCCTTAAGAGCCTTCTCTGTGTCTCCTTTGTGAATCCAGGCGTCTATGTAGCCCGGGTCCTGGGTGACGGCCTTATCGAAATAGGTCAGAGCACCTGTATAATTCTTGGCTGCGTAGAGCTTTGACCCCTTCCAGTCGAAATATTCTGTCTCTTCTGCCAAACATATGGCACTCAATAGAAATATGCACACAAGTATACCAAATATCTTCAGATTCATTCCTCCATAGTCAGCATCTTCTTGATTTCCTTGATGCAGTTTGTCTTTTTAGAACTTTCCTGAATATAAAAAATGATAGGCCACAAAGATGCTTTATATCGAATACACGTGGACAGAAACTCCGCCAATATTCTTCAGGGCTTTTGCTGCACTCAATCGTACATTGTTATCCTTATCGAGGGCCATTGCCTTGAGCAAGGGACCTCTGGCTTTGATATCATTTATCTCCCCCAGCGCCCAGGCCGCATCCGCTCGTATATCGCTTCCGGCACTCGGATCCTGCAGAATCTGGACAAACGGCTGCAGGACACGGCTTCTGTTTATCCTGGCAAGCGCAATTACGGCAGCATGTCTCACATTGCGGTCACCGTTTTGGAAGGCCGATAGCAGCGGATCCGTGCTTCTCTCGTCTCCGATTTCTCCCAGCACCACTGCCACACCTGCCCGAGTAGTGTTGTCGCCATCTTTTAGCGCCGAAATCAGTGCTTCTTCACCGGGCTTGCCAATTGCCACAAGGGCTCTTCCGGCTTTGCCACGAACATCGACTTCGGGATCCCGGAGGTGCTTTATCAATGGAGTGATAGCTCGATTGTCGCGAAGTCTGCCAAGAGATTCCGCCGCCCCGGCCCGCACACCGGCATCCGTATCTTCCAGCACTCCAATTAAAGGCGGCACAGCTTTCATATCGCCAGAGCTTCCAAGCGCGTCTATTGCACCCATCCGCCGGCTAGTATTGCCGTCAGGCAGGATTCGTATAAGTAAGTCTGCCGAGCCTGCGCCTGCAACGGATCGTATGGCCCATCCCGCTTCATCTCTAAGGCTCCGGTTGCCATCCCCCAGGGCCGAGACGAGAGGGTCCAGTGATCTCGGATCCTTGATCTGTCCTAATGACGCCATCGCCCAATAGCGCACAGTGCTATTATTGCTTTCCAGTGCTGAAATTAGCGGCTGTGTGCCTCTGGTATCATTGATCAATCCTAGATCCATCGCTGACTCCCACTTGACAAAATCATTCTTATCCTTCAGGGCAGCAATCAGCGGATCTACTGCCGGCTTGCCAATCTTTACCAGCGCCAGAGACGCCCACTCTCGCACATTACTGTCGCCGTCATCAAGAGCCTGGATTAATGGGCCCACTGCCGATGGGTCGCCTCTTTTCCCCAGTGCCCAGGCTGCATCAATCCTGACCTTGGCATCCTTATGGGTGAGGTTCTGGATGATATCCTCAGTGGATTTGCTGCCGGGCGATTGCCCGGTGACGAGGCCGGCCAGGGCCAACATCAACAATATGGTCAGTGTAAAAGCAAAGATTGTACTCCTGTTCAGAATGACCATCTCTCTCCTGCCTCTTTAATCTCAGTGTTTTACATCCTCAAGAAGATATCTACTGCCTCTCTTTTATTGCCGGACTCAATCATAGCGTGCATCTTATTCGTCAGAGCCAGAGTCCATTTTGCATCTATCTCCAAGGCTCTATCGTATGCAGCAATTGCCAATTCATATTTTCCCTGTGCTTCCAGGGCCTGGCCTTTGGCATTGTAGGCTTGCTTGTACTTATCATCAGAGGCAATGACCTGATCAAGGAGCTCTATGGCCTGATCTGTGTCATTTACTGCCAGCTCCGATATCGCTTTTCGATAGATAGCATCTTTGTACTTCGGGTCGAGAGCGATAGCCTGATCAAAGTCCGGTCGGGCTCGATCAAAGTCTCCCCTCAACTGAAGCAGCGTCCCGTTTTTGAACCAATAGCCCTTGTTCTTGGGGTCAAGCCTGGTGAGCACTGCCGCGGCGGATGAAGCATTGACATAGTCCTTTCTGGCAGAATAAGAGTCCGACAATCCTGACCAAGCTGGTTGATTCTTGCTATTCGAAGCGATGGCTCGATTGTATGATATGAGTGAGGCGTTATATTGCCGGAGTGCTTTTTGGGCATTTCCCTTATGGACCCAGGCATCGATGTAACTGGAATTTTGATCAATTGACTTATTGAAGTAGTCCATGGCCTCGCTGTAGTTCCCTGCTGAATAGAGCTTGTTTCCCATACTGTCGTAATTCTTTGATGCATCTATGCAGGTACCAGAGTCGCTCATAATGAATATGCTCAAAATGATAAAGTATAGTAATAATTGGTTCCGCTTCAAATCAGTCCCTTCCATAGCTTTCGCCCGGGTTCTCACAGGTCATTTTGGTCGTACTTCATAAGCTCATACCGTCTGTTGCCTCAAGAATCATCGATATGAGAAGAATGATATCGATCAACTGAATCGTTATGGATAAAATTTTGGAAAAGCTTCCGCTATTCAGCCATCTCCTCTTATCATTCTCGTGACTATCGTCAACTATGAAACTCGATAAAATCGAGGTCTGATCAATTCAGCGGATGGCTTGTCATGCCGTTTGTGTATGCCAACAGGCTATCTTAGGTTCTAAAGTCTTTTTCCTAGCCCAACACTACGCTGGAATTTAAAGGCTTTGTTTGCACATCATGCTCCCTGGTAGTGGCAGCATGTGCTCCTTTTTGCTCATGTTCCAGACGGAAGACAAGACCAATTGTTTTGTAGAAATGAGTTTGAATATCTCAGTATGAATTTTGGTTCCTCGGGTTCGGACTTACGCAGCCATCCCGATAGACGCGGTGATTGCTCAATATTGCTCAATCATGGAGGCGACCTTTCCCCGGGATTGACAGCCTCTTCCGGAGTCAGCTGTTCCACCGTCTCACGGTCTCGCCCGACAGTTTGATGAAGATTGTCTGAATATTCTCTCCAGGGTTCGATCAATTGTGTCAGATAAGCTTGTCATAACCGGGGGGGCAGGTTTCATAGGCTCCAACTTGGCCGGGGCGCTGGCTCAAGAGAATGAGGTAGTAGTTATCGATGATCTCTCCTCAGGCAAGGTTGAAAATCTTGCCCGATTGGATGTTCACTTTATCAGAGGCAGCATTACCGATCCTGATCTCCTGGAGGAGGCCTTCCAGGGCGCCGACTGCGTCTTTCACCAGGGAGCAATAGCTTCAGTCAAAAAGAGCGTTGAGAACCCTTCCCTGACCAATTTGGTGGGCATTGATGGGACTCTTAACGTTCTCGTTGCCGCCAGAGATGCCGGGGTCAGGCGAGTGGTTCAAGCCTCCTCGGCTGCAGTCTATGGAAGCTCGCCGGAACTCCCTAAAACAGAGGATATGCGGCCTTTTCCACAGTCGCCCTATGCCGTCACCAAGCTTGCGGCCGAGCATTATGCCCGGGTCTTCCAGGAACTCTACGGCCTGGAGACTGTGTCATTGCGTTACTTCAATGTCTTTGGCCCCAAACAGGACCCAACATCCGAATATTCAGGAGTAATATCCAGGTTCATCTCTGCTCTTCTTAATAATGAGCAGCCTGTGATCTATGGCGATGGCGAGCAGACTCGTGATTTTGTCTATGTTTCAGATGTGGTGAAGGCAAATGTCTTATCTAGCCGCAGCGCCACTGGTGTTTATAACATAGCCTGTCAAAAAAGTATCAGCTTGAACACTCTGGCGGAAGTGATGGGCGAGATCCTTGGGAAAGAGGTGCATCCTAGATATGAATCGCCCCGGGCGGGGGACATCAGGCATTCTCTGGCAGACATCGGCCGGGCGAAAGATATGGGCTACAATCCAGATTACAGCCTTAATGATGGACTGATTGAGACAATTCAATGGTTTCGGAATGGAAAGATCAGAGATTAGGCGCAAAATGAAGTTAGATCCGGGTAGATGCCATCTGCTCTAAAGCAGCAGTTCCGAGACCGCCCTTGCCGGCACATTTAGAATTCTCGTAGTTGTTTCCACGAATAGATTCTCCTGCTGTTGGCGATCCATGCCGAATTTGTCATCCAGCCCAAGTCTTTCCATCTCCAAAGCGATCAATCTAATCTGGATCTTAGCAACTTTATGGCGCACGCCAAGCTCTGCAATCAGATTCATGAAATACCCTAAGCTTCGCGGCTTATCGGATGACAGATTCTTGATCAATCCGCATTCTATGCAATAGGGATGGGGTTTCAGTCCTCGTTCTCTGCCTTCAAAGTAGTATGGCAGCCATATCTTCTCTCTGCTTCCAGATATCTTATGTTCACAACCGGACATCTATTCTCTCCCGATTACGCATTTAAAATCAAGAACTAAATGCTTTAAAAACTTATTGACTGCAACAGAGCATTATTGTCGGTTCTGAGCATAATATGTTGATAAGGTGAATGGCTAACATAAACCGAAAACTCTTCTTTACAATTTAATTATTTATTTATATTTTTACAACACCCGCATTTGAAAAAGGATAGTTGTGATATAAAATATTTTTTAAATATTTGATACTTAATTAATGATGTCACGTGGGCGTCTTCCTGCGCGACGGTAGAATTTCCTGAGTTTCTCCGGGACGGTCACTTCCACAAGGCCTTCCTGCTTGTCCATGCAAATGACAGGGAGGGGCCCGGAGTAGGGGAAAGGTGATCTTGGCATCGAAGAGTAAATCAAGGGCGTGCTGCTTTGAACATAGGATGAGAAGTCGGATATCACCCGTTATCTGGAAAGCCGCTATTTTCGCTTTTCAACTTTCTGCCTTGTCAGGCTTAAATATCTTTACCAGGAATAACGTGCCAAGCGTTGTTCCAAGTCTCACGCTTCCAGCGAGAAAGATCGCAAGCCCTAAAGAATCCAGCGGAAGGTTTTCGCCAGTCAATGCATTATTCTTCAAGGTCGAGCCATGTTCACAAAATATATGATTTACAGATACAATTACCAAGCAAATTATGACAACTGAAATCAGATGTTTTGATGTTCCGCTCATGGCAATCAAAGTACTCATGAAGAATAATATAGATGATTGCATCCATTTCTGGATGGTAAATCTGTACAGATCAGACTAAAATAATCCTTTTCAATATTGTCCTATTTGTTGTTATCCAAAAATGATAAGCCCCGAATCAAAGCATAGAATAGGCCACGGTCATCCCAATAGTCGTCATCATGCAATCCTCCTTTTGGGGAGGTTCTCCTTTGGTCACGCAAGAAAATGATCTGCTCTTTGGTCGATCAAAGATTCAATCTTTTGTATCTTATTCATACTTTCTATTATGTAAAAATGGTTGATCAATATTGTTTTCTGGCAAACCTACTTAACCTTACATGTAGTATATGCTCAATCATGGCAGGAATCTTTGAGCGGCTGGTAAGGCCTCCGATGAGGGCCGAGCAATGCGATCCAAAGGCGATGGAGCTCCAGACGGCCAAGGAGATCCTGGCAGAGGTCTTCGGGGTCAAGCTCGCGGAAGTGAATGAGATGATTTTGAGTCGCTTTGAAGCCGCCGGCAATGAAGATCTTGAGGGTGAAGAAAATGAGTCGTGGCCGCAAGAATTCCGGCTGGAATAATGAAGCTTTTCCTATCTGTCTTTTTATCATCTTCCTTTCTCGGTTGGTGAGAATTTCCGTTTGATCTGGTCTTCCTTCGCTCGCGAGTGAATTATGAATATGCGAGAATCTGCCTTTCTCACATTGAAATGTTCTGAGATCGCACCAACTTTATTCCAAACCTTCAATCTGCTTTGGGACTATCATCCATAACGTCCAAATATGATATCGAATATGTCGAACTCATTACCATCTTTGCAAGGGAGGGAATTTGAAACGAAAAGACTACTGATTTTGGCGGTACTAGTCATTACTTTATTTAATACAGTTGGAGCTGCCAACTACATGTACGAAAAGGCTTCCGTCAAGGGCCTTGGCTACAAGAATGTAGAGATGATCGTCTCCACCCAGACAGGCTTTAACGGCCAGAAGCTGGTCGAGAGAGAGTCCGGATCTGGAAACGTAATCACTGAGAAAACGGAGCTTGAGGCAGAAAGAGAGCTTAATCGAGACTATACCATTTCCGGCAACTGCCCGTGGCCTACAGGAACGGGATGCCCCATGGACTACGTTAATTTCACAAAGGAAGCCGAGTTTGAGTACATGCCCATCTCTTACCAGACGGGTTCTTACGACCAGAAGTGGGTAGAAAAGCTGTGCGTGCAGAACTACAGAATAGGCGCTGTGCTGACGGAGATGTACACCCATGCTGAGCATCTACAGAAGACCACTGAGGTCAAGACCAGAGGATATGGGTGGGATCCGGCCGTAAAGCACGATCCTCAGACCATATATGGATATGGCGATAAGTTCTATGCGAAGGAGGGTTTCGATCCCAAGAATCCCGACTACACATTGACAAGCCCGGAACAGACTGACGAATTCCAAATTCCATATGTGGTGTCACATGATACCGAGAATTATGCGGCTGTGGCTTATGAATCTGATGATAACCCTCCTGAGCCGGAACCTATACCGGACCCACTTCCAGAACCGGAACCTATACCGGATCCACCGGAACCTCCATTGCCACCAGATCCACCGGTGACTCCATCGCCTTCCGAACCAGTTATTAAGCCCGGCTACACGGATCCTGCAAAGGAATCCTTCTGTTCTGCCTGTTGCACTGGTGTCCTTGAGGCAAACCTAAACAGCAATGTCATCGGTGTTGCTCATATTGGATGGATGTCACGTGACCCGACTGTCGATAATCAGCTCAAGGGTCGCCATGCTGAGTACGGTCGAAGTGTAGAAGACCTCACAGGCGTCTTCTCCATAGAGAAGTTTATCCAGCTATGGGGTAACTCCACTTGTGGAGCCATCAGTGTTGATTGGCTGCCGTGCGTTTAACTCGTAGATAATCTCCTCTTTTTTTGAGACGAACGGATAGGACAGGATTGAGATCTTCAATCCGGGCGGCTTTCTGGAAGGGGGTCCGGCTGGATAATTTGCTGGTCGCAACACAAGGTCGTGCAATCCTTCTCTTGCGGTCAAAACCTATTGCAGAGGAGAGATCAATCCTTGAGCGACTGACGGAAAGCGGAATTGTAGATGCTCGCGGAGAAGGCAAGAATCGCTCATACCGGTTCTCTGCCCACACCTACAAGCGACTGGGCCAGAAAGCTGCATATGTGCGACAGCGAGGCTTTGAACCTGTTCAAGTAGTGCAAATGGTGGGCCAGTATTTGGAGGCTTATGGGAAGATCACACGCAAGGAGGCAGCAGAGCTATGCAAGACCACCTCAACACAGGCACGTGATCTTCTGAGTCGGCTGGTGAAAAAGGGCATTCTGAAAATGTATGGCAGTAAGAAAGGAGCCTATTTTGCGGATGCATCCAAAAATATGGATGAAATCCAGATAGGATTTGGATGTATCTAAAAATGGGCACATTTTGCCAAATCAAGTCGATATGCTAAGATCACCGACTATTTATGATACCATTCGTTGGTTCAGTACGCCTTGTATCATTTAATAATTCCGCTTTGCTTGTAATGATATTATATAAAAACTTAGATTAATTAATTAATTTTTGAGACCCTCAATTCTTATGCTTATCGCCTAATAGAATCGTTTAAAAAAGGGTAGGATCAAATTGCATGGTATCTTCTGACAGCGCGTCGCGTTTATGCGTGGACTAATGCCTGTCCAAAAAATAACTGGAACTACTATCAAGGATCTTTTATGTTTTCTTCTCATCTGGTTTCTTTGCAGCTTGACCGTCTGCATAACCTTGGCCGATTACGTAGCCGCCAACAATTCCAGTAATTGCTGTCAATATTCCAGAGAGGTTATCCTTAGTCACAAGACCCTGTAATGCTCCAATTGCGATAATTAGAGCTACTAAAATAAGTCCCGCTAATGTAATAAAGAATTTTCTGCTGTCAAGCTTGCTTTCGCCTTGACCCTCCTTAATAACATGTCCATTTATTGCATTTGTTTCTAATTTGTTCTTTTTGGTATCATCCATTCCTATTTGCTTCGTTCCTATTTTCATTCTTCATTCCCGCCTCGATTTTTTGAGAGTAATTTGTTTGATTAAACATAAAAAGATAGCGATAGTTTCAGTTATATACGCCCTACATAAAGTTTTTATCTGCGATATCAAATGGCATCGGCGTACTTTCACACTTTGCCAAAATTCACTTGTGGCGAACAACCTTCTAACCTTCTGTTTTAGAGCGCAACCTTCGTCCCTTACGAACTTTACAAAAACTTGCCAGGCATATATAGAGAAGCCTGGCATGTGTCAATTTTTTGTCAATCTGTGCTTTATCTGTAAGTCTTGAAACTATTTCGCGCCTACTTTCAAGATGAGTCCAGCAAGTCTGGAAACAGTATCTCGACACAGGAATAGAGCCGGTTATGGCAAAGATATTGGTCGGCCCAAGAAGCACGATGATTCAAAGGATGCTCAGATTGTTATTTTGGCTTTTGCTCTTTACAGATTGGGAGCAGGGATGCTTGAGGTAGCAGCAAGAAAGGTCGATAAAACTTGCATCTACATAACCGTATCCACATGTATCTTAAAGCATCCGGCCTGACTCAAGATGATCCTAGCAAGAAGAAGCGACGCAAATGGGTTAGATATGAACAAAAGCATAGCCTATCCGCCAGCCATAAGACATTGTTTTCAAGCTCTTCCAGATCGGAAGATATGTCTCTTACCATAAAGAAGCGCTGAGGGTGAGATTTGAACTCACGAGGTGCGATGCACCGCTGGTTTGCTTGTCCCGGTGTTAAGCCCGGACCTCAAGACCAGCGCCGTAGGCCGCTTGGCTACCTCAGCCCGCCTCTTATCTTTGGATCAGTAGATCTTAAGCCTGACGATACCATTTCGCCCGGCAATTTCCTCTCGACAATTTTAATATCTCTTCGGACAGATTTTCTCCGATGCTGATAAGAAACGTCTCCATTCTCAAATCAGGACAGATGCTGCATGGCCGTGATATTCTCATAATTGACCGCAGGATCGCGAAGATCGGCAAAGATCTGCGGGATGAAGTTGGGGATGATGTCATCGACGGCCGGGGAAAACTGGCCATTCCCGGGCTCATTAACGGTCACACTCACCTGGCCATGACTCTCTTGCGCGGCTACGCAGATGATATGGAGCTGATGCCCTGGCTCCGGGAGAAGATCTGGCCCCTGGAAGCCCGGCTGACTGCAGAGGATATTCGTTGGGGCGTTAAGCTCGGCTGCCTGGAACTGATTCGCTTCGGCATCACCTGCTACTCGGACATGTACTACTTTCCGGATGAGACGGCCCAGGCTACACGGGAGATGGGCCTGCGGGCAATCATTTCCGGCGTGGTCTTCGATATGCGGCCCGAACTCCTCCTGGAGGTAGAGCCCTTCATCCGGCGCTGGAAAGGCGATGAGCTCATCACTCCGGCTGTAGGGCCACATGCCGCTTATACCTGCTCGGAAGAGACGCTGCAAAAAGCGAAGGAGATAGCAGACCGGCATGACGCAATGATTCATATCCACCTCTCCGAGACCCGCGAGGAGGTAGACGGCTTTTTGCTCTCCAAAGGCAAGAGTCCGGTGGAATATCTTGACTCTCTGGGGATGGTGAACGAGCGCCTGGCAGCCGTCCACTGCGTCTGGCTCTCGGAAGAGGACTGCTATCTTCTGGCGGAGAGAAAGGCCAATGTGGTGAACTGCACGGTGAGCAACCTGAAATTAGCGTCGGGCATTGCTCCTCTGAACACTCTGATGAAGGCGGGCGTGAACGTATGTCTTGGCACGGACGGAGCCTCGAGCAACAACAACCTCAGCCTCTTTGAGGAGATGAAGGTGACAGCCATCGTGCAGAAGAATGCTTATCATACTCCTGCCGCCTTCTCAGCAGACCAGATCTGGCAAATCGGTACAAAGAATGCCTACAAAGCATTTGGCATGAATATGGGACTCAATGTAGGAGCTCAGGCAGACCTGGCCTTGATCGACTTGAGAAAACCCTGGTTCTGCCCGGAGACAAATATTCTCTCGCACCTTGTCTACAGCATGAACGGTGGGGTCGATACCACCATAGTTAACGGAAAAGTCCTCATGCGCGAGGGAGTCATACCCGGAGAGGAGGAGATTCTGGAAAAGGCACAGGAACGCTTTCTGCGCTTGACCTCTTAGTGGTTCTCATCCTTATCCACTCTATATTCTTTTCCCAAACTCAGTTCCTCGTGATTCGGCGCGATTTCCTCTTCTTGCCGAGAAATCTTCTCCGTCCATAGTAGCCTCCAGCCAGGAGCAGCAGAAGCAGCAGTCCTGCTGCCAAGAGAAGCCAGGTGATAGAAGATGCATTCTTATGCACCATGACAAGGAGGGCGAGGTCCTGGTCCTTGATCATTTGACCGCTCTGCTCAGGGTCCCGGTAGGAGATCTTAATCGGCAGAGGACTGTAGCCGGGAGTGGCATTTACATTTGTGAATACCTGTAGCTTCACCAGATAGGAGCTTCCCGGGTCCAGATCCACATCTCCTTTTTCATTCTCGGCCCGAAGAAAAGGCGGCAGAGGTCTGGCTTCAACGTGCAGATCATTTGCAGGCTCATCGCCGCTATTTAAGATATCAAGCTCCAGGTTCGCCTCTTTTCCTGCAGTTGCCTCTTCCGTCACTTCTTTCAGCTCTATTTTGGGTCCGCGCACAACCTTTACAAGCAAAGGTATCTCAAAAGAGACTTCTTCATAACTGAAGACGAGATCAGGAGCGCTATCAACTCCTTCGGCCGTCACCTTGGATAGCCGGGAATAATTGAGGCGGAGCTGTAGAGGATAGATGCCCACATCTGTCAATTCTGTCTGGGCCATAAACTGTACTGTTTCATTCTCTCCCGGCGCGAGAGTGCCGGCCATCTGGATCCCGGAGAGCACATGGACCCTGTCATCGGAGCTTTCAAGCTCTGCCGTAATGCTGCTGGCATCGGCTTTTTTGAGATCTAGCTCCTCCGGCACTCCCAATGGGGAGGCATTGTTATGCAGCACGATGGATATCGTTGAAGCGCGGTCCATTTCCAGTGAACCATAGATAGATGATGCCTCCAGATGAGGCTCCCCTGCCCGTTGATCTTCGCCATTGACCGCAATTGTCGTCGACAGGAAGAGAAGAACGAGAGCTATTCCCAGGATCCACGGTGCCTTCATCAAACCTATTAGAGCAGCCGTACCTTTTATCCTTACTGCCTGAATAATGGGGCCGGGCAATTTTGGTGGAATCGTGGAATCCTAAATAGACAACCCTGAAAATTTGGTGTGGAAGCAGATCTGTGCATCTACTCTGCCTGAGGAGTTTCCATAGCCTCTTTTGCATTGAGGCCCTTATGCACTACCCCGCAGATGCGGCGCACGATGAGTTCGGGATTCTCATGCTGGAAGACATTCCTGCCGATGGCAACTCCTCGTGCTCCTGCAGATATGGCTCCTTCCACCATGCAAAGCAGATCCATCTCCGACTCCACTCTCGGCCCTCCTGCAATGACCACTGGAACGGGGCAGCTCTCTACCACCGTGGCAAAGCTGTCGGGGTCGCCGGTGTAGTTGGTCTTTACTATATCCGCACCAAGCTCTGCTCCCACTCTTGCCGCGTGGGCGATGTACTCGGCAGAGTATTCGTCTTTGATCTTCTTTCCTCGGGGGTACATCATAGCCAGCAGAGGCATACCCCACTCCTGGCAGTGGCGAGAGACCTCACCCAGAGTTGAGAGCATACGGCTTTCATCTTCTGCACCTACATTGACGTGAATGCTCACGCCATCCGCCCCGATCTTCAGAGCCTCTTCCACAGTCGCCACCAGGACTTTGTTGTTGGGGTCCGGGCCAAGTGCGGTGGAGGCGGAGAGATGTATGATCAATCCCAGGTCTCGACCGTAGCCGCGATGGCCGAAGATTGCCGCCCCCTTGTGCACAACAGCTGCGTCCGCACCTCCGCGGGCCACGGCATCGGCGATGGTTTTGACGCTCTTGATACCCCTGATGGGACCTACAGTAACCCCGTGGTCCATCGGAATTATGACGGCATTTCCTGTACTGCGGTTGAATATCCTCTCCAGACGAATCGATGTTCCTCTCAATTTCGGCATCCCCACGAATTGTGATTGAATTGCGATCTACCTAATGTACCTTCTAGTACACCATAGTACATGTAATTGCTATGATGCGCATCAATGCGTATTTATAGTTTCCCGTTCTGGTCGGCTTGAAATTAGCAAGCCTGAAATAGTGGCAGGACGCCGTACCCTCGGAGTGATTTCGATGGGTGGCGGTGTATCTTGTCCGGAGCGTATGCAAGAATTGGCAGGAATGACATTAATCGTTTCGCTGCTAGCGGCTCTATACATGAACTTGATTATCGGTATAGCACTGGCGGGAACGGAGACCGGCGAGTTCTGTCCAACCTGTCCCGATTGGACCGACCTGGACGGCTGGCTGGCCAAGAAGGAGGTCTACGAGAAAGCCCAGGGGATCGGCCAACCGGTCGGCTCCCAAAGCGGAAAAATAAATAGCAACGTGGTTGCGAGTCTCAAAGTCGATCCATCGGCGAACGGCTATCCCGTTAATAAGCTTCTCACCAGGGCGACCTTGATCAAAAAAGATCAGGTTATTCTGGATGTTCGAGACCCGCAAGACTACCAATCAGGCCATATTCCCGGGGCCCGCAGCCTCTACTGGAAAGATATGCAAAAGGGTGGCATTCTGGACCCGGATCTTGCAATAAAGGCGCTGGAACGGGCTGGAGTGAACGGCAATGAGAGTCTTCTTGTCTATGGCGGATCGGATGAGGGAGCTGCTTTCGTCTTCTGGGCTCTTGGCTACCTCGGGCAAAAAGATGTGAGCCTGCTCGATGGTGGAGCCGATGCTGCCTGGAGTGCAGGCATCAAGAAGGATGTGTCCAAGACCACCTCTCCTGAGTCCAACTATACGGCTCGCACCGTTCCCTGGCTTTTGGTTACACCTGTCAATCTGGACCGTCTCCTGGCCCGGTCTGATATTCAGATTCTGGATGCGCGGGACTATTCCGACTATGGCATGAGCATGATTTCCAAGGCCATTTCGCTAAGTGCTGAAATGCTCTACAATGACGACTCCAAGATAAAAGATCCCGCTACCCTAAATGATCTGCTCAGCCGTCGCAGTCTGGATGAGAAGGGCGCCCAAGTTGTTTACGGCACACCCCAGGCTTACAGGCTCTTCTATAGCCTCAAGCTCATGGGCTATAATGTCACGCTGCTGGAAGGCGATTGGTGGATGAAGACAAAATGGGTCGTCAGCAGCGTAAAATAGAGAAATTCTATTTTATTCATCAGATTACGGAACATCCCGGAGCAGAGATGCGATTGCCATACGAATGGCTCCCGCCGATCCCAGCCGGGGCTTCCAGCCCAGCTTTTTGATCTTCTCGATGGAGAGCTGCATGACTAATACGTCGCCCTTCCAGCCCCTGCCATTCGTTCCGCCCGTATAATCGTACTTGACCTCGGAGAGCCCCATCTGCTCCACTACGATGTCTGCAATCTCTGTCACATCCACAGTGTCGGCTGAGCCTATATTGAAGACATTGGTCTCGTCGCTGGAGTGCTCCACGGCGTCTATCATTGCCCTGACACAGTCCTTTACTTCCAGGTAGGACTTGCGCTGCTTTCCTGATCCCAGGATCTTCAGTCTATCAGGATCTTCCCGCAATTTGCGTATGAAGTCCACCAGGACTCCATGCGTGCCCCGCTCACCCACGATATTGGCGAAACGGTAGATCCAGGACTGCATCTCGAAAGTGTGGCAATAGGAAGATATCAGCGCCTCGCAGGAGAGCTTCGATGCGCCGTAAAGGGAGATAGGCAGGAGTGGACCGTAATCCTCAGGTGTAGGCACTTTTGTCGCCTCCCCATAAACTGTGGACGTGGATGTGAATGCAATGCGTTGAACTCCAGATTTACGCATAGCCTCCAAAAGGTTGTAGGTGGCCAGAACATTTTGCTCCAGGTGCACACTGGTGTTTTCCGCACCCAGTTTTACATCGGGATTGGCGGAAAGGTGAAAGACCATATCCTTTCCTTCCATTGCTTTTTTCAGCAGGCCGGCGTCCCTCAAGTCTCCATCCAGGAGATGGAAATCGGGATTATCGAGGTAGGGAGCCAGGAATTCTCTTTTTCCCGAGCTGAAGTTGTCGAGGACTGTTACTTCGTTCTCCAAAAGCAATCTTTCCACGAGGTGGCTGCCGATGAAGCCAGCGCCACCCGTGACGAGGATGGATTGATCCTTAAGCATCGTTCACATGGAATTCTCTCCAGGGTAATCAAGATTGTGGACTGGTGCAGAGCTTTGCCACCCTGTCCATCATTCGATTGCCATTGGCCCGGCTTACATAGCTTATTTATCGTAAGCCCTTATGTTTAACTAGCGTGATATGTATGGCGGGAAAAATGATCAAGATATCCTTGCTGCTCCTGGCACTTGTTGTTTTTTGCAGCAGTGCATATGCAGCGGAGGGCGAACGGCTCAAGCTGGCGACTACTACCAGTCTACATGATACCGGACTCCTTGATCTGATCAAGGAGAAGTTCGATGCCAAGTACAACGTTTCCCTGGATGTCGTATCCGGAGGAACCGGCATTGCCATCCAGTACGGAGAGCGCGGCGACGTTGACGTCCTCATAGTCCATGACAAAGTGAGGGAGATGAAGTTCATAGCTGATGGGCAAGGGCTGGAGAGAAGATGCATTGCCTATAACTACTTCTACATAGTCGGCCCGAAAGATGATCCCGCAGGGGTCAAGGGTATGAACGCCACTCAGGCATTTACGACCATCATGGCCAAGGGAAAAGCCGATTCCTCTAAGGTGAAGTTCGTCTCCCGGGGCGACAACTCCGGTACCCAAGCCCGTGAGATACTGATCTGGAAGAAGGCCGGTTTCAACTACACTCTCGTCAACAACTCCGGGCCCTGGTATATCGATGCCGGACAGGGCATGGGCGCCACGCTGAACATTGCCAATGAGATGCAGGCCTATACTTTGAGCGACATGTCCACCTTCATGGCCTACCAGGGCAATCTGAGTCTGGTTTCCCTGATCGGAGGCGGAAACGATCTCTTGAACGTTTACGTGGCCATGGCCGTGAACCCGAAGAAGCATCCCAATGTGAACTGTGTTCTGGCTAACGAGTTCATCAATTATCTGGTTTCCAATGAGGGCCAGGATCTGATAGCCGGTTATGGTAAGGATAAATACGGCAAGTCGCTCTTCTCCGCTGCCAGGGGCAACTGCACCCTCATCGGCTGCTCAGATGGAGAGTGTGCGTCACCCACAAACGCCTCCTGTGCGACGGCATAGACTGAAAGTGGACCGAAAGTAGACAGAAAGGCAAAAATCGTTAGTGGTGAATTTGGTTGGAAGAGATCTGGAATGGACTTATCAGGGCCGCCATGCTGATTGCGGCCCTCAATCCCCAGGTGGTGGAGATCACCACCAGGTCTCTTTTCATCTCTTTGTCGTCTGCCTTTTTCGCAGCCGTCATCTGCATTCCTCTGGGGGGCTTCATCGAGTTTCGCCGCTTTTGGGGCAAAGGAACGCTCATAAACGCGATTCATACCCTTTACAGCCTGCCAACGGTGACTGTTGGCCTGATGGTCTTTCTGCTCATCTCACGATCTGGGCCTCTGGGCAGTCTGGGCCTGCTCTTCAGCCCGGCGGGAATGATACTGGGCCAGACCATTCTCGTCAGCCCCATCATGACCGGCCTTGCCATCACCGCCCTGGCAGCCGTCAGCCCGCAGATCAGGGACACGGCGAAATCGTTAGGCGCAACAGAGATGCAGATAATAATAACCGTGATAAAAGAGGCCCGTTCCGGGGTTATGGCGGCAGTGATTCTGGGGTTTGGCAGAGCACTATCGGAAGTGGGCGTGGCCATGATGATCGGCGGGAATATTCGGGGCTACACGCGCGTGCTCACCACGTCCATAGCTCTTGAGACCTCCATGGGGAACCTGGAGCTATCCATGGCCCTGGGAATTATCCTCATATCCATCTCGCTGGTGATCAATCTCCTGCTGAACAGGATTCGAGGGAGATGGATTTGACCCGTGGACCGGCTGGAGGACCGGCTGATGGATCAGCTGATGGATTCGCTGACGTGCGGGCATTTTTAGAGATAAAGGAGCTGGGCAAGAGCTATGGTCACGCGGAGATTCTGAAGGGGATCAACCTGACGATCGAGCAAGGCTCCGTCCTGGCTCTCATCGGCCCCACTGGGTCCGGGAAGACGACTCTGCTGCGACTGGTGAACCTGCTGGAGAGCCCGAGCTCTGGGCAGATCATATTCAAAGGCCAGAAGGTCTCAGACCGTTCGGAGAGAGAGATGCTTATGGCACGTCGCAGCATGGCCATGGTCTTTCAAAAACCGGTCATGTTCAAGGCAAGAGTGCAGGAGAACATCTCCTTTGGCCTGAAGATGCGGAGAATGGATGATCGGGAAAAAGTGCGGGAGGCTTTGTCGGCTGTGGGGCTCGCCGGGTACGAGAACCGGGATGCCGGCACGCTCTCGGGAGGAGAGATGCAGAGGATAGCTCTGGCGAGGGCTCTCGTCCTGGAGCCGGAGCTGCTGCTTCTGGACGAGCCGACCGCCAACCTGGACCCGAAGAGCGCGGCTGCGATAGACCGGCTCCTGCAGGGGCTGGCAGGACAAAAAACGACAGTGATCCTGGCCACGCACAACATGCGGGAGGCCTTGAAATTGGCAAGCATCGTGGCAGTGCTGCAGGCGGGCAGGCTGACGGCCGTAGGGAGTCCGGAGGCGGTCTTCGGGTCCGGCGGCCTGGTGGACCCACTCGCATGCGGAATTTCCGCGCCATGGTGATGATCGATTGATGCGGCTTTTCGCCCTTTCTAATTGCTGAGCTCAGTTAACTATGGTTTTCCTGTTGTTAGTTAGTCGCTCTGTGCGTTCTTTGTGAACTCTGTGCCTCTGTGGTTGAAACCTCGTTGGCCACTGGTTAGGACAAATGATTTACGAACTACCACCACAGAGACACAGAGCGCACGGAGGACTCACAGAGGATTCTATTATTCTATCATCCACTCGGTACAGCGAGGAACCATGAATGCTTTTATCTTCTTATACATCTTCTGAATCCAGCGATAAGATGATGCCCGAAAGTGCCGAAGACGAAGCAAAGGTCGAGGAATCCCCGGATTCCTTCCTCACGGCGAGACAGCTGGAGGTGTTGCAGCTGCGCCAGCAGGGCAGCTCCCAGCAGGATGTGGCGGACAGGCTCGGCACCACGCGCTCCAATATCAGCATCCTGGAGAAGCGAGCCCACCAGAATATCGCCCGGGCGGAGCGCACGCTCCAGCAGTGGATGATGATTCGTGCTCCTATCACATGCCGGGCGAAAGCGGGGACGGACGTCTTCGATCTGCCCAGGATGATCTTTGCGTCTGCGGATGAGAAGGGAATGCGCCTGCCGGTTACCTCCCTGGACATCGTGGTACAGCTGCGGCGGAGAGCGCCCCGGCTCTTCAAGAAGCGGTCTCTGGAGCAGGATGCCGAGATCTATGTGACTGAGGAGGGGGAGGTGATGGTGGAGGGAATGGGGTGATGGGAGGAATTTCTATTTTGTAGCCAGGTGAATTCTTCACTATAGCATTTTCCACATACATTCACACCTTCGCCGCCAAGGAAAACCTATTTCTCTCTTCCAATCCATCCCACCAATCGTGATCAGAATTCCGGTTTCCCGAATCCTAATTCTCGTCCTTCTTCTCCTGCTCATCACCTCAAGCCTAGCCTCCGCCTACGGCCGCAGCGTGGAAGATCTGGTGGGCGCCTTCTCCATTGAGAAAACCATAAAGATCGGCAGCAGCAGCCAGGGCTTCACCACCGCTGGCGACGTTGATCCCCTGAGCCCGCCCCAAAGCATGGCATCCGGCCCTCTGGCAGACGACCAGGCCCCCAGCCTGGCAGGCTTCGCCTTTGAGCCGCAAAAGGTATCGGCCAACTCGACCCAGCCCATTAACCTTACCCTACATGCCATTGACGACCAGGCAGTCTGGGCGGCAGAGGCCAGATTCACCGGCCCGGCTGGAGAGGAAGCGGTGGCGCTCTTCCCGGCCCAGAACCTCACCTCTGGATCTGCCCAGGATGGTGTCTACAGTGCCAGGATGATGCTGCCTGCGAACGAGACGGGAGACTGGCATCTGCAGAGCCTGATCCTGGTGGACAGAGAGGGCAACCGCAGAACTCTGGGGCAGAGCGACCTGATGCGACTGGGGCTGCCTACACGGATATCGGTAGTTTAGGGCTGCACCTGGGAAAAGAAGAAGGCTTTTCGCTACTCCTAATGACTAACTCAGGTTACTATGGCTTTCCAATTGTTCGTTACGCCCTCTGTGCGTTCTTTGTGAGCTCTGTGTCTCTGTGGTTGAACGTCGTTAGCAACTGGTTTTAACCAAATAGTTACGAACTAACACCACAGAGACACAGAGCGCACGGAGGACTCACAAAGGACTCGATTATTCTATTATCCGATCGATACAGCGAGGAACCAAGAAAGGAAAACGCATGTCTATTCGCCCATAATCTGCACCACAACCTTCCGTTGCCGTGGCCTGTTATCCAACTCCAGGAAAACGATTTGTTGCCAGGTTCCCAGCATCAAGCGCCCTTCACAAAAGGGCACAGTGAGGCTGGGCCCCAGGAGCGAAGCGCGAATATGCGAGTGGCCGTTGCCGTCATGCCACCGCTCGTTGTGGGCGTAATCGATCTCAACTGGTGCGATCCTCTGCAGTGCATCACCCAGATCCGCCACCAGCCCGTCCTCATACTCGATGGTGGTGACGGATGCCGTTGCTCCCGTCACAAAGACCGTGACCACTCCTGCTTTCAATGATGTTTTCTCCAGCGCCTCCTGCACTTCATCGGTTATATCCAATACTTCTCCGCTATGCGTCTCAAACTCCAGGTATCTGGTCGCTATCAAGAGATCAGCTCCAATCAGCTCCAATCAGCACTAAGAAATTATTTATCGCTCCCCGATGTATCTAAACCTGATGGCCTACTACGATGCGGTTCGGCGCATTCTGATCTATATATTTGTCCTGAACATAACCGTAGCCCTGCTCAAAGGGGTTTATGGCCTTCTTACCAACTCCCTGAGCATGAGCGCAGACGGGCTTCACTCTCTTTTCGATAGCACCTCCAACATCATCGGCCTGGTTGGCATCGCCATAGCCTCCCGCCCGCCTGACAGGGAGCATCCCTACGGCCACGCCAAGTTCGAGACCTTCGCCTCCATTGGCATCGCCGTCCTCCTCTTCGCTAGCTGCTTTCAACTGATACTCGCCGCAGTCGGTCGCTTTCAAAATCCATCTGTTCCCGAGGTCACAGAGCTCTCCTTCGGCATCATGGGCTTGACTCTGGTTGTCAATATAGGCGTCTCGGCCTACGAGTATATCCTGGGCAAAAGGCTGAAGAGCAGCATCCTGGTGGCAGACTCCATGCACACCCGAAGCGACATTTATGCCTCGGTTGGTGTCATCCTGGGTCTTATTGCCATCAAGATGGGCTACCCGCTCGCCGATCCGGTCATAGCCCTGCTCATCTGCGGTCTGATCATTCTGACGGGCATCGAGATCATAAAAGACAGCTCCAGCGTCCTGCTGGATAAGGCTCCGATCGAGGAGAGCGCAATATTCGATCTGGCAAAGTCCGTAGACGGGGTCTGCACCTGCCACCGTGTTCGGACGCGCGGTATGGCAGGAGAGATTTACGTGGATCTGCATATCGGAGTGGACTCGTCTCTATCCATCGAGGCGGCTCATAACGTGGCTGAAGACGTGGAGCACAAGATCAAGAGTAAAATTGTTGGGGTCAAGGATGTAGTCGTGCATCTGGAGCCCCAAGGCTTCTGCGAGATAAAAGCTCAAAAGGGATCAACCAGCCTGGTATGAGCCTGTGGTAGGATAAAGAATCTGAGAGGATACATAGGGATGAGAATGGCGTTGAGCATGAGTTTGAGCAAGGAGATGATCATGAGGATGATCCTGGAAATTAGCGCAGAGGAGGAGTAATGATGCAAAATATCACAATCGCTGTTTCTGAGGCGGGAAGCGCACAGACCAGGACCTTTGACTATAAAGTTACCCTTGACGGAGAAGTCGTATCTGAGAGAAGGCTCTCACCAGTCCAGACTTCACAGGTTCGGGAGATGGCAATGCAGTATCTCTCTCTTCTGCAGGGCGGCGGCAGCAACAGCAGCCCGGGCGCGAAAAGTTATCTGCCCATCCTTGGAGCCGGATTATTTCATCTCTTTCTGGAGTCCGGATGGCAGGAGTTTGGCTCGAAGATCCCGGCGGCTGACGTTGGGAGACTGATCGTCAATTCGTCAATCCCGGAGGTTCTGCAGCTGCCCTGGGAACAGCTCAGGCTCCCCGGCCGGGAGGAAATCCTTGGCGATAGCCCCGACTTTAGCCTCATTCGCCATCCCGATAGCGCGGAAAGTCTTTCTTCGTTCTCGCTGGAATTGTCTCCCGGTCCCTTGCGCGTGCTCTTCCTGGCCGTGGAAAGTGACTACGAACGCGAAGAAGGCGAGATGCTCAAAATGGCGGAGGGACTGGATTTGTCGCTGGAGATCTCCGACTCCGGCACCCTGGAAGAGCTGAAGAGCCTGGCTGAGGCCTTCCGGCCTCACATCGTGCACCTGGTGGGCCAGGCGAGAATGTCCGGCGTTCAAGCCGGTTTTTCAATGCCGGGCATGGTCACCGGAGGCACGGGAAGCCGCTCTAATCTCTGCTCAGCAGAAGAGCTGGCAGAAGCCCTGAAGAACAGTGGGGCACAGTGCATAATACTGGGCGGCCGGCAGAGCGAGCCCGCATTTGCTCAGGGCCTCCTCTGTCAGACGCTGGCGGAGCATATCCCGATGAGTGTGGCCTGGAATGGCTCAACCGCATCTGCCTCCTCCTTCTATCGTTCTCTGGCGAAAGGCGAGTCTCTGGACACAGCTCTAAAAGCTGCGGCCATTGAGACCCGGAAGACAGGCCGGGAAGCGGGAGCGATTGCTGCCTTTCCCATCCTTTATGCGACATGTGATCAATCCAGAGATCGGTTGGGGCTATTCGACACCCAAAGAAATGAAAGCGTTGCCGCCACAGTCTGCAAAGAGCAGCTTGCACTGCCAGGCATGACAGAAGGATATGCGGAGTGCTTCGTGGACAGGAGACGGGATTTAGAGCGTTTCCTTCCTCTTCTGCTTGGCGGAACGGTGCACACTCTAATATTCACCGGCCCGAATGGCGTCGGCAAGAGCACTCTTGCGGTGCATCTCGCCCGCTCGCTTGCCTTCTCCGGCTACTCCATCCTGCCCATTTATGCCTCTTCCAATAATCCCATAAGCTCGCCCCGCCTTCTGGACGCGATCATAGGACAGACAACAGCCGGAAATGGAGGAGATTTGATGAAGCTCAAAGATCCGAGTCTCTCAGTCAAGGAACGGCTGCAGATTTCAATCGACTTCTTGAAAGCCAATCGCATCCTGATGTTATGGGACGGCCTGGATCTGGATGGCAAGACTGGCAAGATCGCAGACCCTGTTATTGCCGATTTCTATCGGCTATTGCTCAAGGACCTCGTCTCAGCTCGCGCTATCATCACCTGTAGCTCTCTTCCTGCCGAGGCTTCGATACTGCCCTCGAAATCACGTGAGTTGAAGATTGCTGGCCTTTCAGAGACGGCTTTCATGAGGTTCCTTCTCCAGGATGATCTGGTGGCAAATCGCTATCATAAAGGCGAGTTATCATATGCGGATCTTCAAGCGATACATTCCAGCTTCCTGAGAGATCCGGCAAATCTGTCCCGGATGCGCCGGGCTTTGAGGACAGAGTTATCTCCTGGCGTGGATGCCAGGGCAAAGCTTTGCGCAACTCTCGGCCCGGAGTCCCATCAAGCCCTTTCCCGGGCGGCAGTCTACGAGACAGCCATGAGCCCCGCAGCATTTGCGGTCGTGGCAGAAGTCCCGGTCGAGACAGCCCTTGCCACTCTCTCTCTTTGGCAAAGCCTCTCCCTGGTTTATGAGGTGGGAAAGTTGTGGGCGGTGCCCTCTTCCGATCGAGCCGCATATCTGGCCGCCATAAGCACTGAAGAGCGTGGCATTGCGCAAAAATTGGCAGGAGATTTTCTGAAAAACCAGGCCGAAGCGGGCCGCTCTGCGGAGCTTTCCCTCTCCCGGCTGGACTGTCTATTGGAAGCACGGGGGCACTATCTTGCAGCATCGGATCTGGAAGATGCAAGGGTTATCACCGGACGTATCAGCGGCTATCTGGAGAAGCGCGGCTACTATTCCGAGATAATAAGACTGAACCGGGAGTTATTGGACTTGCAGCCGGATGCCGGGCCCTTGGGCTGGATCGCCAGGGTCTACGCGGACCAGGGCGATTACGGAAGGGCTCAAGAGTGGTACGAGCGTGCCATCAAGATTGCGCCTGTTGCTTCTGCCTATCTGGGTCTGGGCATGGCATACCTGTCCCTGAGAAAACTTGAACCGGCCGGAGTCAACCTGCAAAAGGCCGTGGATATCTACGTTTCCGAAAAAGACAGGGCGGGCGTTGCTGCCGGCCTGCTGGGATTGGCATCCATCGATATGGAGAAGAACGAAAACGATAGCGCGCATTTGAAACTGCAAAAGATTGCAGAGATCTCGGAGAGCCTGGGCGATCTGGCCGGCAGGGCCAGGGCATTGCAGGAAATGGCCAGGCTGGATATGATGCGGCGAGACTATGAGGCGGCACAGCCAACGCTTCTTGAATCTCTGCAGCTGATGCAGAGACTGGGCGACAGAACCGGGGAAGCCGTCGTCCTTTTCAATCTGGCCAGTCTCTTTCTGGAGAAGGGCGAAAATGCCCTTGCAGACCGGGAGTTCCAAAAAGCCCTGATGCTGGCGCGTGAGAATGGAGATCGTATAGGCGAAGCCGCTATCCTGCACAGCCTGGGTCTGATCAATTCAAATGCCGGGGACAGAGAGTTGGCCAGGGAGAATTTCGAGGAAGCTTTACGGATCTTTCAAGAGATTGCAGACAGATCCGGCGAAGCAGGAGCATTCTTCCAGCTTGGCGCTATAGCCTTGCAGCGGGACAAGATCCAGGAAGGACTTCGTCTGATGGCCCTTGCCGCCATAATCCTGAGAAGCATCAAGAGCGATGAGGTCAAGAACGTCGAGCCGCTGGTGGAGCGCCTGGCCTCACAGCTCGGCAACACACAAGAGCAGTTCATGACCATGGTGCAGGAGGTCTTGCAGAGTTACGTCAGAGATCGGGGTTGGGGGCTTGTGGAGAGGGCCTCAGGAAAATAGAGCCAAGATACTTATATCCCGGGGACACAAATCAGCCAGGACGAAATATGACCGATAACAAGAACATGATGCATAAATTCGCTGCGCTCTTGCTGGCGTTCATTGGCGTCGCCGCAATGATTTCCGCCTGGTTCATCCTGCTCACCACAGCCTCACACAATATGCGAATAGTCGCCCTGGAGATATTTGGGGTGGTTGTCACCACGGCAGGGTATTTCCTGTGGCAATACAGCCATAGAAACAAAACTCCGGCAATAAAAGAGGAACAAACTATAGATGAAGATGTTTAAATATTAACGTTGATCAGATCCCTCCAAACGGGTTCTGCTTCAACTCACCACTTTCCTTCCTATAGTCAGCCTTCATAGCTGTCTCAAAGCCCTTACGGTAGAACTTTTCCGTGTACTCTTTGGCCATGCGGCGCGCGCTGAAATTAGGCCCCGACATCTTGATGGCCTCCTTCATCACCCGCACCCAACCATGAGAGACACCATCCTCGTCCACATCGTAGAAAAGGGATACAATCTCTTTCTCCAGCAGCTCATAGATTGCAGCGGCATCCTTTGCATCTCTATCCGGTCCTTCTTCTGCGCCGGAGACTGACCAGCCATTTCTTCCGTTGTAGCCTTCAATCCACCAGCCGTCGAGTATGGAAAGCTGTGGTACTCCGTTTAGCGAGGCCTTCATGCCGCTCGTTCCACTCGCCTCCATGGGCGGCAAGGGATTGTTCACCCACACATCCACACCGTGCACCATGTACTGAGCCAGCAGCTCATCATAGTCCTCGACGAATGCTACTCTGCCGCCAAAAACCTGGTTCTTGGCGGCATTGAAGACCTGCTGCAAGAGCATCTTGCTCTGCTGGTCATCATGATGAGCCTTTCCTGCAAAGATGATCTGTACCGGCCTCCAGGGGTTGTTCAGAATATTCTTGAGTCGATTCAAGTCCTGCAATAGAAGCGTGGGTCGTTTATACGAGGCGAAACGCCTGGCAAATCCCAGGGTGAGGGTCGCAGGATCGAGCATAATTCCGGAAGCCATTACGATATTCGGATTCGGATCAGACCCCGCTTCCAGCCATTTGTTCCGAGCCCGTTCCCTAATCTTTTCGATGAGCATGCCCTTCATGGCATAATGGTGTCGCCATAGCTCGTCATCCGGTATCTCGTCGACCATCTCCCAGATGCGGCTCTGGTCATGCTCCTCCAGCCATGTCCTCCCAAGGTAACGTTTGAAGATCACATCGCCGAGACGCCGGTCAATCCAGGATGGCACGTGGACCCCGTTGGTTATGTAGTCGATGGGAACCTCTTCCAGAGATTGTCCAGGCCAGAGCTGCTGCCACATCTTTCGGCTGACCTCTCCATGCTTCTTGCTCACTGCATTGTGGTATTTGGAGGAGCGAAGGGCAAAAGCGGTCATGTTAAAGCCATCGGACCTGACCGGATTCTCCCCCTGGTGCAAGAACTCCTCTCTGGATAGATCCAATGTGGGCAGATAGGAACCGAAATACTTGTCCAGGAGCTGATGAGCAAAGACATCGTGGCCCGCTGGCACGGGAGTATGGGTGGTGAAGACGGTTGTGCCCTTGACCTGCTCGAAGGCGTCCCGATAATTCATTCCTTGCTCCACCTTCATCCTGATCCTCTCCAGAACGGCAAAAGCAGGATGACCTTCATTCAGGTGAAGGACGGAAAATTTCTCTCCCATGGCCTCTAAGATGCGGACGCCTCCTATCCCCAGGACGATCTCCTGGCGCAGACGTCTCTCCAGATCTCCCGTATAAAGCCGGTCGGAGATGACACGGTTCTCGGGCTCGTTGGCCTCGCTGGAGGTGTCGATTAAGTAGAGCCTGGTCTTTCCCACCTGAACCTTCCAGACCTCCAAATTAATGGGCGGGTCCATGATCGGCACTTTAATGGAAAATGGATCTCCATTCAAATCCGCCATCTTCTGAATGGGCGCATTCTCCCTGTCCAGGATTTCGCAGGCCCCCACTTGCCAGCCGTCCGGCGAGATCATCTGGCGGAGGTAGCCTTGAGGATACATGAATCCCACTCCCACCAGCGGAATACCAAGATCGCTGCACTCTTTCAGGAAGTCTCCTGCCAGGAAGCCTAGCCCCCCCGCATAGAATGGAAGCGCGTGGTGCAAGCCGTATTCCGCTGAGAAATAGGCGACAGCGCATTTTTGTGGTTCAGTCACATTGGCGCAAAACCAGCCGCTGGTTGGGTTCATGTAGCCCTCAAACCGGGCCATAACAGAATCATAATGTCTCAGAAAGTGAGGATCTCTTGAGGCTGCCTCAAGTTTTCCTTTATCCATCTGGTTGAGCATCTTAATCGGGTTGTGGTTGCTCAGATACCAGCCTTGGCGGTTAAGCAGCTTAAATAGCTCCCTGCCTTCCGGATGCCAGCTCCACCAGAGATTGTAGGCCATCTCTCTTAGCCCGGAGATCCTTTCGGGCAGATCGGCAAGTTTGTCTTTGATGCCTTGCATAGTTAGTGTCAGCTCCGATATCATGCTTATGCGATTTTCCTCAGAGATATATGCTTCGATCTAAAATAATATAATTGTCGAACTTATCTCTCAACGGTACATTCTTACACGAATTCCTGGGATCAGGTCGGGAATCGAAGCCTGAATTCGGTCTACTAACATCTGCTTTGCATCAAAAGTAAGGTTTTGACCCTACTTTAGATTCATACCTCTGACTTTAGTTGCAGGAACCCAGGATGTATCCCATTTTCGTACATTTCATGAATACCACAGTTAGATTGTACGCAATAATTTTAGCAAGTAATTCATTCACCTGAGCGGTCGGATTCTTGGATTTCAAGGTCTCGCCAAACTTGCGCTTGATGGCTGCATTTGTGGCTTCTATGTCGGATAGCTTATGACAATGGGCCAAAAATTCATCACAATTAAGCTGGAAACAGTGAAATATCTTCTTCCAAATAGCAGAACCGCCAGCCCTACCAGTCGCGTTTTTCTTGAAAGGAATGTACGCTTTCCCACCAGTGTTCGCCACGGATTGAAGATTGAGACGCGATGAATAAGCCAAATAAGCGGATACCTCATTGATGGGTTAAGTTATATAGCGGTTAATTACTTTGGGGATTAGAAACAGAAGAGCTTCGGGTGTATAAATCTGCTTATTTTTCATTCATCGGATATATCGGGGTGATATCTTCAACTCTGATTCTTTTCTCTTTCGCATACGCTTCTAATTGAGCTTTATTGAATGGATACCACTCATTGTAGGGATACCTACGGAAATATTGCGCTATAGCTTCTCTGTAATGTTCATAAGCAAAGGACGCTAATCTGCCTTTCCTCAGATTTATATATTTTTCCAAATCAACTTTCTCAACTTGGAATATTTCGTGGAAATTTATTGCCATTTCTTCATCGATACCAATATCGGCATCTTTCGGCAAATAGAACCAACTTGCATTTTTGCAGGCGCGTTCTGTTAATGCGTGTACCCACCCCAAATCTTTACTAATGGGGTTCCTATACACTTCCTTAAACGGCCTAATTCTGAATAATGATATGGAAGATCTCCAAGTTGCATCGCAATCTTGAGTCGCGACAATACCCCATGTTTTTTCAAGTATAACGGTGGCAGAAATATCTCTCTTGTCCTGAGCTTTTGCCCAGTTCATTGCCTCAAGATAACCGTCTTCCGATACAGCTTGTACATCGTCTAGTGAGATATTCGGACAAGGCAAAGGGAAAAATAAATCTCCTTGTCGTACAAGTTGATCGCCATTAAGTTTTTCATAACACACTAATCCTCACCCGCCCTAAGGACGGATCTTAGTCTAGCCTCTTCTTCAAGACATTTTTTACGGCGATCGTTAATCTCTTTTGACGTATTTAATGCTCTTTTATATGCGTCAACGAATGGTGCTTTACCAAATTTCGCCTTCGTTTTGCAGAGAGTTTCCCCTAACTCGTTGTCTAAAAACGTATCTTGTCTGACATTAGGACTGGGCATTGTTTGCACTATTCTTCCAAAATCGATTTCTAATGATTTATCTCTCTGAACGTTATTAGCTCTTCCGTATGGAGATGGATGTTGCCTAGGTCGAACTGAGTGCGCAAATGCAAGGTATTTTTGTATATCCTCGTTGGCTATTGGAACGGTATCCTGTGTCTTTACAAGAGACAAAAACCCAATAGATTTCTGATCTAGGAGGGTCCCCCTAAGTCCACAGCTCGCTTCTCGACTAATTTGATTTATGTCAAATTGACCTAATGGAAAGGAATTTTGAGTGATTGATTTTGACGTCTCGTCTCCCATTGCAAGAGCATTTTGTATATTAAAATTGGATCGCCCTTTCCAGATTAAATCCGAAGGTGAACCTCCGCAAATTTGATTGTTGTTGCCTTGATTCAATGGCAACACTTCAGAAGAACTTGGCAAGAATCTCATCCACCTTCGCGTCAATATCATCATTTCCGGATTTGACGTGCCCTATACGGGTGTCATATTGTTTCAAATTTTGCAATAGATTCATTACCAAAAACTTGGCGGTCTGTGGTGTAAGCCTGATGCAAAGCTCTTCGGTATGATCAACTACTGCATGTCCTTTCGTGAGGGACTCAGTCAAATTGTTTTCTGATACAACCCCAATTAATTCAAATAAACCATAATTTACGGTGCATGATATATAACTCGGCGCAATATCTCTATAACTAGGCGACCTATGCCACCTCTGTTCAGGCAGTTCTATCTTCTGTTCCGTTACCTTTTCTTCCGCGCCTTCTGCCATATGACGACATCTCCATCTTGATGTGACAATATCAATGACATCCAATGTAATAAGTATTTTGTAGCAAGCTATTATAATAATAATTTATTTATCGTTAGACTATTATATTTAGGTTGTGCTCAATATTGGACTTTAGGTGCAAAACCATTAACATCGAAACCTTTAAAGATTTATAAGAGCATTATCTATAGGGTGATTTATTGCCAATAAAATCCAAGATAAGCATTTTATTGCTGGCCGTAACAATGCTGGCAGGAGCGGCAGTTGCCGCTGAAAAGATGAACGAGTACTCCGTGAATCTTGCGACTAACAATACATTAGGATCTTACCTCGTTAATCAGACCGGGTTTACGCTCTATTACTTCAATAACGATGCCCCTGGAAACGGCACCAGCACCTGCTCTGGAAAATGCAGCCAAATCTGGCCTCCGTTTTATGCCGAAAAGATCTCGGTACCTAAGGGTTTCAACACCACAGACTTCACAAATGCCACGAGAGCTGATGGAATTGAGCAGACTGCATACAAAGGATGGCCGCTTTACGTCTTCTCCAAAGACAAAAAGGCGGGAGAGATCAACGGCCAGGGATTCAATGACCTCTGGTTCGTCATCAATACCACTTACTTCCCGCCCATGAAACCCTGAAGATATATTCTATTCTTCAGACTTTTTTGCCAGCTCTCCGGCGTACAACAGATAATTGCAGGCCGGGCTTCCAATGGGAATGATATTGCCAAACACTCTGCCGTTAATGATCTCAATCTCTGCCACAGATGGGGCGGACATTCTTGGCAATGTGGTGCTTCCGGGACAGATCAGAAGCCGTTCGCCCTTCTCGACTATGGGTCGATGAATATGCCCAAATACCAGAACCTCTACCTCCATCTCCCGAGCCATCATCCGGGCGCCCGCCAGGTCGGAGCCATGCGAGGCCATGTGCACGAGCCCGATCCTGATCCCATCCACCGTGACGACTTTTCTTTCCGGAAGAAGCCGCTTCAGTTCAGCAGAGTCCGAGTTGCCATATACCGCTTCCAGCCTTCCCAGCTTTGCCAGGTTGGCGTAGGCCCGTGATGAGACATAGTCCCCGGCGTGAAGAATTATGTCCGCATTCCCGGCAAGTTCGATTACTGCATCAGGAAGCATTTCGCCTTCCAGATGAGTATCGGATAGGGCAATTATTCTTGTCATCGATATTGCACCCGGGTCGTATGTGAGTTCAATGCGTCCTTCAATTCATCTTTTATACATGCATGCGTTTCATGCCCTCTTCCATAATCCCCAAAAACTCTGCTCCCACAGCCACAACGCTGTTGGTGAATATGGAGGCATTGATCTCGAAGATGGGATAGCGAAACTTGGTGTAGTCGGACATCAACCAGGTTGTGGAGCTGGTATCTCCACTGAAGAGTTCACTATACACAGGCTTCACTGGAATGATCGCTATGTCCTTCTTCCGTCCGTTACTCTCCAGAACGGCGACCTGTCGGGATGACGGATTGGCAGTTATAGGCATAACATCTGCGCCCTTGCGCAGTGCGGTCATTGTGCCTTCCAAAGCTTCATAGGTATTGCCGATTCCGGTTATGGGTATGTAGACGTCGCCGATTTGGAAACTTGGTGTATTGAAATCCCTCTCCCAATAGCTGATCTTATTTAAATGGGTAAACCTCATTTCGAAGGCTCGGGCCACCAGTCCGGATCTTCCCACGCCGCCGATAATGTATCTGCCGCTGCGGGGCAAAAGCCTCGTGAACCAGTAATCCAGGTGTCCGGGGTTCATCTGGTCCATCTGAGAGATGAGACGGGCATTCTCCTCAAAGTCCTTTATCATGGCCTGGTATTCCGGACAGGAGGAATCGCAAACTCCACGAAGCCTGGACTGGATATCAACGAATAGGGCATTTAAAAAGGCCAGAACCTCCAGTTCGAACTCCGTTCCCATGGGGGAGAGTCTGGACCGCACATCCTTATCCGTGGCATATTTCGTTCGTGCCTTGATCACGAGCGTAGAGCCGCGTTCGTATTCGCTCACCATTTTATAGGCAGTGCCGTTCTCGTTGGCCGTTATGAGCTTGATCTCGCCGCCGCGTGTGATGATGTCGTCGATATATTTGTTAACGGACAGCGTCTCTCCAGAGCCGGATATGGCGATGCCAAGGTTCTTGCCCTTGCGGTAGTGCCTTTGCAGGGGATCTTCCAGTGTGAAAGGAAATACGTTTTCAAAATGGTTTTGGATCAGCTGCAGAAAACTGTAGAGAGCAAGAGCCGATCTGCCCGCAGCGAGGCCGTATACGAACTTGTTCTCTGGTGTTGGTCTCAGGAACTCCACCATGGAGTCGGAGAAAGCGGCAACAGCTGCCATGTCCAGATCCAACAGCTTTTCCAGAAAGCCGCATTGTAGAACCGTGGCATCACGAAATGTCTCTATCAGGCCTGACATGAGGAACCTGAAGTGAGCCCAAATGATAAGGCTTTCCAGGCCCTGATCGATTTTCAGGTCACGATCTCGTGCAGCAGATTCTGCTCATTTGCCGACTTGATCTCCTGGGCGATGCGCCTGCCGTTTGAGAGTCCGGGCTCGATGAGGTCCGAGTAAGGAGAGCCGTTGATATAGAGATTGGTGCCAGCGACGATGCGAGCCGATATCTCGAAGACCTTGAACTCCAGTTCATCGGTGACAATCGTCTCCAGGCTAAAAGCACCAAGCATTCCTCCGAAGAGATCCAGGCTGGTTTCCACGACCCTCTCGCCCAGTTCGAATGCACGCGGAAGGAGAGACTCGCGCAGCACTAGAGGGAGGTTGCCGGTAACAACGAAGCTCGGATAGATGCCGGCCTCGGCCAGCTCTTTCATGCTACCAATACGAAAGATCTCGTCTGCATTTGATTCCACGCGCCGGTCGATGCCGAGCATCTCCAAAGATCCCTTGCTCAGCCGGTAGCCTTCCGACTTTATGGGCGAGTAGAAGAAATGAATATAATATCTAGTGCCGAGGATGAACTCCTGGATGGTGTACTTCTCTTGACTACTCATCTTCGACTGCAGCTCTTCTTTTGTCTTGGCGATGAAGAATCCACGTCCTCCTTTGGCTCCATGATACTTGACAATCACCGGCCGGTCAATATCCTCAGCCTTTTCAAATCGCATCGGAACGTTGACTCCGGCCTTGAGCAGCCATTCGCGCTCCATCTCCCGGTCGCTCTCCCAGGCCAGGACGCGGCGGTTGCCGAAGGTGGGAACCGCCAACGACTCGAACCGCTCTATGCCTAAGTACTCAACAAGAGAGCCATGGGGGATTATGATAACGTTCTCATCCACAAGATCATCTGCATAGCCCAGAAGCGCCTTGTAGCTCTCTACACAGACGAACTTATCAGGCTTAGCCCGCGGGAAGGCATCGTAGAACCGGGGCGGCTGGCCGATGCAGATTCCTATGGTCTTGAAGCCCTCCTGGCGCGCACCATGAAAAATTTGCAGGCTGCTGTGAGAGCAGATGGTGGCGATTGTAAGATCATCTTTATCGTATCCCTTTAAAATCTCCTGGATATCTTCTTTAGAAATCATGGTGATAACCCTTTGTTCTATGGCCTATGAAACTTCTCGGTTGGCACAAAGGTAGATAAGCTCTTCGGAGACGATCGACTCAGACTATTGACCCAAGATCGATGAGCTTAAAAATGTCAATCAAGTAGAATACAATCATGTTGGCATCGAGAAAGAGAGAAACAAGAGAGACCAGCATCGATGTAATTCTGGAGACCGATGGCGTGGGCACAGTCGACGTCGACACAGGAATCGAGCTCCTGGATGAGATCCTGCGAGCCTTTGGCCGGGGCGCGCTCTTTGACCTCACCGTCAAAGCCAGGGGCGATCTGGAGACCGGGGACCACCACACCACAGAAGATGTCGGCATCGCCATCGGAGGAGCGCTGGCCCAGGTTATAAAAAGCGGTATTGGAAGCTCAATCGTTCCATCAGGCCAGGCCATGGCCATCGCAGCAGTTCGTTTTGGCGAGCCGGGCTACAGGGGAGATTTCGATATGCAGTCCGGGAATCTCGCCGGCATGAGCCTGGAGAACGTCGGCCACTTCCTGCGGGCTCTGGCTTATAACGGTGGATTCACCCTCATCGTTCGCGCAGAAGGGGGAGACGACCGGAGCCGGATCGAGGCCATGAGCTTGGCTCTGGGAAGAGCGATAAAAAAGGCCATCTCAAGATAGAAACGAAATTCTAGCCCCACCGCCTGGCATAGGCTCCGGCGAGGATGGCAGCAATGGAGGCGACAAATCCCAGGGCATCGCTCTTCTTAGCTGCTTTGTCGCCCGCGACAATGGTGATGGAGCCGTTGGTGATATACTCTGGCTTAAAGCCGCTTGTGCCTGTTATATTGAGATATGCTGTCTCATTCGCTCTTTTGGGGGCAGCGTTTTTGGCATCAAATGTGAGGTTGGCAGAGACGCAGCCTCCCGGCAGCAGAACGCTGATCCTTCCTGCATTCGAGTCCACCTTCATTGTGGGCTCACACTCACCAGAAATGCCTGTAGCCAACACCCTAGTGGCATCATAAGAGATGTTTATTCTCTTTTCAGCTCCCGAAATTGGTGCTTCAAGCGGAATATTAACGCTTTCTCCGGCCTGGGCAACAGTTGAACCCAGGGATATGCCGCGCACTTCGCCTGGAGTCACATTTAAGAACTCTCCAAAAACCTGGATGGCATTTACTGCGTTCTCTACCCTCACCCTTAGCTCGTATCGACCGGTTTTGGCGTCTCTGACGACCGCATGAGGCTCCAAAGCCTCCAGGGTACCGTGGAGCGTATGATTGATCTTGCTTGGAACAAATTTGTTATCAATGACATCATAAAACTGCAAAATGCTCTTTCCAGGCTCAATTTTGAGGAATCTCTCGCGGGCAGTCTCGTTGGCTAACATGGCATCATAATCCATGCCGGCATTTAGTCTGCTATACTCACTGCGGGTAAGGTAATATGCTGATTTACTACTTGTGATTCTAATGATTCTTCCGGAAGAGTCGAACACAATGCCTACCTGCACCGGAGGAGTGGTTTGATTGAGGTAAAGCAATCCAGGCACGGAATTCCCTCTGGCATCCAGGACTTGACTCTTATCATCACTGAGCTGCAGAGTTGTAGCATTCCATTTCCAGGAGAATATCCAGAGATCTCCCGAGCCCAGACCCAAGGGAGTGATATCTTCGGTGAAGACGGTCTTATTACTGGAATCTAAGATATCCGCAGTAACTCGATGGATCTCTGCCGCCTGGACGATCATGGAAATGTTCTCAGGAGCTCCCGATGTTACATTGCCGGATTTATTGAACAGCGGCGGCTTTGGAGCGGGAACAACATATGCCGCAGTGTAGAGATAGTAGCGAAGAGTATCGTTGTCAGCTACCCGGATGTTCATTCCCGGCCCGATGGAGATCGTCGAGTCGCGATTTAGATCGACATAGTCGTCATTTACCATAGATATGCCATTTGGTTGAATGCTGATGATCTCGAGATCGCCTATAAGAAGACCCTGATCAATGGAAAGTAGATATTGATCGGATATCTGGAAGATACCATCTATGGTTGCGAATCTCTTCGTCCCGTTGTTGAAGACATTGTTGAGATGAACCATTATTATCGGCAGGTCTTTGACGTCACCCAGATCTTTTTTATAAATATAGGTCGAGTTGGATTTAACCACTGAATTGTCAACCGGTTCGCCATTTTTTAGAAGCTGCAAAAAGATGCTGTCATTTCCTACATCTCGAATTCGCATTTCGTAGCCTTCTTGAAATGTATAATTGCCGGCGAAGACTATCCCCTGCGTCTCTGTGTCCAGAAGCACCTTTCCCAGGTAATCATGCTCAAGCAAGCTCTTGGTTGCTTTTGAATCAATCATGCTGGAGTCGTATCCTGCGAACCACTGCGTCCCCAGGAAGTTTATGACAAAATATTTTCCCCATGATTTGAAATCGAACTCTTTGGGCTGCAGAAACGAGATATACTGAAAACCATCCGAACCCAGCCTCTTACTTCCGCTGCTTATAGCAATTTGGATGGGAGAGGGAACCCTTCTGCCCTGAACATTGTAAAGAATAAGGGTCTCCTCGCCCAGAATCTTCGCAGGATCGAAGTAAAATCCGCTATAATTTTGGGAATTCCATCTGGCTGCGACTGCCAGGTTACTGTCTCCTTGACTTGCCATGATGGCAGGGCTGGCACCAAAGACCGGCCCTCTTATCTCGTGAAGTCCGTAGTCTAGAATGGTTCCCACTGGATAATAGACCAGATCCGGCTGATCAAGCACGATAATTGCCAGATCCGCTGTCAACGGAACCATAAAATTCCTGGTGAAAGTGAGGGTTATGCTATTGCGAAACTCTATGCCGTCTTCAGAAAGATCAATAAGCTCCATATTGCCGAGCCTGCCGCCCTCAAAGAGCTTGATGTCAGGAAGATCGCTCACCTGAAAGATCCCGTCCACTTCGGCAAATCCCTTATCTTCGCTCTTCATGGCGCCGGCCAGATGGACTAAAAGCACAGGGACATCATTCACTTTATACTTGAAAGTTCCGCCAAGGCTTACTACAGCTCCGTATATAGGCTTTCCATTTTTTAAGAGAATGAAGTTCACTGCTCCATCCTTGCTGGAGGTCTCCAATGCAGCCAATGCATAGCCCTGTGCGAGGGGAAGAGTGCTGTTATCGGTCAGGGTATAGGTATCTTTTTCATCCCTTAGGACCTCTCGCAGGTCTCCTTTGCCAAGAGAGCTGACCTCATCAGCAAAAGAGCTCTCGGGATAGCCGGCCAGGTAGAGTTTACCTAAGAATGCCAGAACGTTATAGCTTCCCCAGGGCTTATACTCAAACTCTCTCGACCAGGGTTTGGAGGAATAGACGATCTGGCCCTTTTCCGCCGACCTTCCCTGCAGGCCGATCTTGAGCTGCTCGCCGCCTGCGGCCTTGTCCAGGTCGTAGTAAAACCAGCCGAAGTCACTCGCGCTCCAGGTCCCGTTGCCATTGCTCGTGTGACCTCTCACCTCGGCAGACTCCACTGGATCCTGCGCCGATGCTGTCGAGAGAAGCACGAGATGCATAGCTATGATTGCCAATGCAACTATCAACCAGATCTTCCTTATCTCCATCCACCTCTTAAGAATCATTGCTGGATAAGCTGTATATCCTATGGGGATATCACAAACGAAGCGGAGTTAGATGTCATCTATTAAACACGTTGCGATATACGGCAAAGGTGGTATCGGCAAGTCGTGCACTGCCTCGAACGTAGCCGCCGCCTGCGCCGAAGAAGGCCATAAGGTGCTGGTTGTGGGTTGCGACCCGAAGAGCGATTCGAGCATAACTTTGGTGGGCAGAAGGATTCCCACCATGATGGATCTCATCTTGCGGGGTGGAGAGATAGCAGAAAAGGATGTGGTTTTTCAAGGTTACAGAGGAGTGAAGTGCATTGAGGTCGGAGGACCGGAGCCCGGCGTGGGGTGCGCCGGCCGGGGGATAATAGTAGCCATCGATTTTCTGCGCAAGGTCTCCAAGGCTATGGAAGAGGTGGACCTGGTGCTGTATGATGTGCCAGGGGACATTGTTTGTGGCGGTTTCTCCGCGCCCATCAGAAAAGGGTTGGTGAGCCAGGCTTACATCATCACCTCCGGAGAGTATATGCCGCTTTATGCCGGAAACAATATCTGCAAGGGCCTACTGCGCTTGAACACACCTCTAGCGGGAGTGATCTGCAACTCTCGCGAGGCTGCCGGTGGGCGGGAGAGGGAGATTGTGGAGAAATTTGCCCTGGAGCTGAAGAGTCGCCTCGTGGCATTCATTCCCAAAGACCCCATAGTTCAGCAGTGTGAGAGGAGAGCCGTAACCGTCATCGAGGGCGCGCCCGACTCGAAGATTGCCGATGTTTACAGGACCCTGGCAAAAGAGATCATGTCCGGCGCCTCGCCTCAAATCCCGGTGCCCCTTAGCGACGAGCGGCTAATGGAGCTCTCTCGCGATTGATTGCAGGATAAAGGAAGATCGGGAGCGAAGCCGGAAAGAGGCGAAAAAAGAAGCAAGGAAAGAAGAGAGCAACGGAAGTGAGGAAAAGATGAAGGCCGACTGTGCACGGGTTCTGCTGGCAGGCGACAGAAGCTCCAGCGGCAAGACCACCATAGTTGCCGGACTGCTCTCCGCTCTGCGAGGTCGCGGCCAGGAGGTGCAGCCTTTCAAGGTGGCCATGGACTACATCGATCCCAGCTACCACACCTGGATAACCGGGAGGAGCTGCCGCAACCTGGATGGCTATCTGATGACGGAAGCGGCAATCCGGGAGATATACGCCCATGCAGCCGCGGACGCGGATGTGGCCGTGATCGAGGGAGTGCGCGGCCTTTATGAGGGATTTGATGGCGACCTGGGATCGACGGCTCAGATTGCCAAGATGCTTCACACGCCCGTCGTCTTCGTGGTGGATGCGCGCAGCATCACGCGCAGCTGTGCCGCCCTGGTTAAGGGCTATATGGACTTCGACCCCGAGGTTCAGTTTAAGGGAGTCATACTGAACAAGGTGGGGTCCGCGAGACATGCCGAGAAGGCCACGAAGGAGATAGAACGCTACGCGGGCGTGGAAGTAGTGGGCGTGATTCGCCGCAATGAAGATATGCACCTCGCCATGCGTCATTTAGGCCTCGTTCCTGTTCTGGAGGGGAAGACCCGTCACGAGGGCTTCCAGGAGCGTGTGGACAGGATCCGTCAGATTGTGGAGGAAGGGCTGGACCTAGATCGCATCCAAGAGATCGCCAGGTCTGCAGAGCCGCTTCCGGACGTGGAAATAGACCTCTACCGGGAGAACGATCTCGGAAAAGGCATTCGCATCGGTGTGGCCAGGGATGAGGCCTTCAACTTCTACTACCGGGATAACCTGGAGCTGATGGAGCTGGCGGGAGCCGAAGTAGTTCCCTTCAGCCCCGTGCACGACTCGTCTCTGCCGGATGTGGACGGCGTCTACATCGGAGGCGGCTATCCTGAGCTTTATGCCAGGGAGCTATCCCTGAATCAGGGAATGATCAGTTCGCTGGAGAGGGCGCACGAAAAGGATATGCCCATTTACGCCGAGTGCGGCGGGCTGATGTATCTCGCGCGCGAGATCGAGTGGGATGGCGAGCGGCAGGAGATGGCAGGCCTTGTCCCTGGAAGATCCAGGCGGGGAAAGAACCGCATAGTCAGCTATGTGCATGGCAGCTTGACGCAGGACTGCTCCCTGGGGCCCAAAGGCACGCCGATTATGGGCCACGAATTTCACCATTCCGAGATGCTGATGGACGGGAAGGTGAACTACGCCATCCAATTGTCGCGCGGCACGGGCATCGAAGGCGGTCGGGATGGATTTTGTGAGGGGAATATGGTGGCCAGCTATGCTCATATTCATAGCGCATCTTTCCGGGGATATCCCGCCAACTTCATCAAAGCCTGCCGGGAGAGAAAGGAATAGAAGAGACTCCTTTTTAAGGACAAAGCGCGAGCTTCATGGATTGTTCCCCGCGGCCGCGGGGTTAGGGGGGGCCGCCACGGCCATAAGTCTGGCCCCGTCACCCCAGCGCGTCTCACCGCGCGGGACCTGGAAGAAGTTGTAGGACTATTTTTTGCAACCAATTATAATTTATTTAACCGCAAAGGGATCTATCTGGTGCTTGCAAGGACAACATTCGTACATTCTTCCGGGGTGCCGCGAGTCGGCCCTGCGGGCCTCCCGCGAGGTGCCCGGGGGCGCCGCTCAAGGCCGCGGCCGGCCAAGCGACGGCGATTAAGCTGCAGACTAATAGAAAGCGGCCTTTCACAATAATCAAAGCTCGGTCACCTGAAAATAGCGAAGTGTACACATCTTGACGCGCAGGTATTTATTGAATGCTGGACTTCTATTACTATCAAGGTGATTAGAAAATGGTGAAGATGCCAGTCGAAGTCAGGGAGACCCTGGAGAAGCAAAAGCCCATACCGATTGCCACAGCGAGCAAGTCGGGAGTTCCGAATGTAGTCTTTGTGGGACTATTGAAGATCGTGGACGACGAGACGCTTATGTTGGCGGACAACTTCTTCTACAAGACTGCTCAGAACCTGATGGAGAACCCCAAGATCGCTATACTCTGCTACAACAGCGAGACCAAGAAGTCCTTCCAGATCAAGGGCGATGTAATGCTCTCCAAGGAAGGCGAGAACTTTGACGCGATGAGATCCTGGGTGCATGGCATCAACAACAAGCTGCCCGCCAAGGCCTGCGTCATGGTCAAGATCACAGAGATCTACAATGCCATGTGGGGACCGGCTGCGGGGAAACAGATCGCTTGATACGGATCAATAAGATTTCCAGTCGTTAGACATGGATAAATGACTAACGATATGGGAAATGTTTTAGATTTTTCTTTGAGATAAGTCGTGTATCCTAATACTATAATCAATAATGTTTGTGAGCCTTAATCCATTTATAGATATCAATTATCTGAGTTAGAATTCTCTAACAATCAATAAAAAATATAATTTATGGACGGATTCGCTAATCACAATCGTCTATATTATCTCAGTATGTATAGTCAGTATCAAGGTGATGTTGATGATTGATTACATATCCAGTACGTGTTTAGCTCCCACTTAAGTCTCTGAAAAATTCCCTCAGAATTCATTTGGACCAGAAAAATTAAGTAATATAATGTCAATATTCTTTAATTGGGATTATGGACGAAGGAGAGATAATTAAGC
>Ga0209083_1000440_pt1 | contig 61734 bp, 47 predicted proteins | sample AM7aDNAmetaG_FD_184132 | JGI IMG/M metagenome (GOLD analysis project Ga0209083, IMG submission 184132) | Freshwater microbial communities from Finland to study Microbial Dark Matter (Phase II) - AM7a DNA metaG (SPAdes) (version 3) | ecosystem: Environmental > Aquatic > Freshwater > Lake ... | reverse complement strand
CTGGGGCGCACGGATCCCGCGCCGGCTAGGCCGACCCGGGGGGTGATTTTTTCTTGGTTCACAGGCGATCTCATCCAGTCACAATTTTTCCTTGTGCTTGAGGGCAAACCGCAGCCCAAATTGCCGATGCGTTTGGATCAGAAACGGATTGTGTTCGCCGGTGCCAACCAGGACCCGGCGCAACCGAAAGACGAGTTGATTGATTGCGTGCTTCGTGTATTGGCGGCCCAACTTCTTTTCCAGCATTCCGGCCACCGCGGGATACGACTTCCACTCGACGATCGCGCCATTCCCGACTGGGCTGTCTTGGGCGAGAATTTCCAGTAGGTGCGCCAACGCCGGCGCCAGTTTGAATGGTTTTCCGTCATTCACACGCACGAGTGCCGCGCCGGTCGCAAGCCATTCGATTTCGAGCCGGTCGATCCCTGTTTTGGCAAGGCTTTCCAGGACCGCCCATGGCTCGCTGTTGGTGCGGGGGGCGCTCCCTATCCCAAGGCACTTGGCAATCGACCGCACCGGACTGGTGGCCACACATTGCGCGGCCAGAGAGGCTTCCAATGCGCTCAGGTATTGTTGGACGCTGTCGGCGCGCTCTTCACAGCGTTCCAACACCCGCCGCATCACCTGGAGTTCCAGGTTGGTCTGCCGGATCACCTGGAGGATCTCCGCTAGTTCGAGCTTTTTTCCTGGTTGCACCATAATTTCCCTCCGCCAAGCATTAAGCAGGGGGGATGCCAGATCGCGAAATGCTTGATTTTATTGGATAAACTGACAATCGGGTGACTTGCCACAGGGTGAGTTGCGGTTGGGCGCATTTGACGCTGCCACCATCCCCATGCTGGTTGTTGGTAGGGTCAGACCGCCGGGCTGACCGTCCGTGTCGTTAATCTCAGTCAACGCGCTGTTCCGATCAGGTTCATCCCGGACGGCGCGCCCGCCGGCCCTTCGGCCCCGAGCAAGGTCGAGGGGCTCAGGGCAGAGGGATTACGCCCTCGGCTTCTGATCCGGTGGCAGTATCACGATACGCCCGTTGCGGTTGGCAATGACTTTCGAAGTTGAGTTGTTGGCGGAAAGTATGGTAACTCAACTGGTCAGACGACCATGCTGACCATTGAAGCGATTCAGTTCGATGCGATCTCCCTCAAGGCCATCCCGGCACCGGTTCGTGCTGAATTGTGGCCGACGAGTTGTCAGTCGCAGCGCGAGAAACTGAAGGATGCCGTCGCTTACGTCATCCGGACCCAGGACCTGGACAAACTTGGCGAGTCGGGACTAGCGGATGTTTTCGAGCGCCGCAACAAGAGCAAAGCCGAGCTATCGCGCGTCCTGCTCAAACGCAAACGGATTCCATTCGTCCGGACTGATTATTGCGTTCGCGGCCGGCTGGTGCGCAGCCTCCGCGTACTGCTGGAGCGCGCTGCCAAGCTGAATGAACGCAATCTGTACATCATCGGCGTCGAGGCTGCCTTGTTTGGTGACTTATGGGCGTATGCTGGAAAAATTGCTGGGCAATACGAAACAAAGGCCGCGGACGGCACGGGCAAACTCGAATCCTGGCAGGTCATCTCAGAGCGGCTCCGGCACGAGTACATTCCGCCCGAGTTGCGGGACACCTACGTTGGTTCGTCCAGCCGAGCCGAGGCCGTCCGCCAACTCATTGTGCGGGCGGCCGCCTCAGACTCGAACGTGCTGATTCTTGGTGATACGGGGACTGGAAAGGAGATCATTGCCCGCTGGATTCATTACAACGGCCTCCGGCAGACGGGCCACTTCGAACCCGTCAATTGTGCCGGCATTCCCGGCTCCCTGCTGGAATCTGAATTGTTCGGCCACGTCCGCGGCGCCTTTACCGGCGCCATCAGTGACAAGCTTGGCAAGTGGACACTGGCCGACGAAGGCACGCTGTTTTTAGACGAGATCGGCGACCTTTCGCTTGAGCACCAGGCCAAGATTCTCCGCGCATTGGAAGACAAGCAAATCGTCCCGGTTGGTGCCGTAAAACCAGTCCCCGTTAATGCGCGCATCATTGCCGCCACCAATCGCGATCTGTCGGCAATGGTTCAGCTGGGTACATTCCGGGCGGACCTGCTTTACCGGCTCCGAACTTTTCTTATCCCCGCGCCTGCGCTGCATGAGCACCCGGAAGACATCCCACCGATCGCCAATCACCTCTGGCGCAAAATTACGGATGATTCCAAGGCATCCTTGACGGAGTCGGTCATCGCCGAGCTCAAAACCCGCCGCTGGCCCGGTAACGCCCGCGAAATCAAATCGGTGTTGAGCTGCGTCTACGACCTAGTCGGCCAAGACGGAATGGACGCCGAAATCCTCCGTGCTGTCCTCGATCAACAGAATGGGACCGGCGAAATATGACACCAGAAGTTGAATTGGTCGACACTTCTGCTTCTCAGATGAAAGTGTTTATCGGGCATAAAGCGGTTGATGTCCTTCCTTGTTTTGTGCTTGCCTACCGGCATGAGGGTGATGTTGGTTGGCAAGGGTTCCTCGGAGGGAGCGATTTTGGCGTCAAATTGAACGCGGGCGGCCATCCGTCGTGAATGCTCAGTAGAAATGACGGTATAGGTTTTGCGGATTAAGGTGCCGCCATCCTTGTGCCCAACCTATGGCGCAATGGTTTCGGCGTCAATTCCCGCCATGATGCAATGACTTATAAAGAAACGCCGCCAAGTATGATGCGGCGGGTAATGCGGTAAGCCGAGCTGCTGACAGGCCGTTTCAAATGCCTTGCGGCAACTCTTGACCATGAAAACCTTGTCCGTTGGTTGCGGTGGGGCAGGTAAGGCTGCCCGCATGTCCAATAACAATCGGCGCAACGGATCAAATAACGGGATAATCCGCTGCTCACCATTTTTTGTGTGAGTCAACGGATGGCCTGTGATTCTGACTGTGCCAATCTTAAAGTCGATATGTTGCCATTCCAGCCAGGCGGCATCGGCCTTCCGGCAGCCGAGATAAGTCAGCCCTTCGCATAGATCTGCCGATGCGCTGGCAGTGGGTTTGCTTTTATTGCTCCGCATAATGGCGAGGATGTTGGCAAATTCAGTGCGGGACGGGATGGTCGGGACGTACTTGACCGTGGGGCGTTTCTCGATGTATTGGGCGGGGTTGTCGAATCGGTAACCTTTGCAAACGGCATAGTTAAAAATTTCGTTCAGACGAATCAAATCTCGATTGAAAGTGACAGCGGCGCAACCCGCCGCGCGTTGCTTGGCCCAAGTTTCCACATGATCGTCGGTGATCTGGCTGACGGTGAACCGCCCAAAATACCCCGCCAAATCTTTCACCGTGTACCGTTCCCGTTCCATGACGGTTGGTTTCCATTTCAGGGACTTCAAAGTGAACCAGCGGTGGGCCAATCCGCCGATCAGGATACCGTTGGAGTCATACTCGGCAAAGGGCAAGGTTTTGGCGTCGGTGGTGGTGCAGCGTTCGAACTGGCGGCGACGGTCTTCCAGGCGCCGCCGAGCCAGTTTTTTGTCCGGGTCTTCAAACTTTTTCTGATTTGCTTGCCAGCCGCCTTGAAGATGCAGTAAAACACGCCCGATGTTGAATCCTGAAATAGATTCGCCCCTTGGGAAACAAGGCGGTGGCAGCGGGCGGTGCTGGCGGCGCGATTCATGGCTGCTCTATTTTACAACTCGCCCCGGCTTTTCTGGTTGGCGGGTGACAAGTCCGGGTGACAACTGCCTTGCAACTTCCGCCCCGTTGCCGTATCCTCTTGCTTTGCAATAGGTGGCTAGGTAGCTCAGTTGGTAGAGCACTGCACTGAAAATGCAGGTGTCGTCAGTTCAATTCTGACCCTAGCCACCATTTTCTTTCACGGAGGCTGAATCCTGGTTGCTGAATAACTTTAACTTTCTGGCCGGCATTGCGTTGCTGTTGCTCGGCATTCGGTGCATGCGGCGCGGCTCGGAACGTTTCTTTGGCGCGCGTCTGCGCCAAGTGCTCCAGGCGGCGACTCAAAGCCGGTGGCGCGCCTTGCTGGCCGGCCTCGGGATTTCGATTCTGACTCCCAGCAGCACCGCCGTGGCGCTGTTGGCGGTGGAGGCCATCACCGGCGGGTTCATGACGTTTCAGCAGGTGCTGGCGTTGATGCTCGGTGCCAACATCGGTTTCACGCTGACCGTGCAACTGCTCGCGTTCCAGTTCTTTATTTACTATCCGGTGTTGCTCGTCGCCGGTATTCCGGTCTACGTCTTCAGCAAACGGATCCAGTGGCGCGGGGCGGGGCAGGCGGTGATGGGCATCGGATTTTTGTTGCTGGCGATCCAGTTGATTTCGGGCGCGGTAACCCCGCTGAAAAACGATCCGGATGTCGCGCGGATGATTGAGATGCTGGGGAGCCATCCGGTCTGGTTGATGGCGTTTTCGATGGTGCTGGCAGTTGTTCTCCAAAGTCCGACCGCGGCCATCGGCATCGCCATCGCCCTGTGCGCGCAGGGGGTGCTACCCGTGCCGGCAGCGGTCGTGGTCGTGATCGGCGCGAACATTGGCATTGGCGTCACGGCCTTGCTGGCTGGGTTTGCGCGCTCCGACACGCGGCGGATGGCGCTGGGGAATTTGCTTTTCAAACTCGTCGGCGCGGCAGTGTGTCTGCCGTTCCTCGCCGTGCTGGTCCGCTGGCTCGGGCCCCTCAGTCTGGCCGGCGCGACACACGATACGCAGCTCATCGCCAATGCGCACAGTTTGTTCAACGTGGCGCTGGCGGTGGTTTTCCTGCCATTGTTACCGCTGGTGGCCGGCGGGCTGGAGCGACTGGTTCCGGCCCCCGCGATTGACCAGGACAAATCCGCGCCGCGCTACCTGGACCTGGCCTCGTTGGAAAGCCCGGCGTTGGCGTTGGGGCAGGCGACCCGCGAAATCCTGCACATGGCCGACCACGTTCAAACGATGCTCCGCGATACCCGGCAAGCCCTGGCGAGCGATAACGGAGAACTCGGCACGGCCGTCCAAAAACACGACGACATCGTGGACCGGCTCAACAGCGCAATCAAAGCCTACATTACCAGGCTATCCGAGCAATCGCTGACCGGCGACGAGTCGCGCCGGCAAATCGCTTTGCTGACGTTCGCCAACGATCTGGAAACCATTGGCGACATCATTGACAAGAATCTGATCGACCTGGTGCAGAAGAAGATCAAGCTCAACGTCGAATTTTCGCCGGAAGGCCGGACCCAGTTGGACGGATTCTTCGCGGAAGTGCTGGCGAACTTCGAGATTGCCGTGGCGGCGTTTGCCAGCCAGGACCGGGGGCTGGCTGAGCAACTGATCCAACGCGAGCAACGCCTCAGCGCGGAGGAGGTCGAATTGCGCAACCGGCATTTTAATCGACTGCGGTCGGGGTTGGCGTTGTCGTTTGAGACCAGCGCGATCCACCTCGACCTGCTGACATTCCTAAAACACATCAACTCACACCTGACGGCCGTTGCGTACCCGATCCTCGAAACCAAATCTGCCTGACCACGGAGAATCCGCAGTGTACCAGCCTGGTAACTGGCTGGATCCGCTGGATTGGTCTGCGGTGTTTGCTGCCCCGAACCAACCGGTGGAAATTGATGTGGGCTGTGGCAAGGGTGGTTTTTTGCTCTGGTCGGCGGAAACGCGGCCGACGACCAACTTTCTCGGCGTCGAACGGCAATTGATTCGCTTGCGCAAGGTGGACAAGAAGATTTTGGACCGGCAACTCACGAACGTCCGGTTGCTCCGGGTCGAAGCGGGGTACCTGGTCGGTAAACTGATTCCGGCGCAATCGGTGACCGCGTATCATATTTTCTTTCCGGATCCGTGGCCGAAACGGCGGCATCAGGCCCGGCGCCTATTCCAACCGGCCTTTGTCCTCGAACTGCACCGGACGCTCCGGCCCGGCGGCGCGGTGAACGTGGCCACCGATGATTTGGATTATTTTTCCCAAATGCAAAAAGTCATGCGCGGCTCCGGCCGGTTTCAGGAAACGGTCGCCCCGGCGCTGCCAGTGGAAGCCCAAACGGAATTTGAAAAAATCTTCCTCGCCAAGGGCCGATCGATCGGTCGCGCGAAGTTTATGGTGCGCGATTGAAAAACAGTTGAACAGGCGTCCCGCCTGTTCAACTACTATTTATCAAATTTCTTCGCCGTTGTGCGTCGGTCTCCAGACCGCGCACTCCGACTGACCTCGCTGTGAGGTCTCCAGTTTTGGTGACACCAGCCATCGGTCAGGAGACCGAGTCGGACCGAACGACGCGGTCTGGAGACCGACGCCGAACCGCAGAAGAACGACGGAGATTCTTCGCTGCGCTCAGAATGACAACGGACTTGTGCGTCGTGGTTGCCCGCTGTTTGCACCATTCCCGGCACGGCTCACGGGAGCTCCGATCGGAGTCGCGAGTCCTTCTCGGACTTCCAGCATGTCCATGTTAATAATCCGCAACCTGGAAGGTTACGCCACTTGTCTCAGCAAACTGCGGCCGTAGGCGGCGCCATTGGCGACCAGGGCTTACGCTGTGGATAGCGATGTTACCGATCCAATATTAGAAATTTTGTCAAAAATGGATTGACGTTTCCAGAGGTCGGGCGTAAGGCTTTTTCGTTGCGGAGAGAACAACGTTGACAACACTGATAGAAAAGCCAAACGCCACGAGTGTCATTTTATTTGGCATGTGAACTGCTTAGGCAGGCAGGCAGGCAGGCAGGCAGGCAGGCAGGCATTTCCACCCTCTAAAGCAAATTTTTCCGACAGACTTACCGGCACATCGCCAGTTTGTCATTTCAGGTTGTGCGCAGGTCTCAGACCGCGCACGGATATTGACCGAAGGTCTCCAATCCGTCGGCTCACGTTTGGTCTGTGGCAGCGCAGCGGCCCTGTCCATCAATTCCTGCTCCATGCCCGCCAGCTACCGGTACGGCACAACCCACAATTGCTGGTACCCGCACCGAATTCAAAATCCCCACAACCAAAGCGCTGAAGTGAGACCGGCGAACACCACGCGGCCCGGCTCAGGGCAGATCGAACACAGCTTTGCCTTTAGTCATGGAACGGGACACCGTCGGTGGGGGCGTACACGTCTTCGGCGGGGTCGCGCAGGAAATCAAAAGCCGGATTGCGGGTGGCGGCGGTCAGCCACGTCGGCTCGTCCGGCTCATCGGCTTCCGGTGCCAGCACGATCACGCGGACCCGTTGCGCCGCGAGGTCGGACAACGGCGCGTCGAGGTGTAACCGATGCTGGGCATCCACCGTGCCGATGGTTTCAATGGCTTTCATGGTTTTCCGTTTCGCCAGTCACAATAGCGGCAGATTCCGCGCGAGGCAAGTCTGCTGATGCAGAATATGGGAGTGTCCGGCATCTGGCGTTCACAAACGGCGCGGTCAAAGACCTGCGCCGAACAGCGGTGCGAGTGACAACGTAACAGAAAACAACGATTTGAAACAGGGAGCAGCAATCTGAAAATGTTGCGATCAAATTTCGTGACGGTTAGCTTGATGACACTGGCGCTGCTCGGCGGCGGCGTGGCCCGGTTCGGCGCTGCGCCCTCCGGTTGGCATGTTGAGCCTTGTCCTGAGTAAAACAAAAGATTGCCGAAACAACTTTGGCGGGAGTAGAGTCACGCGGTAATCTGAGAAGCTGAAATGAAAAAACTACGCATCTACCTCGACACCTCGGTGATCAATTTCCTGTTTGCCGATGATTCCCCTGATTTTCAGAAGGCCACGGTCGAGTTCTTCGCCAAGTACGCGGCACGGTATGAGTTGTACGTGTCTGAAGTTGTGCCGGTGGAGATCCGGCGGACAGCCGACGCGAGCCATCGGCAGCGGCTCTTGGCTGTGCTGCGGCAATATCCGATCATCATGCTCACGGATGTGAAACACGACGAGGTTGAGGACTTGGCTGATCGTTACCTTGTGGAAGGCGTCATCCCCGCGACCAAGCGCGAGGATGCCTTGCATGTCGCCTATGCAACCGTCCACCAGATGGATATACTGTTGTCGTGGAACTTCAAACACTTGGCGAATGTCCGGCGCGAGGCCTTAATCGTGGCGGTCAATCAAGCGGTGGGGTACCGGTATCCGCTGCGCCTGCTCTCGCCACTGGAGGTCGAAGATGAAAGCTAAAGCGAAAGAGGAGTTTGTGCCCAGAGCCTTGCGCGAGGTTTGGGAATGGAAGGATTCCATTTATCAGGAAACCAAACATCTGCCCCAGCGCGAAGCGCTCCGCGAAATCATGCGGATGGCGCATCAGGTGGCGGTGGAAGAAGGTTTTGTCGCCGCTACGCCGCCGGTGGCCAAAGTCGCCGAGACACCGGCCCCGTACCGGGCAAAACGCCGACCGGCCAAGACCAAGAAAATTTAGCAGCAAGAACGCGACAGTTTATAGCCAGGAAGTAACGATTTGAAACACGGAGCAGCCATATGAAAATGATGCAATCGAAGTTCGTGACGGTCAGCTTGATGACACTGGCGCTGCTCGGCGCACGCCCGGCATAATCGGAGCGGACTTGATGAGTGGCACGAACACGCCGCCGGCGCTACGGTTTACGGCAGAGGATTTCCAGGGCGATGCGCCGCCCTTCCAGGCGTTTGGCCAGCGGGGGGAAGGGCGCAAAGAAAGCCCGGTCGCCCAGCGATCCGTGATAGGCCAGCATGGCCCGAACCCACGCCTCGTCCGCAGTGAAGCCCAGCTCCCGAAAGAAGCCCATCAGCACCTCCATGCGTTTGCTGTCGATCTGGTGCAACACCGCCGCCACGTGCGCGTCGCGCATTCCCCACATCCGCACCGCCCAGTCGTAGTCGCGGAACTCCTGGCCGGCGGTCGCATTCCAGAGCACCCAGAGCTTATCTTTTGGCGTGCCTTGCAGCGCCGGCAGCATCGCCATCAGATTCTGGTGGTTGATCTGGACATAGTGGTCCAGCACCGCGCGCAACAAATCCGCGCGACTCTTAAAATGGTGATAGAAACTCCCGCGCGTGATGCGGAGCCGGCGGGCGACGTGGTCCACGCGGACGGCGTCAATTCCCTCTGCGATCAGCATGGCCACCGCCGTCTGGACCCACTTTTCCGAACTGCGATCCGGCCGGCGGTGCCTGTGGTTTGTGGTCTGGTTCATGGGGTGCAACGACTGTCTGCCTCTTAGCATGACTTTTTCGGTAATTCAATCTGAAGATATTCTGTCAAGAATTCTTGACGGTAGCAGGACCGGTGGGTACAAACACTACTGTTTGTTTTCTTAGGAGATCCAATGAATACACGATACAGCCGATGGATGACAGGTTTCGTGTCTGTAACGCTGCTGCTTGGCAGCGGGGTGGCCCGCGCGGAAACAGCCACCAACATCGTTGACGGCGTCACCACCAACGTCTCGGGGAGCTACTACGTCGGCAACACGGGGCCGGCCAACGCCCTGATCATCACCAACGCCGGCGTGCTCTATGGCTCCAGCATCAGCTACATCGGCTACGGCACCGGCGCCAGCAACAACAGCGCGCTCGTCACCGGCGCTGGTTCGATCTGGACCAACTCCAACCTCGTCCTCGGCTACTCCGGTGCGGGCAACCAGCTCTCCATCCAGAATGGCGGACTGGTCTTCGCCGCCATGGGCTACGTCGGCTATAACGCCAGTTCCACCGGCAACACCCTCCTCGTCAACGGCAGCAACTCCCGCTTCGTCAGCAGCAGCGACCTCCAATTCGGCGTCAGCGGCAGCGGCAACCAGATGACCATTTCCGGCGGCGGCCTCGTCAACGTCGTCGGCACGGGCTATATCGGCTACAACGGCGGCAGCAGCAACAACGCCGTGCTCGTCACCGGCAACAATTCCGTCTGGAGCAACGCGTCGCTGATCGTCGGCCTGGGCAGTTCGGGCAACAGCCTCACGCTCACCAACGGCGGTGCCGTCAGCGTCAGCGCCAATACCGTCATCGGCAGCTATACCGGCACCGGTAACAACAACGTCAACCTCAACGGCGGCACGTTCACTGCCGGTGGCCTGCTCGAAGTCCGCAACGGCGCGGTCAACCTCAACGGCGGCAACCTCACCACGGTCGGCACGCTGCTGGTTACCAACAACACCGCCAGCGCCACCAACGCCTACTTCAATTTCAACTCCGGCACGCTCACCACCGACGGCGCGCAACTGACCGCGCCCTCCGGCGGCGCGATTGCCCTCGGCAACACCGCCGGCCAGACCGCCAACTGGAACATGCTCGGCGGCACCAACGCCATCTCCGGCCATGCCGCGCTCGGGAATGCCGCCGGTGCGTCCGCTAATGTCCTCGTCAGCGGCGCCAGCACGCTCTGGACAACAGCGGCAACCTCTACGCGGGCTACGCCAGCGGCGCGAACAACAGCACCCTCACCATCACCAACGGCGCGCAGGTCAAGAACACCGATGGCTACATTGGCTACGCTGCCGGTGCCAGCAACAACTCCGTCCTCGTGACCGGCAACAATTCCCTCTGGACCAACACCGGCGCCCTCTACCTCGGCTACGGGACCAACGCGAATAACAACCAGTTGAAGATCCAGAATGGCGCGCAGGTCAGCAGCTTCAACGGCACCATCGGCCTTGACGGCGCGAACAACAGCGTGCTGATCAGCGACGCCAACTCCCAGTGGAAATTGAACTACGATCACATCACGCCCGGCAACTTCGTCGTCGGGGATCGCACGTCCGGCAATCAGATGACGGTCACCAACGGCGGCCTTCTCTTCACGGATAGGAACTTTACCCACATCATCGGCAACAGCAGCACGGCCAACAGCAATACCTTGATCATCACGGGCAGCGGTTCAAAATTTACCAGTGCCACTGACGCAACTCCTACTTATATCGGCAAGAGTGGTTCCGGCAACAGCCTGGTGGTCAGTGATGGCGGCAGTGCCACCCGTATCGGTCAAGTCACGGTGGGCCATGACAGCACGGCCAACAACAATTCGATCGTCGTCGATGGCGGGATGGCCGGCTCGGTGGGATCACTTTATATCGGCTACGATGGCTCTGGCAACAGCCTGACGATTACCAACGGCGGCAGCTACAACAATACACCGGGAGGAGTTTCAGCACCGCAGTTCTATCTCGGTTACAACGCCGGTTCCAGCAACAACTCCGTCATGGTCACCGGTCCAGGCTCGCAGTTGGCTGTAAAAAGTGGTAGTTATGAGAGTAGTTTTTTTGTGGGTGAAAGCGGTTCCAGCAACAGCCTGACGGTGGCTGCGGGCGGTTATGTGTTCCTGGGCAACACAGTCACAATCACAACCAATCACTTTTACATTGGCGAGAACGCGGGCGCGAATAACAACGCGGTCACCGTCACCGGCAGCAACAGCCTGCTGGAGGTCCAAGGCTATTTGTATGTCGGCGACTCCGGCAGCGGCAACAGCCTGACCATCGCCAACGGCGGCGTGGTTTCCAATTCCTTGGGACGCTACATCGGGTTCAACACCAATAGCGCCAACAACGCCGTCACCATCACCGGTGCTGGCTCGCAATGGATCAACACCAACAATCTCTACGTCGGTTACGGCATCGGGGCTTCCGGCAATCAGTTGACCATCGCCAACGGCGCCCAGCTCACGAATCTTCCCGCTCTTTATGTTGGTTATGGTGCCGGCGCCAGCAACAGCCAGGTGACGGTCAGCAGCGGCAGTCTGCTTCAGGTGAATAGCGGCGTTGATATCGGCAGCGGCGGCGGCAACAACACCATTCTCGTCACCGGCAGCAATTCCGTCTGGAACAATGGCGGCGCGCTGACCCTCGGCTCCGGCGGCAACCAGTTCACCGTCAGCAACGGCGGCGTCGTCTCCAATGCGAGCACGGCGGTCGGCAACGGCGGCGGCAACAACGTCCTGCTCGTCACTGACAGCAATTCCGTCTGGCAGAGTGCCGGCGACATGGTCATCGGCAACGGCACCGCCGGCAACTCGTTGACCATCAGCAACGGCGCGCAGGTCGTCACCGGCGGCAAGAATGTCATCGGCAAGGGGGCCGGTGCGAACAACAACAGCGTGCTGGTCACCGGCAGCGGCTCGGTCTGGACCAACGGCGGCGATTTGAACGTCGGCGCTGGTGGCAACAACAACAGCCTGACGATCAGCAACGGCGCGCTGGTGGCCAACGCCGGCATCGGCTATACGAGCTTTGGCGGCGGCAGCGGCAACTCCGTGCTGGTTACGGGCAGTAATTCGACCTGGAACGTCGGTAGCTGGCTGCAATTGGGCGGTTCCGATCAAGTCACGATCAGCGGCACCGGCGCGGTCGTGCGCGTCGGGAGCGACCTGTCGTTTAACGGGTTTGGCAACCAGCTCACGGTCACCAACGGCGGCCGGCTGTTCGATACCAGGTTCCTCGGCCAGGATGACAGCGCAAGGATTCTCATCACCGGCGGCGGCTCGGTCTGGACCAACAGCGGCACGTTTGCCTTCCGGAACGGCCATAACGATAACCAGCTGACCATCGCCCAGGGCGGCGTGGTCTTCAATGGCAGCGCCAGCATCGGCGGCAACAGCTCCCTCAACTTCAACAACTACCTCCTCGTCACCGACGCCGGCTCGCAGTGGAACATCGCCGGCGACTTGACCATGTTCGGCGGGCACGACCAGAGCTTGAGCGTCAGCAACAGCGGCGCGGTGGCGATCAGCGGCAACATCAACATCGGCAGCAATGGCGACCAGCGCGTCGCCCTCTCCGTGGCGGACGGCAGCCTTGTGGCCACCAATGCCAGCGCTGGTATCTTGAGCTTGAACTCCGGCGTGCTGAACCTGGACGGCGGCACGCTGAACGTGAACCAACTCAACGCCACCAACAGCGCGGTAAACCTCAACTCCGGCACGCTGACGACCTACGGCGTGCAAATTGTCGCGGCCGACGGCAGTAATCTCGCCATCGGCAACACCGCCGGGCAGACTGCCACTGTGAACCTCCTCGGCGGGACCAACAGCATCGCGCCACCCTCCGGTTACAACACCGTGCTCGGCTCCGTCGCCGGAGCGCAAGCCAATGTCCTCATCACCGGCCCCAGCACCATCCTGACCAACGCCGGCACCGGCAATCTCTACCTCGGCTTTGCCGCCGGTGCCGACAACAGCCAGGTGACCGTCACCAACGGCGCGCAACTCATCAACAACAACGTCCTCATCGTCGGCTACAATGGCAGCGGCAACCAACTGGCCATCCAGGACGGCGGCAAGGTGGACAACGGTTTCTACGGCTTCGTCGGCTACCACGCCAGCGCCAGCAACAACAGTGTGCTCGTCACCGGCCCGGGTTCCTTCTGGAACAACCGGAGCGATCTCCAATTGGGCGCCAGCGGCAGCGGCAACCAGTTGACCATTGCCAACGGCGGTTCCGTGCGCGTCGCCGGCACCACCTATGTCGGCCACGACGCCAGCGCCAGCAACAACAGCGTTCTCGTCACCGGCAGTGGTTCCACCTGGACCAACACCAGCACGTTCTATGTGGGCTTCAACGGCGCGGGCAACAGCCTGACCATCAGTAACAGCGGCGCGGTGGCCGTCGCCGGCAACAGCATCGTCGGCAGCGCCGCCGGCGCGAATAACAACAGCGCCCTCGTCACCGGTCCCGGCTCGGTTTGGAGCAACAACGCCTTTATTTTCGGCTCTTCCGGCATGGGCAACCAACTGACCATCCAGAGCGGCGGCCAGCTCATCAACAACCAAACCTCCTACATCGGCAACAACGCCGCCTCCAGTAATAACACCACCCTCGTCACGGGCGCCAACTCCCTCTGGAAAAACGGCAACGAACTCATCATCGGCAACAGCGGCGGCGGCAACCAGTTTTCCGTCACCACCGGCGGCGTGGTGACCGTCGCCGGCAACGCCTACCTCGGCTACAACGCCGGCGCGAACAATAACAGCGCCCTCGTCAGCGGTCCCGGTGCGACCTGGACCAACAGCAGTACCCTCATGATTGGTTTCAGCGGCAGCGGCAACAGCCTCACCGTCACCAACGACGGCACGGTCTTCGCCGCCAGCGCCTACCTCGGCTACAACACCAGCTCCAGCAACAACACCCTCGCCGTCCAATCCGGCGGCAGCTTCACCGCCAGCGGCACCCTCGAAGTCCGCAACGGCGCGCTCAACCTCAACGGCGGCAACCTCACCGCCAATTTCCTCCGCGCCACCAACACCACCGGCGTTATCAACTTCAACGCCGGCACCCTCACCACTTACGGCGCGCAACTCACCCCGGCCGGCGGCACCCTCCTCATCGGCAACACGGCGGACCAGACCGCCACCTGGAACATCCTCGGCGGCACCAACACCGTCTCCGGTGACACCTGGCTCGGCGCCACCGCCGGCGCGGTCGCTAACGTCGCCGTCAGCGGCCCCGCCACTGTCTGGAACAACACCGGCGGCCTCACCGTCGGCTACGCCACCAATGCGAACAACAACCAGTTGACCATCACCAACGGCGGCCAAGTCTCCTCCACCAGCGGCAACATCGGCTATGCCGCCGGTGCCAGCAGCAACACCGTCCTCGTCACCGGCGCCAACTCCACCTGGAACAACAACGGCGGCACCCTCTATCTCGGCTACGGCACCAATGCGAACAACAACGCCTTGATCGTCAGCGACGGCGCCCAAGTCAATAACGGCAAGGGCGACATCGGCTACGATGGCGCCAACAACAGCGTGCTGGTGACCGGCCCTGGCTCGCTCTGGAACAACAGCGGCGACCTCAACGTGGGTGGTGATGCCGCTGCCCGCGGCAGCAGCTACAACCGTCTGACCATCACCAACAGCGGCGCGGTGCTCGTCGGCGGCAACGCCACTATCTACAGCCCCAACGGCGGGATTACCGTTTCCGGCGGCAGCCTCGCCGTCACCAACGCCGCCGCCACCGGCACCATCCAAGTGATGAAAGGGTCTCTCATCTTGAACAGCGGCACAATCTCCGCCGACAGCCTCAGCATCACCGCCACCAACGGCGGCGCCAGCGCCATGCAGTTCAACGGCGGGACGTTCATCTCCCACGGCAGCACCGTCAACAACGGCAGCGCGTTCGTCGTCGGCGACACCGGCGGCGGCGCGGCATTCGAGGCCATCGGCGGCACGCACAGCTTCGCCAACGATCTCACCATCGGCAACTCCAGCAGCGGCAACTCCCTGCTCGTCAGCAATGCCGGACAACTCTCCGTCGCCGGCAACGCCTACCTCGGCTACAACGCCGGCGCGAACAATAACAGCGTGCTCGTCACCGGCAGCGGCTCCGTTTGGAATGTCAACGGTAGTTTGACGGTTGGGAATTCCGGCAGCGGCAACCGGTTGACTGCCTCCAATGGCAGCTCCGTTGCCTTCGTCGGTTCCCTCTACATCGGCTATAATAACGGCGCGAACAACAATTCTGTCATCGTCAATGGCGCAACCCTGACAGAGAATGTGTTGTCAGGATCGTATTCTGTTAACATCGGCTTTACCGGCAACAGCTCCGGCAACAGCCTGACTCTCACCAACGGCGGTATCCTCAACTACTCCGGCGGTGCAGGTCTCTCTTCCGTTTACATTGGTGAAGGTGCCAACGACAACAACAACTCCGTCACCGTGACCGGCCCCGGCTCGTCCTGGAATCTGAATGATATACACAGCGTCATAAATAATTGCGCATGTTTTGTGGGTATGCTTTAATGTGGCCATGAAGCCACTGAAGATTAGTGATGCCGAAACCATGATCCTGGCCCTGCAAGACGAAATCCGGCGATCGGATCAATCCCGATATGATCACCGCCTTCATGGTGTGTTGTTGGTTGCTCATGGCGTTAGCTGTCGCGAAGCCGCCGGTGTGCTCGGCGATGCGCCGCGCACAGTGGAGAACTGGGTGCATCGCTTTGAAGAGCAAGGTTTGGCCGGGCTAAGCGAAGCCGACCGGACGGGCCGCCCTTCACGCTTGAGTTCGTCTCAAATTGCCGAGGTTGAAAGCGCCTTGCGCCAAAGTCCGGCCGCCGCTGGCATCGAAGGCGGTGGCGTTTGGGATGGCAAAACTCTCTCCCGCTATCTGGAGCAGAAATTTGAGGTGGAATTGAAGACCCGGCAGTGCCAGCGGCTCTTTCGCCAATTGGGTTTTCGGCTGCGCAAACCGCGCCCCTTAATTGCGCAAGCGGACCCGCAAGCCCAAGCCGCGCATAAAAAAACTCCGCACCCTGGCGGGCAATCCCGGCGTGGATCTGTGGGCGATTGATGAAGTTCATTTTCAGCAGCACGGTTCCCGCGCTCGAATGTGGATTCCACCTGAGGTGGATGATCCAGTGTTGCTGCACCATCCGACCCGCAAGAGTATTGGCTATTTCGGCGCTGTCCGCTTGCGCGATGGAAAGTTTCTCTTCCAACGTGAAGCCACCCGTTTTGATGCCATGACCACCTGGAGCTTTCTGCGCCAACTGCGGCAGTGCAGCCGTCGGGCCGGTCGGCAGGTTGTGGTCATTACCGACAACGCCAAGTATCACCACGCTAAGCTCCATGCAGCATGGCGGGTCGAGCAGGAACCGGAGTTCCGGTTGAGCTACCTGCCACCGTACAGCCCGGATTTGAACCCCATCGAGCGTGTTTGGAAGCTGACCCGCCGTCTGTGCGTGCACAATCGCTATTTCCCTACCCTGACCGGCGTGCTTGAGGCAGTCGAAGGGCAGTTTGAATATTGGAAACAGCCCAATGAATCGCTGAGAAAGCTGTGTAGCATTGCTTAACATGCGCATTTATTTATGACGCTGTGTATAATTGCAAGCACTCCATTTGATGTCCGACTGCACGCCCCAGAATCCGCGCACCTGACACGGAAGGGTCATCTTTTGCGATCGTCGGACACATCGCGGAAATTATGTATGCGCACAGTTTCGCGACCCAAAGACGCGAGGCGACTGGAATCCACTTGAACATCGGAAGTTCAACCGCCTCGAATTTATCGAAGCTGTCCCGAACCCAGGCCGGCCACTCAGCGGGCCATTCCCCTGGTGCCGACATAAGTTCCCATTCAATTTTATCCTTGGCTGTTAATTCCCCGGCCATTACGTTTCCCTAGCCATTCGCTTGCATTGGTACCACGTTCTCAGGCATGACCGCCTCAGCATCAAATGTGATACGTTTCGCCATCTCACGGCTGTGGACATCCCGCAAGTGCCCGTAAGTCTTCGCGACTAGGACGCCACCATCCACATGGCCTAGCCAACCGGCGATCACTTTAAAGTCGACGCCCGCCTCGATGCAGTTGGAGCAGAAGAAATGGCGCATGGCGTGATGCGTGTAATGCGGTTTGATTTTAAGTTTGCGACAAGCGTTAATGATGCTGGTCATCGCGGACTCAATTTGAAAAATTCTATCGTTAGGGTGGGGGGGTGTTGGAAGTTTGGTCTTGAGCGTCAGCAGCAATCGCTCCAGTGGGTGAAATAGTGGCACGGTGCGGCTCTTGCCAAGCTCACCGGTGCCCTTGCCGGCGACGGTAAAGCTCTTGAGTTCAAAGTTCACGTCGCCCCACAGCAGGGGCGGTTTGCCGTGCCCACTGTCACCAACAACCTCCGCCAGCCGACAGCCGCTATAACCCAGAAACTCGACAAGGTCGGCGCTATCTTTGCCGTTGTTCTTGCGCATTGTTTCGAGTAGTTCCCGAAATTGCTCTTTGGATGGGACGAGAAGTTTTTCTTTGCTGAGTTTCCGGCGTTTGATCTCCTTGGCTGGATTTTCCAACAACATACCGTGCCGGCAAGCATAGTCCAGAATGCGCCGTAAAACCTCCAGGTCGGCATTGTAAGTCCGCGCGGCACACTCGCCACTGCGCTGCGCTGCCCATTGCTCGATCTGCCGCAAGCCGATATTGCGAACCGTGACGTCGCCGAAGTGCCGTGACAGCATCTTGACGGAGTTCAGGTACATGGTGACGGTCTTGGGCTTGATTGAAACCGACGCCGCGTCAAACCAGCGTTTGGCGACGCCGCCAATCAACTCAGTGGTGAGTGTGCCGGTCTTTTCATCTCGGCGGTATTCCGCAAAGGGGAGGGTCTTCGCGCTGTCGCCGGTGAGCCGTTCGACCTTGCGCCGCAATTCCTCCAGTCGGCGTTTGGCCAACTCGCGATCCGCCGTCTTCAGGCTACGCTTGACTTGTCGCCCATCTCGTTTAAAAATACCGTAGTAAATATCAGTGATACTAGAACGATAGAGGCAATCACCAGCATGCACCAAAGTTTGAACTTTTTGAGCTTCAATAGTGGCATTCATCATGTCCGCAGCTTAAAGGTTACAACTGAGGATAGCAAGTCGATAATTTCCATATCGAAACTAGTTAAAATCACCAATGTTTACAGGCAAAAGCCGGCATAGCTCAATTGGCAGAGCATCTGATTTGTAATCAGAAGGTTATCGGTTCAAGTCCGATTGTCGGCTCCATTTTTTTACTACCATCGGAATTGCACCTTGAATCGCACCGTCCTCTTCACCGCTGCCCACGCGCATTTCCCGGATACCGAACCGCTCGGCGGCGGTAAGGCGGTGGCGGATTTTCTGATCCGCCAATGCCCCCACTGGCAGGTGCTCAGCCCGCAGACGACCGGTCTCACCTTGCCGAAACCACTCGCGGAATTATCCGAATGGGAATATGCGCGGTTTTGCCGTCAATTTGAGCGCGTCACTACTGACGCAATTCTACGGCACGATCCGGCTCAGTTTGTCGTGCTGACAAATGACATCAGCGAGGGGCCGGACTTTACCCGGCTCGGTAAATTAGGCTACCGGCTGGTCTCCATCTGGCATGTCGATGTAGTGGATTATTTTTGCCGGATGTATCTCCGCAACTGGGTCCGGCCAGAACGCGCGGCCCGCTGGAGCCGGTATCGCTGGTTGCCAGATGTGTTGCAACTGGTTTTTCACAAACAAGCGGATTGTGTCCGGTCGTCCGCTCGGCTGATTGTTCCATCGGCGCCGATGAAAGACGTGATCTTGCGCTGCTATCCGGATTGTCCCCCCGCCCATGTGGTGGTGATGCCGTGGGGGAATCTTGCGGGAGTGGGACAGGCGTCTCGCCTGTCGCCCCCAAACGAGGACAGGCGAGACGCCGATCCCACTAGTTCAGATGAGGTTGTAATCATGACCTTGAGCCGATTATCGCCCGAGAAGGGGATTGAGCGATTGCTGAAGGCACTCAGGCACTTGGGCACTCTGAACTATCGCGTCTGGATTTGCGGTGCGCCAGCCTTCATGCAAGGGCAGCGGTACGCCGCAAAGTTGCGGCAGTTGGCAGGGGATCGCGTCGAATTTCTCGGGCACGTGACGGGCGCGCGGAAGGCGGCGTTGCTCCAGCGGGCAGATCTTTTCGTGTCGGCCTCCCGGCATGAGAGCTATGGACTGACCATTGCCGAAGCGGCGGCGGCTGGTTGCCGGATCGTGTCGCACCAACATTATGGCGCCGCAGGGACAGTTGTGGATTGCAGTCAGCCGCGCGAGTTGGCGCGGGTGCTGACGGACCTCATCCGGGCGGGGCGAACGGTGAAGTCATCGCTGGCGGAGCCGGTCAATCCCGTCGCGGAACGGGTGGAGGCAGTGCTCACAGCACTTGCATGACCGGTGGTTATCCCGTACAACGTGCGGTCAATACTGAGGAGTAATTTATGATTAAAGTGGCCATGATCGGTGCGGGCAGTGTCGTGTTTTCCAAAAACCTGACCGGGGATATCCTGAGTTTTCCCGAATTCAAGAACGCAACCATTGCGTACATGGATATCGACCGGGACCGTTTGGAAGTCGGCGCGGCGTTGTGCCGCAAAGTTGCGAAGTCGCTCGGAGCGAAACCGAAGATCGTGGCGACGATGAACCGCCGGGAAGCGCTGGCGGGTGCGGATTTTGTGATCAACATGGTGCAGATCGGCGGGTTCGACTCGACGCTGGTGGACTTTGAGATTCCGCGCAAGTACGGCCTGAATTTTACCATCGCCGATACGACGGGGCCGGGTGGATTATTTCGGGCGTTGCGGACCTATCCGCTGCTGACCGGCTTGTGCCGCGACATGGAAGCGGTCTGTCCGCAGGCGTGGCTGCTGAACTATTCCAATCCGATGTCAGAGAACATGCAGACCATCAGCCGGACCTCCGGGATCAAGGCGGTCGGCCTCTGCCACAGTGTCCAGGGCACTTTCCTCGAGCTGATGCACTACCTGGGCGAAGATCCCACCCAAGTGAATTTCACCTGTGCCGGCATCAATCACATGGCGTTCTACCTGAAGTTGGTCAAACAGGGGGTGGACTTGTATCCCCGGCTGTTTGCGGCCATGCAAAAGCCGGCGATCTATAACATGAACAAGGTCCGGTTTGAACTGATGCGCCGGCTCGGCTACTTCGTCACCGAATCCAGCGAACATAATGCGGAATATTCGCCCTGGTACATTCCGCACGGCGCGGAAACGATCCACCGGTATAATGTGCCGATCGACGAGTACCTGCGCCGCTGCGATGGGATTGTCAACGAGTTCGCGGAAATGAAAAAATTTGCGCGGACCAGCAAGCCCATTGAAGTGCACCGCAGCCACGAGTACGGCAGCGCCATCATTCACTCGGTGGTCACCGGCCAGCCACGGGTCATCTATGGCAACATGCCGAATCGCGGCGCCATCGCCAATTTGCCGGCCACTGCCATCGCCGAGGTGGCCACGCTGGTGGACCGCAGCGGTTGTCAGCCGACCGTCGTGGGCGAGTTGCCGCCGCAGCTGATCGGCTACATTCAGCCGCACGTGACCCAGCACGAACTTTTTATCCGGGCCGCCATGGAAGGCCGCCGCGATCACGTCTATCAGGCGTGCTTGTTCGACCCGCTGACCGCGGCCGTCATGCCGGCGGATCAGATTGTTGAGATGTGCGATGAATTGATCGCCGCGCACGGCCCGCTGTTGCCCAAGCTCGATACGAAAAAAACGTTGGTGCCGACCAGTGGGAAACGGTACCGGCCGCCGACCGCGCAGCAGTTGCGCGCCAGCTGGAATGCCGCCCAGACCCAGGCGACTGATGATTATCTCAAGGATTGGCGATTGATCGGGCCGTTCAAGAGCAAGACCCCCGGCAAGATCAGTCTCGCGTTTGCACCGGTGGACGAAACCAAGTTGTTGTCCGGCCAGTGGAAATCCCTCGGCAAGTGGCAGCGGGTCACGGCCAACCCGCGCGGGATGGTCAATCTCACCTCGGAGCTCGGGGCGGTGGAATGGGCGGTCGCGTATGGCTACACCGAGATCAACAGTGTTCATGCGCGCGATTGCGAATTACGGTGCGGCAGCGATGACGGGATCAAGATCTGGCTCAATGGCCGGCTCGTGCATGCGCATGAGATCCAACGGGGCTACGCCCCGGCGGCCGACAAGGTATCAATCCATCTGGAAGCCGGTGTCAATCAGTTGGTCGTCAAAGTGGACAATTATCGGAGCGGGTGGGGTTTTGGCGTTGCCATTCCGAAGGCGAATTTCTAAGCGGGTGGAGAACCCGGCGAGCTTTCGAAATCCGCACTGGAGGGCGAGCCTCCCGGCGAGCCGAAGGGGACAGCTCGGCCGGAGCCTCGCCCTCCAATTGCCAACCACAGATTTCTCCGGTGGCGCGAGCTGTCGCTAGCCCGCCGTGTGTATCGGACACCTCGAACAATGCGGGTCAGTTAGTGGGACAGTGCGTCTCGCCTGTCCGTCAGCCAGTCCGATTGGAGGCAGCGAGTCGAGTCAGGCAGGATCCCCGAATGGCGAGTCAGAACGCCGGGGCGGAGACAGGCGGGACGCCTGTCCCACGATACGGCAGCAGCCTGCAACCGCCCAGTTTTACAACTGCATACCTGCGGCTCAACTGCGCTTCCGCGCGCGGCGTTTCTGCCGGTCCAGGTAGCGGAGCGCCATGGCGATGCCGGTCGTCCATGCCAATGTCTTGAATTCACCGTGGTCGAGCGCCGTCTCCAGTTGCCGGCGCGTGAGCTGCAATAATTCCTGTTCCTCTAAATCATCGGCCGTCGGGGCGCATTTGGATCGCGCATCCAAGGCGAGAAACAGGTGTCCCGATCCACCCCCGCGATTTGCGTGGGCCACAAAGCTGCCGAGTGCGACCCATTTCGCCGCGGTGTAGCCGGTTTCTTCCAAAAATTCCCGCTTGGCGGCAACCAACGGCGGTTCCCCCGTCTCCACATGGCCGCCGACCGGTGCCAGAGTGATGCTCTTGACGGCGTACTTGGTCTGGCGAAAGCAGAGGAACTTGCCACCTGTCGTCCGGGCGAGCACCAGCACGAAGTCGGGCGCGATCAGCCAGGGCCAATTCTTCAGGCGCCGGCCGTCGGGGAGTTCGATTTCATGGGATTCCACCGTGAGGAATTTCCCATAGCGCTGCACCACTTTGCGGGAGACTGTTTTCCAGAGTTGCATCAATGCTCAAACCAATGGGGGGCCAAATTTTTCACCGACCTGTTTCTGCAGATCTTTGATGGCTTCGGCCTGATCCTTGCGGCAGACCAGCGTGGCATCCGGCGTATGGATAATAATGAGATCGTCGCACCCGATGGTCGCGATGAGATGTTGGGGGTCGGTTGAGGCGACCACGGTGCCGCGTGTTTCGCGCAACAGCACGCGGTTCGTGCCCAAGGCATTGCCGGCTGCGTCGTGGGGGCAGGTCTCGGCAAACATCGGCCACGAGCCCACATCGAGCCATTGCAACGGCATGGGCACTGCGGCGACGCGCACCTGCGGGTCGCGGCCGGCGGGTTCCATCACGGCAAAATCCACACTGATCTTTTTCAGTGTCGGAAAAACTTCGCCCAGCACGGCCAGCCGGTGGGAGGTGGGCCAGGCTGCGGCGATCTTCATCAGTCCGGCGTAATTGGCCGGTTCATACCGGCGGATGCAATCGAGCAAGGTGGCGGCGCGCCAAACAAACATCCCGCTGTTCCAGAGGTACCGGGTGGGCCCGGCGGCAAAATATTGCTGGGCGGTCGCGCGGTCGGGCTTTTCCCGGAACTGGGCAACGACGCGCGCGGACTCATCGATTGACTGGCCCAATTGGAGGTAGCCGTAGCTGGTCGCCGCCGCCGTTGGCGTGATGCCAAAGGTGACCAGCGTGTTGGGCGCCTGTTCGACGAGCTGGTAGCCATGGGCCACGATTTTCTGAAACTGATCCACCGGCTGAATCACGTGGTCGGCGGTGAAGACGGCGATGACGGCCTCCGGATCCCGTTGCGCAATGATGGCAGCGCTGAAACCGACGGCATTGAGCGTATCGCGGCCGGTCGGTTCACCGAGAAACTGGTCGGCGGGCAATTGGAGCGACTGGCTAATCAGGTCGGCATGTTGTTGGCTGGCACAGATGTATCGGTTTTGCGCTGGGACCAATCCCGCGAGCCGGTCGGAGGCCAATTGCAACAGGCTTTGGCCGTGGATGAATGGAATTAATTGTTTGGGCAGAGCCGCGCGGCTCATCGGCCACAACCGCGTCCCGGATCCACCGGCCATAATCAAAGCGTAGCGCATGGTGGTGTTGTAGCCGAAGCATGGAATCCGTGCAAGTTTGAGAAATAGTAGAACGGGGTTTGCGGAGAACTGCGTCTCGTCGGACTCGGCTCCGCCCGTTTGATCACTCTGAATGTTAAATCGACAGGCGAGACGCCTGTCCTACGATCCGGGAAACGGGCGGCCCTTCGACAGGCTCAGGGTCCCGAGCAACGTCGAGGGAGACGCCCGTTCTACTATTTGCGCTGAATCAAATTGCGCGCTACAGCCGGTCCGTAGTTACTTCTTCAGACTATAACAAAGCAAGACATCCTGATCGCGGACGAACAGTTTTCCGCCGCTGATTGCCAGATGCGCCCACGTGCTTTTCCCGCTGAGGTTGGGCTGTGAAAAGCGACCGGTCTCCTGCCAGCCGGACGGCGTGGCTGCGAGCAACACCAGCGTTCCGCCGGTCTCGCTGCGCAGATACAAATGGCCCGCGGCGGCAAGCAGGGTTCCTTTGCCGAGTTTCTTTGATTCCCAAACCCCCTGGCCGGTTTTGAAATCCAAACAGACCCAGCCTTTCCCGTCACTAAACCCGTAGACATTCGTTCCGACCATGACGACGCCGCCATGGTGATTGACCATTTCCTTGTTCGCGTACACCTCGTCCGCCTTGAAGACCTCGCCGGTGCGGGTGATCTTGAACAAATTACAGCCGGCTCCGTAGCCGGATGTTACGAATACGCAGTCGTCTTTGCAGACGGGGGTGGGGGCAACCGCCGTGCGGCCTTCGCGCGGGACCGACCACAATACTTTTCCAGTCGTGGGAGCCAGCCCGGCCACATGCGCGCCCGTGAAGACGATCACTTGTGGCGTGCCGGCAATCTTGGCGGTGATCAACGATGAATACGCCGCGGCATCCGTCAGTTCCGTGCTCCGCCACAGTAATGCGCCGGTCTTTTTGTTGAGGGCAATCACACTGCCGGCTGCGCCGCCGGGTGTGCAGAGCAGTTGTTCCCCGATCACCAGAGGCGATTCACTGTAGCCCCAGCCCGACATCATTTTTCCGCCAAAATCGCTCGCCAGACTCTTGCGCCAGACTTCCTTGCCGTCTTTGGTTTGCAGGCAGACCAGATCGCCGTACTGCCCTAACGCATAGACGAATTTCCCGTCCACTGTCGGCGTCGCTCGCGGGCCGGGATACCCATTGCCACCGCCAATTTTGCCGAGCGGAGATTGCCACAGCTGTTGGCCGGTCTTGGCGTCCAACGCCAGGACGCTGGCGCCGTTGGTAAAATCGCCGCTCGTAAAAATCTTGTCGGCGACAACCGCTACGCCGGCGAATCCGCCGCCCAGCCCCGTTGCTTGCCAGGCTAGGGCCGGTCCCCCTGTCGGCCACTCGGCCAGTAAGCCGGTTTCCGTGGAAACATTGTCGCGGTTCGGACCGTGCCACTGCGGCCAGTCGGCCGCCCAGCCGAGTGTGGTTAGCGCGAACAATAGAAAACCGATCATTGAAACTTTGCGAGTCAGCATTGTCGTCTCCCTTATTTTGGTTTCGCGACATCGAGGCAAACAAGGTCGCCGGCATTATTCCGCATGTACAACCGGCCATTCGCCAACACTGGCACGACCCAGCATTTGCCGCTCAACACCTTCGCCCGGGCGATTTCTTTGTAGGCGGCCGGTTCGGCTGCAGCGATGACCAGATCACCTTTTTCACTCTGGATGATCAATTTGCCATCGGCCAGCAGCAGGGCGCCTTTGCCGAGACTTGGTTCTTTCCATTTCACGGTGCCCGTGGCGAATTCCAGGCAGGTCAGCGTGCTCTCGTCAAAGCCATACAGATGATCCTGCCAGAGGACGCAACTGGCGAAGTGGTTGCGCATCGCCTTGTTTTGCCAGAGCGCGGTCAAACTGCCGGGTTTCAACTGGAGCAGCGCACAACCGGTGCCGTAGCCAGAGGAAATAAAAATCTTGTCATCGACGACAATCGGCACGGCGGCGTTGACTTCGTATGTTGTCTTCCAGGCGAATCGGGCGATTTCTCTGCCGCCATTCAGTTCGTGCACGACCAGGCCAAATCCGTTGAACACCGCGAGGCATGGTTTGCCTTGGAACGTGAACAGGGTTGGGGTGCTGTAGCCGACCGGGTCGTTGCCGTTTTTCCAAACGACAGCGCCAGTGAGTTTGTCGAGTGCCATGAACGCGCCATTGGGAGCGCCGACATCCAGCAGGAGCCATTGGTCCAACACGAACGGCGAACCCGCAAATCCCCAGGTTGGCATTTTGCCCCCGAGATCGGTCACGAGTTGTTTTTGCCAGAGGACTTTGCCGGTGTCGGCGTGCAGGCAGAACAGGTCGCCGATCTTGCTCAAGGTATAGACGCGATCGCCATCCACAGTGGGCGTGGCGAGGGTGCCGCCGTCCCAATACTTCGGTGCGAGCGGGCAGGGGTAGGAATGTTTCCAGCGGACGGCGCCGGTGGCGGCGTCAAAGCAAACGACCGTATCGGTTTCAGCGGCATTCCCCAGGGTGTAGGCGCGGCCCTGGCTGACGGTGATGGCCGAACAGCCCAGGCCGACATTGGTTTTCCAAAGCTGTGCGGGTCCGGTCGCCGGCCACTGGGCTGGCCAAATATTTTCCGTTGAGATCCCATCCCGGTTGGGGCCGCGCCACTGCGGCCAATCGGCCGCGTTCACTGCGGTTGCGACCATCAGCCCACTCAAGATTGCTGATAAATATTTCACGACCGGGGATTGTCCAATCTTTTTTTGGTAAGTCAACTTTTCTTCGCGGGGGGGATATGGGATTTGCCACTTGCTGTGATCGTAGTAGGACAGGCATCTTGCCTGTCTATCATTTAATCAGACAGGCAAGATGCCTGTCCTACTAATAAACGAGCGAGACGCTCGTGATCAATTCAGCCGTGCCATCGGCCGTGTTTTCTGCTTGTCAGATGTGGGTAACGTAAATAATGTTTGCCCACGCATGTGTGGGCCCTCCTGTTTTTCGCACGTAAACTATAAAGGATGATGGATATGAAAAAACCGCGCTTTAACCCTGCTCCCTATGCATTGGACTTCGCCCAATATCCGAAAATCGTGACCCAGTCGGTACCCGGTCCCGAGTCGAAACATTGGCATGACCGATGCACCAAGTATTTTAAGGGGTTGTCGGGGCAGGTGAAGTTGTTCCCGGTAGCGTTTGAGTCCGGCCAGGGTTGCTCGCTGCGCGATGTCGACGGCAACCAATACATTGATTTCAGCTCCGGCATCTACGTGACCACACTGGGGCATTGCCATCCGAAGGTCAGCGAAGCGGTGGCAAAATACGCCCGGCAACTGATGAACGCCCACGATTTCACGACCAAGATCAAGACGTTGCTCTGTGAAAAACTCGCCCAGATCTTGCCGGGCGATTTGAAGGGATACCAATTCTACGACTGCGGCACGGCCGCCGTCGAAGCCGGTATGCGCGTGTTGCGGGCGGGCACCTGTAAGCACGAATTGCTCTCCTGTTTCTATGATTTCCACGGCAAGACTTACGGGGCGGTTTCGCTTGCCGAAATTCGCTCGCCCGTGTATGGCGCCACGCGCGCCCCGGGCATGCACCTGTTGCCCCGGCCCAACGCGTACCGGCCGCATTGGACCAAGCCCGATGGGACGATTGACACGGATAAGTATATCGAGTTTTACGCGGAGTATCTGGACCGGGCGACGGTTAACGCGGTGGCCGGCTTTGTGTTGGAACCGATTCAAGGGTGGGGCGGTTCGGTGATGCCCCCGGATGATTTCTTTCCGAAACTGCGCAAGTTATGCGACGACCGAAAAATCCTGCTCATGGCCGATGAAGTCCTGACCAGTTGGGGCCGGACCGGCAAGTGGCTGGCCATGGAACACTGGGGCGTGGTGCCGGATGTCGTGTCCATCGGCAAAGGATTTGGGAACGGCTTCCCGGTGACCTGCGTCGCCGTGCGCGAGTCGCTGAAAGAAAAATTTGAAGCGATCAGCGCGTCGTCGAGCTACGGCGGCAACCCGATGGCGTGCGCTGCGGCGTTGGCGAGTACGGAGGTCATCGAGGAGGAAGGGTTGCTCGAACACGCAACGCATCTCGGCGAATTGTTTGCCAAACGCATGGAGTCTTGGAAAAAGAATTTCCCCATCGTTGGCGATACGCGCGTCAAAGGCTGTCTGATTGGGGTTGAACTGGTGAAAGATAAAAAGTCGAAAGCGCCGTTCGACGAAGCCGGGAAGCGGGTGTATCAGCGCGCGTTCGCCAAAGGCCTGGCCTGGATTCCGGCGGGTCACATTTTGCGGATGAGTCCGCCGATCATCATGCCAGATGAAGTGGCCCACAAAGGCATGGACATTATCGAAGAATCCATTGCGGAAGTATCGAAGGAATTAGCCTGAGAAAATATGCAATTGACGACTTCCCCCTCACCCGGCACCAACGCCACAAACGGCCGTGGCATTGACGCCGGCCTCTCCCCCGAGGGGCGAGGCAGGATCACCGCCCGGTACGTCGCGCCTCGCCCCGCTGGGGGAGAGGCCGGCCCCGCGTCGTTTCGGGGACGGGTGAGGGGGAAGTCGTGAGCGCAACTGAATGATGACTAATATGACTAAACGCTCCAAACCAAAACTCGGTCTCTGTCCGATTGGGAAATTTGTCTTTAGTCACAAAGACGCTCTCCGACTCAAGGGCGAACTGCAAGCCAAGTTGCGCGAATGGCAGGTGGACTTCGTTGATCTCGAAGGGGTGTTGCCCGATGGCATCGTCCGTGACCAGTCGCATGTCGACCCGGTCGTTGCCCATTTCCGAGCCAAGGAAATTGACGCGGTGTTCCTGCCGCACTGCAACTTCGGCACCGAAGGTGCCGTCGGCATGATCGGGAAGAAGCTCGGTGTGCCGACGCTCGTCTGGGGGCCGCGCGACGAAGCGCCGTTGCCAGATGGGACGCGCCTGCGGGACTCGCTCTGCGGGATGTTCGCCTCGACCAAAGTGCTGCGCAAACTCGGCGTGCCCTTCACCTACCTCGAGAATTGCCGGATGAATGATCCACAATTGCGGACGGGTGTGGACACGTTTCTGCGCGCCGCCAACGCCGCCAATACGCTCCGGCGCGGGATGCGCATCGGCCAGATTGGCCAGCGGATCGATTTCTTTTGGACAACGATTACCAACGAGAGCGAGTTGCTCGAACGGTTCAATGTTGAAGTCTTGCCGATTGACATGGTGGCTTTCATCGATCACACGCGGCAGCGGCTGGCCGGCAATCGGGCCGGGTACGAACGCGAAGCCCGCGAATTCCGCCAGCGCATCATCGTCGAAGGCTTTGCCGATGACGAGCCGCTGATGCGCATCCTTGCCGTGCGCGACCAGATGCTGGCCCACGTGGCGGACAACGGCCTCGACGCGCTCGCGTTTGAGTCGTTCCCGGCCATTGTGGACGCGATGGGCGCATACACGTTTTTTGCCGACAGTCTCGTGGGTAACACTGTGCCGTTCAGCAGTGAATCGGACATCCACGGTGCAATCAGCACCACATTATTGCATCGCGCAGCGTTCGCGGCGGCGCCGGTCTATCTGGCGGAATTCACCATCCGGCATCCCACCGACGACAACGGAATCTTGCTCTGGCACGGGGGCGCGCCGACGGACCTGTGTCAGCCCGGTGCCAAAGTGAAAATTGGCCACCATTGGATTTTGCCCAGTCCGCTGGCCGGAATGCCGCATTTCCCGTTGCGGGGCGGCGACATCACCGTGACGCGGTTCGATGGCGATACCGGCGATTATCGGCTCGCGGTTGGCGAAGGTACCTCAATGGACGGCCCGCATACCTTGAATAATTATGTCTGGATGAAGGTGGATAACTGGCCGCGTTGGGAACGGATCACGATGGAAGGCCCGTTCATCCATCACACCGCGATGGCCTACGGCCGCTACAGTGCCGCACTCGTGGAAGCCTGCAAATACATTCCCGGCCTTCTGCCGGTTCGTTTGAACGAGGATTAAGGGCACCTCCGGCAACTCGTAACCCGTTGTAGGCCGACTCTGCGATTCGCCGCTTCACAGAAGCGTTCTCCCATGGAGTGCCACACTTTGTCGTGGCCGAGTTCCCGGTCGATCTCAGTTTGCGCCACTGCGTTAGGCTGGTAAATCTTTCCGGCAATGCGGACAGACAATGGCTTTGGGCTTCATGAGAAGCAATTTCTTCGCAAGCTCTTCAATCGATTCCCAAGCGCGCGGAGGATGTGCCCAATATTCTTCAAAGAAGGCGTCATGATTGATTCCGAGGTGCTTCCGAAATTCAGCATGGTTATCTTCCTTGGACAAACGACCAGGCTGAGTATCTATGCTTATGTTCATAGCAATGTTCAAAGCCCAGAATGAGGAAGACTTATGCGGCCACCTTGCATCCAGGTTTGGATCGTATCCGGGCAGGAAATGTCTGTCGGCTTCATGACCAAACTCGTGGCGTATTAAGTTCTCATTTAGGTCAGCGATTGCTGACAGCCGGGGCAATTGACGCGCTGCCCTGCCATTTCTTCCGGGGCATCTATGTCTTGTCCGCATTTGTGACAATTGAATCGAACGTCCATCAGCTACGCTCCTCTCTGGCTGTGCATCCTACCGCCAGGCCGTGTGCACTGGCAATGTTTTTAGAAGTGGTCGCGACCTCATTCCGGCCGAGATACCTCGAGTTTACACGCCGCAGGCGGCGCCAGAGGCGACCAGGGCTCGGCATGACAGGCTAAGGCATTGTCCGTGAATCCCACTGACGGCTTCGCAGTCGGAAGGGTCAACTCCGCACACTTGACGGAAAGGCTGCTGCCCGGTTTCATTCGCAATCGGTGCGCAACACAGAACTCCTTACCCCGTGCGCAAGCGTGATTCTGGCGTCAACAGCAATCTCGATCAGTTCAGTTCAAAGCAGTGCAACGGGATACTGGCGGATGAGCGGATCGGATGAAGCAAGCGTCAGCCCGTGTGCTTGCGCCTGACAGACCAACATCCGGTCAAAGGGATCGCGGTGCATCGCCGGTAGTCCGCTCAGTTGCGCGACGGCGGCTTCATCCAACGCCAGCGGCGCGATGAGATGTTTTTCGCGTTGCTGCGGGATGAATTGCGCGGGCAATTCCGGCAAGGAAAGTTTGCCGAGACTGTACTTGAGGGAGATTTCCCAGAACGATACGACGCTGAGAAGCACTTGGTTCTGTGGATCGCGAACGGCAGCGGCCACGGCGGGAGATAATTTCGCGTTACCGGACACGAGCCAGAGGAATTCGCAGGTGTCGAGCAGGATTCTCATTTGCCTTCAAACGTCTGCAATACGTCTTCCAGCAACGGGGCGTTGAAGTCATCCGGTACGGTGAACTGGCCTTTGGCCAAGCCAATGGGGCGCGGACACATCAGCGGCGGCGGCGCGAGGATCGTGAGCAGGCCAGATGCTTTTTCCGGTAAGGCTTCTACACCTTTCGGAGAAACATGCCCGTGGTCAATTTCGACTTCAACCGTCAGATAGCTCATGCCCGAAACATAGCAGCTTGCGGGTGTTCTTGCCAGCCTGATTCAAGTTGACCATTCGCCGGTGGGTTTCTTATTGTCATTGGCATGATTCTGAGTCGCTCTGAAAGCAACGCTGCCGTTGGGCGATCCGACGGCCCCTCACCCGTCCCTCCCGCAGTCGCGGGAACACGGGGCCGGCCTCTCCCCAGAGGGGCGAAGCAGAATCTCCGCACGGTCTGGGTGAGGGGGTTCACATCGCCAACTGGATTGTTCCCCCTGAGAATTAACGGAGAACCCAGATGACGCTTTTTGCCGGCGCAGCGCAGCGCGATATCAGTCCAACCCAGCCGATGCAATTGGCCGGGTACCCCCACGTCCGCCGGATTTCCACCGGGGTTCATGATCCACTGTTGGCCGCCGCCCTGTTTCTGGCGAACGGCAATCAGTCCCTCCTGTTGTGCGCGCTTGATTTGCTGGAGCTCAATGCGGATGTCACGCGCCGCATCCGCCGCCGTGTTGCCGGTCAGCTTGGGATCCCGGAATCCAGCGTGTTCATCACCTGTTCCCACACCCATTCCGCGCCCGTCACGCTCGATTATCTGCCATTCGCCGGCGACCCGGCGATGCCGGCGCCCGACCCGGCTTATTTGCAATATTGCGAAGATCAGATTGTCATCGCGGCGCTGGCCGCCCGGGGCCGGGCGCAGCCCGCCGAGTTGGCGTGGACGACCGCCGACGCGCGCGGCGTCGGTGGTAACCGCCATTCGCACGATGGCGCGACCGATCCGGAAGCCGGCGTCCTGGCGGTCCGCAGCGGCGGCAAACTGCTGGCCGTGACGCTCATTTACGGGATGCATCCGACGGTGTTGCATGAGGATTCAACCTTGGTGTCGGCTGATTTTCCGCATTTTGCCCGGCTCCATTTGCAGGAAGCGTTGGGCCGGGATTTGGTGGTGCTGTATCACACCGCGCCGTGCGGCAATCAAAGCCCGCGCTATTTTGTGAACGGCCAAACCTTTGCGGAAGCGGAACGGCTGGGCCGCAAGCTCGGGGCGGCTGCCTTGAGCAGTTTGGCGAATTTGAACGCGGGCAGTGCGGAATTGGCGAGTGTGTTACAGACCGTGAAACTGCCGCGGCGGACCTTACCGGGCGTGGCCGATGCGGAGAAATTACTGGCGGATTACCGGGCCGAATTTGTGCGGTTACAGGCGGGTGGCGCGGAACGCGCACAGGTGCGGACGGCGGAGTGTGCGGTATTCGGAGCGGAAGCGGTCGTCCAATTGGCGCGCATGCAGGCGACTGGTGCGGTGGAGAAATTAATGGCGCGACTGGAGCCGTTCGAAGTGCAGGTGGTGCGCATCGGCGAGGTGGCCCTGGTTGGGTTTCCTGGTGAAATGTTCGTTGAATACGCGCTGGAATTGAAACGCCGGGCCCCCTGCAAAATTTTTATCACTGCCTACACCAACGGCGAGTTGCAAGGCTACATTGTCACTCCGGCCGCCGCGGTGGCCGGTGGCTACGAGGCGGCCAGCTCGATGTTCGAGCCGCACGCCGGACGGGTTCTGATCGAGACCGCATTGAAAATGGTCGCCCCCGAATGATTGACACGCCAAACAAAATTGTGATTGGCAGTTGTCAGGCGGGTAACTTGACATTTCCTCCGGACCCGGAATCAACCCCGGTAGGGCGCGACCGCCGGGCGCGCCGCGTTGGTGGTTGGATTCGGACAGCCCGGCGGTCTGTCCCTACCAACGACTTGTTAATTCGAGGGCAGTGCCAAACTGTGCCCGTTTGCCGGGCGGGTACGCGGGTCGTTTCGGTTTGCCTGTCGCCGCGGGCAAGGCACCAGTGGAATGGTGTGTCTTACAAAAGAATTCCGAACCGATGATTCTCGCGATTGATTTTGGTTCGACTTCGTTCAAGACCGGACTGTTTGACCGGAAGCTTCGCCAGGTGGGCGGGGGCAGTGCGCCGGTGCGCTACCGGTACGCAAGTGGTGGTCGCGTGGAACTGGACGTGCCGGTGGCCGAGGCGACGCTGCGGCGGGCCTTGCCGAAAAAACTGGACGGCATCGAAGCCATCGCGATCACCAGTCAGGCCCAAACCTTCACCGTACTCGATTCGCGCGGCCGCGCGACGCGGCCGTTCGTTTCCTGGCAGGATGGCCGGGCGGTTCAGGCGTGCGACCGGCTCAAACGGCGGTTACCGGATTTTGCGGAGCATTGCAGTTTTGCCGATTTACTGCCGGCCTTGCAGGTTTGCCAATTGCAGCATGCGCCGGCCAAGGCGGGCGAGTGGGTGGTGAAGTTGCCGACGTATTTTGTGCGGTTATGGATTGGGGAGGCGGTGCTGGACGATAATCTGGCGGCCATGAGCGGGCTGTATTCACTGAAATTACGGGACTGGTGGCCGCAGGTCACCGGATCAATGCGATTGCCGCGGGTGATTCCAGTCGGCACCGTGGCCGGGGTGACGGTTGCCAATCAGTTTGGTTTACCGGTCGGCGTGCCGGTGGTGTTGGCTGGGAATGACCAGACGGCGGGCGCTTACGCAGCACAGTTGGAAAAGCGGAAGGCGGCGCTGCTCACTTTGGGGACGGCGCAGGTGGTCTACGCGTGCTGCCCGCAGATGCCGCGTCCGAAATCCGGTTTGATTCGCGGGCCGTATCCCGGCGGGTTATCCTATCGGATGGCCGCCGACGGTTGGGGGGCCAATCTGATAAATTGGGGGGAGACGGTCTTGGCGGGTTGTGAGACGCACGATCAATTCTTCGCGCAAGCGGCCCGTGCGCCGGTCGGCTGTCAGGGGTTGGTTTACGATGCCGACCGGGGCGCCTGGTTGAACCTGGGGATGCACCACACTTCCGCAGACATGGCGCGCGCGATTTTGGAAAGCCTCAGTCAGCGCCTGGCCGGTCTGCTGGCACAGGTCAGTGACGGCCGCCGGCTGCGGTTATTGGTGGCCGGTGGCGGGAGCCAGCGACCGGTCTGGCACGCGATCCTCAGCGCGGCGATCGCCGGGCGGTTAACAAGAACGGAAGCCAGCCCCCTTAGCGGGGCCGCACGGATGGGAGCAAGGATCGGGCTGGAAGCGCCTGAACGTCCAACATTGAACGCTCAACTTTGAACTTTCAACGCCGAGACCCGGGACGGAAAATAGCTGTACGGATGGGAGCAAGGATCGGGCTGGAAGCGCCTGAACGTCCAACATTGAACGCTCAACGACGGGGGGCATCTGGACACAGCCACCATCGTCCGGATTGACTGTAGGGCACGATCTTGCGTGCCGCTCCGTCTGTTTGATAGCAAAATCGGCACGCAATAGCATGCCCTTCAATCATTGTGGCAGATCCGAAAGCGCCTAACTGCACTCCCGAACTCCAGCACGACCCAAATCCTCGGTTAATTATTCGAACCGGTTGATTTCCTCAACAAAATGAAGACCCCCATGTTCTGTGCCAGAACTACAATGGATCGATCACTCCCGGTGGGTCGGGTCGGCCCAGACGGCGCGGTCGGGCCTTCGCCACTCCGGCGTGGCGAAGGCCCGAGCCCGCTGTTCGCACCGAAAATAAATCTTAGCCGTGGATTTGGGCACGTCGCGGTGTATTGCTTTTCAATTCGAATTATGTAGAATCGTCGGTACGTGAAGAGGACATCCTATTTGTGGTGCTCAGTTGTGTGTTCAGCATTCATTCCTAAATTGAGCGAAACCAGATCGCGGTCGTTCATCCGATGGCCGGTGGAGTCTGGGCGATGAAGGAACAAGAGGTAACTCAGCTCGACGAGCCCGCTGTGCGCCAGTTTGGCTGGCAATTGCGGGCGTGGGTGGCGACGTTGGCAATTGCAACGGGCGTCTTGGCGCTCTGCGGCTGGGCTTTTGATGTCACCGTCTTCAAGAGCATTCGGTTGGACTGGGTTTCCGTGAAACCGAATGCGGCCGTGGCTTTCATTTTGGTGGGGGTCGCCTTGGTGTTTTCCCGGCCGGCCCGGCAGCCCAGCGCGGCGCTTGTATTGCTTTCCCGAATCGCCCGGTGGTTGGGCTGGCTGGCCGGATTGATTGGTTTGCTGACCCTGATTGAATACGCATGGGGTTGGAATCCCGGCTTCGATCAGTGGTTGTTCCACGAGCCAAGCCACGCGGTTGGGACATCGCATTCCGGCCGGATGGCTCTGGATTCGGCATTCTGCTTTGTGTTGTTGGCCGCCGGCATGGAAATTTCCCGGCACGCGCGCAAACCCGATTGGGTCATGCGGACGACAACAATTTTTGGGGCGCTGGTGACCACTGTGGCGGCGGTCGAAATGCTGTCCTACCTGACGCCCAGCTTGCGCGCCTACGGGTGGGGCGGATTGACGATGATGGCGTTTCCAACGGCGATTACGTTGGCTGCTCTGGGAGCGGCCCTGGCTCTCGGCACCTGGCATGAACAGATGTTGGCGGTCGATGCCCCGTCGGCCCGGTTTGCGCTGCTCGATCGCCGGACCGGTTTTTTGTTCCTGCTGGTCCTGTTTTTTCTGACCGTCGGCATTTTGGCGATTGGCACCAGCAGCTATCGGCTTTATGAGCGGCATCTTCGCGATAACAGCGAGCGCCAGCTCTACACCGTGGCGGCCTTGAAGGTGACGGAGTTGACGCAGTTCCGCCGGGAGCGGGTGGCCGATGCGGCCGTCTTCTTTAAGAATCCAGTGTTTTCGGGCCTGGTGCGGAGTTTTTTCGAGCATCCCCAGGACGGACCGGTGCAGGAACAGTTGCGCGCCTGGCTGGCCCGCTATCAGGATGACTATCGCTACCACAATGTGGTTTTGTTGGATGGGCAGGGAGTGGAACGGCTGACCGCTCGCGCGGCGGCCCCGCTGTTGGGAACTGCGGTTTTGCGGGGCGCTCGGAAAGTGTTGCGGTCCCGCGAGATTGCCGTTCAGGATTTTTACCGGGAGGAGCGCGACCAGCAGGTCTATCTGGCCGTGCTCGCCCCTGTTCTTGATGAGTCAGCGGATAGTTCCGCGCTGGGGGTCATTGTCCTCCAAATTGATCCCGCGAGATTTTTTTATCCCCTCCTCAAGCGGTGGCCAACATTTTCGCGCAGTGCCGAGACGCTGCTGGTCCGCCAGGAAGGGAGCGAAGTGTTGTACCTGAATGAACTCCGGTTCCAGACGAACAGTACAATGAATTTACGGGCTCCCTTGGATCAGGTCACGTTGCCGGCGGCGCAGGCGGCGGTGGGGCGGGAGGGGATCATGGATGGAATTGATTACCGCGGGGTGCCGGTGGTGGCGGCGTTGCGCAGCATTCCCGATTCGCCGTGGGCGCTCGTGGCCCAGATGGAAGTCGCGGAAGTGTATGCGCCACTCCGGGAGCGATTCTGGCAAGCCATCGTATTGATTGGAATTTTGTTCTTTGGGGTGGTGAGCTGCGTCGGATTGATTTGGCGGCAGCAGGCGGTCCGGCACTTCCGGCAGCAAGCGGAAGCCGCCAAGCAATTGCGCGATTCCAAGGTGCAGTATCGTCGGCTGATGGAAACGGCCAAGGATGGGGTCCTCATCCTCGATGCGGCGACCGGGCAGGTGGTGGATGTGAATCAATACTTGCTGGAGATGTGGGGGTGTTCGCGCGAGCTGTTGCTCGGGAAACCGATCTGGGAACTGGGATATTTCAAGGACATTGTGGCCAGCCCCGAGCGCTTTGCCGATTTGAAGGCGAAGGGCTACGTCCGCTATGATGATCTGCTCTGGGAAACAGCCGACGGCCGGCAGGTCCTGGTGGAATTTGTCAGCAATGTTTACGCGGTGGGCCACCGCCAGGTCATCCAATGCAACATTCGCGATATCTCCGCCCGGCGTCAGGCGGAAGCAGCGTTGCGGGCCAGTGAAGACCGGTTTCGCACGTTGGCGGATATGGCTCCGGAAGCCATTTTTATCGAGACGAACCTGCGGTTTGCCTACATTAATGCGGCCGGGGTCCGCTTGTTGGGCGCGACGGGACCGGAAGAGATTCTCGGCCAGCCCGTGCTGGATCGGCTCCATCCCAATTATCACGACCGGGTTCACGAGCGGAATCGATTGTTGTATGAACAATTCCGGGACGTGCCGGCTTTGGATGAGGTGTACCTGCGAATGGATGGGACGACGGTGGATGTCAGCGTTTCGGCAGTTCCGTTCACGTATCAGGGGCAGAATGGTGCCCTGGCATTTGTCCACGACATCACGGAGCGCAAGCGGGCGGAACAGCAGTTGCGGGATAGCAACCGCCAATTGAGTGAAGCCTTGACGGAACTGCGCCAGACCCAGCGCCAGATCATTCAGCAGGAAAATCTGCGGGCTCTGGGACAGATGGCCAGCGGCATTGCCCATGATTTTAACAACGCGCTAGCGCCAATCCTCGGATTCAGCGAGTTGCTCCTGACGAAGCCGGACGCGATTGCGGATCAGAAAAAAGTGACGAAATATCTGCAGATCATCAACACCTGTGCCAACGATGCGGCCGGGGTGGTGCGCCAGATGCGTGAATTTGGTCGGAAACGGGAGACGGCGGCAGGGGATAAACAAACTCATAACCTCGCGGAGTTGGTGCTGCAAACCATTGAGCATACCCGGCCGCGTTGGAAAGATCAGGCCCAAGCCGCGGGTGTTTTTATCCAGGTAAAAACCGACCTCCAAAAGGTGCCGCCCCTGATTGGTGAGGAGTTTGCCTTTCGCGAGATCTTGACCAACCTCATCATCAACGCCGTGGATGCAATGCCGGCCGGCGGAACCATTACCCTGGGGACGGCGGTCGAGGGAGAATTTGTGCGGTTGTGGGTCCGGGATACCGGGGCGGGCATGACGGAGGAGGTCCGCCAGCGGTGTTTCGAGCCGTTCTTTACCACGAAGGGCGCGCATGGGACCGGACTGGGGTTGACCACCCTCTATGGCATTGTGCAACGGCACGGCGGGACGGTGGAGGTGGAAAGCAAGCTGGGGCAGGGGACGACCTTCATTATCCGGTTGCCGATCAATTTAACCAAAACCGCGCCGGCCGTTGGGCCGGTACCTGTGGCGGCAGCGCTCCCGCGGAAGTTGCATGTCCTGGTCGTCGATGATGACCCGTCGCTTTGTGATGTGGCTGAGGCGTCGCTCACCAATGATGGTCATACCGCCGAAATTGCCTACGACGGGAAGATGGCCTTAAAACTGCTCCAAGAAGGCCGCTTCGATGTGGTGCTCACAGATAAGGCGATGCCAGAAATCAATGGTGAACAATTAGCGGCGGCCATTCACCTGATTGCGCCTGATCTGCCGGTGATCCTGATGACTGGCTTTGGGGACTTGATGAAAACCGCCGGTGAAAAACCACCCCACATCAGCGAGATTCTCAGCAAGCCGTTTACCCTGGCCATGCTGCGCGCGGCGCTGGGCCGGGCGCTGGCGACTGGTTCAGGGCAACCGCCGCAGGTGTAAGTTTGCGGTTCGGCCAATGGGTGTTGCGGCTTCCCGTGACAGATTTGCGTCGGGTTCGGCGGGTTAACGTTTCTGGAATGACTCTGTCGCTTGTGCCCGCAACGCCTTGACGGTCTTGATGTACTCGCCCAAGCGCTCCATTTCACCCGGAATACTGCGGGTTTGCAGCATCGCGCGGATCCGGATGCGCAATTCAACGGCATCGATTGGTTTTGCCAAAAAATCGTCAGCCCCCATTTCAATGGCTTGTTCCAACCGGTCATGAGAATTAAAAGCGGTCAGAAAAATCACCGGGATGGCGTGAGTGGACGGATTGGCACGCAATTTATCACACGCCTGTAAGCCATCCATTTTGGGCATCCGAATATCGAGCAAGATGAGGTCGGGCTGCTCCGTGGTGGCTGTGACAATCGAGGCTTCGCCGTCCGCCGCAGTGAGGACTTGATAGCCCTCATTTTCCAAGAGAACCGTCAGGAGTGCACGAATATTGGCATCATCATCGACTACCAAAATTCGTTCTCGCAACAGGGCGCTCATAGCTCAACACTAGACTAAGCATATTAGCCCTGTTTGCAATCATAAACTACAGTATCTACCACCTTGGGGCGAATCTTGATACTGCCGCCGTTTCGCTGCCGTTGGCTGGCAGGAGCAAGATACGCCCACCCCTTGGAAGTTTTTCGAGAAACAGCGGATCGATGGGGATCGATGGGCTTGGCAAGGGGCGGTTGCCGTGGTATAAAGTCAGGAAGCGGTGGATGGTCCACCGCGCTTCGATCCGCTTCGCCACTGGCGGCGACGGTTCGTTTGGTTCGGAAAAAATTATTGAATGATTGAAAGTCGGAATATTGAATGCACACACTTGGAAGTTGTCCAGCGTCACGCGATGAGTGAGGAATCGCAACGCCCGGTCGCTTCTCCCACGAAGGCCCCCATCGCGGACCGGCTCCAGACGGAGTTTATCAGTAATGTCAGCCATGAATTACGGACACCGCTGCATGCGATTGTGGGATATGTCGACCTGTTGCAGGAGGGGTTGTATGGGGCGTTAACGCCGGAACAAGCCCAGGTGGTCGGCTATATCCACGAAAGCGCCAGCGGATTATTGGACCTGGTCAGCAACCTGCTGGATCTATCGCGGCTCGAAAGCGGGCGCGCCGATTTGGTTCTAAAAAAATTTGATTTGCGGGAGTTGGTGGCGGAATTGTTTCGCCAGTTTAAGCCCCTTGCGGATGCGAAGAAGTTGGCGTTGGAACTGCAGGTGGCGAGTGGGATCACGGACACGATCGTCCGCTCCGATCGTGGCAAACTCAAACAGGTCTTGGTTAATCTTCTGGGCAATTCGTTGAAGTTCAGTGAGACCGGGCGAATTACTGTCACGATTGCGCCCCCGCCGGCGGCGGCCGCGGTGCCGGTGCACCACAGTGAGCATCTGCTAATTTCAGTCACGGACACCGGGGTGGGTATTCCGGCGGATCAAATCGATCTGATTTTTGAACGATTCCACCAGGTGGACGGGTCGGCGACCCGGGCGCACGAAGGAACCGGCCTGGGTTTGTACATTGTCAAACAGTTGATTGATCTGCTGGCCGCCACCATCCAGGTTCAGAGCACCCTGGGGGTGGGGACCACCTTTACCGTGCTGTTGCCGCGCAATTATGAGGAGTTGGAAAGCGTGCAGCGGCTCCGGGACCGGGTCGCCGGTGGGACCGCCTACCAAAAAGGGCAGGGAGAACAGCACGTCCTGATCTTGAGCAATGATCCACATATTTCGCGGCTCCTAGCCGATGGCCTGAGCTCGGCCGAGTACACCGTGCATGTGGCCCCGGCAACGAATGCCGCACTCCAATTGAGCGAACAACTCCGGCCGGCGGTCATTTTGTTGGACGCGGAGACGGCCGAATCACCCGATGAATTCTGGCGGTTGTTCCGGGAATTAAAGAGCCACCCGGCCACGCGCGATATTCCGACTGTTTTTCTCGGTCAAGATGAAGCCCGCCGGGACGGGATGCCCCTCACGGTGGCGTCGTCGTTCGACCGGCAGGAAGTTTTACAAAGCATCCGGGCTTCCACCCAGCCCGGCAAGAAGCGCGTATTAATTGTCGATGATGATGCGGGTCTGCGCGCTTTGCTGGCGGAGTCCTTGGCGGATGAAGGTTATGAGGTCGCGGAGGCGAGCGATGGCCGGACTGCCATCGAGAAATTGGAGGAGCTCAAGCCCAACCTGCTTTTGCTGGACCTGCATATCCCCCAAATCGATGGCTGGGGTGTCATCCATCACATGACCCAAAATCCGCATCTCCGCGACTGCGAAGTGCTGGTGATTTCCGGCGATGCGCCAACCGATGATCAGGCGGCACTTATTGACAGCCGCACCCGTGGGTTTATTTCAAAAGCGGATTTTAAAGTGAACAAATTCCTTGACCAAATCGCAAAAGTCTTGAAAAGTCCCAAATAGATGCCACGTCTCCTGTTAATTGAGGATAACGAACACATCCTCCGAATCTATTCGGACCGGTTTCGTTTTGAAGGTTTTGAAGTCGTCACCGCCGTGGATGGCGAACTCGGTATTCAACGCGCCCGCGACAGTGTTCCCGATGTGATCCTGCTCGATGTCATGCTGCCAAAAAAGAGCGGGTTTGATGTGCTGAAAGAACTGCATGACGATCCGTTATTGAGTAAGATTCCAGTCTGCGTGCTGTCGAATCGATCCTGGCCGGATGATATCAATCGCTTGCTGACCTTGGGCGCCCGGCAGTTCTTTTCAAAAGGGTCCGCCACACCACAGCAGATTGTGCGGGAGTTTTCGCAACTCTGTGGTTTTAAACGTTTACTCATGGTGGCGCGCCCCGCCGTGGCCCCCGAACTGCTCGCACTGTTAAAACATCCGCAACTGCTTTGGACCACCGTGAGTGTGCCGGCCGAAGCCATTGGCGTCGTTCAGCGCGCGGCTCCGGATCTGGTCATTATTGATGCGCGGGCTACTGCGGACAACGCGCTGATGGTCATCCAGCGCCTCAAGAGCACAACCCAGGCAGGGGCATTCCGCATCCTCGCCCTGACCGGCTTGGCCGCCGGGGTGATCAATGCGGATAGTGTGATTACGGAAGCACAGGTGGCAACGGAATTTCGTCCGACCGTGTTGAATTTGCTCGGGGTGGAAGAGCTTCCCGCGCCCTGACTTCGAGCGTTATCTAATTGCGCGATTCCAGGCGCTTCCTTTCCGACCAAATTCTGACTTCGCCGCGGGTTGCGATTGCGTTACAATTTAAGCATGCGATTTTCGATCAAAGTTGTGCCGCGCGCGAAGCAGATTGGCGTGGTGCCCGCCGCGGAAGGCACGTGGGTCGTCAGAGTTCGCGAGCCCGCGGTGGACGGGCGCGCGAACGTGGCCGTGATCGCCGCGTTAGCCGAGCATTTCAATGTGAAAGCACGGGCGGTTACGATCGTGCATGGCCAGACCAGCCGCCGGAAACTCGTGGCTGTAAATCTTCCCTGACATCGCTCGCTGATTCCGGTATGTTACCCATATGATCCGGGTTGTTTACACCTTTTTATACGCGCTGGGCTTTGGCCTCCTGAGTCCGGTGTTCGTGTACAAAATGTGGAAACGTGGGAAGTACCGGGAAAATTTCTCCCAGCGGTTTGGCCGGTATACACCGGCTGTCCGTCAACAACTGGCCCAAAAATCCGGGCCGCGCGCTTGGATCCAAGCGGTCAGCGTCGGCGAGATGAATCTGGCGCTCGTGCTGGTCACGGCACTTCGGCAGCGCTTTCCCAATCACCACCTTGTGGTCACGACAACTACTTCCACGGGGTATGCCTTTGGGCGCGACCGGTTGCCAGCGGATGTCACCTTGCTGTACTTTCCACAGGATTTTCCCGGCGCCGTTCGGCGCGCGTATAATCTGATCCAACCCGATTGGATCGTGTTGATGGAATCCGAAGTCTGGCCAAACCATGTCTGGGAAGGGGCGCGCCGGCGCGTGCCGATCTTTTTGGTCAACGCCCGAATGTCACCGCAGACGGAACGCCGCCATCGCCGGGGGCAATGGCTGTTCCGGTCGGTCTTCGCCCAGCTCACACTCGTTGGCGCTCAGAGCCGGGATGATGCTGACAATTTCCAGCGCTACGGTGCGCCCCGGGTCGAGCTGACTGGCAATTTGAAATACGACGCCTCGCTGGTTCAGTCTGACGCCGTGTCCGTCAACGTCCGCGCCGTACTGGCCCAGTTGGATGTTGCGACCTCCCGCCCGATCCTTGTGGCTGGCAGTACCTGGCCGGGGGAAGAGGAAATTATTTTTTCGGTGTTGACTGAATTGCGCCACAAGGTGCCGGACCTATTCCTCGTGTTGGTGCCGCGGCATGCCGAACGCGCTCCGGAAATCGTCGATTTGGCAAAACGTCAGAACATCAAAATTGCACTGCGCCAGGGCGGCACACCGGTCGCCAATCCCGATTGCCTGCTGGTAAATACAACGGGCGAGCTACAATGGTTTTACAGTGCGGCCAGCGTTATTTTCGTCGGGAAAAGTCTGGTGGGCGAGGGGGGGCAGAACATTGTGGAGGCGGCGGCCAGCCGCCATCCCGTCGTATTCGGACCGAACATGCAAAATTTCAAGGCGATTGCCGCTGAATTTGTCGCCGCGGGAGCCGGTGTGCAAGTGGCAGACCGCGCGGAGTTGGTCCACGCCCTCCGCGATCTGCTGCTCGACGATCAATTGCGCGCGAAAGTAACCGGTGCGGCCCAAGCCGTGATCGCCCGCAATGTTGGGGCAACCCGCCGGACCGTCGACTTGATCGCGGCGTCACTTCGCTGACAGGACGACGAACCGGCTGCCGTCTTTCCCTTTGATCAGCAAGAGAACTTTGCCGCCGGTTTTTCGCATTGCGTTGGTGAATTCCTCCACGTTGGTGATCCGTTCCCGATTTACTTCCACGATCAGGTCGCCGGGGTGAATCCCGGCTTCTTCAGCCGGACTGTCGTTTTCCACAGATTCGATGAGCACACCTTGCCCCGGTTCGACTCCGAGTCCCTGAGCGGCCCGGTCGGTGAGTGGTTCGACAGCAATCCCAAATCGACCCGGTTGCGCTTCATCGTTACTCGTGGCAGACAGTCGTTGGCCGGGCTCAGGCAGCTCGCCCACTGTGACCGGTAGCGTGCGGGTTTTGCCGTCCCGAACAATGGTCAGTTCCGCTTTTGTGCCCGGGTCAGTTCCGGCCACGCGGTTCCGGAGTTGACCCGTGTCGTCGACCGGTTGGCCGTTGAGGTGGGTGATGATGTCGCCGAGTTTTAGACCGGCCTTGTCGGCGGGAGCGTCTTTTGTGACCTGGTTGACGACGGCGCCCTTGGTGCCGGTGATTTTGAATTGCTCCGCCAAACCGGGGGTGAGATCCTGGATGACGACGCCGAGGAAGCCGCGGGTCACCTTGCCGGATTTAACCAGTTGGCGGACGATGCGCTGGGCCATGTTGATCGGGATCGCAAATCCAACACCGGCATTTTGGCCGCTGGCCGAAATGATTGCCGTGTTAATTCCGATCACCTCACCGCGCAGGTTCACGAGCGGCCCGCCGGAGTTGCCCGGGTTGATGGCGGCGTCGGTTTGGAGAAAGTCTTCATACTTATCACTGTTATTGTCGATTCGGGTGCGGCCTTTGGCGCTGATAATGCCGGCGGTGACGGTCTGCGTGAAGTTGAATGGCGCGCCCACGGCGAGGACCCATTCGCCGACGCGCAAGCTCTCGGAATCGCCGAGCGTGGCGGGGGTCAGGTCGGCGGGTACCTGGTCTTTGATTTTCAGAACGGCCAAATCGCTGCGCGGGTCGCTCCCGACGATGCTGGCGTCAAAAGTTGCGCCGTCGGCGAATTTGACTTTGACCTCATCCGTCCCGTCGACCACATGGAAGTTGGTCAGGACTCTTCCGTCTTTATCGATCACAATGCCCGAGCCCATGCCGGTCTGTTTGAACTGGTGTTCGCGCGGCTGCGAATGGCGGGGCCGGGGCGAATCGTCCTGGTCAAAAAAGTATTGAAAGGGAAACCCATCCCCAAATGGGGTTCGAAATTGTGGAAGTTTGATGGTCTTCTCAGAATAAACGGTCACCACACTTGGTTTAATTTTTGCGGCGACGTCGGCAAAACCGTCGCTGAATGCGCGCAAGGCGGCATTCGGTTCGATGGCATTCAGATTGCTGGCGAGACTGAACAGAAAGGCGATTACAGGTATCAGTTTGGACATCATCGGTGGTTCCTTGTTGCTTACTCCGACAGTGGCCAACGCCAAACCGTTGAATTGCAATTTAACTGATTAAGCGCATATTAGAATCAAGCATGATCGCTTTGCGAACTTTGGCTCGTCAACCCCACCGGAGGATTGCCGTATGATTACCCGTCAGCAAATTGAGCAATTGCAGGCCTTTCCGAGCAGCAATTATCTTGTGACCAGTTGCTATCTCAACCTCGACCGGCGCGATCAGACTCCGCCGGCGCACAAGATTCGGATTAAAGATTTATTACAAGCGGCTCAGCAACAATTGGATAAAAAAGCCGGCACCCATTCGCAGCGCGAGTCGATTCGCGGCGACTTCGCTGCCATTGAGGCGGACATCCTGCCGAACCTCGCGACCAACCCGGCAAAAGCTGTGGCGATTTTTTCCTGTGTCGGCGAAAAGTATTGGCAGAAGTTCAGCTTGCCACGGCTGGCCCGCAATATTCTTATTGCCGATCGCACTCCGTACCTCCATCCGCTAACCGCCCTCTTGGCCGAGTACCCACGGTATTGCATTGTTCTGGTCGATCGGGTCCATGGCCGAATTTTTGAATTTTATTTGGGGGAGATTGTGGAGCACGGCGCGGTGGCTGACGATTTACCCCGCCGTGTCCGCGAGGCTGGTTGGGGTGGGCGCGATGAACGCAACCGGGAACGGCATGTGGACCAGGCGGTCGCGCATCATTACCAGCATTTGGCGGATGCGACGATTAAACTATTTCAGAAGGATCAGTGCGATCGACTGATTCTGGCCGGTCAACGCGAGTCAGTGGCCGAGTATCAAAAACATTTGCCGGCGGATCTGCCGCAACGATTCGTCGGCAGTTTCCATGCCGATCCCGCCAAGATCACGGTGCCGGAAGTGCTCGAGCAGGCCCGCGCGATCGCGCAGCGCGTGGAACGCGACCATGAAATTCAACTGGCGGAAACCCTGGTGCAGGAGGCCAACGCTGGTCACGGGGCGGTGACGGGGGTGAGCGCCGTCCTGGCGGCGCTGGACCAGGGCGCCGCCCAGACGTTGCTGGTCGAAGACGGCTTCGCCAAGGCTGGCCACGCCTGTTTCACCTGCCATTATCCGTCCCTGTTGCCGGCCGATTGTCCGCACTGCCAGCGACCCACGGCGCCCTGTGCCGACATCGTGGATGAGGTGCGCGAATTGGCACGCCACCGGAATTGCCAGGTCAAACATCTGTCCGGCGCGACGGCGCTCCGGGACAGCGGACGCATCGGCGCCGTCCTCCGGTTTCCCGCCGCATGAACCGGCTTTTGAATTGCGCCGCCAGCGGGGGTTGTTATGATGGCGCGGACGAGAGATTTTATGGCATCATTTCCAAATAAATATTCCGATAACGTGACCGGTAAATTTTACGTGGACGACCAGTGTATTGACTGCGATCTCTGCCGCGAGACGGCCCCGGACAATTTTACGCGCAACGAGGATGGTGGCTACAGTTTTGTCTTTAAACAACCGGTGACCGCGGATGAAGAGACCCGCTGTAAAGAAGCGATGGAAGGGTGTCCCGTCGAAGCCATCGGCAGCGATGGCGACACGCAATGACCCCGGCGCTGCGAGCCCGGGTGTTGCGCGAATGGCAGCCGTATGGCCAGTGGGACTCGCCGGCCCGGCCTGCGTCCGCGCTCCAACAACTCGTTCCGGGCGTCATGCAGCGGTTGGGATTGGCGCAACGGCTGCAGCAATCCCAGGTCTTCCAGCAGTGGCCGGCCATCGTCGGTGCGGATATTGCCAGGCACGCCCAGCCGGTCAGTTTGAAAAACGGATTGCTGGTCGTCGCGGTGGACCACCCGGTCTGGCTGCAAGAACTGGCGCGGTATCATAAACCGTTGTTGCTCCAAAAAATTCGCGACCGCATCGGAAAGCCGGCGGCCCTCCGCGATATCGTCTTTCGCATTGGCTGATGCGCCCCGCTGTTTTGCTTTTACTCTTGGCCCTGCCGGCGCAGGCGGGTCCGCCCCTCGCGGTTCCGTTTCGGGCCCAACAGCCCGGCACCTGTGGTCCGGCGGCGTTGGCGATGGTGGCCAATTATTACGGCCAGCCGGTCGCGCCGTCCGAAATTGCCGGGGCGATTTACCTGCCGGCCCTCCACGGGACGTTAACCGCCGATCTGGCCAGCTACGCAGCGCAGTTTCACCTGTGGGTCCGGCAATACCGGGGGAACCCGACGGACATTCGCCAGAAACTTGCCGCCGGTGTGCCGCTGATCGTGCTGGGAAAATTTGGCAGCCAACCCCATTTCTTTGTCGTGCTCGGCTTTGACGAGTTTGCCGGGACGGTGCGGGTTCATTCCGATCAACGCGCCGATCTCGTGCTGTCGCAGGAACAATTTTGGCGGGTCTGGGACCGCGCCGACCAGTGGACGTTGCTGGTCTGTCCGCCGGAGCGGGCGACCTGGCGGCTGACTGGCGACGAAAATAATGATCTGGGTGTCTTTCTCGAAAAAACCGGTCATTTACCGGCGGCGGCGGGCCGGTATCGCTGCGCCACGGAATTGGTGCCGACCAATTCCTATTTTCAGATGAACCTCGGCAACGTGTTGCGAAAACAAAAGTTGCTCCCGGAAGCCGTGGCGGCATTTCGCCAAGCCGTTCGCAGTGCGCCGGAGAATGCGGATGCTTTAAACAATCTGGCGTGGGCCTATGGCGAGTTGAATGCCAACCTCGATGAGGCGCTGGCGCTGTGTGAGCAGGCCCGGGTGCTGCAACCTGGCCGGCAAGCCTATTATCTGGATACGCGGGGAACGATCCTGTGGCGGCAGGGCCGGGTGGCAGCGGCGGTGGAAGCCTGGGAGCGGGCCCTCGCCGCAACGACGGACCGGCAAACAGGATTGCGAGCGGCGATTCGCCAGCACCTGGCCCAAGCCCAGTCGGAGCGCCCGCAATGAATTAGCCGCGGGCTTTGCAGCCCGCGGTGCGGATGCGATTGCTTTTTCAGCGGAAGTCTGGTTTGCTGCCACTGGTTTCACCCCGTAAGGAAAATTATGGAAACCAAATGCGATCGTGCGGCTTGGCTGAAAGGCCCGGCCTATCAGTGTAATGTCAAACAAGTTCGAGTGAAGCGGCCGTATCGGCTGGTCTTGCTGGGCTCGCCCGGTGTCGGCAAAGGCACACAGGCAGAATTGCTCGGTGCGCGGTTGGGGGCCTGTCATCTTTCGACCGGCGATGTTTTTCGTGCCGTAAAAAGCCTGGCCAGCGCCGAACGCAGCCCGGCCATGGTGGCGGCACTCGAGTACATGCAGCGCGGTGATCTCGTGCCGGATTCGACCGTCTTGGAGATTATTCGCGAGCGGGTTGCGTGTCTCCGGTGCGAAAGTGGTTTTTTGCTCGATGGCTTTCCGCGCACAGTCGCCCAAGCGGAAGCGTTGCAGACGATTCTGAGCAACGAAAAAATCAAACTCGATGCCGTCGTGAATTACGAATTGCCACTCGATGAGATTGTTTCCCGCATCAGCGGCCGGCGCACCTGCTCGAAATGTAAGGCGGTTTTTCATGTCACCGCGCTGCCACCCAGGCAGGCCGGGGTTTGCGACAAATGCGGCGGGCCACTCCTCCAGCGTGAGGACGATCGTCCCGAAGCGGTGCGGGTGCGGATGGCCGTTTATGAGAAAAGTACCGCCCCGCTCGTCGAGTTCTACCGCCAGCGGGGTCTGCTCACCCCGGTGGCTGCCACCGGGACGCCCGAGGAAATTGTCACCCGCTCGCTAAAAATATTGCAAACGAACCGTTGACCGCTCCGTTATCGCGTGGTGGCCAGCGCGGTCTGTTCGGCTTTGGCGTAGTGGCGGATGAGTTTGTTGTAAACGCCAACGGCTTTCGGGTTCGGGATCATTTCACTGCCGGGCACGGGGTCGGTAAATCCCGCAACGATGGCCGGCCACTTGGCCGGCTGGCCGGCGTGTTTGAGATAGCCATGCGCGGCGCGTAAAACGGCCCCGAGCGTGGCGCTCTTGGCGATTTCAATTCGGGCCACGGGACAGTTCATGACATCAGCCATGATTTGCAGGACGGGCGGATTCACCGAGCCGCCGCCGGTGGCGAGGATCTTCCGCGGCGTGACTTGCATCCAATCCGAATGCAGCCGGATGGCCATCATTTGCGCTTCCACAATCCCGCGACAATTCGCGGCCACGTCATGGTCATCGAGTTGGATGCGGCGGAGGCCGGGCCGGTTGACGCGGGGAACGATCTCCGTTTCAAACCAAGGCAACATCAGTGCTCCGTGATTGCCAGGTTTGCTGGTTTCGAGGAGCCGGTTGAAGCCGTCCCAGTCGAGCGAGTACATGTCGCGGATGCGTTCGCGGGCCAGGGAGCCATTCTTGAAGCAGATCAACGTCATATAATCGCCAGTCGGTGCGCCGAAGACATGGCCTTCGCCGCGGTCATCGGTCCGACAGCGTTTCATCAAACCAAAACAGGTGTAACTGGTCCCGAGGCTGATGGCCAAAGTGCCGGCTTCCAAGAGTCCCAAGCCGACCAGGCTGCAGGGATTATCGCCCGACCAGACGAGCGCCAACGCCGCCGGGTTCACCCCATACTTCTTCACGAAATAGGGACTGACCTTGCCGATGACGTGCCAGGGCTCCGCCAACGCCGGCAGCTTCTTGCGCAGGTCGGGAGCAGTGGCCCGGAGTGCGCCCGGATGCCAGGCTCGCTTCCGGATGTCCATCAAATTCATACCGGCCCCATCGCCGTGGTCAATCGGTGCGAGTTTGCCGGCGCTGACCGAGGCCATGAATGAACTCACCAGCGCAATCGCGGCGGTCTGGGTGTAGCGGTTCGGTTCGTGTTTGAAAAACTTACGGATTTGCGGTCCGGTAAAGCGTTCGAAAGTGTCGGATCCGGTGGCTTGGGCGGTGGCTTTGACTCCCCCCAGCGCGCGGCGGATTTCGGCGCATTCGGCGCTGGTGGAGGTGTCCATCCAAATCGGCGCCGTTTCGCGGGCGAAGCCGCCGGCCAGATTATCCTTGAGGGACCGGTGGGGGTTCAGATTCTCAAGGGCCGTCAACCCGCGCCGATTCAAATAGACTGATCCGTGTTGTTGTCCCGAGCCGGACATGGCGAGCAATTCGCCCAGCGGTACCCCGGCGGATTTCATCTTGGCAAACAGCGTATCCAGTGCTTCCACCCAGAGCAAAGGCGAACTATGGACCGTTAGCGGATCGCTGTGGCGGAGCGCTCCGTTGTGGGTTTTGTATTGGGGGAACGTCTGATCGAAATTGAGAGACGCTTCGTAAACGACCCGGCGCGTGTCCAGATCGATCACGATCCCCGACAAACTTTGTGTACTGGAATCCAACCCCAAAAATAGTCGCGACATAATGTTGTCGGATGGTAGCATTTCGCCGGCAAAAACAAACGTAAATTGCGTTCCAGTTCCGGCCGGCGTATCCTGCAAAAGAAATAACGGTGGTCAGGTTCGGACTTGCGCCGGTCGCTCAGCTGGGGGACATTACCACTGATGAAATTTGCTTCGGCACTTTCAACGAAATCCGACCTGCTCGACCTGGTGCAAGACCTGGCCGCGCAAATCCGTGCCAGCTTGGGGCCGGAAAAGATTGATCTCGCCTTGCTGTTTGTGCATCCCCACCTCGTGGGCGAGACCGCGGGCTGGCTGGAGAGTGTCCGGCGCGGGATCGGGGCGCGGCATCTGATCGGGTGCACGGGCAGCGGGATCATTGGGGACCGCCGCGAATGTGAGGAAGAACCGGCCATCGCCTTGCTGGCTGCGCAATTGCCGGGCGTTGAAGTGACGCCCTTCCACATCACCCAGGCGGAATTGGAGGAGGCCAGCGGTCCGGCCTATTGGCATTTTCAATTGGAAACGACACCGGCCACCGAACCCAATTTTTTGGTGTTTCTCGAACCGTTCAGCATTCATGCGACCGAACTGGTGGCCGCTCTGGCGGCGGCATTTCCCGGGGCCCCGATTCTGGGCGGGCTGTCGAGTGGTGGACGGCGCGCTGGCGAATGCCAGCTTTTCATGGATGACGAAGTGCTGGACAATGGCGCCGTCGGCGTCGCGTTGGCCGGTAATCTCGAACTGCGGACCGTGGTCTCCCAGGGCTGTCGGCCCATCGGCCAACCCTTGACGATCACCCGCGCGAACCAGAATATTATTTTTGAATTGGGGGGGCGGCCGCCGCTGGCTGTTTTGGAGGAGCTGCTGTCGGAGTTGCCCGCCAGCGAACAAAAACTGGCGCAGAACACGATGTGTCTCGGCCGGGTGATCAATGAGTACCAGGCGGATTTTGGCCGTGGCGATTTTGTGGTTCGTAACTTGATTGGGCATGACCCGGATTCTGGCGCCATGGCCATCGGGGACCTGGTGCGTACGGGGCAGACGGTGCAATTTCAAGTGCGCGATGGAACGACGGCGGCGGAAGATTTGCAGAGCCTGTTGGAGCGGGAGCAGCCATGGGCGGCGCGGTCCCCCGTCCGCGGAGCGGTTTTGGTGAGTTGCCTCGGACGCGGCGCCGGGATGTACGGCGAGCCGAATCATGACATTAATACACTGCACCGCCTCCTCGGCCCGGTCCCCGTGGCCGGTTTTTTTGCGAATGGCGAAATCGGACCGGTGAGTCAGACCCCGTTGATTCATGGCTTCACCAGCGTAATCGGTTTGTTTGCGGAACGGACCCAACCCGCGACACACAAATGAAAACTACTTTGGTGATCGGGGTGACGTTGCTGGCACTCCAGGTTGCCGTGGGGAGTGGAGCAGGAGAACTGCCGGAGTTGCTGGCGGTTGCGCAACACGCCCAACCGGCGGTCGTCCAGTTGATTGTCATGGATCGGAGCGGCAAGGAGCTGGCGACCGGGAATGGTTTTTTTGTTTCCGCCGATGGGAAGTTGCTAACCAGCTTGCGCCTGATCGATAAAGCCAAGCGGGTCGTTGCGGTGACGGTTCAGCAAACGCAAGTGCCAGTGGATGGGGTGTTGGCCACCGACCCAAAAAACGATCTGGCATTACTCAAGCTGCCCGTCAGTCATCAGTCTTTTCTCCCTTTGGCAGAGGCCGGCCAGATCTTCGCAGGAGGACCGGTCGCAATTGTCAGCAGTTCGGGGGGGACCATGCCCTCGGTCACGACCGGCACGGTTCTGATCGTGCGTAAATTATTTAACGATCTTTACCGGATTCATATTCAGGCCAGCTTGGGACTCGGTGCCGGCGGGGCACCGGTCGTGAATGGGGCAGGCGCAGTGATCGGGATCGTCCGGGCGTTGGTGCGCGATCCGCGGCTGTATAATTTGGTTGTCCCGGTGGAGGCGGCTGCCAAATTACTCGCCACCGCCGGCGCGCAACCGATCGCATTTCTTCCCCAACACAAAAGCGGGGACCTTGCCGAGGGCGAGATCTTTCTCACGGACGAATGGCGGCAGGTCGTGGTGGCCTTGGAACTCGAAGAATGGGGGGAATTACTGGAATCGGCTGAAGCCTTGGTCCAGCGGTTTCCGGGGTACGCCGAAGCGTACGCTTGCGTCGGGACCGCCTGCCTGGCGCTCCAGCGCTATGACCGCGCCATGGCAGCCTACCAGCATGTCCTGCAACTGGAACCGGAGAATCCGGTTGCCTGGATTAATCTGGGGAATTGTTACAGCTTACAAGGCCGGGACGCGGATGCAATCGTGGCCTTCCGGAAGATTGCAAAAGTTCGACCGGATTTTCTCGTGGCTTGGACGAAGCTGGGGGAACTGTTTTGCCGGCAAGGAAAGTATGGGGACGCGATTGCTGCCTGGCGGCAGGCAGCCGAGGTGGCGCCCGATGATCCCGTCGTTTGGGCGAATCTGGGGATGAGCGATGAAGGCCAAGGCAAACTGGCCGATGCCGTGACCGCCTACCGGCGCGCTGTGCAACTGGAGTCAAAATATCCATTTGCCTGGATTCGGCTCGGTGTAACGGAAGGCCAACTGGGGCAACATGAGGAAGCGCGGGCGGCCCACCGCCGGGCGATCGAGCTCAAGCCAGATTTCCCGATGGTTTGGTTGAGTTTGGACATCAGTGCCATTGTTCACACCAATCTGGCTGCAACCGTCCAGCCCACGGGGCGGTAGCCTTTGACCTTGCTGGGGCGCGCGCGACTGTGTTAGGTTCACGCTCACTTTCATGAGTAACCCGGTACGAATCTTGTGCGCACTGCTGGCCGTCGTGTGCGTTGCCGTGGCAGTCCGCGCCGACGACCGCGGTACCCCGGCTACGATCGACGCGCAAGAGTTGAATTTCGACAAACCCGCCAATCTGGCCTACGGCAAGGGCGACGTGGTGGTCCAATACAATGGGGCGACGTTGCGGGCCGATCAGGCGCGCTTTAATACCCTGACGAAAGAGGTTTGGGCCCAGGGCAATGTCCGATTGTATCGGGACGGGCAGGAGTGGAAGGCGCCCGCGTTGTATTACAACCTGGAGACGCGGGCGATCAAAGCGGACGAGGTGGGGGGCTTGTTTGAGCCGGTCTACCTGCAGGGGCGGGACCTCAGCCAGATTGCCAGCAATCATTATGTGATCGCCCACGCGACGGTGTCAACCTGCGATCAAGAGCATCCGCATTATCGGTTGCAGGCAACGCATGCGGATATCTATCCGGGCGACCGGATCGTGCTTCACAATTGCAAGCTCTGGCTCGGGCCGGTGCCGGTATTGTGGTTGCCCACGATGACCTGGTCATTGACGGGTGATATCCCGCCCGTTAACGTTGAGATCGGCAGTACGACCCGGTGGGGCTTTTTTCTCCTGACGGAGACCGATTGGCGGCTGAATCCAAACTTGCAACTTGCGGTCAATCTCGACGAGCGCACGGAGCGCGGCTTTGCACCGGGGGCAAACCTGCGCTATCAGCTAAACAGTGGGAATACGGTTGGATCATTGCGCGGTTACTACATCAACGACGGCAACCCGCGCGACAGTAATGACATTGCAGCCGGGAAGAGCTTGCCAACCAATCGGTATTTGGGGGAGTGGCAGCATAAACAGTTTTTTGCCGATGACCTGGGACTGACCGTGGACCTGAATCGGCAAAGCGACCAGGATGTGTATGATGATTTCTTTAATAACGAATATAGCAAAAATCGGGAGCCCGATTCGGTAATCGATCTGACGAAGCGCGGCAATAATTACACCGTGTCGGCGCTGGCGCGGCCGCAGTTAAATAATTTCTTTGCCGAAGTCGAGCGCTTGCCAGAAGTGAAGTGGGCGGTGAACCGCCTCCGCATCGGTTCGCTGCCAGTCTTTTACGAAGGGGCGACCAGTGCGGGCTACTATCACAACGACGCGGGCCGGACTAACGCCGTGCCGTTCGATCCGCTCTTTGAAGGTAGCAGCGTCCGTTTCGACACGTTTCATCAGTTGGTTTACCCGATCAATCTGTTTGACTGGTTGAATGTCGCCCCACGGGCGGGAGGGCGCTATACGTATTATACCCGTGGAGCAGACCCGGCCTCCGGCAGTAACGATATCAAACGCCTCGCGGCCGACCTGGGAACCGATGTTTCATTCAAATTTGCGCGGACTTGGTCCGACGTGCATAGCGAACGTTATGGAATCGACGGGTTGCGGCACATTGTGGAGCCGTTTGCCGATTATCAATGGGTGCCGGCGCCGAATGTCGCCACGAATGACTTGTTTCAGTTCGATACCGTCCGCTCAATCACGCTGAGTAATCGTGAGACCTTCCCGGTGACGCGCTATCTGCCGCTGGACTTCCCGGCGAATGGCGCCAGCGACGCTATTTCCCGCGAGAATGTGTTGCGTTTTGGCGTCCAGCAGCGGTTGCAGACACGGCGCAACAACCAGCCTTGGGACCTGCTGGATGTTACGGCTTGGACTGATTTTCATATTGAACGCAATGCCGGCGAGAAGGATTTCTCTGACTTGTTTGGCACCGTGGTTGTGCGGCCAACCGAGTGGCTGACGCTCGACACCTTTACCCGATATGACATCCGGAATACGCTCGTGCGGGAGTTTAACACCGATGCGCGTGTCAGCAACGGCGATCGCTGGGCCATTGGTCTCGGGACCCGCTATCTGCGCGATGACAGCAATTTGGTGAGTGTGGATTTATCGTATCGGCTCACGCGGCGCTGGGTGGCGCAGGTCTTTGAACGATTTGACATGCAGGATGGCCAGTGGCAGGAGCAATCGTATGTTTTGCGGCAGGAATTGCATGACTGGTTTCTGAGCTACGGCTTCCGCTATCGAAATCAATTGGTGGGCCGGGACGAAAAAGTGTTTTATTTCTCGGTCACGCTCAAGGCCTATCCGTCCACTCACGTGGTGTTTAATTAATAACAAAGGAAATTTCCAAATGGTCAAAATCGCCATCGTCGGAACCGGTTACGTTGGGTTGGTGACCGGGGCCTGTTTTGCGGAAGTCGGTCACCAGGTCGTTTGCGTGGACAATGACCCGCAAAAAGTTGCCTTTTTACAAGGCGGTGGAATTCCGATCTATGAGCCGGGGTTGGCCGAGTTGGTGCAGAAAAATGTTGCCGCTGGCCGCTTGCGTTTTACGGGTCAGATTGCGGATGGGGTGGCTAGTTCCGAAGTTGTTTTTATCGCGGTACCGACCCCGCCCAAACCGGATGGTTCAGTCGATATGACGTATGTCGAACGCGTGGCCCGGGAAATTGCCGGGGCGATGACGGAATACAAAATCATCGTGGATAAATCGACTGTCCCGGTCAAAACCGGTGATAAAGTCACCCAGACGATCAAGCGTTATAATAAAAAGCAGATCGAATTCGATGTCGTCAGTAATCCGGAATTTCTCCGCGAAGGTTGCGCCGTGGGCGACCTGTTGCATCCGGACCGCGTTGTCATCGGTGTGGCCAGCGACCGGCCGGTCGAAAAAATGCGCGCGGTCTACACGCCGTTCCAAGCGCCCATTATTGTGACCGACATCAACTCAGCGGAATTAATCAAACACGCCTGCAACTCATTTCTGGCCCTAAAAATATCGTATGCGAATGCGCTGTCGGTCATCTGCGAAGCCAGTGGCGCGAATATTACCGATGTCGTCACCGGGATGGGGTTGGACAAGCGGATCGGCCGCGCGTTTCTCAATGCCGGCCTCGGCTACGGCGGGTCCTGTTTTCCCAAGGACATCAGCGCGTTTGTCCATATCACCCAGGAACTGGGCTACGATTTCCGGTTGCTCAAGGAAGTCCAGCGCATCAATACCGAGCAAGCGGATCGATTCTTAAAGAAGATTTACGAAACACTCTGGATCGTGAAAGATAAAACCATTGGCGTGCTGGGGCTGGCGTTCAAGCCGGACACAGATGACATGCGGCTGGCTCCCTCCTTGGATATTCTCCGCCCGTTAATTCAAGACGGAGCCAAAATCAAGGCGTATGACCCGCAAGGGATGGCAAAAGCGAAAGAGTTTCTGCCGGACATAGAGTATTGTCGGGACGCCTACGCCGCAGCCGAGGGGGTGGATGCGTTGATTCTCTGTACCGAGTGGGAGGAGTTTCGGCATCTCGACCTCGCGAAATTGAAAGAGTTGATGGGGCATCCCACGGTGTTTGATGGTCGCAATGTTTTCGATCCGAAACGCATGGCTGAACTCGGGTTTACCTATGTCAGCATCGGTCGCCGCTAGGCTGACGCTGTTGCTTGGGCTCTGGGCCGGCGGGGTGGCTAGCCGCGCCGAACCACAATTCCCACCGCCAGAAAAAGGCGAGCGGCTGGTGATCGTCGCGCCTCATCCGGACGACGAGGTGTTGGGGTGTGCTGGTTTGATTCAACAAGCGGTGGCGGTGGGCGCGGATGTCCGCGTGATCTATCTGACCAACGGCGACCATAATCAGATGGCCTTTAAGCTCTATAGCGGGCGGTTGCATCTCGGGGCGAAAGATTACTTCAAATTTGGTGAACAGCGCCGCACGGAAGCCCTGGCGGCTACCAGCCTCCTCGGGCTGCAACCGCACCAGCTAATATTTCTGGGCTACCCGGACTGGGGATCCTTGCGGATTTGGCGCGACTACTGGGCGACGAACAAGGTCTTTTCCAGCGATGCGACACGCACCAACGCCGTTCCGTATCCGGAAGAATACGGGTATCGTCACCCGTACAAGCCGCAAAATGTGGTGGCCGATTTCTGTGCGGTCTTGCGTGAATTTAAACCCGCGCGCATTTTCGTCACGCATCCGTCGGATACCAGTGCCGATCACCGCGCGGCGGCCAACTTTGTCCGCCTCGCCCTGCTGCAATTGGCCGAGGAAGGCTTGCACCCGCAGATTAATTATTACGTTGTTCATTTTGGCGACTGGCCGCGGCCGGTGCACTACCACCCCGAACTTGGGCTGACGCCGCCGCCCTTGCTGCTGGACAACGGGGATTGGCTGGCACTGCCGCTCTCGCCGACCCAGACGGAGACAAAATACCGGGCCATCTTGACGAACCGGACCCAGACCACCACGCGCGAGTTCTACCTGGTGGCCTTTGCGCGGACGAACGAACTCTTTGCCAGAATCGTGCCGGATCGAGTTCCGTTTTTACCGGCCGGACCTGAACCGGATTGGCGCCGCGCCGTCCGCGCGAAAATGTTAACCGTTGTCCCCGACGACAGCCGCCGCCGGACGGAGCCTGTGGCCATTCCGTCCCTGACGAAGACCGTTCCATTGGAAGCCATTGATTTTGTCCGCCAAAACGGAGATCTGATTATCATGGTTGGATTGCGAAACCGGTTTGGCAAACATACCGGTGTGCATCTGACATTGTTTCCTTACCAACACGGCGTGCCGTTCGAAGCGATGCCCAAAATGGAAATTAGCATCCCGCCGTTCTGGGATTTTCACGTGTTGGTCAACGGCCTGCAGATTCATGCCTCGGGTGTAACGGTGACCAGTGTCAGTAACCGGCTGATCGTGCGCGTGCCGATGCGGTTGCTGGGCGGCGTGGCTGTGGATCATCTGTTTGCCGCGGCGCAGGCGCACTGGGGTGAAATTGCCGCGGACGATACCGCTTGGCAATTACTGGAGTTACCGGTAGAAAATAGCGGGAGCAATCATGATTGATTATTTAATTACCGGCGGAGCCGGGTTTATCGGTTCGAATTTGGCAGAACACTTGGTGGCTCAGGGGAAAGCGGTCCGCATTTTTGATGATTTTTCGACCGGTCGCCGTGAAAATATTGCGGCACTAACCGGGCCGGCTGAGATTGTGGCTGGTAGCCTGTGTGATTTATCGGCAATTACCAAGGCCGCGGCTGGCGTGCGGTATGTCATTCACATGGGGGCGATGCCAAGTGTTCCGCTCTCCGTGCAAAACCCGACTGCCACGCACGCTGCCAATATTACCGGGACTCTCAACGTTCTGATTGCCGCCCGCGATGCGGGAGTCAAACGCCTTGTTTTTAGCTCGTCATCGAGCGTGTACGGCGAATCGCCAACGTTACCCAAGCGCGAGGAGATGATTCCGTCGCCGCTGTCACCCTACGCGACCCATAAAATTACCGGTGAATACTATTGCCGAAACTTTCAGCAATTGTTCGGTCTCGAAACTGTCGCGCTCCGGTATTTTAATGTTTTCGGTCCCCGCCAAAATCCGGCCTCTCAATATGCTGCGGTAATTCCCCGCTTTATTACCGCAATTTTAAAGGGTGAATCGCCGACTATTTTTGGCGATGGCCAGCAAACACGCGACTTTTCGCACGTTCAGAACGTTATTGAAGCCAACCTCGCGGCTTGTGCCGCCGGACCGTCTGCCGGCGGTGAATCCTTCAATGTTGCTTGTGGCGGGCGGATTAGCTTGCTGGATCTGGTGGCGACCATTAATGCCATTTGCGGTAAAAACGTTCGGCCGAAGTTTGAGCCTGCCCGGCCCGGTGACATCAAAGACAGTCAGGCCGCCATCGATAAAGCGGCCCGGCTCCTCGGTTGGAAGCCCAGCGTGGACTTCCGGGCCGGAATCGAAAAAGCTGTGGCGTGGTATCGACAGCAAAACTAGGGCGACCGCCCCGGCCGGTTGCGCAGAAATTCGCGGAGAAAATTTGCGGTCGGCGTATTCTGTTTCGCCACCCGACTCGGAGGGCCTTGGGCCACGATGCGGCCACCCCCGCGGCCACCTTCCGGGCCGAGATCAATGAGCCAATCCGCTTCGGCAATCACATCCAGATTGTGCTCGATGACGACGACTGTGTTGCCGGTCGCGACCAGCCGGTGCAGCACGCGGGTTAATTTCGCAACATCCGCCATGTGCAGGCCGATGGTGGGCTCATCGAGCAGATACAGGGTCTGCGGGTGGCCGGCCTCCAGCGCGAGATTCGCGCCACTCGCTGCCGGACTTTTTGCCAGTTCCGTAACGAGTTTGATACGCTGGGCCTCGCCGCCCGATAATGTCGGCGAAGGCTGGCCGAGTGTGAGATAGCCAAGGCCCACTTCTTGGAGGAGTTTTAGACCGTGATGAATATTGCGGTGGGCCGCAAAGAAATCAACGGCGGCATCCACATTCATCGCCAGCACTGCGGCGATGGTCTGCTCTTTCCAGTGCACCGCCAGCGTTTCTGGCGTAAACCGCTGGCCCCGGCAGGTCTCACAACGAACGGTTACGTCTGGCAGGAAGCTCATCGCGATTTTTTTTAACCCCTGTCCCTCGCAGTCCGGGCAGCGGCCAGCGGCGACGTTGAATGAAAACCGCGCCGGACCATAGCCGCGCATCTTCGCCTCCGGCAGGCTCGCAAACAGGCGGCGAATTTCATCCCAGAATCCGACGTAGGTGGCCGGACAGGAGCGGGGTGTTTTACCGATGGGAGTCTGATCGACTTCGAGAACTCGGTGGATGAGGGCGGCCCCGGCCACTTTCTCACAACCAACCGGCTGGCGTTTCGCACCGCAGAGGCTCCGGAACAATACATCCCGAACCAAGGTGCTCTTGCCGCTGCCGCTGACTCCGGTCACACAGACCAGCCGACCAAGTGGTATCTGCACGTCAAGATTCTTTAGGTTGTGTAACTTCGCCCGGTGGATCCGGAGCACCGGGGTCGTCCCGACCCGGTTGGGTTGCGACCGTTGAAATTGGTGCGCAGTCCGCGCTACGAGACACTGCCCGGTGACTGACTTCGGACTGCGCATCACTTCTTGGAGCGTGCCCGCGGCGACTAGTTGCCCCCCATTCACACCGGCCCCCGGGCCGAGGTCGATAATGTGCTCAGCGCTGCGAATCGTCTCTTCATCATGTTCAACGACCACAATGGTGTTGCCGTTGGCTTCGAGTTGACGCAGTGTCTTCAGTAACATTTGATTGTCACGGGGATGCAGGCCGATGGTTGGTTCGTCGAGGATATAGCAGACTCCGCGCAAGTTTGAGCCCAGTTGCGCCGCCAGCCGGATGCGCTGTGCCTCGCCGCCACTCAGCGTGGGGGCGGCCCGGTCGAGGGCCAGGTAGGGCAATCCAACTTCCTCGAGGAACGCGAGCCGCGAGCGTATTTCTGCGAGAATGTCGCGGGCAATCTCTGCGTCGCGCCCCCGTAGTTTCATCGTGCCAAACAATTGGGCTGCGGTAGCAACCGGCAGGGCTGCGATCTCGGCAATCGTCCGGTTCTGAAACCGAACCGCGCGGGCTTCCGGCCGGAGTCGCTGGCCGGCACAGTCCGAACAGGGCGGCGCTTCACCGGCGAACCACTCATTCCACCAGACTTCCTCACCGGTCTGCTCTGCGTCGAAGCCGGTCAGTCGGAGTCCGGTACCGTAACAACTGGGGCACCAGCCGTGTTTTGAGTTGTACGAGAACAGTCGTGGATCCAGTTCCGGGAAACTCCGGTTACAACGCGGGCAGGCGCGCTTGGTGGAGAATAAGATGGGGCCTGCCCGACCGCCAACCAAGACCATGCCTTTCCCATATTCCAGCGCTGCGGTCAGTTGTGTCCGGAGTTCCGGCTCCGTTGCGGCGCCACCCAACGGTAATTCAATGGTGTGTTCCTTAAACCGGTCGAGCCTCGGCCAGGGACTTGTCGGGACGATCTTTCCATCCACCCGCAAATTGGCAAAGCCTTTCTTCGCCGCCCACTCGGCGAGGTCAGAGTACAAACCTTTGCGCGCGACAATCAGCGGCGCGAACAACTCGATGTTTTTCCGTGTGCCGATTCGTTGCAAAATCGCTTCGGGGGATTGCGGTTGAATCGGCAATTGGCAGTCGGGACAAAACTGCGTGCCCAGCTTGACAAACAAGAGCCGCAGAAAATGATAAACTTCAGTGACCGTGGCCACCGTACTCTTGCGCCCACCGCGGCTGATCCGTTGTTCAATGGCAACGGTCGGCGGGATTCCGAAGACCGCGTCCACGTCAGCCCGTGTGCCCGGTTGGACGAATTGCCTGGCGTAGGCATTGAGCGACTCGAGGTACCGACGTTGACCTTCGGCAAATAGGATGTCAAAGGCGAGCGTGCTTTTGCCGGACCCGCTCACGCCCGTGATCACGGTAAATTTATCACGCGGGATAGTGACATCAATCGATTGGAGGTTGTGCTCACGGGCATTGTGAATCCAGATGGAATGGTCCGGTGCCGCCGTCACTTGTTGTTTTAAGGTGGAATACGGTGGCGTGCCTCCGTTCAGTGCCTGGCCCGTGTAGCTCGGCTTGCATCGGGCCACTTCCGCCGGTGTGCCAACGCAAACGACCGTGCCGCCGGCAGCGCCGCCCTCGGGGCCCAGATCAATGATCCAATCGGCAGACCGGATGACATCGAGATTGTGCTCGATGACGATGAGCGAATGGCCGCGAACCAGGAGTTGGTGAAATGCCTGCACCAGCGTCGTGATATCGTCAAAATGCAAGCCGGTGGTCGGTTCGTCGAATAAGAATAGAGTCTTGGGTCCGGTGGTGGGAATCCGGTGTCTTTGGCCGGGGGACGTGGAATTTGCACCAGCGAGATGCCCGGCTAATTTTAATCGTTGGGCTTCGCCGCCGGATAGGGTGGGGACCGGTTGGCCGAGTTTAATGTAGCCCAGGCCGACGCTGCGGAGTGGGTCGAGCCGCCGGAGAATGTCCGCGCGATCGGCAAAGAGGTCGCAGGCTTCCGTGACGGTCAGGTCCAAAACATCGGCAATGGATTTACCTGCGACCGTCACCTCCAGGACTTGG
>Ga0209083_1000438_pt1 | contig 61771 bp, 44 predicted proteins | sample AM7aDNAmetaG_FD_184132 | JGI IMG/M metagenome (GOLD analysis project Ga0209083, IMG submission 184132) | Freshwater microbial communities from Finland to study Microbial Dark Matter (Phase II) - AM7a DNA metaG (SPAdes) (version 3) | ecosystem: Environmental > Aquatic > Freshwater > Lake ... | reverse complement strand
GCCTCCCCAAGCATCGTGACAGTGCAGGTATATCTGTTTTTTAGATCCGCTGTCACGCCGACAAATGCCCGCCCGAGCTATCTGGAAGGGTGGGTGGTCAAAACTTTCTTGCTGGTGTTTCTGAAAGTCGGCTTCATTGAGCCGCTTTTCCTGCTGGTGTTTCTCAGAGTTGCCTTCGAGATGCTGCTGTTTCTGAAAATCGCTTTCCGCAATTGAAGCAGGCGCAAATCAGGCGGTCCAGCAAAGGCAGACTGAAAGATTGAAGCGGACTCGCAATGCTTTCATAATTCTTTTGGGGGTGAACGAGTGCAGGTAATGCTGGCCAGTTCGTGGGAAAGGCTGCGGTCTTCCCTGACCCGCTTATTTATTGCAGAAATTTGCGATTACCACCTGGAACATCTTCATAAGTGATACGGTTTTTCGTATTCTTGATATCACTGAAAAAACCAATAACAAAAGAATCTGACATGAAAAAATACATGCACCAGAGGGGTTCTTGGATAGTTGCTTTCTTGATGTTGTTTATTGCATCTACCGCCAAGACTGTTTCAGCGGCAACAACGGCGTGCCCTTCACAGTATCTGAACGGCGTTGCTCCGGATATTTAAAAAGCTTCGCTTGCAAAAAGCGCGCGTGAATTAGGATACGACAACTTCGCGGTGATGCAATCCGGATAGCGGCAAGTGAGGTTATCTGATGGGTTGTTGGCCATCGGTAACAACGCTCGTTCGCAAAATTGATAGGTGTTGGATTGCTCCTATCGCTATTCAACAACGTCACCGGGGCAGCAGTCGGGGGTGATGAAGAGACTGTAGAAGGCTTTTGGGGTTGAGGAGGGGTGCTCGCTGTGTTGGGCAGCCTTTCCTGACTGATCAAATCTCAAAGTAACCTTTCATGAAGGTTCTCAGTTTTTCAATCAATTGGTCAACACCCACTGGGTCATATTCATAAGGAATGTAATTGTAGTGCTTAATGTCAGATGGTATATCATCGTTCGATCGAGTAATAAGCACAACCTGCTTCCCTACTGTGTGAGCCATCCCGATCTCGTAGAAAACGTTTGGATTCTTCTGCGTACAATCAGCAATAATCAGTTGCGCTCTGCAGATACCATCCCAAACCTTATCCATGAACGGCCCTGGTGTGTACATATCATCCGCTCGCAGGATCTTTATCCCCAACTCATCCCCCAACTTTTTGATGTGATAAGTATAAACTCCTTCCATTTCAGGGTTAAACGGCATCAGCACGAACACATCGATTCTATCCTCGGATTGTCGAGGCCTTCCAAAGGCCGGAGTAACAGCCATTCCCGTCGAGGATCGAGATATCATGGCCACTTCAGATAAGCTCATACCACCAAATGCTCCACGGATCTGTGCCCATAGCCCGGTCTCTTTGATTTCTCCGACTGGTTTTTTACCACCTTCAGTTTCCTCGTCAGTAAAATTAATCAACCCAAGCTCACGCATCTGAAACAACTTGTCGCGAAGCATCATTGTAGCAGTGTTATTGATGAGTTGTGCAGGATCAGCATACACATATCTTTCGCACAACTCGTTCCAGGTTTTGCTTTCTCTCAGCAATAAGAGAATGAGAGCACCATTGTCGATCTGTTGATACGGAATTTTCTTTTTCATTTTCATCGCAAACTCCTTATATCAAAAATTATTTTAGTGACTTGCGCGAACTTCGATGAGTTTTCTTCACCTGATCAGCCTCCTCATTCAGGTTTAGCTCAGCGTTGTCCGAACGTTCCACTACAGCGACGAAGCCAGTTCCATGAACATACATAATTTGGATTAACTTGAGACTTGGCTCCGAAACTGCAATCCTGTTAAGATTTTCTTCCAAAGCAGGAAGACTTACTCCCACAATAAATTGATACCTCAACATTTAGATTCTCACTGTTAAATTGGTTAAGAAATTTGATAAAAATACATTACCTCTTGTGCATGGTATCACAACACTCTTCTACTATTTCGTATCGACACAATAAAAACGCTCGTCTCAGTTCATGACAATTATCGTGAAAGGTCAGAGTTAATGAATGTGAATCCTGGCAGCAATTGATCGGGCTGACCTTGACATCACCAATTCCATAATACAGCTTTGGCCAATCTGCACTCCGCACACAGGAAATCTCGACTTCTTGAGTATCATCGTAGTCATCATCTGCATGATCGACTGTCACCTCAACGAGTCGACTGTCTCGAAAATCTTCATGAGCACAAGCACAACCTCTTATTTCAGGACAGCTATGTTCGCACTCCTCTCTGGCCTCAAGTAATATGGCCAACTTTGTGATTCTGAGCGTTGGATCTGCTGGTAGGAACGGGAACAATCTGCGAGTCACTCGAACAGTCATACTGCGTTCAGATTCCCGATGTTGGTGAGCGCGTCTGAACAACTCCCATGAATCCGGAAAATCTTTTCGTAAGTCGAGGTATATCCAACCGTTTCCAGGCAGCTTTTTTCGAGCGCTTGAACGTGCCGCATCCCTTAATGAATCTCCACCCTCTTTTGCTGTTAAACACGTATGTAACAACACATCGGTCATGCTATCCATATCGAAGTAGTTGTTCTCTTGTGGTATCTCAATTCGCCAGCAACTCACTGCACCATAGAATTCGAAAGGCAAATGACGTTCATCATGAAAATTCAGTTCAAACAAACCTGAATCGTTTCGTCCGCTTGATGTCGCGATTGCTTCTCTTGCGCCATAGTGCTTCACGACACGTTGGTCACTGCCACATAATTCATAATGTTCATGCGGCTCGTGATGACAACCGCAAGGATTGAGAGGCTTCTCATGACAACATGCAGTTACGGGACAGGGAAGGCAAGGATTTATTCTCGTCTGACTTCTCAGCAACGTCAACCGACAATGCACTCCTGTATAAGGTCCGGTAACACAAGGAATGGTAAGGCTGATATTCTTGATTCGACGCATGTATTGACCTGGATAGTCCATATCAAACATCCATTCGGGAATATCAATTTCGCAACTGCCGGTTATTTTCAGCCTGAGGAACTCTAATGGGAAATGAACGGCCAAGGATATGTGTTTCGTGAGTTCATACTCCCTGCGGTTGCAGTCGACATATTCTGTTTCCATACGCTGCAACGCCAGTTGCAACCGCTCTCCGAACATGAGTCCCTCATGAAGATTATCACAATTTTCTCCAGGCAGAAAGTTCCGTTTTGTATAACCCATTTCGAAGTTGAACGCTCTCTGTGCTTCAGAAGCTAAATGTCTTGCCAGTTCATACATTTTCCAGAAAAGGGCAGCGGTTTCTTTCTGGAGGTAGAGGAATAGTTCGTGACTGGTGAATTTATCACGAAGTGCATCGAGCATTTCTCGCGATTGTTCGAGTTGCCGCTGCTGAATGTTCAGATCTTCCAGCGATTGGTTTCTTCTGCGCTCGGCAGCAAGAATCTGAATTTCTATCTGCTCGATTTCGATGTCCAGAACCTCAACCTGATGAACCCAATCATTCAAACGACGCTGCCAGCTTGCCTGAGTCAAATCAAGTGAAGCAGTGATACCCGCTATCTCCGCGAACTCATTTGAAATCCGGGCGATAGCCTGGAACATGTCAGCAAGCTTGGTTCCAGGGGGTAACTGCATATTTACCCCCATAGTACCGACAAAGAGATTCGGAATGATATGCATAGCTTCCCCAGTGGCTTCAATGGGTATAGCTGAAGAGCGTAAATCAATAGACGATTCCGTGTTACTTTGGTAGCTCAACTCACCATTGTTAAGACCTGCATCGACAAGTGCTTTATAGTAACGGCGATTCGTTTGACTGACCTCCTTGGTTTTTCCAAGTGCCTTGACCTGCCAATCAGCTTCGCGCCACTGCTCCTGCCGTACCTTGATTGTCATATCAGCTAATTGCGTCTCGTGGCGTGCTCTCATCGAAGCAATATATTCTGAATCACCCCGGTCAAACGCAGACAATTGCGCTGTGGCCAGTTCGTGCACCTTTGCAACCGCTTCCTGGGCCCTCTGCACCAAAAAGACAAATCGATAGGGAGAGTGTGGACGACACCACTCGCTTTCATCACAATATGGTTCGTTCGGTGATTCGCACCCGCAATGATGATCGAGGGTGCCACAGGTACAAGTATCCTGTCCCCAATAAGGTGGACGGCACTCTTTGGTGCTGTCATGTAATCGAGCGCTGTTCAGACAGTGATGAACTAATGCTAATCCATCCCTTACCCGACAGTAAAGCTCCATCAGACGAGGGTTGAGGGGTGGAGACAAGGGTACAAACGTGGCTACAGTCTGTTTGTTCGGCAGTTCTTGATTAACGACAACTTTTGGACAAGGGCCGAGAATCATCGCTGCAGTATCGAGAACAACACGAGTCTGCTGAGCGGATTCACGAGAATTCTGGCGCTTCAAAGCATTTGACCATTCAACAAGGGTTTCGAGATAATGAAAAAGAATAGAACGATTGCGCGCCATTTCTCCTGAAACTACTGTTTGAGTGTTTGCTTCTAAGCAATGAGGCCAGCTGTTGTTTACCTCAAGAGGATTAAGAACAAGTTGGTACCATTTCAGAGCGGATTCGAAACGGCAGTGGCAACGCAACAAGCTTGCGACCGAAACAGCCGGACTGAACAGTGATTTAGGAAACAGTCTATCGCCCGGCTCAACAAACACAAAAAAGGGATAGACTGGAAGTCCGGCAGGGAACGGATTGTTGAATACCTGCGGATCCGCAACAAGAGGTAAAGAGACAGAGGAATCGGTCACAAGGTCATAACGAAATCCAGGTGCATCCTTTCCATTGTATCCAAGAGGTGTAATGCCTCCGGAGACTGAAAAGGTCAGCGAATCCCCTACTCTTCCAACGTAGGTTAAATCGGGAACAATGCCGGACTGCAACTGAACCACGTCAACGGAACGCCTTGGTTGTTTGAATTCGCCATTGTGGATTTGGCACCAGGCAAGGCGAGCAGCCGAAGCCGACTTCCAGTCGAGCAGTGTTGGGAGAGAATTCTCATTGTGCCAATTGGTCGATGACTGCAATGCAGGATCATAATATTCATCCTGATCCTGTGAGTTGTAAACCTGGGAACCAATCAGCCAGAAATAATATTCGTCGATATATGGCGGATGAACACAACCACACTCACTGCAGCAACCAGGCTCTTCGTGGAAGTTACTTGGTCGGAACTCTTTCTTTGCAGGGAGTATACCCTCGGCTGCTATACGGAAAAACTTGACGCCCAGTTGAATGGCGGCCTGAATCCAAAATGGCAGTGAATTATTATCTTGCATTGGCGATGCCAGCCATGAAGGCCTTGCATCTCGCTCCTGTGTACCCAATAAACCGAGACCTTCTTTTTGAGAGGAAAGGACGCGTAATGAAGATGGGTCGCGCTTTTGCAAAAGTTTGACAGCAGGATGAACGGGTGGGAGTGATTCAGGCCAATATTCCAAACCACCAGGTACAGCAATAGTTAGGGTTGAACGGCGCAACTCCTCTTCGAGTAACTGGAATGCCTCGACCTTTCTGGCGTTACGCAACTCATCCCAATCGATCCAGTTTTCCTTATAAATAGAGCGACATTTACATTTTTCCCAAATACGAAACGCTTCGAATTCGTGTTTCCAAAGTTGTATGAATTCAGCGGTAATAATCCATAGCGGTTTACCGGACGCATCCCTATCAAGCCCGAGGCGTCTGCGTCGTATAAAATTCTGAATGGCGGTTGCCGCCTCTTCAATTCGGCTGGCTCGCTCACAACGACCGGTTTCTACATCAAGCAGGAGAAGTGCGCTGAGCTCCTTGGGGTATTTGGCGTACCCTCCCCAAGGCAACTGTACGCGGTTCATCCCGCAGAGATAAGCAAGCAGAGCGGATCGGGCATGTTCCCGCAAGCAGTCATTGAGTTTTTTTACATCGGTGTATCGACGCGGCTCCCCATCCTCGAAACAGCCATCGCACAGGAAACTTGAGAGGTTGGCATTGCCCGTCTCATTCTCCAGATTCACAAGGGCAAGCGGATCGTCTGATGCCCAGAGATCAGGCCGGGCTGTGCGGATGTCATGAGCCTTGAAATGGTATAACAACTGGCGAGTCCAACGGTCTCCGTGCCAAGCCCGTACTGCCCAGCGATCATCTTCCAGATCGGTAAAGGATACGTGAAAAACCGGTAGCGCGATGTTTTGATAATAGCTCATTACCAGACTTGCATGGCGCAAATCAACATCGAGATGGCGTAAAAGCTGTGCCGGGTTATCGGGCTGTTTCTCCAAAGCCTCCTCGAAAAGCAACCAAACAGGCCGTTCAACAGCTTTTTGTCTCTCCTTGCGCATCCGAGCGTAATCGAAGATCCGATCCCACCAATCAAATAATGCCTGCTCCCGCTTGTATGAAGGTTGTACTCGCTGATCCTGGTTACTTAATAGCGAATGGTAAGGATCCTTCAGTGGAATAAAATTAAAATCGAAATTAACTTTATGGGGTAAAAATGGAATCGGATTACGGTAATAGCTTGTACCGGCAAAAAGATCTCCATGGTCAAGCATGTAGCCAAGTTCCGATTGCTGGTAGGGCATCAACGGGTGCCCTGAGAGTTCAAAGCGATGCGCGAACAACAATGCCTTGAAAGCACGTTGGTAAGTCCGACGAATATCGCGTAATGAACTTGTGTAATGGAATTTGAGGAAAAGTGCCGCAATACTCGACTCGGGGAACATAATACGCGTATCAAGTGTGTCATCTTTATGATCACGGTATAGCCGCCGTAAAGGCAGTGTTTCAATCCGGGAGCCCGTATCAGGTCCAGTATACTTTACCTGAAATCCTGTATGCTGCGGGTAGATATCATCAACTCCTGAGAAATCGGGTGGTGGTTGTACGAATTCCACAACTATCCCGTAAGCCCCGCATTTCATGCTCAAGCAAGACTCAATCAGACAATGCTCTTCAGGCCATTGGTGACTCAAAACAATCCATGTTTTCTGGCCCCGATTGAGCGTCACCCGCCATTTGCAATGTTCAACTCGTTCCAAATCAGGGAACTCTCCCTCCGGAGTCGGTGCCCCTGCTGTGAACTCATATTTACCCTCTTCTTCAACAAGGAGCACTCCGGACCATCTTATGAAAAAGCTTTCCGCGCCATGAAGCTCCCTGCCGTTCTTATCTGCAATTGCAAAGCCGTTGCGCAGATCGACGAATTTGAGTTGATCTGGAGTAAGAGTCAAATCCACCGTGGGCAGAATGGTCGGAATCGGTGCATTGTGTTCATTACGTTCATGACCGAAAGCACTCATCGGCCCTCGCACTTCCCGCCACGACTGAGAGCCGTTTGAGCTTGTAAACTCTCCCATAAGACCAGTGCCGGTCAATCCGAGCAAGGCAGCAAAAGCACCACCTGATGGAAGCGGTTTCCATGTAAGAGCAGGAATATTACCGGAATCGTCTTCCCATGAAGTCTTGGTCCTGTTTTCGTCTGCAAACAGACGTTTTAAAACGAGCCACGCCGTTGCGTGTGCGTGATCCCACGTGCATTCAGTCGAAGCGGCTACATGTTTAACAAGATGCGCGGCAATGATGTGGCAACGCTTGTATGCAAGCACAAAGTGGCGACGGAACCACTCCCAGCGTTCGTATTCCTCCCTTTCTTCGATCAAGTACCTCTCTGCTGACGCAAAATCCTTGAAAAAACAGGCGAAAGGTGCTAAATCCAATCGTGGCATGTGATAGAGATTCTGAACCGCGAGTTGTTCAGACGGGAGAAGTTTACGCAGATGCTCCAGCTTTTCTACCACAGCTTCATCGGGAAGTGGAAGTTGCGTCCATAGCTGGTTAACGACAGGATCAAAGCGGAAAGGCCCATCAGGAGGTATGTTCCACATATCTTGAGATGGTGCAGCGAGGTTGACCCGGTACTGCCGCTCTTTCGCCGAAACCGGTATACCCGAATGTTCGATAATCGTCGGGAAGAAATGTTGGCCCAATGAGGTCAAATAATCAGGACTACCTGGTGGAACATCGTAACCGAATTCATGACGGATAGCCGTTTCGATACGGTGCCAGTTCCATTCGTGAAGATCCTCTTCTGTCACTTCGACGGATAGAAGTTTTTTTCTCAGAGTCCACAGTGAGTGATCCGGGTCATCGTCCGGTAACTCAAGAGGGTTGTCGAGCGTCTCGTTGAGTGACTGCAAGGAAAATGGATCATCACCGTCCAAGTGGTCGTCAGCAGTAAACAGATAAAGAATTTCCCCAATGCCAAAATTGGATGCGTATATCTTCGCCAGAATTTCGGCAAACCGTAAGGTATTCGCAGGCCTTGCGTGCCAGGTGTCATCGGGAAGAGAGGGATTGAATCCCGCAAGGATTGACAAAGGATCCAGATTAGCCCCAAGAAGTTTGACGAAATGTGCAGTACGTTCCCGACGTTCATGTTTCTTTCTCGCAAAGTGCTGAACGCAATCAAGCAGATGATCGATTGCCCAGTCCCACTTTGTTGCACCGGCACCAACCCAGAGAGCGAGAATATGTGTTCTTTCTGCCCCATGGGTTCCGGGAATTGAACTACCATCCGTAAGCTTGAGCTGTAATTGATCCTTGAGAATCTGAAATGAAACCAACTGGCGTATAAAATCCGAATTGATCGCTTTGCCTATAAAAAGTTGCAGGACTTCGCAGATATCACAGAGTTGCTGAAAGGTATACCTGCCCCCGCAGACATGCTGAAGTTTGCGCCACAAGCGCAAGAACACTGCCAGTTTTCTCAGTGCCTCTTGCTGATCCGCAATATTGATGAACCGGATCATGTAGTGTTCAATACAGCAAGGTTCGCAATCGGGAAGAAGAATTTCCCTTTCTCCAAATTCCGCAATAACATGAGGGTCCTCATTTTTAATGACAACAAACTGGAAACATTCGGATTTTTGTAAATCCACCAGTTCGCAATACGTCAAGCCGGTACGCTTAAGGAATTCAGGCAGCATCACGACGATACTGAGCCAGTCAATTCCGCCCGGTGCAGAGACATCGAACCCGTAAAGCATGTACAAAGTCAAGCGCCCAGGAGTTGGCACATCGACAATATCCTTTGTAAAGAGAAGGTCATACTCTTCGGGGTTGAGCTGCAGGTATTCTATTGCGATATCAATACGAACTGGATAACGCCACAAATGGCTCTGAAATACCGGGGCGGCAAGGGTAGGGTCAAGGGTGAATTCCGTGATTTCCTTTCGAAACGTCCTCATTGTTTCAAAACGGCAGGTTCCGAAATGATCGAGATAGGTTCGACAAATATCGAGTGGTTGAGAATAGGGCAATTGTGGTGAGGAGAAATCCAGTTTGAGCCTGTCATATGCAGTCGGCTGACCTACTGGAACTGCCGGTGAAGAATGCTCGGGAAGTGTTTCGAGCAACCTGCAAGGTTTATGACAATGATCTGAATCTTTCGACTCCTTTACGCAGAGTTTGTGGCCGCTGACATTGTCGGTAGCAGTGTCGTAAATGACACCTACAGGGGTTGCGGGAAGGATTGCTGCAAGATTCTCAAGATTTTCATTAACGATGTCAATTAAAGGGATCTGTGTTTCAGCATTCGCCGCAGTTACGGCGAGATTGCCCAAAGGGCCGCGTCGTGAGGCGATCACATCGCCCAGCGTTTGTCTTCCCTTCAGTGCAGGCGCAAATGGATTGGTACAGGTAGATTCCTCAGAGAGGTTGAGCAACTCATGAAGATATTCTACTGGCCCCAGTGGAGAGAGGTAACAGGGGGGAATACAATTGACCAGCGAACCTGGATTTATCGGTTGAAATGTTCCTGAAGATGGAGGCGACATCGGGCCAGGCACTGCCGCTGGTGCCCAAGCCTTAACATAAATTGGATTTGCCTCGGGAAATGCAACTGTTCCACGCAAAGCGTCTTCGAATTCAGAAAAGCTTAGAGCCTGTATATCTTCCTTGCTTGTAAATCCCCTTGAATACAATGCTTCAGCAACTGAAAATGCGAAACTCGGTGTGGCAGGCAGCTGGGGAATGGACGTAACTCCAGCCAAAAGGCAAAGCTCGTTAAGAACGCGAACTCTCTGATTCAACCACGATTGTGCAGAGGTGTTCCCGGGAAAAACCGATTGAACTGACAAATCTACATTCGGGTCTGGATCGTTGAACGGATTGCTTCCGAAAGTGAACGGCCCTCCAATCAATCCCTGATATGCCGTAACAAATGATACGATGACATCAATGGCAGGTATATCGAACATTGGTGCCGCATCGGCTGTTTTCAACGGTATGGATGCCAGATCAAACGCCATGTCAAAAAATTTCCTGACATGGCGCAAAAAAGCATTGAGACGAGTATCGGGCGTTCCCGGAAGAGTAAAGGGCGGAAGCGCATTGAAGGTTATTGCTGTACCCTTTGGGATATCACTTGTAATCGGAATAGATAAGGTAACTGAAACAGGTGCAACCATGGACATGGCGGTTACAATGGTATCATTCGCTATTCCAAATCCACTAACCTCCATTCCGACATTGACATGAGCAAGATTAATGGCCAAAGCAAAAGGCAATTTAATGTCTCCAGCTATCGCATCGGAACCCGTTACTTGCTTTGTTAAGAGGATACGCTTCCAATCAGCTTCTGACATAGTCGCGAGTGCATCTGTCGATGCAATTGGAAGCTTCAATATCTCCTCAATGAGAGGCTGGTAATTGTCAGTCAATGCACACAACACCAGATTCAGATAAGGAAGCGACTGCGCGGGTTTTTTTGATTCAGCCAGCCAGAAGTTTTCAATATCATCACCGGGTTTATATATGCGCCATAGATTATTCTGTGGGGGTGGAAGAATGATATCCTGAGGAAAGGCGATCCATTCCATCACAAGAGTCATCACTGTCACCATCTGACATTTTGGTGTTGAAGCAACAGGTTCTGGCCGAAGTGCAGTAAGCCTGCGTACCGCTTGTGCTGGATTGACCGCAGGAACCGGGCTGATAATACCGGCATCGTAGGCGGCACTCAGGATTGGAAGGAGGTGGTCCTGATTGTCACTGCAAGCTAAGCCGAACCGCTGAACGGCCCCAATCTGTATCGGCAACTGGGCACCGAGGATATAAAAATACTCGGCAGGCACAACAAAAGGGGGAATGAGTGGCCCTCCACCATTAATGAGCAAAACCTCTGCAACACTTGTTGTCTGCTTGCCGATCTTTCCTATATTTAAGGGAAATTGGAGTACAACGGACTTGGCAAGTATGCTGAATTCTTCGCAAGCAATTGCAGTGCTGAGGGCAAAGACATAGCGCGCAAGCCGATCAACCTGAGCATTGCGTGTGGCATAGTATGCGGTTAGATTTCCTTCAAATTGCTGGCGATTTTGTTCAAAAGAGTTGGAAATGGATTCATCATTAGGTGGGTTACTATAAAGAACACCAATATCGTCAATGCCAGTTGGTAGCTCTGGGATTTGATCCTGTGATCCCCAAACGATTTCATACGCGATATGCCGAGCTTGGTCTATCGTCAAATTTCTAAGAACAGCAGGGGGAATAGGTTGTTGATCAGCTGATAATACTGATGTTACGACATCCTTCAGCGCTTTGAAATTGGGTGGTGATCCATCATTGTTCAACTCTAATGACGCAGTTCCCGCAGAAACTGAGCATGGCAGCTTTAAATATAAACTCACTTGATCTGCAGGAAAATCAGGAAATTTGATTGTAGGTGGTACCGGCCCTGCATTAGTCGTGACATCATAGAAAAAGTTCTTTTCAGAAATCGTTGTTCCTCCCCTGTTTATTTCTATGCGAAGATCAGGTGAGACATATTCCTTATAACCCAAGGGCAACAAGTTGACCTCAATCACTGCCGTTGCCGCGGCTTCTGGTTGAGGTTGTGTGAGCGGAAAAAGTTTTGGAGGAGTATAATGCTGAACGATTCCTGTGTTAGGATCTGGGATCCATGGAGTTGGGTCAAGAGGCAGAGGAGGAGTAGGTGGCGGAAGATAAGTTGCACTACCGACAATCTTGCCGACTTTAGGATCTCCACAAGAGAGGTCGTAAGCGGTAATGGTCAACCCATCGAGATAACTTGTAAAAACATCTCCCTTTATGGGCTTATCTGGATGAAGCCTTATTATGATGAGGTTGCCCATGGCTGACTCCTTCTTTTATTTTGATGGCCAAGTCACTGCATGCAAGAGGGATGGTATGTCAATCGGTTTAATGGTCATTTGGTGTTCTCCTTTCTTTGCAACATATTCATGTTACTCAGTTATTTTCAAGAGTGTTCCGGGCCTATGGCTAACCCCTTTTTCTTAATTCGGAGCGAAGGGGCGCCAACTGCCCACCTCAAATTTCTCGAGTAGATCATGATCGACTGGCGAAACACCAAAGACTTTTTCTGACAATACTTTTCCGGCTGCGACTTGCGCTGAGTCGGGAATTACATCCTCGGCCAACCACGTGCCAACACCTACCCCCAAACCAAGCCCCGCAGCACCTGCAGCTACCCACTGCCCAACTACTGGAATCTTTGCGACTCCACCAAAAACTGTAGATCCCACTGCTGCACTTGCAACTATTTCAGCACGTTGCTCATTGCTCTTTGCTCTTACAAGATCCCTTGCGAGTAAAGCCATACCCACTAAGCCAGCAGCCTTAACAACAGCGCCACTGCCTCTTACACCATCTTTCGGCGCTTCAACTTTCGGCGGTACCTTTGGTGCCTCAACAGCAGGTTTCGGCATTGCTGCAGGTTCAACGCTTGGCTTCACTGCTGCTAGTTCGCCAGATTTCGGCACTACAGGCTCTACCGCTGGTTTAGATACTTGAGCCTGTTCCTCTGGTAACGGAGCAACTTTCTCTGGACTTTTTCTACCCTCAAATATCTGACCTTTATTTTGATTATCTTGTGGAAATTCTGGGCGAGCTTTACCAGTATCCCCATGTGTTTTAGAAGGTTTGTCATATGGGTGTCCAGCTTGTATCCCTGTAGTTTTTTTGAATTGACTTGTATCGAGATCAAGTGCGTTTGCCCTTCTTTTTGCAGCGTTACCGCTACCTCCTCCAGGATTATGCCAATCATAAGGAGAATTGCTGCCTGTACGTCTTGCCTCATTACGGAGCTCTCCTTTCCATGTCTTGGATGTTTTCCAAGCGTCTTCACCTGCCTTTGCACCAGGCAAAGCTCCTTTTGGCTTGCTGTCTTTTACATTCGATAAATCTGTCATTCTGCGCTTCATATCGGCGGAATATTTTTTACTACGCAGTGGATCTACTCCAGCAAACCCATGTTGATCAATAAGATTAACGGGTGCACAGCTTACATATAAAAATAAGTTTGTACCATCCCTTAAAAACGTTGGATCTGAACTCGTCCACCTCCCTAACCACGGCGCGTAATACCTCGCTCCGTGATAGGTAAACCCTGTCTCTTCATCCCGTTCCTTACCTGTATAGCGATACCGCTTCGGCGTTTCGTTCTGACTACGTGAAGACTGATAAGCGGTAGTCCCATAAGGGTGATACTCCTCATAAGAAATCACCTGCGCCTCTTTATCCAACTCCAACACCGCCGAGCCGAGGTGATTACCTAATTGAAACCGAATAAGCTGTACAAGAGATTTATCATCAGGGTTAGTAATCGTCTTAGTCTCCACCAAAGCAATCCGCTGCTTGTCATCCATGACGTGCAGCGTCTCCCTCTCCATCACGATCGCCTGCCCGTTCCCGTTGTACTTGCGGTATACCTCAAACCCGCCGAGATAAATCCGCTCGTCTTTTAGGTTGCCGTTTTGTGTTTCCGTCACCTTCCGCACCCGTTGACCACCCGCGTCATAGACGTAGTAAGTCTTTTCCCCGACGTCGTTGTTCACCACCTGCTGCTGCGTAGCGTGCAATTGATCCTTAAAGTCCCACTCCATCACCTTCAGGTGCGGCATTGAGGTCATGCAGCCCTGCACATCATTACCAAGTACATCGGTATAGTTATATTTAGCGGAATAGGGGCCGTTGGGATCGTCACCGGGCAGGCTTGTTGATAACAGGCGGTTGCTGTCGGGTGCATATTGATACCGGCGCACCCAGCTCTCAACACCTCCACCGATGTGATGAAAACGCAGGATATTGCCTACGGCGTCGTATTCGTACTCCTCACTATAACTTTGCAGGGCTTCCGGGCTGTTCGGGAAGGGAATATTGAAGATCGGTTCAAATTTTTTTGCATCACGCTGCACATTGTTTTGCACCGCATGTTCCCGACCCACAGCGTGGATCAAGCGGTACAAGGCGTCATACAGGTAGGTGTTGCCCGCGTCAACTTTGGTATTTCTGAAAAAGACGGTTTGCTGAGCTGTATCGCGAATTTCATTAATGTTGCCGGACGGATCGTAGGTGTACGAGAGATCCTGCAGCGTGCGTTTGTTAAGGTCGGGATGGTTTGGACGCGTTGTCAACAGGCGTACCAAACGAAATGTTTCTTTATCGTAGTTGTACTCCGTGATAATGGGATGGCCAGCTTCGTTGTACTCAATTTTTTTGCGCTGACCTTTGGCATCGTAATCAATATTGGTGACAGCCTTAAGGGTTGAGGTTGCCGGAACTAGTAACGCTGTTGGCTCGGAATTTTGACCCAGCCAGACATCCACCTTTTCAAGAAGGTTGGCTTCGTTATAGCCGGGCTGTATAACGTTGATCTTGGAGCCTGCCCGGTTGCTGTGAGGAGCAATGAGCTGAACAGGGCGGTTCAGGGCATCGTAGTGAGTGCAACTGGAAAACAGTTCTTCTTCCATCGCCGAAAGCAGATTCTCTGACCAGTCAGGTGTGGCTTTGTAATCCTTGATCAGTTTCCTGGTGCTGCGAAGCAGATTACCTTTGAAATCGAAGGCTTCATCTTTGCCGGTATCCGGGTTGCGTCCGAGGCTGGTCACCAGACCTGCAGTATCGTAATGTTGATAGGGCTTTCCACGGAGGTTTAGTTTTTTCGGATCGGTGGCAAGACCGTTTTCTGGCGTATCACCGTAAACAACCTTCTCATACTGAATGACGTGGTTTGCAACGAGTCGATCGACGCCCTTGACGAAAGAGGCGACTGGACGGTGAAGCTTATCGTAATCGGTGCAAAACGTTTGGCCTCGACTATCCCAGGCAAGCATGGACTTGCCGACGGCATCGTTCAGCATCCAGCGGTCACCGGCATCCATGCTGTGCTGAAAGAGCAGATTGCCCGCGATGTCATAACATGGGACTGCTTTGTCCGGCAGCTTATCGGATGGATCGTTGTTGCCCTTGTAGGGGTTGATGTACTGCATTACCAGATTGCCTCGCGAGTCGCGAATCCGGAGCGGCTTGCCTTCGGCGTCAAGCTTGGTAAAAGTGAAATATTTTTCATTCTTCAGAAGACCACCTCCACCTTTCACTCGATTGTGAGCAACCGAAATAACGTTACGACCAAGGCTGTCGAGAATAGTGAGCGCAGGCGTGTTGCCATGTGCTTCAACCGACTTTGCAGCATTTTTGTTTTCCAGCGAATTGAACTCGGCAAACCGTGGATGTGCCGGATTCATGCGGCGCTGATACCAGTCGCTACGCTCGACAGAGGCAGGATCAAAGGCCGTATCGTTGGGATCAAACGTAAGAACCTGCCAAGGCGAAAACTCAACCCGGCTGTAGCTGCCATCTGGCATTTCGGTACGCACTGTGCGACCTGCAGCATCGTAATACATGATTGGTGTGACGCCTTCTTCCTTAGGCTCTTCAAATTTATGCCCGACTGAGCTGAAATAGGGTTCGTATTGTTTGACGGGTTTGCCTTTGTTGTTGAGTATAGTTTTGCCGCTTGCGACCCAGCGCATGGGTTGCCCCTTTTGTTCCGGTTCCGCCTGGATTTTTTTCACCACGATGCTGCCCATACCGTCGGAATATTCGAAAGCGGCTTGCAGTGGGCTTTTCTCATTCAATGCCATTTGGCTGACATGCTTTTCGCGCACAATACCGCAGGCGCAGGCAGGGTGCTCGCCCCAAACGGTGAGACCGTTTTTGATACTCTCGCCAAAGTAGTATATGTGGCGGGCAGTTGCGTTGCCAAGCCAGGTGCTCGTTTGTAATTCGTCGAGGTCGGCTTGATCGAAATATTTTGAAAGGTCGGTTAAAGAAGGGTTTGCGAGGATGTCAGTGAAACCCGTGAGATTGTCACCTTCAGCTCCCTTTCCCTTCACTGCCATGGCGGCAGGCAGACCAAGCACATCGAAGTAGACTTCAGAGAGATTGTCGTTGATGTCCTGCATTTCGCGGGGTGCGAGTACACGGAAGTCAAATTGCGTTACTGAAGTTGTATTGCCCATTGCATCAGTACTGGACTTGATGAACAGATCGTATTTGCCGTCGTATTCCAACGTGGTGATGTTATCAAAAGGATCGGTATAGCGTTCAGGTAGGTAAAAGTGTTGCGCGGCATCCGGTGCAAAACCGGCAATGCCCGAGCGTATCCAGTATTGACCGTCAAGTTCATTGACCGGAACGGTGGGAAAGCGTTCAGTCAGCTTTGCGCCGCTGAGATAGCCACTGATCGAAGGGTTGTCAAGCATGGCGCGCGCCGTGGCGGCACTATCGACAGTCTGATCGAGCTTGTTCTTTGCCGCTTTATCTATAAATATGGCATCAAGCAGCGGTTTGGTCAACGCCAGTTTATAGGCTTCAAAAGTGAGTCCAAGGCGACCGTGTTGGCGGAAAGGCAAGGGCTTAATGAGATTTTTTTCATCAAAAAACAGGGTCCGTACCTGTTCGACGAGACGCTTCTCTGGTTTTACATGATCTGGTATCTGGTGATAGGGTATGTCTGGCACGATTGTGCCTGATTTCTGATGAACCTGACTGAGTTGAAAAGCTTGTAATTCATTCAGCGTAAAGTACAATCCTGATTTTGGTTTGATACCGGTTAACTCATAGGTCAACACCTCACAAGGCAGGCGTAATCGGTGATTATCCAATGCAGCATCCTTGTCCTCATGTTTTGTTCCAAAGTCCTCCGTATAGCGTGTTTCCGAATAGGCAAGGTGACGCTCCTTCTGGACGTCATGAATGCGAGTGAGATCGTCATTGCTGAGCGTGTTATCCTGGAATTGACCGATGCGCGGATAAACTATGGCTACGGATTGAAGAATATTGGCATAATCATCAAATTGAAGATTCAGTGTGTGGGCAATACGTGGATCAGGTGAGAGTGTGGCGATTGCGGTTTCCCGGATGTCAAGCTCATAGTGATAGGTGATGGCCTCACTTTCAGCAACAAGAAACACCGCGTGTCGATATTGGGCCTTCGGTTGCAGGACGCCGATGTGACAGTTGTGGTAGGCTGTGGTTAACAGCCTAACAGGAAGTTGTTCCGGGTTATCAGGCCGCTCAAGCGCATCGACATCGAGTTCTACTATTTCCTGGCGCAGCATCATTCCTTTGCACGCGCGCAGGGCTTCACGCCACTCTTCAGCAGTGAGGTTTTTGAATCCCAAATCGGGTTCTGGGAGCGGGTTTTCCTTAAAAATAATGTTCAGGTTGGGATACCGGTTTTTGAGCCAGTTGGGGAAATACTCATGCTCAAAACGCGAGAGAATTCGTTCACGGTCGAAAAAAGCACCGGTATGGTACCATGTGGTAGTTTTGACCGGTGGCTGGTAGAGCGTTTTGTCGCTAGTGATATAGGGGCTGGCGACATTTCCCTGTGCAAATTCGCCATAGGACTCAACGTCCACCTGCTCGACCCGGCCAAATCCTCGAAACTCTCGTTCTATGCCATCGAAATAGCCGTGATGATAGGAATATGTAGTGGAAAATGATGTCTTACGCCATTTATCGGTGACGGTGACTTTTTCGACAACATGCACTGGAAATGGAAGTTTGGTGATCCATGGTTTTCCATCGCGCTTGTCCTGCAGATAAAACTTTGTCGATGGAGCATATTGGACGCTGGTTACGGCGCCAAGATTGTTCCTTGTGGAAAGAAGCAAGTGCGGTTTCTGATTTCCCATCAGGTTGACGTAGCGCATCTGCCGCCTCGCGTCACCCGGCAGTGGTGATGACCAGAGCAGGCATGTGGTTCCGTTACCAAGCAGGTCGGTGGGAACTATGGAAACCATATCGTCCACACGGAGGAAGACATTCAGGACTTTTTGATTACTCCAGCAATTGCCGGATTGGTTGAAGTAGAGACGAACGCCATCGCGGTGCAGGTAGATGATATCGGTAGTCCCTGAGCCGTCAATATCTGCCAACCGGATGCGTTTGTGATCAAACTGGTCGGGGTTGTCGAACCAGGGAGAGTTGTCCATGGTAACCTTGGCACCGAACCGACAATACCCGAGGTTGGGCCAGTAGCACACCTCCCCATTACGGATACGCACAAGATCGCTGAGACCGTCCCCACTGAGATCGGCAAGATAGATAGACTGGGTGCCATCGGCGAAGACCAGTCGCGGCCCTTTCTCTTCGTCAAATGCCTGAGTCACACGACGAGCCGGACCAAAGCCTTCCTCAGCCAGTGACGGGTGCCAGATGAACGCATTGTCTTCGGTAATCAGCACATCGGCATGACCGTCTCCATCCAAATCCACAAGTTTCAGGTTCGGATCGTGCATATCCCGGTTGAGTCGAGAAGAAAATGAGCGAAACGGTTGCCAACCTTCCTCTGTGTCATGTTCGTAAAAACCGGGCATAGGGCCATCCATGACCACCAGGTCAAGTTGTCCGTCACCTGCAAGGTCCATGAACTGCGCACCACCGGCAAGAGCGAGATTTGGTTTTTCAGCAACTGTTTCAACAGGCGCAAATTTTGCCTCGACATGCGCTGAACCATTGCTGTCATATATGTTTATCGGACTGATATTGCGCTTGTAGTACCATGTTCCGCCCTGCTCAGTGAGAATACCGGGAATACCTTCACCGTGCAGATCAGTCCATTGGTATGAAGAACCATCGACGCCAATCGGCAGGTTCTCAAGACTCTCCGCGTCGACTTCCTCTACCCTGTCCTGCACGACAGGTTGTGAGTATTCGAACTCAACCGGAGGCAGACTGCGTTTGAGGTAGGCGTTGCCGTCACGCTTATAGCCGGACTGGGTTGCAGCTAAGAGGAATGTATACGCAGGAGTATTGACACTTGTGGGTTCCAGTGTCTGGCTGTAGGTGAAGTCGGTGGAACGAACCAGACAGTCGCGTTCCACATTGGCTTCGCCTGGAAAATGGTGGAACATCAAGACCCTTTGGCACAGTCGGTAAGTCCGGACTTCAAAACCTGAACGATAGGAGGAAAACGAATCATGGCGAAGCTTCCACGGATAGTTGAGCACTCCAGCGGGGTTTTTGGCTTCATCGTCTCCCGGTTTTGGCGAAGCTGAATCATGATCTCCATAATCAAAAACGACCTCGAACATCCATTCCGCATTCTTGACTTGTGCATCAGTCAAAAAAGGAAGGCGATGGCCTTGATCATCAAGCAGTGTTGATTTATTTCCGTAGACAATACGTTTCAAGTATCGGTTGGCAGTTCGCGTCCTGTTACGTTCGTTCGCCCGGTTGAGCGTTACGCCTGCACCATCCTCCCCTTTATAGTTGTATATGACGGCATTACCCTTGTCGTCGCGTGTCTCGCAGATCAGCCAGCTGAAAATGTGAGTTTTATCATCAGAATCAGCAATGCGCGAATTGTCATCTTTGCCATAAATGGTCAGGATATTGTCTTTCGAGATCGAACGCCAATGGACACTCCCTTCAGAATTCGTCCATCGCTCAATACGGGCGAACAACCCTTCAATTCGAGGACGATAGCGACGAATGGTGTATGCGATTCCATCAACCACTCTTGGTTTGTCATGAATGACGTGCCTGCCATCCTTCATTACCCATGTACCAGTATCATCCTTTTCAAACTCCGGAACCAGATCCTCGACACCGGATAGAATGAAAATATCGGACTCCTCAGCATCTCGATATTGCGGTAAACCTTTATCTGTTTTGCGGCTAATCGAGGGTAGTGACAGACTCCAACCAAACCCGAAGGGACCGTTTCCTGCACCGGAGTCATAGGAGAATGAAAGCTGTGGGCCAAAGCCTGAACGTCCGGGACTGGTGGCTATAGGAACGGTCATCGAGCCAGTGCCGGTAACAGGGTTGGCGGCAAACTTCTCGCCGATACCCTTGATGGCGCCACCACCTTTGGGCAGATTGATGGAAGGGGCTTTTACACCCTGCTGATCCTGACCGCTTTCTTTTACTCTCTCTTGCTCATTCTGTGCCATGGGTTTTCAATTGAGACGTGATGATACACCTCAAGCGTACGCGCAACAAAGAAGTTGAGGCTATCCTTTGCCTTCTAATGTTGAGCGTACCAGGAACTATTGAAAAACGTTTGTTGAGTTTTTATCCGGGTGTTGTTAAACCTGGATATACTCTAAACTGCACATGCGACCATCGGTGGTAATGAGTACTGTACAATCAGGACTCACAGGTATTTCTACAATGACAGAATACTGCTCGAAATAAAATGTGGGGTACCGAATGGAATTAAGAAGTTTATTAATACCACTCTAATTAATCCTACAAAACACAAATTACTTTTCCAAAAAAATAATACCGTATACCAAGCGATTTTTCAATTATTTATCGCTAACCCCATGGCGAGCGCTCCCCAAAATGCAACCCGAATATCGCCATTGTTAAGCTCATCCATTAACAACACAACCATTGAGTTTGCAGGATACAATCCTTCTTGATAGCAGATTACATCAACTTAAGGTTTCAATAGTTTGAAAAATGTCATATAATGCAAAACATGATATACACAATCATCTCATACACGATAACAGCAAAGGCACGAATAGCTTTACTCTCATTATTGCTGCAGAATGGTGTAAACCTGTCAAAACAAAAAAAATGAAGGTTATAGCAATCAACGGAAGTCCAAAACAGGATGGAAACACTTGGCATGCACTGACAGGTGTCGGCAGGAAACTGCAGGAAAACGGCATAGAGTTTGAGATTATCCATGTTGGGAACAAGGCAGTCAGAGGGTGCATGGCCTGTGGAAAATGTGCGAAAAATAAAGACGAAAAATGCAGCATAACAACCGACCCTCTCAATGAATGGATACAGTTGATAAAACCTGCTGACGGCCTCATTCTTGGCTCACCGGTTTACTATGCGGGCATTGCAGGTACCATGAAATGTTTTCTCGACCGGGCGTTTTATGTCGCTGGAGTTAATGGAGGGTTGTTCCGCCAGAAAGTTGCCGCCGCAGTTGTTGCTGTTCGCCGGACAGGAGGCTCTTCAACATTCGACAGCTTGAACCATTATCTGACCTATTCAGAAATGATTCTTGCCACCTCAAATTACTGGAATATCACTCATGGCAGAACTCCAGGTGAAGTGCTACAGGATGCCGAAGGTGTGCAGATTATGGATCTCCTCGGACGGAATATGGCCTGGCTTCTTAAAATGCGTGAAGAAACCCAGACATCAATCCCGAGGCCCGAATCAGTTGACAAAATTTATACCCATTTCATCAGGTAGGGTTTTGCCTATCAGATTTTTATCTTTTCAGCGATCTTCTCACCTTACAGCCTGAGAAAAACAGCGACGCGAGATACACACTATATACACCAATAATACATTATCATTTTTTTTGATATTTTAAAAAAACCTGTAAAAGTTAATTTTTTTTGTTTTTTTCCGGGGTTGAGTGTGTAATTTGTCCGGTTTGAAATTTTTTTTTTCAGCACAGCGACCCACGGTAAATTACGTCAATAGACATCCGTTCTTGACCCATTCGTTCTTGAAAGAAAATTTATCTTCCGTCCATTGAACGCTTTTATTATTATTGGTGTTTTCTCTTCATCAATGTGCAGACATCATCGAGGCTCTCTCTTATACTCGAGGATGAATAATTAAGGCTGGGGAATTTGACATTAATGTATTTTTCCTTAACATACTGTTTTTGTGTCATTTCACTTCCTGCTCCACGTAAAGTAACATATACCACGTGTCCAATATCAAGATGACAGTATCGGATTCCCTTAAGCATCAACTTGAGGAATCCACAGGTAATGACTACAACTGCTGTTACCAGTGCGGTAAATGCACGGCTGGCTGTCCGGCGGGAACATTCATGGATAATCCTCCAGCGAGAATCATGCGCCTGGTACAGGCCGGGTTTATGGAAGAAGCTCTGAAAAGTGATGCACTCTGGTACTGTCTGGGCTGTCAGACCTGTACATCGCGATGTCCCCAGAACATGGAAATTGCTGCCACCATGGACTCGCTAAGAGCACTGGCGCTTGAAAAAAACATTATTTCCGAAGACAAGGCAAAAAAACTGGTCAATGCCTTTCACCTCTCTTTCCTCAACAACATCCGTAAACACGGCCGTCTTGAGGAACTCTCTCTGGTCAACAGTTACAAACTCCGCACCAGATCATTTCTTCAGGATGCCGCATCCGGCGTCAAGATGATCAGGGAGGGAAAGATCAACCCACTGCATACCCTTACCGGTAAAGGCGGGGTAAAAGGAAAGGATCAGATCGCCAAAATATTTAAAGCCTCCGAACAGCCGTTTCATCCGTCACTGCCAAAACGACGCCCGATAAAGAAAGTCTTTAAACCGAATACTCCCCTGTCAATTCAACCTGGCATGACCATCGGGTACTATCCTGGATGTTCACTGAGCGGTACAGCTAAGGAATTTGATATTTCAGTTAAAAAAATGTGCTCACTGCTCGGTGTGAAACTCCAGGAAATTGAAGACTGGAACTGCTGTGGCGCGACTTCGGCCCATGCCACCAACCACAAGCTTGCCCTGCTTCTTCCGGCCAGGAACCAAGCACTTGCTGATGCACAAGGACTGACCTGTGTTCTTGCTCCATGTGCAGCATGCCAGAACCGCCAGGTAACCACCCGTCAAGCGCTGATGGATTCGCCTGAGTTGCGCGAGGAAGTTCGTTCTATAACCGGAATAGAACCGAGTTGCAAGGCAGAATTTATCGGTGTTACCCAGTTGCTTGAAGCGATGGATCCGGCAGAGATTAAAAAAAGGGTAACAAAACCGCTCACTGGAATTAATCTTGCATGCTATTACGGTTGTCTGCTGGTACGGCCGATGGAGGCGATGGGTTTTGATGACACCGAAAACCCGCTCAAGATGGAAGCCATCATGAGTGCACTTGGAGCCACACCTGTTGAGTGGGCATTCAAAATAGAGTGCTGTGGAGCAGGTCTCACACTGGCCCAGCAGCCACTTGTCGAAGAACTCACCTATAAAATTTCAAAAAATGCTATTGCAAATGGTGCAGATGCATTTGTTGTCGCCTGTCCCCTTTGCCATACCAATCTCGACATGCGTCAGGAAGGCATGAGAAAGCGGTTCGGTGATGTAAAACCGATGCCCGTTTACTATATTTCGGAACTTGTGGCCATTGCCTGCGGAGCCAATCCGTCTGAAGTTGCTGTGGGTAAACATTTTGTTCCTGCACTCGATCTGGTTTCGAATCTTTAAACAATAACAATTATACAGTTGGTCATCGGCGATTGTAAAGATCACCGAAATTGACAATGCATTCGTGAACATGATTTGCTCTGTACCGTCATTATGGCGGCTTCATATTAAATGATTGAATTATGGCGAAAATAGGGGTATTTATATGTCACTGCGGCGAAAATATCGGCTCAAAAGTTGACTGTACCAAACTTGTTGCGGCCATGGGTGATCACCCGGGCGTTGCGGTTTCGGTGGAGTACAAATATTTTTGTTCTGATCCGGGTCAGGAGAGCGTTAAAAGAGCCATACGCGAAAATAACCTTACCGGTGTTGTCGTTGCTGCCTGCTCTCCAAGAATGCACGAATCCACATTCCGCAAGGCATGTGCCGAAGCCGGCCTGAACCCCTATTTGTGCGAAATTGCCAACATTCGCGAACAGTGCTCATGGGTGCATACCGATAAGGATCAGGCGACAGAAAAAGCCGTGGACATCACCCGTTCGATGGTCGAAAAAGTTAAGCGCAACAATAAGCTGACCCCAATTGAGGTGCCTGTGACCCGTCGCGCTCTTGTCATTGGAGGAGGCATTGCTGGCATACAGGCGGCACTCGATATTGCCAATGCCGGTCAGGAGGTTGTTCTGGTTGAACGAGAGCCCTCACTTGGCGGCCACATGGCTCAATTGTCCGAGACTTTTCCGACGCTTGACTGCTCTCAGTGCATCATGACTCCAAGAATGGTCGAAGCTGCTCAGCATCCAAAGATCCGACTGCTTACCTATGCTGAAATTGAAAGCGTTGATGGATATATTGGAAACTTTACCGTCAGGGTACGCATGAAATCGCGCTACGTTGATATTGATAAATGTACCGGTTGCGGCGATTGTATAACAAAATGTCCTGCAAAGAAAATCTCAAGTGAGTTCGATTGCAGTCTTGGAAAACGTACAGCCATTTACACGCCCTTTGCCCAGTCTGTGCCAAATATCCCTGTTATTGATAAAGCGAACTGCATCTATTTCAAGAACGGAAAATGCAAAATCTGTTCTAAAACCTGCCAGTGCGATGCTATCGACTTTACTATGACGGACACCTTTGTGGACCTTGAAATAGGTGCCATTGTGGTTGCCACAGGATTCCAGGTTCAGAATAATAGCATGTATGGAGAGTATGGCTACGGAAAATATCCCGATGTCATTAACGGCCTGCAGTTCGAGCGTCTGGCTTCAGCAAGTGGCCCGACAGCAGGAAAAATCACGCGTCCTTCGGATGGGGCTGAACCAGAAACTGTGGTCTTTATCCAGTGTGCAGGATCACGCGACCCGTCAAAAGGGGTACGCTATTGTTCCAAGATATGCTGCATGTACACGGCCAAGCACGCCATGTTGTATGCCCACAAGGTTCACGGAGGAAAAACTCATATTTTTTATATGGATATCCGTGCTGCAGGCAAGGGATACGATGAGTTCAGCCGCAGAGCTATTGAGGAAGACGAAGCAGCTTATATAAGGGGCAGGGTCAGCAAGGTGTGGCAGGAAAACGGGAAGCTGATGGTCAGAGGGGTTGATACTCTTCTGGGCAGACCTGTTGAGATAGCTGCCGATATGGTGGTATTGGCTACCGCGATTGTTTCACAGCCTGATGCAAAAGAGTTTGCCAAAACCATCGGTATAGGTTATGACGAATATGGATTCTACAATGAGGCCCATCTTAAACTCAGGCCTGTTGAATCATCGACAGCTGGCGTTTTCCTTGCAGGAGCTTGCCAGTCGCCGAAAGACATTCCAGATTCAGTCGCTCAGGCATCGGCCTCGGCAAGCAAAATTCTTGCTCTTTTCAGTAAGGAGATGCTTGAGAGGGAGCCTGTAGTTGCTACAAATAATGAAGCAACCTGTGCGGGATGCTGGGGTTGCGTGCTTGCCTGCCCCTACAATGCTATTGAGCAAAAAGATATACTCGACCGTTCGGGGAGGATCATCAAGCGGGTGGCGTCCGTCAATCCCGGGCTTTGCCAGGGTTGCGGCACTTGTGTCACCTTCTGCCGTTCAAACAGTCTTGATCTGGCAGGCTTTACTGAAAAACAGATTTTTGCAGAAGTGATGGGCCTCTGAAAAGAGCTCTTCGTTATGCTGAACAACAGAACTTTGCTACCGGAGTTAGCTGATGAGTGAACCATTCGAGCCGAAAATCATAGCTTTTGTCTGCACCTACTGTACCTATGCGGGAGCTGACCTTGCAGGGACAAGCCGACTGAAATATGCACCTAATGTGCGCATTATCCGTCTCCCCTGCACCGGTCGGATAAGTCCGATGTTTATCTTGAAAGCTCTGCAGAAAGGGGCTGACGGAGTACTAATAAGCGGATGCCACCCCGGGGATTGTCATTTTACCCATGGAAACTATCACGCACGGCGCAGATGGATGGTTTTTCGTGCCTTGCTTGACTTTATAGGAATACCTCCGGAGCGGATCAAGTACTCCTGGATCAGTGCGGCGGAAGGCGTAAAGTTTGCTGAATTTATAAACAGCGTCACTGAGGATATCCGCAAACTCGGTCCTTTTGAACAGTACAGTCAGTTGATCGAGCAGACCCAGGCCCCGGCATCACTCTAAAAAAACATGGAATGAGTATCGAGAAACAATACAGAACAAGAGCAAAGGAACTCCTTTCAGGCGGCGCAGTCAAAATGGTTATCGGCTATGGCAAAGGCACAACCGCCAATCGTCGTCGTCCACTCTTTATCAGTTCACCGGATGATGTCGAACGCCTGTTGCTCGATGATGCATGCATAACCAATCTCTCAGGTTATCTTGTCAGTGAAGGGCTCCTGAGCGATGAAAAGCGTGTGGCGGTCTTTCTCCGACCCGAAGGTATACGTGCTATCAATGTTCTTGCTGCTGAATCTCAGCTTGATGCAGATCAGATTGTTATCTTTGGATTTGATGTCGATGGAAATGAAGTCAAGGCTTTGAAAGGGATCCATGTCGAGGAGTTTTCGGATGTGATCGGCTCAAGCAAGGAAGGTGCTCCTGAAGCCATAGAAGAAGCTCTGTTTGAAAGAATCGAAAAAATGAGTCCGCAGGAGCGGTTTTCTTTCTGGCAGGAGGAGTTTGCCAAGTGCATCAAATGTTACGCATGCCGCCAGGCTTGCCCCATGTGCTACTGCCGTCGCTGTATTGTCGACAGCAATCAGCCGCAATGGGTCAATACCTCTTCACATTCACTCGGAAATTTTGAATGGAATATCGTCAGGGCATTTCACCTTTCCGGACGCTGCGTCGAATGTGGCAATTGTGACCGTGCATGTCCGGTCAATATACCGCTTCGTCTCATCAACCACAGAATGGCTGAGGAGGTACTTGGGGCATTCGATCACTTTGCCGGTATGAGCAAAACCCAGGAGCCAGTACTCGCCAGTTTTAAAAAAGACGATTCCGAGACATTCATTCTCTAAGTATACAAACTCGTATGACAAAAATCCTTTTCAGCGATAAACTTGACAAGTGTGTCGAACGATGGAAATCAGCTGGTTTTACCGTTATCGGCCCTGTACAGAGAGCCAATATTTCAACCTATGCTGCTGTTGAACATGCTGCCGAATTAGAGTTTGGACATGTTCTGCCCGACCGTTCGATCAAGGATCTGTTCTTTCCGCAGAGTGAACCGATGTTGCGTTATACGATAAAAAAAGAATCAATCGACACATCCGAATGTCTACCGCCCTCCGGACCAAGAATTATTTTTGGTGCGCGACCATGCGATGCTTCAGGGATGGCAATTGACGATCCTCTTTTTGGATGGGACTATAAGGATGAATACTGGTTTCAGAGACGCAATGAATCGGTTATTGTGACCATAGCATGCACTAAATCTGATGATTTCTGTATGTGCACCTCCCTTAAAATGTCCCCCGATAGTACCAAAGGCTCCGATATCCTGCTTCGGCCACTTGAAAACAATAAAGGGTGGCAGGTTGAGGAACTTACTGGCCGTGGACGGGAAGCTTTCAAAACAATTGCTGATATCCTGCAGGAAAGCTCCGAGCAGGTAGCTCCCTTGGCGATCGTTGAGAAAAAGTTTGACCTTGACGCTTGTGTCGCCTGGCTGCAGAATCCTGAACATTTTGAAAGCAGATTCTGGAAAGAAATATCAATGCGTTGTATCGGCTGTGCTTCGTGTACCTACCTCTGTCCAACCTGTCACTGTTTTGACATTCAGGATGAAGGTGATACCTACACCGGCATCAGACGAAAAAACTGGGACAGTTGCTCGTTTGCTCTCTTTACCATGCACACCTCAGGCCATAACCCCCGATCAACTCAATCTGCACGATGGCGTCAGCGAATCATGCACAAATTTAATTATTTTCCAGGCAAGTTCAGTGTGAACAGTTGCAGCGGATGCGGTCGATGCTCACGCCAGTGCCCGGTTGACATGGGAATTACCGAGACCTTACAAGAGATATCAAAATTATCGCAGTGACAGAAAACATCCACAACACACAACAGAACATCTACAAGCCGGCCATCATGAAAATTGTGGGCCGCCACGACGAAGCTCCAGGTGTAAAAACCATGAGACTCGAGTTTCAAGATGCGACTGACCATCAGTTTTTTAAGGAAACATTCCGTACCGGCATGTTCGGTCTCTACGGCGTTTACGGCGAGGGAGAGAGCACATTCTGTGTCGCAAGCCCCGAAACACGCAAGGATTATATTGAATGCACCTTCCGTCAATCAGGCAGGGTGACCTCTGCGCTGGCAAATGCTGACATCGGCGACCTCATCACATTCAGGGGCCCCTACGGTAACCGCTTTCCTATTGAGGAGTTTCATGGCAAAAACCTTCTCTTCATATCAGGCGGAATTGCCCTGCCACCGACGCGAAGTGTTATATGGTCATGCCTTGACCAGCGAGAAAAATTCGGCAAGGTCACCATTGTATATGGAGCCCGTACCGTGGCCGACTTGGTTTACAAACATGAACTGGAAGAGTGGCAGGAACGAAGCGATGTCGATCTTGTCTTGACCGTTGATCCGGGCGGAGAGTCACCCGACTGGAAAAACAGAATTGGCTTTGTACCCACAGTGCTTGAGGAAGCTGCTCCATCTCCTGATAACTGCATTGCGATCATTTGCGGGCCGCCAATCATGATCAAATTCACGCTCATCTCGCTCAAAAAACTTGGTTTTGATGAGTCAAACGTCTATACAACGCTTGAAAACAGAATGAAATGCGGTCTCGGTAAATGCGGTCGATGCAATGTCGGCTCGATCTATGTGTGCAAGGAGGGCCCTGTCTTTACTGCAGCGGAGGTATCCCGTATGCCGGCAGCCGATTTATAAGAGAGTGATTTTATAAAACCGTTCCGGCTGATGAAAATCGGCCGGCGATGGGGATCCTTCCCACCAGGGAAACAAGCCATACTCTCCGCTGCCTGTAGATGCGCAACATTGCAAAGCGATACTCTGACCATTCAACAATGGCTCTATCAGCTTATATGAAAACTCCATCCCGAAACTCCTGTCGTTCATCACCATCCGGAGCAGTCCCGTCCATGGTTGAGCAGAAAGAACCGTCTGACCTTGAGCCCTTTTTCTTGGAGCATCGAATCGCAATGCAACCCAGTGCCCCTCAGGATTCATTTCAAACTCAAGATAACCTCCACCGGCATCAATATGGGCGATAAAAAGTTCTGAAATCCCATACTTCCACAGTCCATCATAAAACGTGCCCGTAGGAAGAGCGGAAGGTGGTTTCATCGAAAAAAGATCAGAGTTGCTGCGGGTTGTCCAGCGCAGAAAAGGTGCTTCCGGATCAACTATGGCCTCCCCAATTGAAAGCAGTTGTTCGACTGCAACAAAACCACCAGAAGGCAATTCCCTGTCAGCACCGTTATAACCCAACAGAGGCCCCTGAAGAAGAACCTGAGGAAACGGTTGCTCCGGAATTTCCGCTTTATTGATGACCTCCTGTGGTGACCATAACAGCCCTGCCCATCCCTTTGCAGGGTCATGAGTATCTGTAAGATTTTTTACACCACATGTTTCAAGAAGATTTCCATCAAATAAACCGATGCACTCTACTTCAAGATCAAGTTGAACACCCGCCTCTTTCAATGCTGCAATTTTCATCTGTGAGACCAGCCTGAGTACATTGTCTGCCCTTGCTCCTCCCTTATTGTATATAAAATTAGCATGGTACTCACTGACCATTGCTCCCCCTTCCTGCCGTCCTTTGAAACCGAGTTCCTCAAAAATACTCCCGCTCGAACGACCGGATGTATAGTTGTTCTTAAAGGTGGAACCACAACTCGGAAAATCGAAATGATGTTTTTTCAAGCGTTCCGTCTCATATTCCTGCATCAGATCTTTTATCTGCTCTGCAGCGCAAATTTTCGGAAACCGAAGGACAACAGCAACCACAATTTCCGGATTATCCATCAATGAGGTATGCTTATAACCATGAAAAACCTCATCCGAAGTCTGCCACCGCAACCGTCCGTCAAGAGAAACAGTCTGGATACCTGCTGTTACAGCCGAAATTTCTCCTCCAAAGCATCTCGCATTCATTCTGACCGTCGATCCTATAGTACCTGGAAGCCGAAAAAGCCACTCTCCCCCTGCCCTGCAGCATTGAAGCAACTCTTCGGCAATCAAAGTGTTGTCTGCACCAGCTTCGCAAAAAAGTTCATCATCAGATATCCAGCATATCCGCTGCATACAGTCTAATGAGATCACAACACCTGGAAAAAACGTATCGGAAAAGAGAATATTGCTCCCCTTTCCCATAAGTGCTAATGGAAGACAATGCTCCCTGTTCCAAAGCAGAAGGTCGGCAAGTTCGGCAGGAGTTCTTGGATGAGCAAGAAAACGGGCTATACCGCCAATCCCGTAATATGTCCGTAATGCAAGAGAAACTTTGGATTCGAAAGCACAGGGCAGGGATAATTCAGCCATAACACAATGCCTTTGTTTGGGGATCAGAAAAATGCATTAACCACATGAACTCTAATAAAAAAGAAATGAAAATGGATAAATTCCATATTTTCAGCTTCAAAACGCCTGTACAATTCCACAACCATTATCAGAATAAAACTATGCCAGAAAACAACGAACGCCGAGTCAACTTTGCCTTGGCACAAATTACGACTGAACAAATTGCGCTTCTCCCTGAAGTCCTTGTTGAAGACAAGCCTATCACCATAAATGCAGGCCTTAATTTTGGTATCGACAATAAACAACATCTGTTGAAAGTAATGTTCAAAAACATCTTTCTCCAAGAGGAAACCCCCTTTATTATCATCGAAACAGGATGTGTTTTTGCTATAGATCCCGAATCATGGGCGCTTTTTTCAAGTCAGCAAAGTGGTTTTTTTGTATTGCCGAAAAACTTTGCAGGTCATCTTGCGACACTGACAGCAAGTACTGCACGCGGCATTTTGCATAACAGAACTGAAAACACCCCGATGAACCGGTTTTTTATTCCGGCCAACAACCTTGAAGAGATGATCCCTGATAACCTGGCACTGCCTTTGGAACCAGCATCCTGAATAAACAAAAAAATGATGCCTGTCCGCTTGGCATGACAGGCATCATTTTTTGACGAACATTTAGCGCACCCTTCACCTCAAAAATGTTACCGTATCGGGTTTTCGGGGGGTGGCTTCGGGCAAAGGCAGAGCACTGAACCCAAAAACAGCCGCTGCGTAAGGAATGTAGCCTTCAGGAAAGTCAAGTCCAATACTGCTCAGTGACGCAGGGCCTTCAGGGCTTCCATAGACCATCATCGGAGAGTGAACCCAGCAGGATCCTATGCCAAGTGACGCAGCTGCAAGTAACATATTTTCCATGGCAAGGACAGAATCATACAAGGGTGCTATAGCCTTACTCTCACCAGAGATAATTACCAGCGTAGGTGCATGGTAAAATACCTTAAACTCTTCACGAGATGCCATTTCACGCAAAGCTGTATTATCGGAATTCAAAAAACTGGCTTTACAGAGCATATCGAGCTTTTCGAGCTGACTGGAATTCTGCAGAACTGTAAAATGCCATGGTTGCTGACCCATAGCCGATGGAGCATACTGACCTGCCAGAAGTATCTCCTGCATTTCCTTGTCATCAATCTGCCTGGGCTGATAAGCCCTTACACTGCGTCTTTCTATGATGGTTTGTATCGTTGCATTCATCTCAGTTTATTTTGCTGTTATTAAAGTTCAAGGATTTAATCTGGGTTGTATCAATAAACCGTATACGTTGACCTTACAAAATAAGCAAGTCGGCATTTTGCACAATGCAGCAATCGTAGTATAATTTGTTTCAGCTTCCTGCTGGCCACTCAAAATACTCATAATAATATGAGGTGGTTTTTGAAGCCGTTAAAACATTTTTTGGCTACAAGCATCTTTGTTGTTATGTTTTATGGTTATTATTGTTCCACAATGGGCCGCAGTTTCAACCGCATCCCGATAACATCCTATTATTTTCAGTTTATCAAAGAGTAATGATCGAGGAAAAAGAGCCCATACCATCACAGGAGCTTCCTGAAGACCACCAGAACCGGAACGCTGATGAGACTGCAATCCAAACTTCTCAGAGTGCAAACAAGATTATAGCGCCCTATGACCCCTTAGAAAAAGAGACTGACAATGGAAACAATGTCGAAACCGCAGAGTCCGAGCCGGAAAGTGGTATGAACTTCATGGGGCATCTTGAGGAGATACGCTCTCGACTTATCAAGTCTGCCATCGCCTTGGTACTCGTTACAGGTTTGTGTACGCTCTATTCTGATTTTCTTGTAAATGAAGTACTTATTGCCCCGTTGACGCGAAGCAGTAAAACCTTGGTATTACAGAATCTTGTTCCTTATGGACAGCTCTCTCTTTACCTGCAGGTCGTGGTATTTTCAGGATTCATTATCTCTTTTCCTTTTCTTGCCTGGCAGATCTGGCAGTTTGTTGCCCCGGGTCTGCATGAAAATGAACGCAAGGCAGGACGGTTTTCAATACTTTTTATCTCTCTGTCGTTTTTTACGGGTATAGGGTTTGGCTATTTTGTTTTTTTGCCGGTCACCCTGCAGTTTTTTGCCGCATTCGGAACCCCCCTGATTAAAAACAACATCTCCGTCCAGGATTATGTGAGCTTTTTTATTGGTGCGCTCCTGACCGCGGGGCTTGTGTTCGAACTTCCCTTCATCGCCTATATCCTTTCAAAAATAGGGCTCCTGACACCGGCATTCATGAGATTTTACCGCAAACATGCCATTGTTTTTCTCCTTGTAGTGGCCGCGATAGTAACTCCCTCAACCGATATTGTCACACAACTCGTCATTGGTCTCCCGATGATATTGCTCTATGAGCTCAGTATCCTGATATCAGCTCATGTCAACCGCAAAAACAACGCACTCAAAATATGATGGAAGGCCAACTGAGAAAATACCCACGCGTTATTGAGGTTATGGTACCCGGCGTCACCCTTGCAGGAAATCCTCTGGACGATCCAACAGAGCGCAGGGTACCAGTCTACCTTCCACCGTCCTACAATGATAACAAGCGGTTTCCGGTGATCTACCTGCTTGCGGGGTTTGCCTCTACAGGGCAAAGCTTTTTGAATTACAGTTTCGGACGACAAAGCGTGCCGGAAATAGCGGAATCCCTGATAGCTCAAGGCAAGATGCAGGAAACAATTATTGTCATGCCAGACTGCATGACCCGCTATGGAGGTTCACAATACGTGAATTCACCAGCTACCGGCAACTACGAAACCTATCTTATTGACGAACTCATCCCTTTCATTGACCGGACGCTTTCTACCCTTTCACACAGAAAACACAGGGCGATAGCAGGAAAATCATCTGGAGGATTCGGCGCACTCCGCATGGCAATGAAGCATCCTGATCGGTTTGCGGCAGCTGCCTGCCACAGCGGCGATATGGGTTTCGAACTTTGCTATAAACCAAATTTTCCGACAGCGGCAAGAGTTCTTGAACAATACGGGGGAAGTATTGCTGACTTCCTTGCCGCTTATGAACATGCGTTAAAAAAACCTCCAAAAGAGTTTGCATTGCTTGACCTCATAGGAATGGCCGCTGCATACTCTCCTTCGAAAGGTAGATGCACCCCTGATAACATACGTCTGCCATTTCATCCCCATACCTGTGAACCGATTGATGATGTGTGGAAGGAATGGCTGAGCTTTGACCCAATCGAGATGATCGAGCATGAAACGTATCGCGTAGCACTTCGGTCTCTTGATTTTCTGTTCCTTGATTGCGGAACCCTTGATGAGTACAATCTTCAGTTTGGACACAGGATTTTTTCAAGCAAAGCAACCCGTTACACTATCACTCACCGTTATGAAGAGTTTATGGATTCGCACAGTAATACCTCTTACCGATATGGTGTATCTCTGCCTGCCCTGTCAGAGGTGATCGCAGGCTGAGGAAGCGGCTTCAAGCAGCTTGTTATAGAGTGCTTCCGTCTTTTTTTTAAGGTCTTCCTGAGAGCCATTATTAAGAAGCACATAATCAGCCATTTCAATCAGCTTTTCCTGAGGCCATTGCTGGGCAATGCGTTGCATGATCTCTTCACGGCTACCCAAACCTTTCCGCATAGCCCTTGCTATCCTTTGCTGTTCATCAGCCACCACGACGACAACAACATCAAGTTGCCTGTTACTGCCGGATTCAAAGAGAATGGCCGCTTCCTTCACCAAAATTTTTGTGCGATGCTTTGCAGCATCCTGCACTGTTTTTTTAAACTCGCTGAAGACTTTCGGGTGAATAAGCTTATTCAGTGCTTCAAGTTTTTCAGAAGATAAAAATACGGTTGAGGCTATTTTTTTTCGATCCAGAACGAATTTTCCAGAGCTATCGAACGAATATACTGTGGCACCGAAAAGCTTTCGGATTCCCTCAATCACTTCAGAATCGTTAAGCTGAAGTTCCTTCGCCACTCTGTCAGCCTCGAAAAGACGACAACCCATTTTCGAAAGAAAACTGCAAACCGTAGATTTACCGCTGCCAAGTCCGCCAGTAACTCCGACAAGAAAAGGATAGTTCCTGCTCATTGTTCGGTCGTTGATTTTTTGCGAAGATTTTCCCTCACCTGTAACAGTACGGATCTCCAAAGTTCAGGATTATGCTTGTACGCTTCAGTTTTACGCTGGAGACTCTCACGTGTTAGCTCATGACGGACAAGAATCTTATTAATCTCATCAGAGTTAAGGACTGTAAGCACTTCAGTGTCATGTTCAACTACCACTCCTGATAACAAAAGATAATCACTATAGAACTCGACGAAACGGATATCATCTTTGTCAAGGGTATACAATTTTTTTTCGCTACACCCTCCTAAAAAAACAAAAACCAATACAACGGAAATAATAGATGCCCTGAAGGGATGGCGCCGTGTCATTTGCTTGAATTTTAGCTATTTCAAGAAACTTAATACACAAACTGTGAACTTAATCACCGAATTATAAGTTAAAGCATTTTGAATCACAGGTATAGAATTTTTTCAACTTTAAATAATTATACTTCATGTCTTATCAGCAACCTCCACTGTTATATGCAGAAAATGCACTTGAACCTTTTATTTCCGCAAAAACTATTGGATTTCACTATGGCAAGCATCATGTTGCCTACATCACGAATTACAACAACCTTATTGCTGGTACCTCTCTTGAAAGCCTGAGCATCGAAGATGTTATTGCCCAAACCGCTGCAGATCCTCAAAAAATCAGTATTTTCAATAACGGTGCACAGGCTTGGAACCACTCCTTTTACTGGAACTGTCTCACCCCAAACGGGGGCGGTGAACCTTCAGGTGAGCTCGCGGCCAAAATCTCACAAGATTTTGGGAGTTTTGATAAGTTTAAAGAAGAACTTAAAAGTGCTGCTGCAACCCAATTCGGTAGCGGATGGGCATGGCTTGTGCTTGATGGTGGGACTCTGAAAGTTGTAAAAACCGGTAATGCACAAACCCCTGCAACAAGTGGACAGAAAGCAATACTGACTATTGACGTCTGGGAACATGCATACTATCTTGACTACCAGAATCGTCGTCCTGATTATGTTGCCACGGTCATTGATAACCTCCTGAACTGGGAATTCGGCGCTGAGAACTTCCGCGCCGCACAATAATCGGAAATTTTTTTTGCTGATCAACCCAACAGAGCACAATAAAAATGTCCTATTGGGTTGATCTTTTGCCTGCAAGCTCACATCCATGGCAGAATTGCAGCAGCATCAAGATTTACCACTTTCGCTTTTTTCGGCATCGCAAACCTGAGGGAATTCCCACTCTTGTTAAATACCCGTTCATCGTAGGCTATCACGAGCTGATGCTCTCCAAGGCCATCCGAATTACTATTATAGAGCACCATCTCAATATCTTTCGGAACAAACATATTTTGATTGTTAATCAGAATTGTCTCATAATTCTTGAAATGAATTTCAGTCGTCGTTTTTCCTTGACGGTTTTTTACCAGCAGAGCCGTAAGTGTTCTGTTGATGGGATTGATAACCACCTCTTTACTCCCCCCTCGAGTCGAGATGGTGAAAATTATGGTTCCAGAGCCTTGTTTAACTGATTTGATAGCACTTAAGGGCTCGGGAATATTGACCAACCCCAAGAGAGACTCCGAAAGAAGGCGGAAGTCGGAATTAACTCCGATAATTTTTTCAAGATTCAAATCATTATTTGTGCCAAGCAAAAACCGGTTATTGAGCAAATCATGCACATAAAGCGAATCTGTGCTGAAAAACATATCAGCGACTGGCCACCCAAGTACTCCTGCACTGACAATCATCCGAGCTTCATGCCCCCTGTTTATACGAATATTACAGAAAACACGTTTTTGCCTTTTCGGCGTTTTAATCCATACATCAGCATAGCCATCCAGCGACTCGATAACAGGAGATCCACTGGCAACTTCACGAAACAAAGCTGCTTGTGCTGCACTCAGCGCAACTTGTTCACCTGATAGTTCCTGTCGACCCACCGTACGAAAATCTGCACACCCAGCTCCCAAAACGAGTATACACAATACCCACAACAAAACTCTTTTTTCTTTCATACTCTCATTCCTTAACATTATTCAGCATCCATTCCCCGCCACATATCTTTATTTCCTTTGAGAATCATCACTTTTACTGCACATTGCATCAGGTTCAAATGCACCACGTTCGATATTTTAAGCTGAACTTACCGTTACTTATGAACGAAACTGTTGCATTTTTCATTCAAATTTATGTTACAGTAAAATACAACGCTATCAAAACTACAAGCAAATTTTCACATTATGCAATCGCTTTACCTTAAACCTAAAGAACACCACAGGATCCAGAAAGGCCATTTATGGGTGTTCAGCAATGAACTCGCGAACCTTCCTCATGATATCGCTTCCGGTGAAACCGTAAAACTCTTTACTCACGACAAAAAGTTTATGGGAACCGGTTTTTACAACTCACACTCACTGATCTCTGTAAGACTGCTTTCACGCAAAGATGAACAGCCAGACCACGATTTTTTCCGCAAAAAATTTCTTGAAGCCCTCAAACTCCGAGAAATTATCTACAAGAGTGAAGAGACCAATGCCTATCGACTTATCCATGGCGAATCGGATGGCCTCCCCGGACTGATTATAGACCGATTTAACCAGGCAATTGTGTTACAGGCGTTTTCTGCCGGCATGGACATACACCTGCAGCTTATCTGCGATGTCTTGCAAGAACTCTTGAATCCAACAATTATAATTGTGCGCAATGAATCGCCCTTAAGAGAGTTGGAAGGACTGAACCTTTACAAAGATGTTATCCGCGGAGAACGATCTGAAACGATACAGACTATTCACGATGCAGGCATCACCTATGAGGTTAATCTTTTTGATGGGCAGAAAACAGGCTTTTTCCTTGACCAGCGTGAAAATCGTAAAATCATCAGAAAGTTATCTGAAAACGCGGAAGTACTTGACGTTTTTACTAATGACGGTGGCTTTGCTCTCAATGCACTTTACGGAGGAGCCCATTCAGCAATTCTGGTTGATGCGTCCAAAGAAGCTTTGCAGAGAGCGGATCGTAATGCGCAGTTAAACCATTTCAGGGAATACAGTCTCGTTGCGGCAGACGCATTTGATACCCTTGATCAGATGGTTGAGTCAAAGGAGTCATTCAATCTTGTTATTCTGGATCCGCCGAGCTTTACAAAAAGTCGTAAAAACCTCCCAGGTGCCCTTAAGGCTTACAAAAGACTCAATAAACTCGGACTGCAATTAGTTAAAAGTGGAGGATTTCTTGCAACCGCCTCTTGCAGTCATCACGTGTCAGAAGAGGACTTTCTCCAATCAGTTCATCAGGCGGCTCTTTCGGCTGGCTGCCAGTTGAGATTGATACACAAGAACTCACAGCCCTACGATCACCCTGTACTCCTTGCCATGCCAGAAACAAGTTATCTTAAATTTGCCTGTTTTTATGTAACACGCTGACTCCTTCACCATAGCATAACATCCTGCCATGACACAGCCTTCGGGCTGTGGATGTGGATGTTCAATTTTGCTACTGTTGAAGTTCTGAAGAGGCACCATGTATATAGGCAAGAGCATCCTCAAGAATTTTCATAGCCTGACGTATCTCATAATCGTCATCAGCATCGTCCTTAGCCCTGTTGAGTCGTTTTTTTGCATCCTCTATTGCATCAGCAGCAAGCTGCAGTTTTGAAGCAACACCCATTTTACTCTCCTCATTTTGACTTATAGAAAATATTACATTCTTAAACGAATGTAATACTCTTTAAAAAAAGAGCTGAAAATCTCTTCAGCTCCCTTTTTTGTGTTATCACTGAAATGCGCTTTCAATCATAAAAATGTCGCAACAGTTATTACCTACCCCTTCCATCTGGTCGATTGCCATCTCTACGATTATCATCACGGGGTTGCTCCCTCTCATCCCTGCGATTATCTTCACGACGTGGTTCCCTGTCATAACGCTCTCTGTCATGACGGTCTCTATCCTCCCAGTAACTGCGATCATGTCTGCGATACTCAACATCACGATACCTCCTTAGGTCTTCCCAGCGATGTCTTCTTATCTTATAGGGCAGATTACGCTCCCGAACCAAATCCCAAGGCCCACGGTAGTGTGAAGAACGGAACCAACTACCATCACGATGCAGGTAATAAAGGTCACCATAATAAATTATATCGTAAGGACTACCTACCGATACTGAAAATCCCTGATCCTGCAAGTAGACAAAGCTTGGACGTCTGTCGATAACAAAATGCGGTCTATCTCCGACACCGACACGAACATCCCCAATTCGAATACCGACTTCGGCATGAGCTTCGGTATGGGGATTACCTAAACACATGCCTGCAATTCCTGCAACCAGCCAGATTGTTTTTTTCATAGTTTTTTCAATTTAAAATGGTTATTCATTCGGTTAAATCTTTCCTTAATAAAGGAAACACAACTTTCATCATTTGACATATTGTTTATACAAAAAAGGTAAGTAACTATAAAATAATATAGAAATCATATAACGGGTTAAGTCACAAAACATGATTAAAAACTTACCACTATTCCCTTTAAAATCCGATTTTGCAAACTTTGCTTCCATCCGGCACCAGACAGTTTTTCAGCTAGTTCTACAATAATATGTCTTGGTTCAATGCCAAGATCAAGATTTCTTCCAAGTCCCTGCACACAGGATGGACAATTGGTAAGGATGACAGCCTTCTTTTTTCCATGCATAACATCCATAATCGCATCTCTTTTTCGGTGAAGCATCGAATCGGTAATATCAGGTCGAGAGAGTGCCAGAGTACCAGCCTCTGAACAGCAGTGCGGTACTGCAGTCACGCTTCCAAAACCTCCCAGAGTGCGAAGCGTCTGATCTGCTTTGCCAAAAAGCGAATCATGGCACGGTGCATGATAAAGATAATCTTCTCTCCCCTCAAGCTTCAGACCTTTGTCAAGAGTATAAGTTGTAACGTCAATAATTTTTCCACCAAAAAGCTTACCGGTTTCAATAGCATCGAGCCCTTCCATACAGGTTCCGCAGGTAACCACGCAGGCGTCGAAATCAAGGTAGGAAAACATCTCTCTGATCTGGCTGAACATCACGGTATTGCGAAGTACAATGCTCGAATACTGGTCACGCTTAGCATTGACATGAGCAGGAAAGCCGCAGCAAAGAAACGGTGGCGGCAGCACAACCCTAACTCCAAGTTCAAGCAAGACATGAAGAGCGGCCATTGAAATTGAGGAGTTCATGCGTTCTGATCCGCATCCAGGGAAATAAAAAACGTTACTTTTAACCTCTCCGGAAGGTTCAAACACAATCACCTGATCAGGGCCGCATTCAGGCAGCAGATTTCGCAAAGTCTCTTCAGGTACTGGCGGTACCGGCGAACGCAAAAGCCTTAATGGATAAAGCTCCGGCGGATCAAGTTCCGGCTGCAGAGGTGCGGATATTTTATTACTCACCCGCTGAACGGCCCCACCTATCCTGAGCACGGTCCTGCGGAAAATCGCATTGAAAACTGGCGAACGACTATCAAGATAACGCAAGGTTAATTCTGTAAGCGGCGAAGAGTGCTTATAGCCCCATTCTGAAAGAATTTCACGCTCCAGCACCGAAACCTCACCACTATCAATATCTACCGGACACGGCTTGAGACATTTATGGCATATGGTACAGTGATCGGCAACCTCTTCAAGCCACTTCAGAAGGGCAAAATCCGTTGAACGCTCTCGCTGAGCATCAAAAAGAAGCGCCTCGATCAATGAACCAATGGCAAGATTTTTGTTCCGTGGATGATAAAACATTCCCCGCAATGGATAGTAAACACAGCAATCAGTCTTGCACTTACCGCATCGGATACAGTAATCAACTTTTTTTGAAAGCTCCTCAATCTGGGCACGACGGAGAATATGCGCCTCAAGTTCAAGTAAATTGAATGACGGTGTAAAGATATGATCAAGCGCTTCATAATCTTCCAGCTTTCCGGGATTCATAATTCCTTTCGGATCAACCTTGCGACGATACTGAGAAAGTTTTTCAACAAGAGCTGGATCAAGGTACTTCAGCTTTGTCACACCAATACCATGCTCACCTGACACTACTCCGCCGAGTGAAACCACTTTATCCATAACGTTGTCAATCACTTTGTCAGCCCTATCAAGCATCGGTCGATCGTTGGAAAGTACCGGCACATTGACATGAACATTGCCATCTCCGGCATGCATGTGTGTCGCCAGCACGATACGCCTGTCGCGAACATAAGAATATGCGTTTTCAAAAGCTGCTCCCATCTCAGGATATCCCTGGACCAGTTCACCAAGCTCTCGACTGAGCTCCTGTATAATTTCAAGTGAACGGAGTGTCTCTTCCGGTGCCAATAAAATTCTCTCATCGAACAAACGGCAAAGTTCCAGCCCTGCCGGGATCTTTGAGGCAAACCGACCACCATCCCCCGTTACTCTTGTCGTTGCAAAAATAGTACGTGATCGCTCAACAAAGCAATGCTGTGCGTATCGCTCCTCTGTACTGTTGAGGTCATCAATAAATCGTGAAAAAACAGCAAGCGCCTCAAGAGGAATCACAATATCCTCATTCAACTTAAACGCATTGGTTCGCCGGGCAATCGCTCCAAGCTTTTTTCGATCGGCCCAGAAACGAGTGGCATCCGCATTGTCCCTGGCCAAAAACATCATGGTATTGGGATGGAGCTTCAGCAGACTTTCCAACCGATCAATACCGCTCTGCACCTCAGCGGGAAAATTACCTGCTATATCAATCAGCAGTACGGCTTTCGGAGTTTGAGCCCTGGGAGCCTTCACTTTATAGTCAATAGCCCTGATATACTCATCATCAAAATGCTCAAGTGCCAGCAGTGCCTCCCTGTTTTCTGAATAAAGGGGAAAGAGTTTCGAAAGCTCCAGGATCACCCGGCTTGCCTCATCCATATCAGGCCCGAAAAACTCAAGGCACAGTGTTCTCTTTTCAGGATACTTTGGATAAAGCACAAAAACGGCCGAAGTAATCACCCCGTCAGTTCCCTCCTTCTGAAGGCCCGGTACACCACCGAGCGCCTTGTTGGTTATATCCTTCCACAATCCCTTTTTGCGGATATCCGTACCAAGCAGCTCAATGCGGTCAACTCTCTTGCCTGATTGATTCCACACCTCAAAAATAACAGTATCTTCATGAAGAATTTTACGGAGCCTGTGGTCAACTCTTTTTACCGTCCAGTTTTCACCGGAAGGCATTGCCATTCGCCACTCAAGCAGATTATCGATACAGGTACCCCATCGAACCGCCATCTTGCCACCGGCATTTTCAGCAATATTGCCTCCGATAGTACAAGACCACTCACTTGTCGGGTCGGTAGCAAACACAAGACCATGCTCGTCCGCCACCTCCATAGCCTTCTCAGTAACAACTCCAGCTTCCACTTCAATCACTGAAGCGTGAGATATCTGACCGTTTTCAAGCTGAAAATTCCTGACCGAAACACCCCTGATACGGTTCAGCTTTTCCATATTGATAATCACACATCTCGATCTAAGGGGTACAGCCCCACCGGTCAATCCTGTGCCAGCACCACGGGGAATGATATTAAGACCGAGTTCGGCAATCGCCGTAATCAGCGGCGCAACGTGCGACTCCTGATCCGGAGTGATAACAGCAACAGGAAGATGAAGCCTCCAGTCAGTAGCATCTGTAGCGTGAGCTGCAAGTGAAAAAGGATCGAAAAGCACATTTTTAGCTCCAACAACAGCACCAAGTTCCCGCTTCAGGCGTCGTCGCAATTCAGGTGTTTTTTCAACAGCAGAACGGAAACGATCAAGTTGCTCACGCACCGCAACCACAATGGCCGAAACACGGCTTTCGCCATTTGCCATTTCCGAAATGGTATCAAGTTCGTGAAATGCCCTTTCAAAAAGGCGATGGCGACGAGCAGCAGAATCAACAAGCTCCTGAAAGAGGTAGGGATTGCGGCGGTGAATAAGAATCTCTCCGATAATACCCATAAGCAAACGTGCCGACCTGCCTGTTACCCGCAGATCACGGAGTTCATCAAGTATGCGTACGATATCAGGCCCAAGCAAAAAAGAAATCGCCTGCCGGTCGCTGGCAGAGGTGTAATTAAAAGGAATTTCGCGGAGATTGTTTGTTATTGGTTTCACTCTATCAGAACCTGTTCTTATCGTCATTAGATATTATAAAGAATGTTAATGATCTGCGATTTTCAATGCACCATGCATATCTCAAGGTTATTTCAAACTCACAGTCTTGCACCTCCAGAAATTTCAAGAATCTGCCCTGTAATAAAGGCTGCATCATCGGAAGCCAGAAAAAGCGCACATCGGGCAACATCATCAGGTGTCGCGACCCGCCCAAGAGGATAGCGCCCTGCACAATCCTTTCGAAGCATCTCCCAACGTTCTGGACCAAGAGCCCTTACAAAAGCAGGAACTTCAACAAGAGCTGGGGCAAGGGCATTAACCGTTATGCCATAGCGGCCAAGCGAGAGAGCAAGTGAACGGGTAAAAGCATAAATACCACCTTTAGCAGCAGAATAAGAAAATTGATTCGGACTCCCCCTATAGACAAGCGAACTCATATTGACGATCCTGCCAAAACCCTGCGGTTTCATCACCCGTGCCGCTTCTCTGCAAGAGAGAATACAGGATTTAAGATTAAGATCAAGATTGGCACTCATCTTCACGTAATCAATCTCCTCGACATCAGCCGCAGGTTCACAATCGCCACCAGCAATATTAACCACACTATCAAGTTTTCCGAACCGATCCATTATCTGCCTGTAGAGTAAACGGATCGCGCTTTCATGCATTACATCAGCCAGCAAAGAGCAGCCACTTCCCCCGGCTCCTTCAATGAGCTCAAGAGTTTCAGAACATCCCGCAGCATTAATATCACTGACAACGACCACAGCGCCCTCTCCAGCAAAACAGAGAGCAACAGCCCTGCCAATCCCCCCTGCAGCTCCTGTAACAAGCACAATCCTACCAGACAATCGCATAACCCCTCCACAATGTCTTTTTTGTTCGCGAAAAAAACCCTCAGGACTATATTATCCGATAATTCCTTTTCTTTTCAACTCCCAGAAACATTTAGCAGTGGCTTGAATATCAAAAGCTGCATTATGAACCTCTTCAAATCCTATACCGAATAACTTAACATACAATTCCGTCAACTTTGGCCACTTGTTCCCATACTGGCCTTTAAGAGCACAAAAATCAGTAGCTCTTTCCATCGTGCATATTTTTCTTTTTGAAGGCAAGGGATTGTGCATTCCTGCCCTTATAAATTCACTGCCTACAATTTTTTCGTCAAACCGCATATTGTGAGCCACAAGAACTTCAGCCTTACCAATAACCGTTTGAAACTCCTGGAGAACATCGCTCAGCAATCGGCCATCAACATTTGCTCTTTCGGTTGATATCCCATGAATCATGGACGCTTCATGCGGAATCAAAAAGCCTTCAGGTTTAATAATATAATCTCCAGACATCAGGGTATTGCCTTTACCGTCACAGTATAAAAAAGCCAACTGTACAAGCCTTGGCCAATTATTGATATCGGTCACTGGCGCGCGCCAGCTTATAGGCAATCCCGTTGTTTCTGTATCAAAAAATAAGTACATAGGGCTTTGCATATCTAAAAAAACTGTCACGACAAGATTCTCAAAACGGACAATCATCATCAACAACTGAACTTCCGCCTTGATGTTCATAAGCCGGAGGATTATAAGAGTCAGCCTGCTGATCCTGAGATGAGGACGCATCACCGCCAGGCTCTACCTTCCACCCCTTTACATTGGTATACCATTTACCATTAAACTCCCTGCTTTCAATGTCAAATGACACCGTCAGACGGTTTCCCACCCTCAGTATATTTCTATCAAACTTATCTCCCCACAAAGAAATACAAACCTTCTTCGGATATTGACCATCAGTTTCAACAATAATATCCTGTTTTTTCCATTGCCCATTCTTTCCCGTACCTGTCTGTTCAGGAAGAATTGCTGTAAGTTTTGCTGTAAGCTGCATAGCATTATAATCTGGCCTATTACTAAAAAAATATCCTACGAAAAAACAATTGGAAGATGCATCATGACTTTTCGCGAAAGCCTTGTAATTTACTATATGGCATGGAATTTATTAACATGGGAAAACCATTCATTTCATCCGGTCTGGCACATCACCTCACACGATCAGGGTGCTCGCTGCAATACCGATCAATAAGTCGGAGAAACTGACGTCCATAACGTTCAAGCTTCACCTCTCCAACCCCTGAAACTGTAAGCAGGGATTCATCGTTCCGTGGAAATATGGAGGCCATATCATGAAGAGAACGGTCTGAAAAAACCACATAGGGAGGGATCCCCTGCTCAAGAGCTATCTGCTTACGAAGTATCCTGAGCAGTTCAAACAACTCTTGATCAAAGTTTGATCCCTGAGCATCAAGAGTTCCATAAAGTTCTTTTTCTTTCTTTTTATCCACAACCCGTACCATAGCAATCTTCTCATCATTTTTCAGAATCTGGACAGCTTTTGGAAGCAGAAACAGTGTTGGGTAGAGCCCTTCCGATTTTTCAATAACTTTTTGAGCCAGCAGTTCATCAACGAGCTGCCTCCAGTACTGTTTATTGCGTGCTTTTCCTACTCCATAGGTTTTCAAACGATCATGTCCAAAATCACGGATTTTCTGATTATTGCTTCCAAGAACGATATCCACAATATGCATTGCGCCAAACCGCTCTTCGGTGCGGACAATTGCCGAAAGCAACATCTGTGCATCCCGGGTGCAGTCTACGACTTCACGCGTACCAAGGCAGATGTCGCAGGAACAGCAGTTCTCAAGGGGATAGTGTTCTCCAAAATATTCAAGCAGGCTCCTGCGACGGCAAACAGAGGTTGCTGCAAATGAAATGACTTTCGATAGAGCCGCGAGTGCCTTCTTCCGTTCAGGTTCATCAGTCATTGCATCAATAAAATAACGCAATTTGCTGATATCGCCCTGAGCAAAAAGAAGCGTGCACTGCGCTGTCCCGCCGTCGCGACCTGCCCTACCGGTTTCCTGATAGTAATTCTCTATGCTTTTAGGAAGGTCGGCATGAATCACAAACCGAATATTGGACTTATCAATACCCATACCAAAAGCAATGGTAGCCACAATGACCTCCACTTCATCGCGAATGAACGCTTCCTGATGGTGCTTACGATTATCATCACTGAGGCCGGCATGGTAAGGGAGAGCACGAAACCCTTTTGCCTTAAGCATTGCTGCCGTTTCATCAACACTTTTGCGGCTGGTACGATAAATAATGCCCGCCTTGCCTGCGTTTTTTTTTAATAGAGAAACAAGTTGGAGATCAGTATTTTCTTTAAAGCGAACGTCGTAGAAAAGGTTCGGGCGGTCAAACGAAGCCCTGACAATTAGGGGAGTACGGAGGGCAAGTTTGTCGAGAATATCCTGCTGCACAAGATGAGTCGCTGTAGCAGTAAAAGCGGCAACAGGCAAATCAGGAAACAGGGTAACCAGATCGGAAAGCGACAGGTAGTCCGGCCGGAAATCGTGACCCCATTCCGATATACAATGAGCTTCATCGATCACTGCCATACTTATTCTCACCCTGCCAAGCATCTCCCTGAAGTGGTCGAGGGTAAACCGTTCAGGCGCAACATAAAGCAGGTCGAGGGAGTTTGAAAGCAGCTCCTGCATCACCCTGTCACGCTCATCAGGTAAAAGAGAACTGTTAAGAAACGCCGCACGAATCCCGTTAGCCCGTGCTCCATCAACCTGATCTTTCATCAGTGAGATAAGCGGACTGATAACCATACAGGTACCCTGCATCAAAACAGCGGGAAGCTGGTAGCAGAGCGATTTTCCACCACCAGTCGGCATAACGGCAAAAACATCCCTCGTTTCAAGGATTGCCCTTACTATCTGTTCCTGATTAGGTCGAAACTCCCTAAAACCAAACACCTTGCGAAGAGTATCAAACAAATCTGCATCACTCCAGGATATCATAGCTTTTCCCACCACTCCTGAAGTCCATCAACAACTTTTTTCCACGCAAGATTCTTCTCCTGCACCACAAGAACACCATCACCCCCTTTCGCAGAGAGAATCTCAGGCACTTCTACTGGTGTTGCAAAACAGTGTTCCCTTGAAAAGTTATTATGAAACACATAAGCTACAAGACCCAATGCTGTGACATCCTGCGGACTGTTTAAACCCCTCCTGTTCATCCCCTCAGCAACCCCTTCCGGATAGCTGATACGAACATCAAGACCAAGAACAAGCTGAGCAAGCTCCACCGATCCCTGCAGTAACGAGCCGCCACCGGTAAGAATGACCCCAGCATTAATCGCCCCATAATAGCCCGATACCATCAAGGCGTCCCGCACAAGCTCCAGAATCTCCATCATCCGCGCTTCAATAATCAGGGTCAACGAACTCTTCGGAAATGTTGTTTGCGAATAACCCTCACAAGCTTCAATTACTATATCTTCATGACCACTATTTATTCGGCTGTCTGCGCAACCATGCTTCATTTTTATACTTTCAGCAACCTTTTCATCGACCTGAAGTCCTTGAGCAATATCAAGCGTAATATCATTGCCCGCAACCGTAATAACCTCAGAATAATGAATCGCCCCACCAAAAAAGATGGCAACCTCAGTCGTTCCTCCCCCAATATCAATGACCACAACCCCACCCTTCTTCTCTCGCTCTTTTATAACCGCCATACCCAAAGCAACCGGTTTAAAAGTGAATCCAACGATCTTCAAGCCTGCCCTCTCAACACACAGCCTGATGTTGCGGATTTTGGTTTTCAAACCTACAACAATGTAAACACTCCCTCTCATGGTCGATCCGGCCATACCTATTGGATCAAGAAGCTGATCCTGATCATCAACAATAAACTCTTGAGGAATGACATGAATAATCTCATGATTGATATCAAGATTCTGGATATTGGCCCTAGCCTTCTCCAGAAACCTATACACATCCGATTCATTAACAATGCCAGACTGGTTGATACTAATTTCCGAACTGCTTTGAATACAATGCACATGCGATCCGGAAATGGCAACATTGACTCCATGAATCACAAGAGATGATTCGCGTTCAACATCAGCTACTGCAGCTTTAATTGCGGCAACAGATTTGTTAATGTTCACAACAGCTGTTCTCCTGAGCCCATCCGAACGCGCAGATCCTTCCGCGATTACATTCAGTTTGCCGATCGCATCTTTTGCAGCTACCACAATGCAAACTCTGGTTGTTCCGATATCAAGACCAACAGCAATATTGGTTTCGGGTATTAATTCCTGCATGATTTAAACAGATATTCCATCAAGGCTGTGCGGAAACTGCCTCAACCTTCTCCTTAACGACATTCGGCACCCCCACAGCCCCTATGTAAAAGACCACAAGACTTGCAGGTTCTCTCCCTGGATTATAACCATTATGCAAAGTATTCATAAGCTCAAGAATTGCATCCCCTTTTTTGAAGCTATAGGTTGTACCATCTTTAACCTTCACGTTAAGCACCCCTTCCAGCATATAGGCATAAACAGGCACAGGATGCTGATGCCACCCGGTTGAACCGCCTGGAGGAACATGGACTACAAGAGCCGTCACTTCAGGTTGGCCGCTCTGAAGATAGGTCAACGGCTGACCATTACTTGCAGTTGTCGATGTCACCAATTTATGAACTTCAACGTTCTGATACTCTTCCGCCCATACAACACTGCTCAGTATCATCAGCATAAAAAACACAACAATACCCGGAACCCTTTGCATAACGACTCCACATATAAGTTAATTCTACTCCTTCTCCCCTTTTGTCAATCCCGAAAAATCAAGGATCTCTCTCTTCTCAGGTCGGCACAAATCCACGTGCCCAATAAAATATCCAGCCCATAACTTCATGCAAAGCCATCTCTGACTTCTCAAGTGAAGCCGCATTAGGTAAATAGCTTAACAGCGTCAATTGAAATTTATCATCAGTTTGATAATCTACCTTATAGGGGACTACCTTAAACCCTGCCTTTTCGAACAACAAAAGAGCCCTTCGCATATGATAAGCACTGGTAACAAGAATAATACTTTTTCTGCCACCCAACAACTTCCCTGCGGCCACAGCTTCATCGGCTGTATTGCCCACTTTCTCTGTTAACCTGATCGCCTTTTGAGAAACACCGAGCAAAGTTGCCCTCTTTGCAAGTAACTCTCCTTCAGGAATCTCATCGGGTCGCCACGGAATCTGCCCACGGGTAAAAACAATCAGTGGAGCCTTCCCTGCTTTGAAAAGGTCTATTCCCCCTTCAAATCGATCAACGGCATCACCCCACTCGCCCAACGGTACACCATCAACCTGATGAAGCATACCACTCAGCACTACAATAGCATCTGCTTTTACCACCGCACGCAAAGGAGTTCTCCCTGTTGAACCTTCAACAAGACCCATCAATTTATTGCTGAAAACAGGCATACTGAATATCAGAAGCACCAGCACTCCAAACCACAACAAGAACCTTTTGCGCAAAACAAGACCTGCCACCAAGCATAATAGGCTGAATCCTAACGGAAGCACAAACAACGGAAGAAGTTTATTGAGAAACAGCATAATCCATACAATTGCGATGAATTCTTTAACGTCAAATAACAGGCATCATTATCGCCTAATTTGAAAATCAAAATAAGACAAATTACACACTCAAGCCTTGTTTTTGAGGGGAAATAAAAAAAATATTTACTGTCCGATATTTCATTGAGAATGGAGTAAAAAGAATTAGTATAATTAACTTAACTTACTTAACAACGTCCCTACTTTTTACCATAAAAAGGCTATTGGTAGAGACTGGATTGCATGTTGTAGAGGCGGGCGTAGGTGCCGTTTTGGTTGATGAGGGTCTCGTGGGTGCCCTCTTCAGCGATGATACCATCGGCGAGGACGATGATGCGGGCGGCCATGCGGACTGTGGAAAGGCGGTGACTGATAATGAGGGCTGCTTTTCCTCGAGTGAGTTCGTTAAACTGGCCGACCAGCTCATATTCGGCTTCGACATCAAGGGAACTGGTGGGCTCATCGAGAATCATGATTGATGCGTCACGTAAAAATGCTCTTGCTATAGCAATTTTCTGCCACTCACCCATGCTCAGTTCTCGACCGCCATCAAAAAGATTACCCAGAATGGCTTCATACCCCCCTTCGAGCCTTTCAAAAACCTCATGAGCACCGGAGAGTCTTGCTGCCTCCTCTATCTTCGGATCATTGGACAAGACATCAATATTTCCCATACGGATATTATCTCGTCCGCTCATCTGAAAGCGAACATAATCCTGAAAAATAACGCCAATACGCTTCCGGAGATCTTCAAGCTCAAACATCCGGTAATCTACTCCGTCTATCAGAATCTGCCCTTCATCCGGTTCGTAAAGTCTGCAAAGGAGCTTGACCAAGGTTGATTTACCACACCCATTCTCCCCGACAAGAGCAACATGCTCACCAGGGCCTATAGATGCGGTAAAATCCTTAAGAACGACACGTTCGGTACCGGGATAACGAAACGAAACATGGTTAAACGTAATCCCCTGAACAATGGGTACAGGAAAATTTTTGGGCTCTGATGGGGAAACTATGAGCGGAGTGTGTTTCAAAAAATCGTCAAAGTGCCCGAAAAAAAGAGCATCACGATAGAGCGATGCAAGGGCATTGAGTATGCTCTGGGTTGAAGACTGCGCTCGTTGCATCGCCTGGTAGATCATAACCAGACTGCCAATACTCAGTGCTCCAGCAAATGAGCGGAAAAGCAAAAATCCCAAGGAGAGAAAAAGCGAAACAAGCACAAGAAACTGACCCAAAAAACCATAAAAAGCTTCCCTATCCGTCAGCTCAATATTTTCCTGACGCTGCTGAGCACGCAACTTGCGGTAACGCCCCACGAAATTGTCACCAAGACTGAAGAGCCTTAACTCCTTCGCAAAGGTTTCGGAAGTAAGCAGTGCGTTAAGGTAATAGAGGTGACGTTTATCCGGTGTCTGTTTATACTGTAGACCATAATTTTTTCTTGAAAAGAACATTTTTACCCCAAATGCCGGCAGAAGTGCCAGGAAAAGAAAAAGTGCAATAGTCCAGTGAACACTCACAATCAGACCTGTAAGAGCTGTGATGGTCACTAAAGACTGTAACAGAGTGAACAAACCGTTGATAATACTGAGAGGTCGATAGGCCGCTTCCTGCTGAGCCCGATGAAGGGCATCATAATAGCCCGCATGCTCATAATAGGAAAGATCCACGGCAATGGAGTGCTTATGAAGAATGGAGGTCACAGTGTCGAGCATCTGTTCAGACTGGCGAGTGCTGACTACAGAAGCAAGCGAGCTGCAGGCCTGCTGCAGCAGCATAAACAATGCCGTAAGCAGTACTAAAAAAAGGATCTTCTCCCAACCACCCGGAGTATGCAGCATTGCCTTGTTTTCAGAAAGCAGATCAACAAGCAACTTCACGGTATAGAGAGACCCCAAGGGAAAAACACCCTGTAAAACATTCAGCAACGCGTGAACAACAACCAACCGGGGACTGCTTACCCAAATAAGCTTTATGGCCTTGCCAAGAGCATGGAGAATGTTTTTTGTTTTGAGTTTATTCACTTTGGAAGCTGTGACTCATCGACAAAAAGGCGGAACGGTCGGCGAAACTGCCATTTATCACTGTTAGGTATGCGCCGACCGATGACGATTCTGCCAAGGAGCAACTGCATCTCAAGTCCACCCTGACGGTTAAAATAAACAACACGTGGTCTTGCACGAGCAGGCAACACCTTTAGGAAGATACCTGAACGTGAAAGAGTTTGATAAGCCGGACTGAGCATGAGGGCAAGATTGTTGGTTAAATGCTTTACAATCAAGATGATCCTGATATAGAGCATACCTTGACTCCCTCCCCTGATCACTATAGTTCTGGTACCCCTTTGCGCGGAGAGTACCTTGCCGGTAATCTCATGTGGCTGCAGAATCCTTACATCATTGTTATTAACATTGTCACCTCTGGTTATAATGCCCCGAGAACTAACCGAAACAACACGATGCGCTATATGGAGTTTTTCATGCAACTGAAAGACAACGACATCTCCAACATGCACAACCCCACCACAAGCCACCACAAGCCTGTCACCTGGTTTCAGCGTGGGGAGCATGCTTGAACCATTGAATTCAAAATGCATCGTGTTCAGGTCTACCATCCAAGCATGCCATCAATCTGTTTAGAGGACGAAGTGACAGATTGCGGCTTCAACCGTTCTTCAGGGAAAATACCTGCCTTTCTGGCCTCTTCACAGTACCAGTGGGGTGCCCATAAGCTCATGCTGCGATAGTAGTTCTGAGCTACACAGCTTCCGAGACAGATATTTTTCAGCAGGCAATCTGCACAGATACCCTCCAGTTTAGAGGCAAATCCACCTCGAAGTTCGTCAAGAAGAGGAGTCTGTTGCCACACATCTTCAAGTCGATCCTTCGCCGCATGCCCGAAAACCAGTTCTGGAACAGACTCCCCTATTCCACACAAAGCATAGGATCCATCGGCAAGCACGCCAAGGATGCTTGTTATTCCACAAAGTCCGCAACCATTGCCCTTGTCACCGAACATTGCACCGAGTGGACGGAATGCCATTGGGTTGGAGTAGAATATTCGAAGTTTTGTGGAAAAAGAAAGAGTTGTTTCTACCCATCTTCCAAGTTCCACAAGTTCCTCAATAGAGAGAGTCTCCATAGCCGCGTGCATGGCAACACCACGCTCAAGAGGCTGAACAAGGTTGAACTTGACGGAACCTGCCCCGAGCTGTTCGGCAAGGCGAACTACCTGCTCGATCTGGTGCCTGTTCCGCTGCATAATAGTCATAATAACCTGAGGCCTGAACCCGGCTTTTACCAAGTTTCTGATACCTTCAAGGACAGCATCAAAAGATCCCTTCACACCTCTAACCCATTCGTGAGTATCAGCATCAGCGCCATCAAGACTCACCGATACAAAGGTGTTCTTACCTGCACCTTTCAAGGCAACAGCAAGCTGTGGAGTACAGAGAACACCGTTTGTCTCCACCGAAAGATGAATCTGTTCGGTACGGATCACTTCCAAAAGTTCGAAAATTGCAGGATGCATCAGCGGCTCACCGCCAGTCAACTTAACCCCTTTAAGCCCTAAAGGCTTGGCCTGTGCAATAATGGATCGAAACAGCCCAACATCCAACCCTTGAGCAGGTTTATCAGGCGCCTGATATTTTGGGGCTATCCAGCAATGGCGACACTTAAGGTTGCACCCTTCTGTCAAATAAAAATAAAGCTGCTTCAAAGGATAATCCGGTAAGCCATTTTCCATTGTCATCTATCAATTGTGTTTTTGCTGTCCTGACTGTTTCCGAGACAGTTTGGAAGAGTGACATCGGACTTCTTGAAGGAGACTACCTTTGGCGTGGGCTTGAAACGGGATAAAACGACTAAAAATGCAAAAGTCTGAAAGAGTGAGATAAACTTGGATGATTAGAGTGGAAAATTAACATTACAGGGATCAATGAAAAATCGTTTACCTCTATACCAGAAGCTGCAATGAAAAAATTTTCCAAGTTTGAATTTAGGTATTTCTTTCCACTTACACAGAAAAATTAAAAACAAATTACTCAAAAAAAACATAACACAAAAAATTAACCTTGCTTCAGTATTTCCGTGAAATAAAAATCACACCGCAGACAAGCCAGTCACGAGACACCCATTACCAGAAGCACTTTGACCATTTGCAAGGCATGCAAGAGTATCTGCGTTACCTAACGGGTTACATACAGTATTCAAACTTTGACCTGATCCGGGACTGCATGGACCTACCGCTCTAAGACCGTCAGCAAGATCGACAAGTTTTGGTTTTTCCCATTTCAATTTCATGATTACCTCATTTATATTTGTATTATGTCGTTTTATTTGTAAAATACAAGCAATTATCTTGCCATAGTCCGTTTTCAAAGTTATTCATATCAAACATGAGAAGTTAAGGTAATCAATTATAATTGTTATAAAGTATTTTATTTAAATCACTTAAGCACTTTCATTGCGTTTTTCTGAATTGCTTATAAATTTATTCCAGGAACTTACTGTTTGTAGACAACTAATCTCAAGTTGCCTCAAGATATATCAAAATGTATCATAACGGTGCAGTCGGAGTGGTGATATCAATCTTACTATTTTTATACAAGAATATTATAGGTTTTTATAAGCAAAAACAGAAATAGATGAACCAAGAAGCCTTGACTTCAGTCACAGGGAAATTTTGGATTTTGAGGCAATGCTCAAGGACGCTGTGCGATCGTTGTTGGTGATCGCAAATAAGCAGGGAGGGATCGGGATCAACGTTTATGTTTGCACTCTTGCCAGCCAAGAGTGCGTTCGATCTCTTCCCAGAAGCAGCCATACAGTGAGACTCGAAGATTAAATGCGAGGATTTTTTTTGCCATTTCACAGGAATTGTCAAACAAATGGCTTAGGAATTTTCTCTGATTGTCATCGTTTACCATACTCCAATATTTCCGATAAACCTGAAGGGCGGATTCGTTCATGCAAAATGCGGCTTTGCCTTGTCCGAGGCAGACTGATGCATCAAGATCCGACTGCTCAATAAAAAACACACCACAGAGCGGAACAGAATATTGCACATTCCAGGTTTTTGCTGACCCTCCATTGAGATATTCACTCCAGGTTGGAAAGGGGTGCGCTCTGTAGACTCCATCATTACCGAGCACTACAAGGATTTCATCGTCACAGAGAGTCTTCCATTGATCAGGCAACCGCTTGCAGCACGTAGATTTGCCTGCACCCGTCCGCCCAGCAAGAACAACACCCTTGCCTTCCTTTTCAATCAACCCTGCATGGAACAATATCCCCCCATGATTTATGCTATCACGATAGAGAGGATAGAGTATGTCCCTCATAGCTTTAATCTTATCAACTGAAGTGTCGATGTGTTTCAAATGACAGAGCACATCGGAGGTAAACTCATGGTGTAGTACAGAAAGAGCTGGAAGGTTATGACATTGCCAGCCATTATTGATCAAAGCTTGTCGTGTTGCCTTAAAATCGTTTTTTGTTTGATCATTCTCAATGGAGCAAAACATTTGCCTGCCACCTCTAATTGTACCTGCACTAAGTTCAATAATACCGGCCAGTTCTTTAAGCCAAGTCAGCAACGCTTTATCAGTTGTTGAAAAATTCCACTTTTGGCTACTACTCAACTGTAAAGAATAGCTACATAAATCATCAGAACATTCTCTCTTCTCAAGAAAGGCAGCTCTATGTTTTATACTACGATCACTCGAATAACGGCTTTTTTTATAAGATATTACAGGATTATCACCAGAAATACAGGCTTTTTCATTTGCACAACCAGTATTAAAACAAACCACTACGGTTTGATGTTGAAGTAGGGCTATTTCATCATCCTTCTCAATTACTTTTCCATTTAAATCTATTAAAAGTGGAATCTTCCATTTCATAAATATATTTTCTAAATAAACTACTTCTATTACCCGGCAATGCAGCTTCGGGGAATATCCATAACAACTTCAGCAACCAAACAGCAACACTACATGTGTGCTATAGCACTGAATGAATGGTGATTATCCTAACGTTATCAGCTAAACAAAAACATCATACCGCAGACAAACCAGTCACGAGACATCCATTACCTGAAGCACTTTGACCATTTGCAAGGCATGCAAGAGTATCTGCGTTACCTAACGGGTTACATACAGTATTCAAAGTTTGACCTGATCCGGGGCTGCATGGACCTACCGCTCTTAAACCATCAGCAAGATCAACAAGCTTTGGCTTTTGCCATTTCAATTTCATGATTATCTCCTTTATACTTTAGTGAGCTTGCCCTAATACTCAAAGTACGTTTTTCCTTCGAAAAATCCTCAAAACTGCTCTCGGCAAACTTCATTCAGGTGCCACACCCTCTCTACTCACTTTCGGCTTCAGGCGAGTCTCTGGAAAAAGCCCTGCCTTTTTTGCCTCTTCGCAGTACCAGTAGGATGCCCAAAGAGTTTTTGTACTGTAATAGTTCTGTGCAACACAATTTCCCAAGCAGATACCTTTAAACAGGCAATCGGTGCAGATTCCCTCCAGTTTGTCAGGAAATCCCTGACGGAGATCTTCAAGAACCGAAGACTCTTTCCATACCTTATCCAAACTATCTCTTGATGCATGGCCGAAGACCAGTTCTGGAACAGATTCACCGATACCGCACAGAGCATAGGAGCCATCAGCAAGCACGCCAAGTATACCGAGAATTCCGCAAAGCCCACAGCCTTCACCATGATCACCAAACATTTTGCTGAGCGGACGAAAGGCCATGGGATGGGAGTAGATTAACCGAAGCTCGGTGGAAGAAGAAAGAGTTTTTTCAACCCATTTTCCAAGTTCAACAAGTTCCTCAATAGTGAGCGTCTCCATAGCCGCATGCATAGCTAGACCGCGCTCTGTAGGCTGAAGAAGATTGAATTTGACAGAACCTGCCCCAAGCTGCTCAGCAAGCCGAACCACTGCTTCCATCTGCCCTTTGTTTCTCTGCATTATAGTCATGATCACCTGCGGCCTGAATCCTGCATTGACCAGGTTTCTGATACCCTGAAGAGCAGCTTCATACGAGCCCGTCACTCCTCTTACCCATTCATGAGTAGCTGCATCCGCACCGTCAAGGCTGACGGAGACAAACGTATTTTGGCTCGCTCCCTTCAGGGCGACAGCAAGCTCAGGGGTACAGAGAACACCGTTTGTTTCCACGGTAAGGCGAAGCTCTTCGGAGCGAACCACTTCAAGAAGTTCAAAAATATCAGGATGCATCAACGGTTCACCACCAGTGAATTTCACTCCGGAAAGACCAAGTGGTTTTGCCTGTTCAATGATAGAGCGAAAGAGCTGCACATCCAAACCAGGGGCCGGCGTGCCCGGTGCCTGATATTTCGGAGCTACCCAACAGTGACGACACTTGAGGTTGCAGCCTTCTGTCAAATAAAAGTAAAGCTGATTCAGAGGATAGCTCTTTTTGTCATTTTCCATTATCAATTGTTCATTATTCATTACACCTGCTCCGGTAATCGGCCACCTGCTTCCAGAAAGAGCTTCAGGCAGGCATCAGGACTGGGATGATTCTCCTGTCCCATAATGGTATAGGCCATTGCAGGACAGTTTCCTCTGCAATAGGGAATGTATTCGCACTCCTGACAAGATTCAAAATCGTTGAGGGAGATATCTCGGCGATCTCTCAGTCTGATGAGTTCAGAATGAGTAATCCATACCTCAGCAAGATCATCCCTGTTAATACGACCAAGCTCAATATGGCTCATCTGAGTGCACGGTACCATCTCACCATCGGCCCTGACAGCCATCTTGGAAAAAACCCCGCCACAGGAGCGCAAATAGCCGCAATCGGTCATTGGATCACGATTCTCCTTTCGTGCACGCTCCATTTCGAGCCAGTAACGAGCCTCAGCCAACGGACCTGCCTGAGCGCCGATACGACCTTCATATTTATTGTCAAGCCTCAACAGTGTCTCCATGGCAAGCGAACGCTCATCGACCGTAAGCTGCACCTCATCAGAAAAAGTGCGGCAAAGACCGGCATAGGATGCAGCATTGGTGGAAAATCCGGGCAACTTAAGCTCTTCGAGGAGAAATCGAGCAATCTCCTCAAGATCGCTGACATTGTGACGATGAATGGTCACCCTGACGGTAACAGGTATATGGTGGTTCTGGAGATGTTTCAGGCCTGCAACAGCCCTGGCAAAATTTCCTTCGCCCCGAAATGCATCATGAGAACCGGGAAAAGAACCATCGATAGAGATCTGTACGGAGTTACAACGCCCTGTAGCCGCAATAAAAGCAGCCATTTCATCGGTAATCAAGGTGCCATTGCTCAAAATGCTGAATCGCATCCGGTTCCGAACAACCCCTTCTATCAACTCCTTGAGGTCCTCCCGCATAAACGGCTCTCCACCTGCGATGGTCACATCCATAACAGCACACCGATTCAACTCCTCAAAAAAACGAAGCCACTCTTGGGTTGGGAGGTCGGTGCCGCTCTCTGATTCGCTTGTGAAATGGTAGCAATAACTGCACCTGAGATTACAGCGGTTTGTAATTGAGAGATCAACTGATTTTGGGGTCTTCATCACCCTCATGTGAGTAAGTCTATTATCCATGGTCAAAGCGCATTAACTTCCGCCCCTAATGCATAGCCCGCAAACCCTCTCTCTACAAGATCATCAATGAAATCACGAACATATTGCTCAGCATCATCAGGAGCGTCTTCACACTTATCAAGCAACTCCGTCATAATACTTTGCAGAGTATGCCGGCCGTCAAGATGTTTAAAAATAAAAACACTCACAGGGTTAAGGCCGAAAGAGTCTCCGGTATCAGGATCAAAAAGAATGGCCCAGTCATCAAATTCCTCCCTGAGAACCAACAAGGGGTCAGCAAGAGGTTTGTTGTCGTACTTCATCGAATTTATAAAGTTACAGTGTTATAAAAAATTTATGTTATATGTTTATTCAACAGGTATACAGTATATACACTTAACGAAAGTAGAAACCCGCAACCACATCTGCTCAACTACCAAGAATTTCAAACAATACGCTATACAGCCAACGATAAAATACCACAAAACATTCCGCACTCAAAACGACTGTATTATGAGGTAACAAAATAAACAGTACCTGATTTTCTATTATTTTACAGAAAAGATATTAAGCTCTTTATGAGCAATGATTACATTGTTTATGTATTACACACGCGGAAAGAAGAACAACAATGAAACTACACCAGAACAGGATTGACAACATTCTGAAGTATATTACTTTGGGAATGACTATTGAGAATGCCTGTTATGTATGCGGTATCTGCCGCAAGACCTATTATTTGTGGTATAATCAGGGGAAGAAGGATTCGGAGAACGAGATCGTGAGCCTGCAACAAATGCTCTACGATGAGATGCCCAGAGCAATGGCGCTGTGCGAACTGACACACCTTCGAAACATCTTCAAGGCATGCAAAACAGACTGGAAAGCAAGTGCTTGGTACCTGGAACACACCAGACCGGAACGCTATGCACGCCGTAAGCCCATCCGGTGTGAGCGTGAGGATGAAAATTATGATGGTCTCAGGATAATCGGATAGATGGAAGGAATTCCAACACAAGTCATGCGCGATAAACTTCATAACCTGCCTTTGGAAAATCATCATCTACTTCTTCTTGCCTGTCTGCAAAAAAAAAGTGATCCCAAGTGGATCTCTGACCAAATGAAACTCATGACAGAGGGTGAATGGGCATCTTTTTCTGAAAGTATTACCCGGCAGGGAGTCACTCCCCTTATCTATAAACGCTTGAAACAAAACTCACTCACGGAGTTATTACCTCATAAGCTCTTTTCCTATCTTCAATACAGTTATTTTTCGAACACAGCAAAGGTTGTCCGTTTAACCGATGCATATTTCCAAATAAAAAAAGCATTTGATGTCGCAGGAATAAAAGTTATAGCACTGAAAGGAGTGCATTTAGCAAATTCCGTATACCAACACCCCGGTGAGCGACAAATGTGCGATCTCGATATTTTGGTACCCAAAAAAGATCTCTACCGTGCAAGCTGTATTCTAGCAGAGTGCGGTTATCAATCTCAGAGAGAGATTACTGAAGACGAGTTGACCGAAGATATGGAAAAACATCTGCCTCCATTTTACAGCCGTAATGGTTCTCTCATGCTGGAACTGCACTGGAATATTGCCAATCAAGAAAATAATCTCAGTGTTGCTATTGAACATCTGTGGGATCAATCAACAATACAGATGGTCAATGATCTCGAAATGAATGTGCTATGCCCCGCTGATTTGCTGTTACACCTCTGCATACACTCGATCTTCAGCCACGATCTGGAGATAAACCTTAAAACACTTTGTGATATATCATTACTTATCGAACACTATGGCGATAAATTACATTATGATGATATTATTCTTACAGCAAAAAAATGGGAACTAGGTAAAAGTGTTTTCCTGATGCTTGAACTCGTCAATAATTTGTTATACACCTCGATACCAGATCAGGCACTTTCAACAATACGCTACAAAAGTATGCCATTGATGACACAACATGCAATTGACATTATATTCCATACCAAAAGCATAAAATTCTCTAACGACAAAGTTAACAGATCGCTACCTTACTCTCGCCCATTGATCAAAAAATATAACGCTATTATCCCATTACTTTTTCCATCACTTCACAAAACCCTGAGAGTACATAAATTACCAAAAAACACCAGTCCACTGATAGCATACGGTATTCATTACCGAGAGTTTATCAGAATCAAAGCGCAGAAGTTAACAACTTTCCTTTTTTTTAACAAGTCGAGTAACAAGCCAATTATCCAAGAGTATAAAACACACAAAGCACTTATGGACTGGATTGCTGAACCTTAAGCGCACTAAGCTGTAAACGAAACGAACATTATTTAAGCCTTACGAAGCAGATTCTTCGTGTGATGAAATAATATTTTCGTCCGCTTTTGGGACAGCAATAACCCGCTCCTTATAGCGATAAAAAACAACAGAATCATCACCGACATCTTTATCAAGCACCATTCCAGCAGCAATCTGATTGCCATTACCGACAGTGGTACCAGGAATAGTCGAGCTGTTTATTCCAAACAGATTACCATGACCAACTTTGGTAAAACCTGAAAAACAAACATTAGGCGTAATAATATTAAACCGTCCGACAATAGTATCATGCCCCATACTGCATCGAGAATTAAGCAGTGTAAAATCACCAACAGAAACATTCGGTCCTATATTGACATGCGGACCAATTACTACTCCACTCCCTATGGTAGCTGATGCTGAAATACAGGCGGTTTGGTGAATCATTGAAACAAACGCAGCCCCCTGCTCAAGAAAATGCTCAACAAACTGCCGGCGATAACCAAGGCTGGCAATAGCAATAATATAGGAGCAACCGGAGATAATATTGTGCTTTTTCACATCGCCAAGCAGCGGTGCTGATAACTGATAACGGGCATAATTATCGGGATTATCATCGAGAAATCCAATAACCTCAAAATTATAACCCTCCGCATGCTGCTGATTGAAAAGAATATATTCATCAATCTCTGCGCCATGTCCCCCAGCACCAATAATTATAACATGCTTCATAATGTTTGATTTACCTCGCAGTGTATCCTCCATCAACAAACATGGTTGTACCGGTTATCCAACGGGCTGCATCCGACAAGAGAAAAACAGAGGCATTGGCCACATCCTCGGCACGCCCCAGACCAAGCGGATGATAACTTTTAATCTTCTTTAACAAATCTTCATCCTGATTATAGACAGCCTTGGCGGACAACGGAGTCTCAACAACTCCGGGAGCCACACAGTTAACCCTTATATTCCTTGGAGCAAGCTCAAGAGCAAGGGATTTTGATCCAGCCATCAATGCACCTTTGGTTAAACTATAAATTGTTTTACCCACTTCCCCTACTGAACCCATTACCGAACTGATAAAAACTATACTTCCTCCTTCAGAAGCCATAACAGATTTAGCGGTAACAAGTTTAGTAAGATGTATTGCTGCATGAACATTGGTATGAAAAAATAGGTCGAGCTTGTCTGGAGTGATCATTTTTAATGGAAGTGTAGTGGATATACCTGCACAATGAACAATTCCATGGATTTTTCCAGCTTGCACCTCAAGATCCTTGACAATAGAGGCCACCTTTTCGTAATCAGTAAGATCAACTGTATAGATAAGATGATTCTCGTTATTCGGCATCAAAGCTCTTGTTTTTTCGAGTCGTTCAATATCTCTTCCAAAGAGAATCACCCTTGCGCCCATGGCGGCAGATTGAACAGCACAAACACGACCGATACCTGAGGACGCACCTGTTACAAGCACCAATTTAGAATCAATGGTAAATGGATTTCTATGGTCCATAGGAATGTCTATATCTCTACAATGCTACTGACATGACACTCAACAAGATTTATCAGAGCCGTCGCCCACGATAAACCTACTCCAAAACCGCAAAGCAGCAGTTTTTTTCTCCCTTCAAGATTATCTCTCAATTCGGACACAATGGTCAATGGAATAGAAACAGAAGAGGTATTTCCGA
>Ga0209083_1000437_pt1 | contig 61878 bp, 58 predicted proteins | sample AM7aDNAmetaG_FD_184132 | JGI IMG/M metagenome (GOLD analysis project Ga0209083, IMG submission 184132) | Freshwater microbial communities from Finland to study Microbial Dark Matter (Phase II) - AM7a DNA metaG (SPAdes) (version 3) | ecosystem: Environmental > Aquatic > Freshwater > Lake ... | reverse complement strand
TTTCCCCAGCGTCTGGTAGGCGACATCGACGTGGGCGAATTCGTACCCGGACTGGGTGCGCACCCCCGGCAAACGGACACTTTGGGTTTGCGTCACACCCAAGGCGGAATGGTAGCCGGTCACCTTTTGATCTTGGAGATCACCGGCCGCCGGTTGAGAGGGTTGGGTCATGCCGGTTACCGGGTCGCCTGCTGCAACGCCTGATCGATGTCCGCCTTGATATCGGCAGCGTCTTCGAGCCCCACCGACAGCCGGATGTAATCCGGCGTCACACCCGTTTCGGCTTGTTCGGCCGCGGTCAATTGCTGGTGGGTGGTGGATGCGGGATGAATGACCAGCGTTTTGGCGTCACCGATATTGGCGAGATGCGAAAGCAATTTCACGGAATCGATAAATTTCTGGCCGGCCGCCGCGCCGCCTTTGATTCCAAAACCCAGAATGCCGCCAAACCCATTTTTGAGATATTTCGCGGCGTTGGCGTGATCGGGGTTATCCGGCAAACCGGGATAGATGACCCAACTCACAAGCGGATGCTGCTTCAGCCACCGGGCGATTTCGAGCGCATTGGCGGAGTGTTTCGGCTGGCGCAACGCCAACGTTTCGAGGCCCAACAGAAATTGGTGGGCGTTAAACGGGCTGAGTGCTGCGCCGATATCGCGCAGGAGCGTGACCCGGACTTTGAGAATAAATGCCACATTGCCCAGGCCGGGGACATTGGAAAGTGCATCCCAATATTTCAGGCCGTGATACCCCGGATCGGGTTCGGTAAATTCCGGAAACTTGCCGTTGTTCCATTGAAACTTACCGGAATCCACAATCACGCCGCCCAAGCTGGTGCCGTGTCCGCCAATGTATTTCGTGGCGGAAGAAGCCAGGATGTCCGCGCCAAAATCAAACGGCCGAACGAGACCGATGCCAATGGTGTTGTCCACAACGAGCGGGATGCCGGCGTCGTGCGCAACCTTGGCGAGAGCAGTAAAATCTGGCACATCGAGTTTGGGATTGCCAATCGTCTCGGCGTAGATGGCGCGGGTCTTGGGCGTAATGGCTTTGCGGAACGCTTCCGGATCGCGCGAGTTGACGAACTTCACCGTGCGCCCGAGCTTGGGAAATGTGTAATGGAATAACTGGTAGGTGCCGCCGTACAAGTTATTTGCCGAAACTATCTCATCGCCCAGTTGGGTAATCGCCAGCAGCGCATAACTGATGGCCGCCATGCCGGATGCAACACCGAGGGCGCCCGTCCCGCCTTCGATTGCAGCAACGCGCTTTTCAAAAACATCGGTCGTGGGGTTCATCAACCGCGTGTAGATATTGCCAAACTCTTTCAGCGCAAACAGATTGGCCGCGTGTTCGCTGCTCTTGAACACGTAGGACGTGGTCTGGTAGATCGGCACGGCGCGCGCACCGGTGGTTGGATCGGGAACTTGACCGGCATGAAGCGCCAAGGTGCTCAAATTTTTTGAAGGGATGCTCATATTGTTTTTTTCAATTTGGCTCAACAATGGGGAAATAAAATTGCCGCCATGGCTGAGCATTATTATTTTGCTCGCTCTGGCGGCCGGTGGGCGCACCAGAATTTTCTTTCGGAAGCACGCGGCTTCCGCACATCGATCGCTGTTCGATCACGCCACCGCAGGGTCTCTGAACCTCGGTTGGCGAGCCAAGTCACTCCGACCCGGCCTCTCTCAATGTGAACGACACCACTCGCGACAAACTCATTGCCGCCACTGCAGAACAGGGAAACTATACTCACCGCCAATCATTTGGCAACTGCCAAATATAACAAAAAAAACCGGGGCCGCTCCCTGTGCGAGAGCGGCCCCGGCACAACCCGAATCAACTTCGGCTGCGATCAGCCAAACGCGGACGAGCTAGAACATGATCTGGGCTCGCGTGAGAACCACTTGTTCCGTGGCGCGATTGTGGATGGTGTACGCCGTTGCCGACGTTGTACCGGCTCCACCATCAAACACGGTCTGCTCGTAGTTGAGCACGAGTTTGACGTTGCGGTTCAGATACCAATTTAGACCCACACCCCATTCGCGCGCTTCCTGGGCGGATTTGGTCGGATCAGCGAACCGCTGATTAGCCGCCTTGGGCGTTGTCGAGAAGGCGGACGGGTCAAAGTGCAGATCGCCATATCGACCGGCTAATTCCAGGGCACCCCAACCGCCTTTTTTCAAATCAAACGGATGATTCGGAGTCACGCCGCTGTAAGTGGCTTTTTCACCGGTGAGAACGAACGACGCCTCGACCTGCCACGCCGTGTTCCGGACATTATCCAGCAAGGCGCCGTTCCGCAGTTCCTGTTGGGCAAAAGCATATTCCGTCAACAGACCCACCGGACCCCAGTAATAATAAGCTTGGGGTGTCCCGCGCAGCTCCAATCCATCGGCGGCCGTCCCCTTCCCGAAGGTAAAGAAGGTATTCTGGCCGGTCGTCTTATAGGATGCGAGGTTGGTGGTCGTGCTGGTGAATTGCTGGTTGCCAATCGTCCCCGCGACCCCGGCCCCAAATCCCTTGAGCGCATTCCAATCCGTCTTTTTAAACGGCTGAACAAAAATCCGGGCCGCCGCATCTTTAGAGTCATAGGTATCGGTATCGGCGAGTGTCCCATCCACCACACCATTGTAGACGCCCCCGGCGTAATGCAAGACCCCATCAAAGAGATCCCCGGCGACTTGGAACCCGACATCGCGCTGCGGAATCAAAGCCGACGGCAACCCGCGCTCGGCAAAGAACAGCCAGGTGTCTTGTTGCAGTTGTTCGAGTCCAACTTCCGGTTTAAATTTGCCACCCCGAATCTTCAGCCACGGTAGATACTTCCATTCCACATACGCATCCTGCAGGAGCGTCGTTTGCGCCGAACCATTCCCGAAATCCGTCACGATCCGGTAATCGAAGTCACGAAATACCGTACCGTCGAAAATCGGCCGCACCCGCCGCAATAAGAAGGTATCCGTTCCGTTGCCAGCACTGCCCTTCACCGGTCGGTCGTTCAGGTAGAAGCGCCCGTCTGCCTGCGCGTAGCCACCGACCCGCAACTTGAAGTTGGCATCCGCCGACTGGATGATAAATCCATCGGCACCCGCTTTCACGAGGGTTGCATCCGCCGATTTTGGCGCACTCGCCGGCACCGCCGTCTCCCGGGCAACCGCCTGCTGCTGTTTCAGGATTTGAATCTCCTGCTCTAATTCCTGGAGCCGCTGCTCCACAGTTTTCTGCTGGGCGAAAACGCCTGGCCCGCTCAGCGCGACCGCGATCAGCGCCACCCATGTGCACATCCGAACTTGCTGCCGTCTCATGTTTCCTCCGTCGTTGTTCAGGTTGTCGATCTCGATTTGTGATTATGTCTATTTATCAAGTAGACATTAGTATCCTATCTTAATGGTAGACTTTATCAATAGTTATTTTAAAGGCCCGCCATTCGCAGTTGCGTCCCGGCGGCTTCCCGGCTAGCATTCAGGGCTATGAAATTTCGCCAAGTTTTGTCTGCCAAACTCCATGGCGGCACGATCACCGAATGCGATTTGCATTACGAGGGGAGCTGCGGGCTCGGACCGGACTTGCTCACTGCTGCGGGCATTGTTCCGCTCGAAAAAGTCTCCGTGCTCAACGTCGCCACCGGGGCACGCCTGGAGACCTACGCCATTCGCGCAAAGAAAAAAGGCGAGATCTCCCTCAACGGTGCCGCCGCCCGGTCGGCCGCGGTCGGCGACAAGGTGATTATCCTCGCCTTCGCCGACGTTGAGGAAAACGAGCTGCCGAACCATCAAGCCAACATTGTGATCCTCGGCCCGGGCAACCGGGTGAAGTCCCGCCGGCGCGATCGGCCGGTCCACTAATCCCATGCGACGCTGGCTGCTGATTTTGTTACTGACCCTCCCGCGGCTGACGCACGCGGAGGCGGACGCGGCCGGCGTGATCCAGCAGATGCTGGCGCACCGCGCGCAACAGGATTTTTCGTTACAAGCCCGGCTCGAAGTCACCCGCGATCAGACGACAAATCTCACCCTGCTCGTCCACAACACTCCCACCGAAACGCGCACAATTTACCGGGCCGGAACCACCGAGTTGCTCATCGTGCAGCCAGTGACCGGTGCACCCCGCTGGTTTCTACGCGGTGCCGGCGAGCTCATCGGGGCGCGGCGGATGGAGAAACTACTCGGGTCGGAATTCACTTTTTATGACCTCGGCATGCCATTTTTGCGCTGGCCGGACTCGAAGCTAACCGGCACGGCCCGGGCGCGCGGACTGGATTGCTTTGTTCTCGAACTGACCGCAACGAACCAACCGTATGGCCGGGTGAAGCTCTGGGTGGATCAAAAGAACTTCGCGCTGCTGCGGGTGGAGGCCTACGATCCCAATGAGGCGCTGGTGCGCCGGCTGGCGATCACCAGTTTCAAACGACTCGGCGAATTGTGGGTACCCCGGGGAGTTGAGATGGCCTTTGTTCCGCCGCACCAGGCCTTGCCCGCCGAGGAAAAGTCCCGGCTGGAGATCTATGCTGGCGATTATGCGACAAAGTTGCCGGCGGAGTGGTTTGCCGCCGATCGGTTTTAGCTGTTGTGGGCAACCCACTGGGTGCCGCGGCGTTCCCAGTTGCGAAACTTCATTTCAATATGGCTCACTTCGCCCATCCCGCGAATTTGCTGCTCCACATGCTGAATCACCCGTTTGACACCCAAATCGCGTTCGATACGATCTTCTTTTTTCTGGGAGGGATGATAGTCGAACACAGCGAACTCACCTTCGATATAGACCGAATGACCAATGACTTGAATATCCAGTCGCTGTGTGTCGACATAATTCCGAACCAAAATGCCTTGGATTACCCGCTGAATTCGAAGATCTTCAAGTGTCATGCGCATCTCCCATGGCTGAAAGTCTAACCAGCCGGCGTAGAGTTTACAAGTTTTTTGCCATATCACTGAACGGCCGCTGCGGAGTGCAGCCGAGATCCGCCAGTAATTTTAAATCGGCAGCGGTGTCCGGATTTCCCGTCGTCAGCAACCGGGTGCCATAGAAAATCGAATTCGCACCTGCCAGAAAGCACAGGGCCTGCGTTTCCCGTGACAGTTGCGCGCGCCCGGCCGATAAGCGAACTTTTGCCTTGGGAAAGGTAATCCGGGTGGTCGCAATCAGCCGAATCAACTCGAAGCTATCCACCGGCGGTTGTTGCTCCAAGGGCGTACCTGGAATGGGGACCAGGCAGTTAATCGGAACGCTTTCCGGCGGCCGATCCAGCGCCGCCAACACGACCAGCATTTTGAGACGGTCATCCACGCTTTCGCCCATGCCAAGGATCCCACCGCAGCAGACCGATAAACCGGCTTCCTGAGCGTAATGAATGGTGTTGAGACGATCTTGAAAAGTGTGCGTCGTAACGATGTTCGGGTAAAATTCCGGACTGGTGTCAAGATTATGGTTGTAGGTCGTAACCCCGGCAGCCTTGAGCTGACTGGCGGCACCAGGTGTCAACTCCCCGAGCGTGACGCAAACTTCCAGTTCGAGCTGGCTCACCGCCCGAATGATATCGAGAACAGCCGCAAATTGCCGGGTCCCTTCGCGGACACCTTTCCAGGCGGCCCCCATGCAAAGACGCGTCGAACCACTGGATTTGGCGCGCCGCGCAACCGTCAGGACTTCATCGCGACTGAGGAGTTTTTCCGGTTCAACAGCGGTGTCATACCGGGTACTTTGCGCGCAGTAAGAGCAATCTTCACTGCATCCGCCGGTCTTCAAGCTAACCAATGTACAAAGTTGAATTTCGTTATTATTCCAGTGCTGAAGGTAGACTTGACGCCCTTTTTCAATGAGATCAAACAGAGGGAGTGAGTAAATCTGTCGCAGTTGTTCCAACGACGCTTGTGCCTTTAAATCAACGGGTTGAGACTGCGATGACGGGTCAGATTTTGAGATGGTGGTATTCACGCAATGACCGATAGTTTAACGGATTGTCTGATTGATTGCAAGTCTGGCGGGTGTTTGGTAAAGTCGTATTCGTTATGGATAGCACGATCAAACATATTTGCAGCATGTTGCAAAGTCCGGACGGAATGCGCCGTTGCGCCGCAGCCATGGTGCTTGGCGAACTCGCCCCGAAAGAGGCGGCCGTCGTCACGGCACTCGGCACTGCGCTCCGGGACTCCAACCAACTTCTAACGCGGTATGTGCTGGAGGCCTTTGAAACAATTGGCTCACGCGCAGTCGTTCCGTATGTTCTGCCACTGCTGAACGCCAACGACATGGAGACCAAACTCCGGGCCGCCAGCATTATTGCGCGGGCGGGCGGCGAGATGATTGGCGAGTTACGCCGCCAATTCGAGAAAGCCACGCCCCAACAAAAACGCCTGCTGATTGACATTCTGGCACGGATGCACAGCCGGGAAGCCATGCAGTTGATTTTAGATGTGTTGTTTGATCCCGATTTCGAGCTCGTGAAGGAAGCCTGTCAAGCAGTGCGCCGCCATATTACGGACGCCACCCCCAGCGAGCGGCTGGCCCTGCACAAACAGGTTGTAAAATTCATGACCAGCACCCGCGTCAAAAAGAACGACCGGGTCCTGACGTCCTGTCTCTTGCTGACCGGCAATATCGGCGCGCCCGAAGCGCATACCATCTTGCTGAAATTTACCACGCCGAAAAACCTCGGCTACCTCCGCCGGAACGCGCTCATCGGCCTCAACGGTCTGCAACTCACCGGCCGCGCCGCGGCGACGGTTGTCAAACAACTGTTCAAATATCTTAGCGAAACAGATCCGCAAATCGTTCAATTGGCTCTGGATACTATTGAGAAACAGCCACCGGTTCCGGCTTTGGCAGGCCAATGGAAGAGTTTGTTGAAGAGCAAACACACCGTCGTCCGCGCCTCGGCCGTGCGGAAGTTGGCGGCCAACGATAATCCGCCCAGCAACAAGCTCATGATGACCTTGCTGGCACATCCCGATACGCAAGTCAGCGAGATTGCCGCCGGCGCACTGGCCCGCCACAAAAAGGCGGCCCCGCTCCTGCTCGCCGCACTGACGCGGGAACGCCGCCCCGAAGCCGCGTGGCGACTGGCAAAAATCCTTAAACCGCACTGCCCGACCGTGGACAAAGCCACCATCCGCCGCTTTGTCGCCCTGGCAGCCCGGGACCTCGAAGCGGGCCATGCCCGCTACGAAGCCTTATTCTATTTCCTCCGCAATATCGATCCGCAGTTGGTCGACGGCGTTCTGACCACGACCGGCCTGAAGTTCAAGAAAGCGAAAAAGTGGAGCAAGGTTGTTGATTGCCTCAAACAGCTCAGCGGAGCTGAAAGTTTGAGCCAGGATCTCCGGTTTGAAATGAGCGTCTGTTACCTCAAGCAATCCGCCAAAGACCTGGCACCGCACCTGCGCGCTGAAGACCAATCGTTGCGCGGGTTACAAACCCTGTCAGCCGATAAAAACTTTAAGCTGCCCGACCGCCTGAAAAAAGAAAAATGCCTCGACGCGGCGGACCTTTTTTACGTCGGGTTCCATTTCAGCGAAGGCACTGGCGATGAACAAAAATTCGGCCAGCAATTTCTCGAATTTGTTGCCAAGCGCTGGCCCAGCACAAAAGACGGCAAGGCCGCCAAAAACAAATTAAAGCTGGCGGCGCAAACCGTCGGAGCAACTCCGGCTGCGCCCCCCACCGGCGCCACCAAAGACTGAGCGGACCGATTGGGCGCGGCTTGGACCGGCCCCTGAGCGGTGAACCAATCCACCTGAAAGCGCGTCCCCCATCCAGCAACTCGTTCTGGATGGGAACATTCTGACCGGCCGGCGGATCATCATTTTACAGGCGCGCCGAGCTGGGTGTATGTTGCCATGGGAATATGAAAAACGGAATCCGCTTGATCGTGTTTGTCGGACTGGCAGGCAACTTGGTTGCCGGCGATTTGATCGTCGATCAGGTGCCGGCCGAAGTCCTGGCCAGAACCAATTCCATCCTGGCTGTCCGAACCGCACCGGCCCCAACCCGATTCATGGATTCGCCACCGGACCGCTGGAAGAAGTTCGAGGTGGAATTCGGGATCCAGCAGCCGAGCCAATCACTCATCAAAGGATCGCTTCAAAGCGCCAAGTATCAACTCGACCGGGCCAGCGTGACGTTGGAGGAGTTTGTGGACACCGTCCGCGACCGGTTAAAATTTGACTACGGACTGACCGATCCCGGCCAGGCTGCGCCGCGCCGCGGATCCCCCAGCAACCTGCTCGATTCCCTCAACCGCGTCCGCCTGCAATCCGCGATCGACGTCAATTTTGGGGCCAAGGCATTCGTCGGAGTGAAACTGGTTCTGCCGCTGGGCGATTAAGCCGGTTAGCGGCCGAGCTTGGGCGGCGGAGCCGGCATCGAAATCCGCAACGATTGGAGGATGCCCCGACAGCCCTCCAGCCGCCGGTCCCGCTGGGCCGCTGTCGCCAGTTGCGGGTCGATCGCCAGCGCGCGTTCCAACGCCGGCAAGGCCGCGGTGCAGTTGCCGCGCACCCCCTGCATCAGCGCAAGATTAAACCAGCCCAGGGAATTTTTCGGAAAACGTTCCGTGAATTTACCGAGCAAGTCCAACATCGGATCCGCCCGTTTCAATTGCGCGTTCAAATCGATCAAACTGAACAGATCGGCCTCCGCTAATTCCGGTCGCTTGAGGAGTTCGCTCACAACTGCATCAAATTGTTCCAAGCGCTGCGTGGCCACGTACCCGCGGGCGAGCTGCATCGCCAAGTCAAGTTTCTCGGGGTACAGCGCGTGTTGCCGCTCCAGATTGGCGACCCGGTCGAGGTCGGTCCGCCGGCGGATCACGCGGTCCATCGCGTCCTGAAGCAGGGCATCGCGCGGATCGATGTGCCGATAGGCCTCCAGTAATTCGAGGGCCGCGTTGCAGCGTTGCTGGTCGACATAAAATTGGGCAAACCGATAATTCGCGTCCGGATTATCCGGGCACAGTGCCACGGCCTGCAAAAAAGCGTACTCGGCTTCCCGTTTCATCTGCCAGTGGATGTAGAGCCCGGCCGTGGCCAGCCGCAACTGCGAAAAAGTTTTCCGCGCCAGGTGATCGCGGCGAAACTTCATATCGCCCAGCAAATCGTCACACAGCGCATCCCAATACGCCGTGTCCCGGGCCACCACCGGCGCTGCCAGCGACGTGAGCGGTGTCGGGTTGAGTTTAAAAATCAGGCCCGCCGGTTCCAGATACGGGTCCATCCACGGAATCACAAAACTTTCCTCCACGTAAAACGCATGGGCGTTTTTGTTATGCTCGAAGATGTCGCGTGCCAGGAACGCGTTGACCGCCAACTTCCCGACGACCCCCTTGACGCGCAGCTGGCCGGTTTTATCCACCGCGACTTCTTCCCCGGCCACCGGTGTGCGTTTTTTTAAATCGCTGAGATATAAATCGTACGCCTTTTGCACATCGGCTTCCCCCGGCAACCAGAGTGGGTCAGCCGGATAAATCGCTTCCCGGCCCGCCCTGCCAAAGATGATCCGCGAAATGACACTGCGAGTGGACCCGGTCGCGGAATCTTTCCGGTGCGGACGGTCGGAGCCATACTGGTCCCGCAGATTCGGTAAATACGTCAGGTCCGTCAGTAATCCCTGACTAATCAGATAAACATCCGGGCGGTGGAACACGGCCGGCTCCGCACCCGCTTGAATTTGCGTGCGGGCACTCGCCGGTGCCCGACTCTCAACAAAAATCATATGGGCCGCGAGGAACCGACCCGCATCCGTACCGGCAAACAGCACCGCCCCGTGTTCCACGTCCGGATAGTCGCCGCCGGGCTGGAACAGCAGTCGACCCAACCGGTTGCCAAAATCATGACCCCGTTGATCGGCGCTGGAGTGATTGCGCCAAATTGAAATCACCGGCAACAAGATCACGGTCGCTGCCAGTGGGATGACCAGCCCCCGCAACCGCGGCCGCGCTTTTAAGAGGTACCCCAGCCCCACCAGCCATCCATAGCCAATCCAGATGGCATACAAGCAGTGTCCCGGCAGGAAACAATCGCGGACGGTGAACTCGGCTGATTGGTCGAGCGCTGGATTTGCCAGAAACAGATAGCCCAGGCCCAGGCCCAGGAAAGCCCCCAACAAAAACTTGAGCCAGTGCCGGTCGCGTTCCGCCAAATCACGGTAAAAAAACAACACCGGCAACACCAGCAACGCATTCACAATATTGAACTGGTGGAGTACATCCGCAAAAAACACATTCAATTGCCGCCACCCCTGGGCAAATGTGCGACCGGTTTGCAGCCGGTCCGCCAAGCCACCGGTCACATGGTTCAACCAATTGGCCCAGTGGCTGCAATCCCCCCAATTCATCGGCGGATTCGTGCAGGCCGCCACGTAGACATAGCCTGACCCAGCCAACCCGAGTCCGGCCGCCACCACCACGGCCAGGGCCTTGGGCCACTCGGCCAGCCAGCCGGGCCCTTGCCGCCAGAGGGCGTGCAACCCAAAGGCGGCCACAGCCGCGATCACCAGCAAGACTTCCACGGAAAACAATCCCTCGTGGAACAGGCTGTCCGGCATTAAGATCCATGCCCCAATTACGCCGAGAATTCCCAACAGCACCGGCCCGAGCAGGACCCGTCCCAACGGCCGATCCGTCAGCCACACCAGCGCCGGCAACGCCACGGCCAGCAACGCCAGCGTGAAATTGGTGGTGACACTGGTCCCCCACAAAAATGCCGCACCCCATAACCACCGCCGATCGTCCGGCTGGGAACACCACCGGTAGAACACCGCCAACGTTGCCAGAAATCCCAAGGCATTCAATCCCGCGACTTCGGTGACGACCGACTGCGCCCACAAAACCGGACTGAAGGCCAGCAGGAGCCCCGCACTGCTGGCACACGCCGGAACGAACACATCCAGCACGACCCGGTCCTCCTCGCTGGTGAAGAACCCGGCCCGCAATCCCAACATCCGGCCGCTTTTAGAAATCAACAAGGCGACCACGCCGCACGCCGCCGCGCCGGTGACAGCCGAGAGCAGATTCAAGCGCCACGCGATATTGCCAATCGGCAGCGCGTGACACCACACCCAGGCCCCGAGGGTCCAGAGCGGAGCTCCCGGCGGCTGCGGGACGCCGCGTTGAAAAGCGGCAGTGGTTAACGCGCCGGCTTTCCCCAGCGTGACACTCGGAGCCAGCGTGCGAACGTAGCCAACCAGCGCCACGACGGCGGTAAAGATCGCCACCCACCAATCGCGTGCCGCGTAAAAACGCGGTCGGATCTGCTCCGGAGTTGGAACGGTCGCACTTGACATTAGGACGGGTGGGCAACGAATGGCCGACGCCGGAAACCATGTTGGGCAGCCATGCGCCACACCATCCAGAGGGCTTCGCGGACAATTTGACCCGACATTTTCGAATGGCCGGCTTCCCGATCCGAAAACGTGATCGGAATCTCGCGGACGCGGAACCCGCGCAGCCAGGCCTGATACGACAATTCAATTTGAAACGCGTAGCCATTGCACCGGATGGTGTCGAGGGGAATGGTCTCCAGTACCTGTCGTCGAAAACATTTGAAGCCACCGGTCGGATCCATCACCGGTAAGCCGGTGATCAACCGCACATAAATGGCCGCGCCTTTGCTCAACAGCAACCGCTTCAACGGCCAGTTGACCACCCGCGCCACGCCGCCCGTGTACCGGGATCCGAGGACCAGGTCGGCCTGATCGATCGCTTTCAGGAATTTTGGAATCTCGTCCGGGTTGTGTGAAAAGTCGGCATCCATTTCCATCATCAAGGCAAAGTCGCGTTCCAACGCCCATTTAAAGCCGGCAATGTACGCGGTGCCCAACCCCAACTTGCCGGCCCGGCGCAGCAAATGAATCCGCGATTCGCGCGTGGCGAGTTCAGCCACAATTTCCCCCGTGCCATCGGGGGAACCATCGTCGACAATTAACACTTCGACGGTTGGCGCCTGGCTCAGGACCGCTGGAATAATGTCGCGAATATTTTCTTTTTCGTTGTACGTCGGAATAATGACGAGTGTTTTGCTCATTTCACGTCCTTGATAAATCGCGGATTGGCCAGGACGAGATATTCCCCGTCCAACAACACCGGCCACCGCCCGGATAATTGCGGCGGGTACACCACCTGCGCCGGTTGGGGAAACACGACCGGCCAGTGTTCCGCCACCATGCCAGCCACAACCTCCTGACCACCGGCCGCCCCCCGCGTATAATTCAAATCAATCCCAAACGCACGGCCCTGCCGGTCCGCACCGGAGGCGAGGACGGCGTATTTGGCATTCTGCCACCGGCAATCAAACCAGTACGCCGTGCGCGGGATCGGTGCCGGCCACGCCCCGTTCGGCTGGCCGATGTATGGCCCACAGTGGGAAAGCATACTCCGCCGCGCTTGTTTCACAAGCCAGTAAATCTGTTTCGGGACCAGCACAAAATCATCCGCGGTCGTGTGGTCATTCACAAAGGTCAGGGCTGCTTCCGCATCGGGAATGGAATGTTGCGTAAACCCGTCGATCAACGTATTGAAATGACCCCAGGCCCCGGTCGCGGTTGGCCCGCACCAGAGCACCAGCGCGATCAGCCCCGGCCCCACCCTCGCCGCCAGCGTTTCTGTTCGCAGGATCCGCGCCACCCACTGGCCGGCTTGGTACAATGCGCCACCGACCCCCAGCGCCAGCAGCGGTAGAAAAATCATGGCCGGGTAGAAAAACCAGGAGACATTGTCCTGCTTCTTGAAAATCGGCCACATCAACAACAACACCCAGACCACCAACCACACCCGCAAGCGGCGGACCGGAAAGAGGACCAACCCAAGACCGGCCACACACAACCACCAATCTTTTCCGGTGGGTCCACTCGCGCCCAAGGCGGTCGGCGTATCGAATAGAAATTTGCCAATCCGGGTCAGAATTTCACTGACGGGGGTCGGCTCCGCCATCCCGCTCATCAGCCGGACCTGTTCGCGCAAATGGGAAACATTCCCTTGCGTGGCCAGATACCAACCGGCGAACACCAACCCAAACGCGCCCGCCGTCACGGCAGCCAACCCAAGGGCGCGCCAGGCGGCACCCTCCCGCCACCGTTGCCAGTTCACCCAAACCGCCACTGCGATCACGCCGGGAATCATGCCCACTGCATAATAGTTACAGCCGGTTGCCAAAGCTGTGAACCCACCGGCCCAGGCTAAATCCCGCAAGCGTTTGGTCTGCAGATATTGGATCAGGAATCCTGCCGAAGCCAGCGCCAGCGTGCCGGTCAAGGGATGCGAGCGAACCCACCGGAAGTTGACATCGGCATTTTCGTAAACGAGCAAGGCCGCCGCCCCGAGGAAGCCCAGCCATTCATCTTTGAGGCGGCGCCCGATCCAAAACAAAATACCAGCGGCGGCCAGAGCTGTCAGGGCACCCACCGCGCGGCCGACACCAACATCATTTCCAAAGAGACGCAGCGCCGCACCGTTCACCCACATGTAGACCGGCGGATACGGATACGGGTAGATGAAATCATTGCTCACCGGCCCAATGTGGGCGTGCCCATGGGCGAGCTGCCAACATTTTTCCATCCACTCGCCTTCATCGCCGTACCAATTCGGGTTCGTGCGCAAATTGGGCAGGAACAGCAGCGCCCAGAGCGCCACCAATCCGACCAGCAGCCAGCGTTCGATTTTCTTCATCGTTTCACAAAGTAAAGTTTGATCGGCCCGAAATTGGTTCCCGGCAACTGACCGAGCTGCTGCCACAACTGGGGTGGGAAGGCTTCCCGATTCCCATCCACCAGTAACACTGTCACGTTCGTTGGCCAAGTCCCCGCACCGGCCGGCTGCTGCCCAATCAAGAGCGGCCATTCCAGTTGGGGCAACTCCGGTTTACCGTCGTGGTTGAATTCAATCAACTGCGGCTGACGGGTGGGTGTCTGCGCCAGCTGCAAGTCGCATTCCGCACGTAACTTTGCCCCCCCCTGCTCCGCCAAGAAATGCGCGGCTGCCAACTTGTGACTGAGCGCTGTCCCCGCACTCCCTTGGGCACCGCCGTTTCGGTCCACAAACCGGTAATAGTCCAGCATGAACACCACATTGCCGGCTGCTAACAACCCGGCGAGACTCCACACTGCCACCGGCTTGAGTCGTTGGGCCGCCGCACCACACGCCAGAAAATGGACCGGAAAGAGGATCGCAAAATAGGTCAGGTACGTCCACAAGCCAGCCCCGGTAAAGACCGCCACCGGTACCACCACCCACAACACTAAAATCCACGCCGTTCGCACCGGGTCATCCGTCACTTTGCCAGCGCGCACTCCTTTGACGGCAATCACCAGCAACCAACCAAGCGCAACGACAAACGCCAGGCGTTGCAACAATAACGGCCAGTCGCCCAGCGTGGTCATTCGTGTGAAATATGCCGCTTTGCGCGACCAGATTTGCGCCTGGTCGAACTCTGCATCCGCCGCAATGCCAAGCACGTCTTCAATTCGACCGCCGTTCATGATCGCCAGCGCATAGGACACATTCTGTTTGCTCGGCAGCCGGTAGCCGCTGACCGGATGGGTCGTCACACCGTGCAGTTGTTCCCACTGCTGGCCGCCGCCAACGGTATTCATGGCCTGCCGGAAATCGCCCCAGTTGGTTTTCTGCTGTAAATACAAATACGGGGCCAGCGTGACGACTGCGGCAGCGAGACCGGCTGCCGCAAATCGCCAGTCAATCTTCGGCCGCAACCAGGCCACGATCACAACGACCGCCACCGTCAAAGCCAGGCCGGAAAAATGAATTTGGACGACACACAACGGAAGGAGCACGCACCAGAAAATCGCCTTCGGTTTTTTCCCCAGCACCAGTGCATGCACCGCCCACATCGTCGCCGTCGCAAACACCGGCACAAAGTCCTGGGCCCATATTTTTCGGGAATAAATCACCGCCCACGGCGACACGGCAAAAAATAAGCCCGCCACCCACCCCGCCACCGGCCCGTAATATTTCCGACCGATGTGCCACGTCAGCACCACTGCCGCCACGCCGAGCAGGGCAATGCCGCCGGACACAAAAACCGGACTCGCGTGGAGGGCAAACATCGGAATGAGCAGATCAATAAACAACGGCGGATTGGTCACGCCAACGCTCGACATCAACCCGGCCAACGGCAGCTTGCCGGTCTTGACGAATTGCAGTGCCAGATTCGCCGCGTAGGCTTCGTCCCCCTGAAATTCAAGCAACCCAAAATACGCATACCGGAGTCCGGCTGCCAGCGCCACAATGGCGGCCAAACCAAGCCATTCATTCCGCCGCGTCATGAGTGCACCCGCAATGGCCACCAGACCCGTTGGGCCCGGTTAATCCGAAAGAGTTCGCCCCAAATTTTCAGCGCCCGCCGGAAATTATAGGGGATTCGCGTATCGGGATCGTGCACCCAATGCACCGGCACCTCCGCCACCCGATAGCCCGCCCGGGTCGCCACCACCAACATCTCAATATCGAAAATTGCGGTAGCGGAAGTGATTTGTGGAAAAATCTTCTGCACCACCACGCGCGTCATTGCTTTGAACCCGCATTGGGTATCGTGAATCCCGCGGATACAAAACAATCGGGTACCAATGCCAAAAAGTTTCCCCGCCAACATTCGATACCAGGCTTGCGGCTGTTCGACTTCTGCCCCCGGCATCGCCCGCGACCCGATGGCCAGGTCATAGCCCGCCGCAAGTTTCGCCAGGAGTTTATCGACTTCAGAAATTGGCGTGCTCTGGTCGGCGTCGGTAAATAAAACCACCTGGCCCTGTGCCGCGAGCATCCCGGCTTTCACGGCTCCACCTTTGCCGCGGTTCGGATTTAAATCAATCAGCCGGACGCCAGGAAACGATCGGGCCACGGCCGCCGTACCATCCCGGCTGCCGTCGTTGACCACGATAATCTCAAATCTCTTACCGGCCAGATGCGCCTGAATGGCCGGGATATGTTTCTTCAGGCGCTCCTCCTCGTTGTAGGCGGGGATCACGACACTTAACCACAGAGACACCGAGGTCTCAGAGGTTTGCTGCTCTGCGTTCTCTGTGTCTCTGTGGTTCATCCGCTGGCCTTGCGCAGCGCGCCCATCGCCCGCATCTTGGCCAGCGCTTCCGCCGCGTAATCTTTATCCAGCGTTTGCCGGCGAATCCAGGCCACGTAATCGCGGACGCTGTCCTGGGGCGTCTTCGTGGGCTGCCAGCCGAGCCGTTGCAGTTTGGCGATATCAGAAATGCTGTGGCGGGTGTCACCGACCCGGTATTCGCCACCGGGCGTCACCGGCAGACGGTTCCCAGTTGCTGCCGCCACAATCTGCGCAAATTCCAAAACCGTGTACCCTTTGCCGCCGCCAACGTTAAAGACCTCATAGTTCGCCGCGGTGTTTTCAAGCGCGAGCCGGTTGGCCCGCGCGACATCGCCGACATTGACATAATCGCGAAGCTGCCGGCCATCCTCAAACACACTCGGCTGCCGACCGGCCAGCATTTGCAATGTAAACACGCGGAGCACACCGGAATAGGCATTCCGAAACGATTGGTGTGGGCCTTGCACGATCGAATACCGGAGCGCAACACTCGGGATGCCGTAATTTTTTCCAAGCGCAACGGCCATTAATTCCTGTGAATATTTGGCAATGGAATACTGATTGCGCGGGTTGGCGTGGGTTTCCAGCAGTGGCAATGGCGCAATCGCACCCCCGCATTTCGGACACTGCGGATCCCACTGGCTTTTGGAAAGCTGCGCCGGCTCCCGATTGACCGGAAAAACTTCGCCATCCTGCGGACACTGATACCGGCCTTCGCCGTAGACGAACTGCGAACTCGCGACGACAACTTTTTTCACCGGCAACTTCTGCTCCACGATCAGTTCGTAGAGCAAGGCCGTGCCAACGCTATTGACGTGAAAGAAATGCGAAAAGTTTGGCAATAAATCCTGGTACGCCGCCAAATGAATCACGCCGTCCACCCCACGGAGCGCCTTCATCCAGTCGTCCCGATTCCTGACATCGCCGACGATGCGCTCGGTCTCCAACGGTACCCAGTCGGGCCATGTGCCGTCGCCAGTATGCACCGGTGGGGAAAGATTATCGAGGAGGCGGACCCGGTATCCGGCTTGGAGCAATTCGGTGGCCGTATGCGAACCGATAAAACCGGCGCCGCCGGTAATGAGGATCAGATCTGCGACTCCCATTCGTCATCCTTTTCGCTGTTTCGCTCCCCGCTCCCCGCTCCCCGCTCCCCCGGTCTCCTTCAGCTTCGCGTACAAGTAGCCGACCAGAATGTGATCAATAATCATGTGCACGTCCTCCACGGGTCCGTACTCGTTCGAGGGCACGACCACGCAGACATCGGCCAGTTGCGCAAGTTTCCCACCGGTAAAACCGCCGAGCCCGAGTACTTTTACGCCAAGCTTTTTGGCCACTTCAACCGCCGTGATGATATTGGGCGAGTTACCGGAAGCGGAGATGGCAATGAGCACGTCGCCGCGGTTGGCGAGATTCTTGAGCGGCTCACTGAAGACGGTGTTGTAGTCGGTATCGTTGGCCCACGCGGTCATCAGGGAGACGTTATCCGTGAGCGCGATGACCTTGAACCGTTTCCACGACGCGTCCCCTTTGTGACCGAGCGTGCCTTTGTTCAGATCGTTCATCATGTGTGATGCAGTGGCAGCACTCCCGCCGTTGCCGATGACGAAAATCTGTTTTCCAGCCGCGTGGGCCTCTTCAATGACGGTAAATAGTTTTTCGAGCACGTCGAGCGGCAGACGGTCGAGCACAGATTTCAAACCGGTCAGATACTCTTTGGCGAATTGGCTGGCTGTTTGCATATCAATACCTCTGCATGTTGAGCACCACGCGCGAGCCGCCGCGTTCCAGATGAAACGGCATTTCGCGGAGCTCCGCTAAAGCATGGCGGACGGCGGGCCGACATTCGCTCGGCACGCACAAGAGAAAAAAGCCGCCGCCGCCCGCACCCGAAATTTTTCCACCCAGCGCCCCCGCCGCGATGGCCCGCTGGTACTGTTCGTCGAGTTCGCTGCTGCTGACACCGGTCGCGAGCCGGCGCTTGGCTTCCCAGCCGCGATGCAATAACGATCCAAAAGCACTGACCGATCCACCTTCGAGAAGCTGGCGGACTTCGTGCGCCTGATGCGTCATTTCCCGAAGCGTATCGAGTCGGCCAGAAATATTGGCCCGTTGCTGCGCCAGGATATGGTCGGCCTTGCGGGTCTTGCCGGTAAAAAACAGCATCAGCATATTGTCGAGGTCTTCCAGGCTGGCACGCGAAATCTTCACCGATGAAGTCTTCACATTGCGGCCCGGACCAAACTCCAAGCACCGCAGACCGCCGTACGCCGCAATGTACTGGTCCTGGACACCAATCGGCTTCCCCAGCTTGCCAATTTCAATTTCACAGGCTTCGCGGGCCAACTGCTCGGCCGTCGGCGTTTCACCGATGTAACAATATAACGCATGGAGGACGCCCACGGTCACGCTGCTGGACGAGCCCAAACCGGAGCCTTCCGAGGGAATGTCCGAGAGAAATGAGATTTCGATGCCACGCGTGACCCCCACTTTGCGCATCGCTTCCCGAACCAGATCGTGCTCGATCTGGTCGACCGAATCCACAATCTCTTTTTTCGACCAGTTGACGTAAATCTTGTCGTCAAAACGTTCTTTGACGATGCAATAGACGAATTTATCGATCGCCGAGCTGACGACCGCCCCGCCATGAGCTTCGAAGAATTCGTAGAAATCCGTGCCGCCGCCGGCAAACGAAATCCGCAAGGGTGTCTGGGTGATGATCATGATTCGAGTTGGGCGAGGGTCTCCCGACCCCGCCCGATTAGCGGACCGCAGGTCTCCCGCTGCCTCCAAGACCTAACGGTCAAAAAAACGGCGCGGTCTGGAGACCGGCGCCGAACAGTTTTTGGCTTCTGGGTGATGATCATTTCAAAACCAATCCATTTTCAAAATCCCGCTGCGCCTGCGCCCAGCGCTCCGGCGTGCCAATGTCATGAATATAAGCCTTCGGCTGCATCGCGTACAACGGCGTCCCGGCGGCCAACAGCTTCGGGAAAACATCTTTGCCAAAATCGCAAAACTGCCCCGCCGGAATCGCCGCCAACACCCCCGGCTCCAGCAGATAAATACCAGCATTAATCAGGTTTGTCGAAATCTCTTTTCGGTCAGGTTTTTCCCGGAATCGCAGCACTTTGCCCGTGGAATCCGTCTCCACCACCCCGCCCGTCCACGGTTCCGCCGACTCATACAACGCGATCGTGACCGGCCCGCCATGGCGGCGGTGAAACTCCACCAGCGGCGCGAGCTCGATCCGGATCAGGTTATCCCCGTAAATTACCAGAAATGGCCCCGTGCGGAGTGCCGCCTCCATCTTCTTCACCCCCCCCGCCGTGCCGAGAATTTCCGTCTCGTGCGAGTAGGTGATTTTGACGCCAAACCGCTGGCCATCGCCAAAGAATTCGGTGATCTTTTCCGGTAAATAATGGAGGTTCAAAATGAATTCCGTGACCCCCTGGCGGCGGAACCATTCGAAGTGATGTTGCAGCAGCGGCTGGCCACCAATGGGCACCATCACCTTCGGCAAATCCAGCCCGAGCGCGCGCAAACGCGTGCCAAGGCCGGCCGCTAAAATAAAAGCTTTCACTCGCCCGTAGAATGCCGCAACCACTGCTGAAAATCAACTCTGGCAAAACCGTGTCAGCAGCCCCTTGAGGCTGATCGTTACGCACATCTCACGCGGAAGTGGAAAATCCGGGCTGTTCGGCGTCGGTCTCCAGACCGCGTCGTTCGGTCCGACACGGTCTCCTGACCGCCGACCGACGTTACCCAAGACAGGCGACCCCGAGGCGAGGTCAATCGGAGTTTGTAGCAGTGGCACCGGGTGAGGGGCGAACGTCAACCGCATGCTGCCATCTCAGTTCTCGCCAAAAAATCGCTCACCGGGAAATGCTGCCACGGGTTCGTGGTGCCGATGCCGCGGGGGTTGCCCCAGATTGTCGAGATTTCGCGTGACATCCCGCCAGACGTGGCTGGCCGGTAATTTCGCACCCGCCAAAAACGCCACCCAGAGTCCCGCTACCTCCGCCATCTCCAGTAATTCCCGCGAATACAGCTCCAGCCCACCCGCCAGTGCGCCCAGGCGGGCCCGCCGCTGGGTTGGCAGCGGCCGACCTGCCACCCAAATTCGATGCAGGTTGAAATCCCGCGCCGGGAGCACCTGCCATTCGACGGCATACCGGCGCTGATGCGCCCACACTTGAAACATGTTCCCATCCCGGTCGTAACAGGCCAGCGCCGCCAAATCGGGTTCCTGCGCCAACTGATGCAGGAGCCCGGGGATGTCCGCCCGCCCAATGTCCACGCACTGCCGTCCCGCCGGCATTTCCACAACATTGCGCTTCGGCAGACCGATCAGCCGCTGGGCCGTGGCGTTGTACACCGTCAGTTCCGCGTCCCACCCCGACCAGAGCAGTTGGTTGGCCAGCCACGCGGAATCGCCCAGCGGATGCCGCAGGCGAATGAACCGCGCCGCGCCGGCGGCCGTCAGTTGCGGGTCGACCAGGATTTCACTCAACTCCGCTCGACACCGATTCAGCACCTTCACCAGCCGCGGATAAACTTTGCGCACCAGGAACTGTTGGAGCGCCGGCGGCAGATCGCCCGCGCACAGCCCGTCCTCCACTTCGGCAGGCCGACCGGGTAAATCATTATCAGCCCACTTCCAGATATAGTATTCGGTCGGCATCGGGTCACCCGCACCGGGAATCCGTTGGGCACCGTGGCGACCCGGATCGTCGCCAGGTATTTCGGCGCACCCGGCGGTCGGGCCGCGGATCGAACCAGATCGCGGGGGCCGGTTGGGTCACGAACAAATCGCGACAGTGTTTCCAGAGTGCGAAGACGGTTGGTTTTTCTTGGGCCTGATTCATGGATTTCATAATTTTCCATGCAGTATGAAGAGAGGGGTCGGACAATAACGGTCCCAGGCTCAATTTATTTCTTTTTAGCCTTGGACTGCCATTGTCCGAGGTCCCGCGTAAGCTGGGCGCATGAATGTGGGAAACAAAGGCAACTACCCATGACCGCCCAACCGAACCGGGAACTCCGTTCCGCACGAATTCAGGCTTGCGCACCCGCGGCTGAGCCGCCACGATGCGTTCCGCCGGAGGGATGAACTCAATGAAGAAAATGCAAATTGCCGATCCACTCTCGCGACCGCCGTTGGCGCGGATGCTCCGGATTCATGAACGCCTCAAGGGCGACCGGTTCCCGAACTGCTCCCAGTTGGCGCTCGATCTTGAAGTCGCGACCAAAACCGTCCAGCGGGACATCGATTTCATGCGGGATCGCATGGATCTCCCCATCGAATTCGATTTCCGCCGCAACGGATTTCATTACACCGCGCAGGTGGAGAATTTTCCCACGGTGCAGGTGACGGAACAGGAATTGATCGCCCTGTTTATCGCCGAAAAAGCATTGGCACAATACAAAGGCACTCCGTTCGAAAAACCATTGCATGCGGCCTTTCAAAAACTGACCGAGGGACTGACCGCTAGCGTTTCATTCCGTTGGGCGGACCTGGATTCCACGATTTCCTTCCGGTCGATGGGGACCACGGTCGCCGACCTGGAGTTATTTGAGGAGGTCAGCCGGGCCGTGCTCCGGTCGCAGGAGCTGGAATTTCAATATCACAAGCTGGTCGGCCGTGGCTATGAGCCGCGCCGGGTGCAGCCCTACCATCTCGGCTGCATCGAAAACCAATGGTATTTATTCGCGTTCGACCTGGATCGTCAGCAAATGCGCACTTTCGTGTTGGGGCGAATGCAGGCGGTTCAAGCCACCAGCAAACGGTTTACCCGCCCGGCCGATTTCTCGATGACCAAACATTTGGGGGACAGTTTTGGGGTTTTTTCTTCGGCGGGCAAGCCGCAGGAGGTCCGGATCCGCTTTGACGCTTTTGCGGCCCGGCTGGTCCGGGAACGAAAATGGCACGCCTCACAAAAGATCAAGGAACTGGCGGACGGCGAAATTGAATTCAGCCTGAAGCTCGGAACCCTGACTGAAATCCAGCGATGGATCTTGAGCTGGGGCGAACATGCGCAAGTGATCGCACCGCCGGAGTTGTGCAGTCGGATTGCCAGAACGATCACAGCCATGAACGCCAAATACACGCAGCCTTGAGACGGCGGTAAGTTGACGAACTACGGAAACCCGTCTAATATGCATTCGTAATGAATAATCGACGCACAGAAAACTATTGGCCGCGCGCGAGCGCAAACTGTTGGCAGGCGGCCTCGGCCCAGTTCCCGGTCCTGCTCCTGACCGGTCCACGGCAGGTCGGCAAGACCACTCTCCTACGCCATCTATCGGCCACCAACCGCCGCTACGTGACGCTGGAAGATCTGGCCGCGCGCGAGCTGGCCCGGCGGGACCCGGTCCTGTTCCTGCAAAAGTACCGGCCGCCGGTGCTGATTGACGAAATCCAGTATGCGCCCGAAGTGCTCACGGCGATTAAACTCGCGGTGGATCGCGACCGCCATCCCGGTGCGTTCTGGCTGACTGGCTCCCAACAATTCGCGGTGATGAAAGGCATTACCGAGACGCTGGCGGGTCGCGTGGCGATCCTCACACTGCTGGGATTCACCCAGCGGGAGACCGACCGGCGCCCGGCGGCGTTGCCCCCGTTCCTGCCGGACGCGGCGGCGCTCCAGGCGCGGTCACCATCGACGGTTCCCCTGACACTGCCCGACGTGTATGAGCGGATCTGGCGGGGCAGCATGCCGGCGCTGGTCACCGGACAAATCCACGACCGGGATCTCTTCTACCGTTCGTACGTGCAGACGTACCTGGAGCGCGATGTGCGGGATTTGACACAGGTTGGCGACCTGAACGCCTTCGGACGCTTCCTGCGGGCGGTCGCGGCGCGGACGGCGCAGATGCTCAATTATACCGATCTGGCCCGGGACTGCGCCATCAGCGTCAACACCGCCCGAAACTGGCTGAGCGTTTTGGAAGGCAGTTTTCAGGTGGCGATCCTGCCCGCCTATCACACCAATCTCTCGAAGCGCCTGTATAGCACGCCCAAACTCCATTTTCTCGACACGGGGCTGTGCGCTTATCTGACCGAGTGGTCGTCGCCCGAAACGCTCGAAGCCGGCGCGATGTCGGGCGCTTTGTTTGAGACGTTTGTCTTCGGGGAGATACTGAAATCGTGGCAGAACCAGGGCCAGCGCCCCGCCTTTCACTACTACCGGGACAAGGATGGGCGTGAGATTGATCTGCTGATTGCGCACGATGGCCGGTTGTGGCCGATCGAGATCAAGAAGGCAGCATTGGTCCGGGAAGCCGATACGGCCGCGTTTCGAACGCTGGCCGGGCGGGGAACCCGGACCGGCCACGGGGCCGTCGTCTGTCTCAGCGCGGAACGGCTGCCGTTGAATCGGGAGGTGGATGTGATCCCGGTGGGCTGGGTGTGAGTTGGAAACGCCTCAACGTTCAACATTAAACGCCAACTCTGAACTCCCAACGCCGTGATGGAAAACAGAAATGAAAAATTGGGACCGGAGACCGGACCACGTAGCGTAACCTTCCTATCCACACGGGCACAACTATCTCAATTCCTCGGCTAAGATTTATTTTCGGTGCGAACGGCGGGCTAGGGACAGCCCGCCCTACCGGAAAAATCCGGGGTAGGGAGCGGTGTCCCGCCTGCGTGGCCGTAGCCACTTCGGCGTGGCGAAGGCCCGACCGCGCCGTCTGGGCCGACCTGCCCCACCGGGAGTTATCTACACAGTGTAGTTCTGGCACGGAACATGGGGGTCTTCATTTTGTTGGAGAAATCAACCGGTTTGAATAATTAGCCGTGGATTTGGGTATCTGGTGATTCCCCGGTGCAGTTCAAACCTTTGGGCAGTTGTAGGCCGTGTCACTGACACGGCAAGGCGAATTCGCCGCAGCAACGCTGACTCCGTGATCGCAATCAGATCGGATTCAAACGATTCGCGGAAAGCAGTCTTCACGCCCGGCTGGACAGATGTTGGAGGATATTCTTCCGGCTCGTGAGCGGCGATTTCTCGCCCGCCTGAATGGCCCGCAGCATGGCCACGTCCTCCAAACTATCCTGCAACGCCTCCCGGAGCAGGTCGTGGCGTTCTTCCAAGACCTCGACGACGGCGTCCTTCAAAAGGTTCTTGATGCGGCGTTCTTCCAAAGCTGTCATGCGACACAATCAATATCGGCAAACACGGAGTCTGAAAAATATTCGGCCACGTCTGCGCCTTGCCGTCCATAAAACCGTTGGCCCGCCACCAAATCGCGGCAGGCCGACGTGAGGATCCGGACCTTCATGCCGGCGGCTGGCGTAATGTAACTTTGGCTTGCTCCCAGTCCAACACTTGTTCTTGACCGCTAGCCAAGCGCTGCTGCGTTTCGGCGAGGGCGGCTGCATGCCAAGCCGGCGATTCCAGTTGCGCGTCGTCACGGCTGAGGTCGTCCCATAACGTTTCCAACAGGCGTAACTTTTCCAGCCGTGGCAATGCTTGAATTTCCGATACGCGCATATGAGGAAAGCTACCACGTTACTGTCGCTTTGCACAAGTCATCGTCGAATTGTCATTCAGCTGTAACCCCTTAGACCTGCCAATGCCTTCGGCTTATGAGCTGACTGCTGACCGCTGACAGCTGACCGCTTCACTTCGCCCCGCATGGCTTGCGAATTGAACCGGGCAACAGCCTTGCTATCATGGGTGTGGAGTTGACTACGGCGACTTTCCTAGCCGAGTGCGCCTTTAGTCCTGAGTCTGACCGAAGGGATGTCGAGACAACTTTCTTAAAAATGTCACTTATAGCCGATAGACTCATTTCCGACAATATTGTCAACTATCGGTCATGCCGAAACGTGACCCTGTACTGATTGCCTTTGGCCAGTGTGTCCGAAAACACCGCGACGCCAAAGGATTTTCCCAAGAAACTCTCGCCGAGAAAGCCGATCTCGATCGCACATATATCAGCGACATCGAGCGGGGCACGCGGAACCCCGGCATTCGAAATGTTGTCCGAATTGCCGTGGCGCTCGGGGTTCGAGTCTCGCAACTCACACGTGGACTTGACGAATGAGTCGAAACGAGATGCTAACCTGCCTCGATTTGTTTTGCGGTTGCGGTGGCTTCAGCCTTGGTATGCAGCGGGCTGGATTCCGTGTGCTGGCAGCTCTTGATTTTAACCACGAGGCAATCGAAACCTACAGGCGTAATTTTCCAAAAGTCCCGCTCGTTCTGAGCGAAGACCTCACAAAGTTCGATCCCGAAAGTCTCGACAAAATGCTCGGCCGGGAGCGGGTGGACGTGATAGTGGGAGGGCCGCCTTGTCAGGGTTTTTCGACCGCTCGCCAGCGGGATGGTGCTAACCACGGTCAGCGCCGGTTTGTTGTGGATCCACGCCGCCAGCTATACCGCGAATTTCTCCGATATATCGCCTACTTCCAACCCCGCGTGTTCGTGATGGAAAATGTGCTTGGCATCAAGTCCGCCGCCGGGGGTGAACACTTTGCTCGCTTGCAAGCAGAGGCGCGCGCAATAGGCCGCGCAGCAGGTAAGCCGGGTTACCGTGTCCAATCGCAGACCGAAGATGCTTGGGAACTGGGGGTGCCACAGAAGCGCCGTCGCCAACTCATTATCGGCGTACGCAATGACTTGCCGGGTTACTTTCCCGGCAACCTTGAACCTGCGTCTCGCGCGCGCCCGCACACGAACCTCGGCTCAGCGATCGGTGATCTTCCGATTGTGCGCGCCGGAGCGGGTGAGGAGGTTTGTGCCTACGACATGGCCCGTCGAACAAATCACCTTCGTGAATTTGGAAGTTCCGCCCGCAGCTACTTGTTTAACGTTCTTCAAATTGCCCGTACTGAGCGTCTCACCGCGCATCGCGCTCGCCCGCATAGCGCACGTGACTTGCGCGACTTCGGCAAGCTCCGTGAGGGACAGAACTCAAAGGAGGCTATGGACAAGGGGGTGCAGTTCGAGTTCCCTTACGACAATAGCAGCTTCAAGGACCGCTACACACGACAAAGCCGCTGGGAACCGTGCTCCACTATCGTCGCGCATCTCAGCAAAGATGGGTTGATGTTCATCCATCCCACAGAATGTCGCTCGCTCACCCCGCGTGAAGCCGCCCGTGTGCAGAGTTTTCCTGACTGGTTTGAATTTCCTGTGGCCCGTACTCACCAGTTTCGCCTCATTGGCAATGCCGTGCCGCCGCTGGTGAGCGAAGCGGTCGGGATAGCCGTAAAGTCCTACATCGAAAGAGCCAGGGGCAATTCCAAGAGCATCAAGTTTGACCCCGTTCTATTGCCGAAGGACGAAAAACAAGCGGTGCATTGGCTTTTACCGCTACTTGACCTTGATAAGCGTGCGCTCCGTGGCGTGCCGGATGACGATTTCAAGAGAGGCTGGTTTTCCATAGCCTTTCTCTATGCCGGTCTTCATCCGGACAGCGCGTTGGAACATGGTACACGCGTCGCGCATGACGCGAAAGATCATGCGCTAGTCAGCCGCGTTGAGCCGCGCCTGGTGAAACCGTATTACGAGCAAAGTGGTTGGCCCGTGGTACTCGCACCCGTGGCGAAAGAGGCGTGGCGCCGATACAAGAGTGGCAGCATCAAGGATGATGAGTTCTACTGTTTAGAAGCCCAACTCGCTGGCATTTGTCACCGCAGTCCGAGTTTGGCCTCAGAAGTTCGACGGGAGCGCCAAGATTTGGTCGCCTGATTTCCTATGAAAATTCTCGCTGCCAGTGATGCCCTAGACATTGTGCCGCCTCATGCGGCTTCACTGGCGGAAAGTATGCGCGCATTTGGCTACGATCTCGCAACGGCATTGGCGGATTTGGCAGACAACAGCCTGTTTCACAAGTCGCGGCATGTGGCCATTCACTTTCATTGGGCTGGGGAAAACTCCGCAATCGCCTTGGCAGACGACGGCAACGGAATGAATGAAACAGCCCTAGTCAATGCAATGCGAGTTGGCAGCCGTAACCCTCGCGAGGCGCGCGACCCGGCCGATTACGGCCGATTTGGTCTCGGACTCAAGACGGCTTCTTTCTCGCAGTGTCGCCGGGTCACGGTATTCACGCGCCGTAATGGTGGGGAGACCCTTGTCCGCTGTTGGGATCTCGACCACATTGCCGCGACTGACAAGTGGCAGCTTCTCCGCATCCCATTGGCACTGGCAGCAAAACTCGCTGAAAAGCTCGCTTTCAAAAAACAAGGTACCGTTGTCATTTGGGAAAAACTTGACCGTCTAACTGCCGGCAACACGACGGAGAATGATGCAGACGAGGATGCCTTTCTGAGGCGAGCGGAACTTGTTGGTGACCATTTTTCGGCGGTATTCCATCGACTGATGACGGGCAATAAATCAGTGGCCTTCTCGCTTAACGGCAAAGCCATAACGCCGTGGGATCCATTCCTCGCAGATGAACCAGCCACACAGCGGCTTCCATTGGAAAAGCTCCGTTGTCAAGGACACACCGTCGAGGTTGAGCCGTTCGTTCTTCCGCATCTTTCCAAATTGGACACTGAGTCACATCGCCTTGCAGCGGGTCTACGTGGGTGGAATGCGCATCAGGGGTTTTATATTTATCGCAACCGCCGGCTGCTTGTTCCGGGTGACTGGCTCGGTATCAAAGGATGGCGGCAGGAGGAACACTACAAGCTCGCACGCATACGCGTGGATTTGCCAAACGCACTTGACCACGAATGGGAGATTGATGTCACAAAATCTCGCGCCCGTCCCCCAGAAAAACTACGCAGTGACCTGGTGCGCATTGGCGAATGCACTCGCAGTTTAGCCAAACGCATTTATTCGCATCGCGGCGCGAAGCTCATTCCTGCCGAGGGGCAGGAGCGTGTTTTTCTTTGGGAACAGACAGCCAAACACAACCGGGTATTTTACCGCATCAACCGCGAGCACCCTCTTGTCAAAATATCTCTCTCCACCTGCACCGAAAAACCTAAACTTATCGCCCTTCTCAAACTTATTGAGCAAACAATTCCCGTCTCGCTTATAACTATCACAGATCGCGAAATGCCCGACCAAACGCTCGGGCCGTTTGAGGGTGCCCCGAGCAGCGAGATTCTCACCGTCATGGAGCAGGTTTTCGGCGCACTCACCACTACCGGCTACACGGCTCGTGAAGCGTTTGAACGACTCAAGGCGACCGAACCCTTCCCTCGCTTCCCTGCGGAACTTGAGGCCTTTGCAGAGATTAACCGGCTGACGAAATGAACACAAACCACCAAGCTTATCGAGCAGCGCGGGACATCGCGGTCGTCTTACTCCGACCTCATACAGAGCCAACAGCCGAGACTATACGAAGCTGCATCGAACAAGCCCTCCGCGCTGTCGGTAACCCCGCCGAGGTCAGCGCCGACGCATTGGCAGCCGACTTACAGCATAGTTTTAATGTCTTTGCTGGCAGTTCAACCACACTTGACGATATCAGGGGCCATCAAGAGTGGCTAACGGACAAACGTGGAAGTATAAAATGGAAGTTCTGGCACCGATACGACCGGTGGTTGAGCGAGGAGAAACACTGGGAGCAGGCAGTTCTTCGTGAGTTGAACGAGCAGACGGACAAAGTTCTGCGGCGCCTCGAAGACCCAGCTCGCGAAGGGAAATGGGATCGTCGCGGAATGGTTGTCGGTAGCGTTCAATCTGGCAAGACGGCAAACTACACCGGTCTGATCTGCAAGGCCGCAGATGCCGGTTACCGAATCATCATTGTGCTCGCCGGCATGCACAATAACCTGCGAAGCCAAACGCAGCTTCGACTCGACGAAGGCTTCCTTGGTCTCGCGACAGAAAAGGGCGATCACCTACATGACCGCAGTGTTCGCAAGGGCGTGGGGCTGCTCGACGGTTCGCCAGAACTTCATGTGCTGTCACTCACCAACAGCACCGAAGACGGAGATTTTAAACGAAAGACCGGCAACACGGTGACCGGAACGCTTGGTGGAGTGCCGACTATCATTGTCGTCAAGAAAAACGGTACTATTCTTCGCACACTGAAAGACTGGCTGCTTCATGTTGGAAAGAAGCAGGGTGGGAAGATTCGTGACGTGCCCTTGCTGGTCATCGACGACGAAGCAGACCAAGCGAGCATCAACACGAAATCGAAACCAAACCGCCGCGAAGGTGAGGATGAAAAAGTCACGGTTATCAACCGAAGGATTCGTGAGATTCTCGCTGCCTTCGAGAAGACTGCATACGTCGGCTACACGGCGACGCCATTTGCGAATATCTTTATCAATCCCGAGGCACAGACGCACCACGTCGAACTGGAGGACGACATCTTTCCGCGAAGCTTCATCCTCAACGTCCGTCCGCCAGAGACCTACTGTGGTCCCGCGCGTGTTTTTGGCTTCGACGAAGACCTAGACACTGGGATCGAGGGAAGTCAACCGCTCCCGTTGGTCAACATCGTGGACGATCAAGAGGCTTACTTTCCCCACCCGCACAATAAGGAGTATGAGCCGCCGGGCTTGCCGCCCTCACTGGCGCGGGCGATTCGTTGCTTCGTTCTTGTGTGCGGGATCCGCCGCGCGCGCGGCCAAGTGAGCGAACATAACTCAATGCTTATTCACGTCACGCGATTTGTGGCTGTGCAGAAGCGTGTGGCTAATTTGGTGCGTGCGGAGTTTGATGCCCTCAAGCGGCGCATCACACTCGGCGACGGAGCTAGGACTCCGACTATAACTGAAGAGTTGAAGAAACTGTGGCTGGAGGAATTTGAAAGTCGCGACGCAGTACTACGCATAGCGGCGGCAGGTGAGGTGGGGGTACACGTGTCTTGGTCGCAGGTCGCTGCAGAGTTACACGAGGCAGTTTCGCGCATCGCCGAGGTGAAGGAAATCAACGGCACTGCTGGTGACGTGCTCGATTATATCAATCATCCCAACGGCTTCAATGTAATTGCCGTCGGCGGCGACAAGCTTTCTCGCGGACTGACGCTGGAAGGGTTGTCGGTGAGCTACTTTCTCCGCACGTCACGGATGTATGACACGCTAATGCAGATGGGGCGCTGGTTTGGCTACCGGCCAGGCTACCTCGACCTCTGCCGTCTTTTCACCACTGACGACCTGAGGATGTGGTATCGGCACATCGCGCTTGCGGAGGAGGAGTTGCGGCGTGATTTCGACGACATGGCAGCGAGCCAGCGGACGCCGGAGGATTACGGCTTGCGAGTGAGAGCGCATCCCGCCGGGTTGCTTGTAACTGCGTTGAACAAGATGTGCCATGCGCAAACGCTTGAGTTTTCTTACGCGGGCACCCTAGTCCAGACAGCACACTTCGACACTAGGCGCAGCACACGCGAGCTAAATGTGGATGCGCTGGCGCATTTCGCTTCGCTGCGTCCTGCCCCGGAAGAGCGCTTCACGCGCAATGACAAGAAGCGGCAGGCTTGGATTTGGGCAAACGTACCGGCGACGCTGCTCTGCGATGAGTTTCTCTCACGCATTTCTATTCACCCGCAGTGTCACATGGTGGATAGCAAGCGGATACGGGATTTTATCCAGCGGCAGCTTAAGCAGAATGAACTGACGGAGTGGACGGTGGCGCTCGTCTCGAACACTTTGGCCGGGTTGGAGTTGGAATGGGAAGTAGCTGGTTGCAAGGTCGGGCTGACGGAGCGTGCTGGGGATGCGACGGAGTTGGCGAAGGGACTTTTCAGCACATCGAATGCAAACATCCAAAGTCCGAGCCATCTGGCGCTTGACCTTGCCGCACTGCCACTCGATGAGATAAGGCTCGGCGAACTGCTCGCTAAGTGTATGCCCGCCTTGGCAGGTGCGGGCAGGCCGCTATTCGATGCGGGGGATGAGGCGGTGCTGCGTGCACACAACGGGCAGATGCTTGACAAAGTAGCACTCGCGTTGACACTCGATAGGGCGCGCCGTGCGAACAGGGCAATGCCGAATGAACCGAACAAAATGGTGATTTCTCAGCTCCGGCCGGCAACACGCGGACTATTGTTGCTCTATGCGCTCACGCCGAAAGTCCCGCACATTTCCAAGGTTGAGCCGCCGTATCTCGGTCTTGTCTTCAGCTTTCCGAGCAGTCACACGGCGCGCCGACTTCCATATCGGGTTGGGCCGGTCATGCTTCAGCAACTTCGCGACAGTTTGTTCGAGGAAGAATGAAAATCGAGGAGCTCTGGCCCCAACTTGAAGCAGTACGGGTTACCGCTGGCAGCCAACGGGGAGACTCCGGCTGGGTGCTACGCCAACTCCGTCCGGAAGCGGCGTGCCCGCTGCACGCGGCGGTGGAGCTGTCAACTGGCCAGCGCGGTCTTCTGCTGTGCATCGCGCCCGAGCTGGTACCGCCAAAACGTCGCTGGCCGAGGTGTCGCGGCCTCGAAGTGCTCGCCGCACGCGAAGGCGCGCAGGTTCTTTTCGGTGTGACGTTAAAAGAAGCGCGGCACGCAGATGTTTTCACCGCGTTGGCAGAAGACCTCGCCCGACGGATCATAGACTCACCGGGCCTACCTGCGAAAGTCGTGGCGCTGATCGGTGGTCTTGCACGCTGGCAAAAATTCTTATCAGCCTCGGTCGAAGGACTCAGCGAGGAAGCCCAGCGTGGCCTGTGGGGAGAGCTTTACTTTCTCCGGGAGAATCTTCTGCCGGTGCTCGGGCCGGGAGCCGTCAATGGGTGGAAGGGCGGGGAACGGGCGCACCAAGATTTCCAGTTTGAGCGTGGCGCGATTGAGGTGAAGACAACTTTAGCGAAGCAGCCGCAGGTGGTGCGAATTACCAGTGAAAGGCAACTCGACAACAGCGCTTGGGCAGTATTGTTCCTCCATGTCATAGCATTGGACATGCGCGACGGTAGCGGCGAGACCTTGCCAGCACTTGTTGCTTCACTCCGTGACGGTTTGGCCACGGATGCAGCAGCAAGGGAGAAATTCGAGGACGAACTGCTAATCAGTGGTTACCTCGATGTGCATGCTGGTCGTTATGCTGAGCGTGGGTACATAGTGCGCACACTGAGTTTGTTTCGTGTTGGCACCAAGTTTCCGTGTTTTGTAGAAAAGAATCTGCCACCGGGTGTGGGCGACATAAGTTACGGTTTGAGCGTATCAGCATGTGAGTCGTTTAGGGCGAAACCGGAGGACGTAACCATCGCACTTATAGATAACGAGCAACGAAATCCCAGAAGGAGGAGCCGTGTCTGATTTAGAACAATTCGCCCAAGACTTACACCAAGAGGTGCTGGTGAAATGTGCCGATGATGCGTCGCCACAAATGCGGGAAGATGCCTTCACGGAGTGTGTATTGGAGCGGTTGACAGAACACAATGAGGCTGATAACGCAGATTCTCTCCCATGTCTGCGATGGGAGTCCCGGGGACGACTCCCGGCAGCCAAGATCAATGCGTGGGGTCTGTCTGGAGACGACGCGATGCTCGACTTGTTCGTCTCGCTCTACCACGGCACTGGCGAAGTGGAGTCGGTCGGGTTGCCTGAAACTCGCAAGCAATTCAAACTCCTGCACGGATTTCTCATGCGGGCGCGCGAAGGTTTTCACACTCAGCTTGAGGAGTCTCATGAGGCGTTTGTAGCCGCGCAACGGATTCACGCTGCGAAGGACTCCCTCACGACGGTGCGGTTGTTCTTTCTAACTGACGGCGTAGCCCCGCGGGCTGAAGACATCGAGCAGGAACCGATGGACGGAGTGAAGTTACGCTACGTGCTCTGGGATCTCAACAAACTCAGCCAGCTGCACGTCGGACACCGGGAAGTTATCGAGTTGGATTTCGCTAAGGATTATGACGGTTCGATCCCTTGTATCGAGAAAACCGACGCGACAAAGGAATATCGAACTTTTCTAACGTTCATGCCGGGGCAAATGGTGGCGCGCATTTATGGCGAACATGGACAACGATTGCTGGAGCGCAACGTACGCGCATTCTTGCAGGCAAAAGGCAAGGTGAACAAGGGGCTTCAACAGACATTGCGGGAAGCACCGCACCGGTTCCTTGCATATAACAACGGCCTGTGTTGTACCGCCGCCGAAGTGCGTCTTGAGAAAGGAAAGGATGGGCAGTTGGGGTTGGCTTGGGCCAAGGACTTTCAGATCGTAAACGGCGGTCAGACGACAGCGAGCATCTACCACGCTCAAAAAAAAGAACACACGGACATCTCAAGTGTTGTGGTTCAAGTAAAGCTCACGGTGCTAAAGGATCCAACAAAAATGACGGAAATTGTTCCGCTAATATCGCGCTATGCGAATAGCCAGAATAAGGTCAACGCCGCTGACTTTTCGGCAAACGGGCCGTTTCATCATCGTCTTGAAGAGCTTTCCCGAACAGTCTGGGCACCGGCGGCCTCCGGTTTGGAGCGTGGCACACATTGGTATTATGAGCGGGCGAGAGGATCTTATCTTGATGACAAAGCCCAGCAAGGCACGCCAGCTCGTAAACGTGATTGGGAGAAGATGAATCCTCCTCACCAGAAGTTCACAAAAACCGATCTTGCCAAATTTGAACACGCATGGCTGGGGTTGCCTCACTTGGTTTGTCTGGGCGCTGAGAAAAACTTTATCAAGTGTGCTGAGCGAATGGAGGATGATGGCGAGCCGATTGTTGACCTAAATTACTTTCACCACATGGTCGCAAAGGCGATTCTATGGCGGAGTGCAGAAAAGCTCTTCGACACGCTCGACCTTGAGGGTTATCGCGCCAATAGCGTGGCGTATGCATTATCTTGGCTTGCTGAACGGTCTCGCCGCCGTACTGATTTGAATCGTATTTGGGCTGAGCAATGCCTTTCTCCGGTACTTTGTGACGTGGTCAAGGAGGTCTGCAAAGCTGCGTGGGAACACCTAGAACATCAGGGAGGCAACATCGGTGAGGCATCGAAAAAGTCCGAGGTTTGGGAAGCGTTTCAGAAGGTGAACATCAAACTTGGATCGCAATGGGAAAACGAGTTGGCTAAGCATGCCTTTGTAGCTCCAAAATCTGACGATGAAGCGTTGGCTGTCGAGTGGGAGAAAGTTCGTCAAGAGTTTGTGAACGAAACGCGGACCATGGGACAGGTAGAACTCTATACCGGAAAGGAATGGGTCCCTTCCAAACGCCGTGACCCTGCATCACTATATGCCAATCTCACATGGGACAAACTGTGCCTAAAGACGGGTTTTGGTGCGAAGAAGCGTCGGTGGTTGGTCGAAATGTTTTCGGCTGCGGTGGCAAAAGACGCTGCGAAATGGAAGGTGGAGAGCTAAGGTTTGCCTGACGTTTTCACCAAGCGCAAACGTTCGGAAGTGATGGCCCGGATTCGCGGGCGCGGGAACAAGGGGACGGAAGCCGCGTTGGCGAAGTTGTTGCGGGTTTGTCGAATTACCGGGTGGAGACGCCAACAGGTGATCCGAATTGACGACAAAGTGCGGCGCGCCCGCCTGCGTGGCCGAAGCCACTTCGGCATGGCGAAGGCCCGGCGGCCCATCGGCCCCGAGCTCAGGGTCGAGGGATCACGCCCTACCAACATCCGGACGGATTTCATCTTTCCCAGTCAGCGGGTCGCGGTGTTTGTGGACGGCTGTTTCTGGCACGGCTGCCCCAAGCATTGTAAAATTCCCGCCGGCAACCGGCCATTCTGGAAAAAGAAATTTGCCGCGAACAAGTCCCGTGACCGCCGCGTGAACCGCGAGTTGCGCAAACTCGGATGGTGCGTCATCCGGATTTGGGAACATGAGCTGGGAAAGGGCCGTGGTCAGCAGACAGAATTCAGGAGACAGAAGGTGGTGGAACGGATTCGGACGATCCTTCGATAAACTCAGGATGACAGTCTTCTGTTGCTGCATCCGTGCTCATCCGTGTGCATCTGTGGCTAAACTTTCTGCGCATCCGGCGGTTTCTGGATGCTTGCTTTCCGGACGGAGCGGCGCTATCAAAGACGCGAAAGGCGGCGTTTTATGAGTTTATCGGCTTCCAGTCACACACCACATGATTCCGACGGAGGCGCGCGATATGGGTTCGACCCCTACCGGTTCGGGTTACTTGCACTCACCATCGTTGCGGTGATCGGCTGTGTCCTATTCATCTTTGTCTGGTTCTCCTGCCGGATTGAACCCCCCTCGGGGAACTGCGCGGTCTTGGTCCGGAAAGATGGCACGGACATTCCCGCCAACGACATCATTGCCACCCAGCCCGGCCAAAAAGGCGTCCAGCTCGAGCCGCTCAGCGAAGGCCGGTATTTCTATAACCCGGTCAATTGGTCCTGGCAAATTGTCCCGCTGACCCACATCTCCGAAGGCGAAGTCGGCGTGCTGGTCCAACAATTCGGCGCGTTGCCAACGGGCGGCCAGTTTGTGGTCAAACGCAGCGAAGGGAAACGGGGAATCATTGACGAACCGCTGCGCCCCGGAACGTATCGGATTAATCCGCTGGCATTTGCCATCGAGAAACATCCCGCGGTAAAAATCAATCCCGGCGAAGTCGGCATCGTGACCCTCCGGTATGGCCCGACCCCCGGCGAACCCAATACAATCCTCGTCAAGGAAGGCGAACGCGGCGTGCAGCCGACTCCCTTGCGCCCGGGCACGTACTACCTCAACCCGTATATCCAGCGCGTCGACATCGTCGGCGTCCAAAGCCATAAGACGGAATTTGAAATCAGCTTTCTCTCCAAAGATGGATTCCGCTTTCCGGTCAAAGGCACCGTCGAGTGGGCCATCGACGAGCAACGCGCCCCGGAAGTGTTTGTGTTGATTGGCGACGAAAATGAAATTGTTTCCAAGGTCATTTTGCGGAGCGCGCTGTCAATGAGCCGCATCCAGGGCTCGAAATACACCAGCGCCGACGTGATCGCCGGCACGGTGCGTAAAGCTTTCCAAGACGAGTTCAACAAGCACATCACCGCGGAAAGCGTCAAAAAAGGCGTGCTGGTCAAAGCGGCGCTCATCAGCGAAATCGAGCCGCCCACCAAAATCTCCGAACCGATCCGCCAACGCGAAATTGCGATTCAGACCAGTGAAAAATATCTGCGGGAAATTGAGCGGGCCCACACCGATGCCAATGTCGCCCAGCAGCGGAAAATGCAGGACCAACGCGTCCGCATCGTCGCATCCGAGACCGCCCTCACCAATGCCATCCAGCAGGTGACGAAGGAACAGCAGGTCCAGATTATCGGCGCCCAACGCGATCTCGAAGTCGCCAAGAAAGATTTGGAAACCGCGGTGAATCAGGCGCTCGCCGTCGTCTCCCTCGGGCAAGGCGAAGCCGACGTGATCAATTACATGCGCACGGCCGAAGCCAGCGCGCTCAAGGCCGTGGTGAACCCCTTCGGCGGCGGCGCCGGCTATGCCCGGTATCTCTACCTCAACAAAGTCGCAACGAACATCGAATCCATTCTCTCCAATACCGACGGACCGCTGGCAGAACCCTTCCGGGAACTCTCGAGACCGGCCGCCGAGAAAGGTGGTGCCAAGTGAAAAAACTGATTGCCATCCTCGCCGCACTCGCCATCGTCTACTTTATTGGGTACGAAAGTTTTTGGGTCTGGATTGTCGAAAATGTGGACGTGCCGGCCGACAAGATGCTCGTCCTCGTGGCCAAAACTGGCAGCGAAATGCCTCCGGGCCAGATCATCGCGACAAATAGCCAAAAAGGTGTGTTGCAGGAACCGCTCGGGCCAGGCCGGCATTTCATCAACCCGTTCCTGTACGAGCGCCAACTCAAAGACCAGATTGTCATCAAGGGCGGCGAAGTCGGCTTGGTCATCGCCAAGTCTGGCAAAGTATTAGCTCATGGTGAATTCCTCGCCGGTCCCGGTGAACAGGGCATCCAGCGCGACATGTTGCTACCGGGCACCTACAAGCTCAATCCGTATGCCTTTGATGTGAAAATCATGAAGATGATCGAGATTGACCCCGGCTACGTCGGCGTCGTCACCGCGCGCTCCGGTAAGCCCGCGCAAGGGGCCCTCCTCGCTGATCCAGGTGAACGTGGCGTCCAAAAGGCCGTCTTGCCGCCGGGCTTGTACCCGATCAACCCGGAAGCCTATTCGGTTGAACGCGTCGAGATCGGCTACAACCAGATCACCATGGCGCACGCCGGGCCGATGTTCAACATCACCGGCGGCGATGGCACTTCCCAGCAGCTCGCCAAACAACTGGGCGAAGGCGCCCCGCAACAGAAAGCCGTCTTCAACGCATTCAATAATGCCTACCAAAACGCGATGAACAAGTCTGATTCCGGCGTTCGAGCTGGAGTTGTAGCCGGTGCTGGTTCGGCCGGTCTGGCCCGTCAGCTCGGTCAGGGCGCGCCAGCCAGTCAGGTCCCCACCAGCCAAAACGCATCGCCAATCCTGCCGGCCGTGACATTCCCGTCCACCGACGGCTTTGACATCACCATTGATGTGACGTTGCTCTGGCAGTTGCTCCCGCAAGACGCGCCCAGTGTCTATGCCCGGTATGGCAACCTCGAGAAAATTGAACAGAACATTCTCATCCCGCAAATCAATTCCACCGCCCGGATCAAAGGGTCCACCTTCGGCGCCGTGGATTTCATCGTCGGCGACAAGCGCGAGGAATTTCAACGCGCGTTTCAGGAAACCATCGAGGCCACACTGCACGAGAAGAAATTGCAGGTTGATCTTGCGCTGGTGCAAGACACTCTCGTACCGGAAACCATCAGCGGCCCGATTCAAGATGCCCGCATCGCTTCCGAGCAGAACGTCACTAACACTGAGAAGACCAAGACCGAAGCCAAAAAGGCCGAACTTGACGAAATGACCGGCCGGATCCGGCAGGTCGAACAGGTTGTTGAGTTTGAAACGCAACGCCAAGAAGGCAATATCCGCGCCGGTCAGGAAAAACAAGTGAACGAAATCGCCGCGCAAACGCGCCTGCTGGTGGCCGACTTCGCCCGGCAAACCGCTGAAATTCGCGCCAACGTCCGCCGGAAACTCGGCTCCGCCGATGCGAAAGTCGTTGAATTGCGCGGCCAGGCTGAAGGCGACGGTTTCACAAAGCTCGTCCAAGCCGCGGGCAGCTCGCGCGACTACACCGACTACCAGTTTGCACTGCAATTGCCGGCCAAGCTGCGGCTCGCCTTGATTTATGCGGGACCGGGGACGCTCTGGACGGACCTGCAAAAAGCCAGCGACATTGCGCCGCTGGGTGTGCTGAAGGAATTGAAAGAGAAATCAAAATGAGTGCCGATTTTAACTGGGCCGGATTTCATCGCCGCCGGAAGTTACTCAAACTGGCCGGATTTGTAATGATTGTCGGGGGCTTGTACACGCTCGTGGATATGATGGGGGAAATCCCGGACGCCCCCACGCTGTTTCGTGGCAACCGGGCGATTGTCGCCGGCGCCGCGCTGCTGATCTTCGGACTCCTGTCCCTGTACCACGGCTACAAGTTGCCGGTGGAAGAAGCGCTCGATCTCGTGCATCGCAAAGGCCGGGGGGTCACCGAATCGGAATTGGTTCACGATATGCGGGTGGATCGCACGACCGCCCATCGGCTTTTGGAAGCGTTGATCGCCAAGGGATTCATTCGCCGTGGCACCGAGCAAACCGGTGCCACCGAAGAGGTTTTCGAGCCCGTAAAGTAGGGCGGCAGCTAATTTTAGATTGCCATTGACTTGACTGGCAGCTTTGGCATCATGTAGTCGTTTCACGATCCTAGCGGATATTTCGAACCGATGCCAAAACTTCATATTTTATCTGGAATTCTCGAAGGGAAAGTCATCGATATCGTCGAAGAACGCGTGACCATCGGTCGCGCCCTCGACAACATGATCCGCCTCGAAGACGGCACCGTTTCCCATCATCACGCGATGCTCTTGACCGAGAACGGCGAGTTTAAGCTGCGCGACCTCAATTCCACCAATGGCACACGGGTCAATGGTTCGCGCATCGTGGAAACCAAACTCCAGAACGGGGATCAGGTCCGGGTGGGCTCCGTCGAAGTCCGGTTTGAATCCGACGCCAAAAAAACCAGTCAGCCGTTGCCGCCGCCGCAAACGGGAATTGATCTGGCACAAGTCGGGACCGGCAGCACCCCCCCGCCGACGTTCGGCCCCGCCTCTCCGTTTGCCCGGAAAAAAAGTAATCAGCGCAATCCGCTCGTCTGGGTCGTGCTGGGGCTCGGGTTGCTCGCGATCGCCGCGCTGGCGTTCTTCGTGATCAAGATTACGGGGACGACTTCAGCCACCGGGCCACTTCGCTAGCCCAGTACGTCAAAATAATGTCCGCCCCCGCCCGGCGAAAACTGGTGAGCATTTCAAAGACGGCGGATTTTTCATCCAGCCAGCCATTGCCGGCCGCAGCCTTGAGCATCGCATACTCACCGCTCACGTTGTAGACGGCCACCGGATACCCGAATTTTTCTTTGACGCGCCAGATTAAATCCAGGTACGACAGGCCGGGTTTGACCATCACGATGTCCGCGCCTTCGGCAATATCGAGGGCGACTTCCCGGAGCGCCTCGTTCGCGTTCGCGAAATCCATCTGGTAGGTTTTCCGGTCGCCAAACTGGGGCGGACTTTCAGCCGCTTCTCGAAACGGACCGTAGAACGCCGACGAAAACTTCGCGGCATAACTCATGATCGGGGTATCCCGATGACCGGCCCGGTCGAGCGCGGTTCGGATTGCCGCCACCCGCCCATCCATCATGTCGCTCGGCGCAATGATGTCGGCACCGGCATCTGCGTGCGCCACCGCCGCTTTCGCAAGCACCGCCAGTGTCGGATCGTTCAGGACTTTCCCCTGCCGGACCAGGCCGCAGTGGCCGTGGCTGGTATACTCACAAAGACAAACATCCGTGATGACCAATAATTCCGGCAGGGCTTTCTTCAATGCGCGCACTGCGGTCGGCACAATGCCGTTTGGCGCAAATGCCCCACTGGCTTGCGCGTCTTTTCGCTCGGGGATGCCAAATAAAATCACCGCCGGCACGCCGCACCGGGCCGCTTCCGTCGCGGCCCGGATCAACTGATCCACCGACAACTGAAACTGCCCCGGCATGGAACCAATGGGCTTGCGAATGTTGCGACCGGCCCGGACAAAATAGGGCTGCACCAGGTGGCTGACTGATAATTCTGTTTCGCGCACGAGCGCGCGGAGGGCGGCGGTCTGCCGGAGTCGACGGAGACGGACAGCAGGAAAGTGCATGGCGCTCAAGGGGCCGGATTGGCCAATTCGGCATCGCGCACCATGGCGATAATGTCCGCCGGTAAGTCCACCGCTTCCAAGCGGTTTCGAAAATCTGATTTGTGCAGGATCCGCGAGAGGCGCGCCAGCAGTTGCAAATGTTCGCGAACATTCGGCGAGCAGAGCAAAAAGAAGTGCCGGACCGGCTGGCCATCCATGGCGCCAAAATCCACACCCGTGACATGCCGGCCATAGGCCAACAATGGTTTATTCACCAAGCCCACCAGCGCGTTGCGCGCGTGCGGAATCGCAATCCCTTCATTGACACAGGTCGAACATAAATCTTCCCGGGCCTTCAAGGCTTGGAAGAAAAACTCCGTGTGCCGCTCGTTTCCGGGCGCGATCACCATCCCCACCAGCTCGCGGAGCACGGCATCCTTGGTCGGCCCCTGCAGGGCCAGATTCATGTGGTCCGCGCTCATCGAACCCGCCACCGTCAGCGGCTCGGGCAACCCCGTTGCCTCCACGGGCAGGCGCTGCTCAAGCGCCGGCTGCGCCGCCATCCACGCATCCACTGCCGTGCGACTGAACTGCCAGTTGTCACCAAATTTCTGCGCGGCCAATTCGCCATCGCGCGCCATCCGCGCGATCGTCGTCTCGGCCAGCCGCAAATGCAGGGCCACTTCTTTGAGGGTCATGAATTCGGTTTCCATCGTGGCTGATACTAGGCTGAAATCTGTCCCGGTGCAAGACTCGTCAAAACCGCCGTTCATAACTCCGGATCACCCCAATCACCCGCCCCACCACCCGCGTGGTCGGATCCACGGGAATGGGCTGATACCGCCGATTGGCCGGCTGCAATTCCAATTTGCCACCGCGCCGCCCCAAGCGCTTGACCGTGGCTTCACCGTCAACCGTCGCCACAATAATTGCACCGACCTCCACTGATTCCTGGGCCCGGACCACGACCAGATCTCCGTCGTGAATTCCGGCTTCCTCCATGGAATCGCCCCGCACTTTGAGCGCAAAAACATTTGCGCCACTAAATTCATCCGTTAAATCGAGCGTACTTTCGATGTTCTCTTCGGCCAGAACCGGCCGGCCCGCCGGCACCCGCCCGAGAATCGGCAGAGCGGCTGCCAATTGATTGGGCAACAATCCGCGGGATTTCCCCGGGATCATGCGCAAATGGCCTTTGGCCACCAACGCCCGCAGGTGATCGCGCACCGTCCCCGTTGATCGATACCGGAACGCCTGGCCAATTTCGCGGATCGTCGGTGGAAACCCTTTTGTGCGGAGATGATCCTGAATGAATCGCAGCAGTTTTGACTGCCGGTCCGTTAACTCTTGCGTCACGCCGGCAAACTACCACACAGCCGTGTGGTCCAGCAAGACTCGTTCGGCATCGGCCGACGGAATCCAGCCCTGCTGACCGTCGGCGCGTTCGACGAGCCACCAGTGCCCGCGATCTTCCCGAAGGCAAACTTTGGTTCCTTCGCTCAACTGAAAATGCACCGTCGCATCCGCCAGCGGCGCAAACCGGGCCGGCGATTTTTGCGCCAGCACAACCACCGGCGGTCCCGTGCGCTCGCCAATCACCCGGTAGCTCAGCGCGGCACCGGCCATGGCCAACCCCATTCCTGCCAGGACGGCGAACAACACCAGACCGGTCCGCAGTCGTGGCAGCCAAATCGCCCCCGCCACGAATAGAACCGTCAGCCAGACACCGGCCACTTCGTAATGCGCCCACTGGCCAATCGTCCGGCGCCCCGCCACGGCTTCCCCAAATCGGGCGAGCGGTTTCGCGGGCAGGTTCACCTCGGCCACTCCGAGCCGTTCCTCGGCAAATCGCAGGTTCGCCAAAATATCCGGATCCGTCGGCGCCAATTGTCGGGCGCGCTCAAAATCCAAGACCGCCCGTCCCAATTGTTCCTGCCGAAAATGCGCATTCCCAAGATTGAAAAACACTGCCGCTGTCTTGGGCGTGACCCGTTCCAGCATTGCCGCGGCATCCGCAAACTTGCCGGCATCGTACAAGCCGCCGGCCGACTTAAACTCATCACCAGCCAACGCCACAGATGCAAAAAGAAGACTTAGAACACCGCCGAATAAAACTACCGTTCGGCGCCGGTCTCCAGACCGCGCCGGTTCGTTTGACCGCCAGGTCTTTTTCTCGGGACGGTACCGGTCAGTCGAGATGCCACAGGTTAGCCTGCCGGTGCAGACCTTCGGTCGTCCCGTGGGCGGGGTCAGGAGACCCTCGCCCAACGCAGTCTTGTTAGCGGCGCTAACGCCGCTGGCTTTCCAATTCATCAATCACCTGTTCCACCTGTTGTTTTAACGCCGCCACATCCAACGCCGCCCCGGCAAATCGGGCCGCGTCACACGCCTCAAAGATCGTCCGCACCTGCCCGGGTAACTGGCGCTCCTCGACCACCGACGCTGTGATTCCCGACGAAGGGATATTCAATCGGTTCCCAAGGTATTCCTGCAAACCGCGTTGCACGGCTTCGGAGGTCGTGGCAGCATTCAGGGTTTTCCGCGCCAATCGCGCGGCCCGGCTGCGGCGCGCGTATGCGACATCACCGGTCAGCTTATCGCGCCGGCGTTTCCACACCAATGCCCCCGCGAGCCCGCAAACCGGCCCCAGATTCAGCAGCCAAAAAAATGGGGTTCCGAAAAAAACCGGTGCGGGCGCCGGGCCGGGCGCGCCTTTGAGGTAGACAATGTCTTGCCCGAGTCTTTCGTTGGGTCGGGCCCGGAGCGCACCGCTGACAATGGCGACATGATTGCCGGTTCCCGCGCTCACTTTGATCGGAATCGGCCCCCGCGTCACACTTCGGTACGCCTTCGTGAGCGGATCAAAATACGACAATTGCACCGGCGGCAACTGCGTCGCCGTGATATCCTTCGGCACCAGTACCTGCTGGAAAATCCGCTCGCCAGTCGTATTTAAATCGTTCTTCGTTGTCTTGGCCGTCGGATCGTAGGCCTTGAAATTATCCGGATTTTTCATCTGGACCGGCGGGACAGTGTCAATATTTCCCGTGCCGGTCAGCTTCACGGTCAAAGTAATCGGATCGCCCACAGCCACCTCGGTGGGTTTGGCTTCCACCTCCAGATTCCACTGGCCGATGGCGCCGGCGAAATCAGCCGGTTTCCCCTCGGCTGGCAACGGCAAAACCTCGAGCGGCACCGCCTCCACCGGCACCGCGATTTCGCGCACCTCCGTCCGGCCCAACATTTCATCAAAGAGGGACCGACTCCGTGACTGGACCGCCAGCTGCACTTTAATCACACTCGGCCCGAAGCTCAGCGAGCCGCACCGGGTCGGCGAGATCGCCCCTTCGATCAGGTAGATATTGAATGCCTCGCCGTTAATGACCTGGTTGCCGGTTTTGACGTTGCCGTTGTACTTGTAGCCAAGACCATCGGCTTCAGCGCTAAACCCGGTGATATTGCGCACCGGCAGACTCGTGCGGGCAAAGACAATCACGTCCAATGGCGCCGTCTGGCCCAGATAGAGCTGCTGGGAATTCAGACGGACCCGGGAAAAAATTGACTGTTGAAGTTCAGGCTGGACACCCGGTTTACCCACCGTCAGCTTGATCGGCTCGGTGGGGTAGGTCTTGCCACCGCTGCTCAGCGACAGCGCGGGGATTGTGAATTCCCCGGTCCGTCCGGGAGTGACTTGATAAACGAGACTGACCGATTGATTGATCTGGCCGTTCACCATCGAAAAGTTCTGCGACACCGATGGCCCGGCAAAACTGAGCCCGTCCACTTTCGGAATGGCCGGGGCCGGAACGCTGTGGGTGCCATTCACAGCAATGGTCAACGTCACGGATTCGCCGAAATTAACGTGCGATTGATCCACAGACGCGGAAACCGACACCTCGGCAAATAAACGCGTAGCCGAGAGCAATAAGCCGATGCAAAGAGCCGTTCTCATTTCACCAATCTTTCAACGGCTCGGAATTATTTTTCAAGTCCTGCATTTGGACTTCCGGAAAGAAGTTCCAGTTGCGTTCGTCTTCGCGAAGATTATCGAGCATGGCCGCCGCGCGCTGTTTCTCAAAATTCCCGTCGCCAGCCTTCGCCTGTTCCGCGGGCGACTGTTGGTCCTGGCCGTCAGCCCCTGGTGCTGGTTTCGGTTGCTCCTTTTGCCCCTTTTCATCTTTGCCCGGTTTCTGTTGATCCTGGTTCTCCGGCGCGGGTGACTTGTCATCTTTTTTGTCCGCCGGTGATTTTTGTTCATCCTTCTTCGGCTGGGGCTGGTCGGGCGACTTCGACTGGTCTTGTTTCTGCTGTTGCTGTTGTTTCTGTTGGTCCTGTTTCTGTTGCTCTTGCTGCTGGCGCTGTTGCTCCTGCTTCTTCTGGACTTCCTCAATCTTCTTTTTCACGAGATCGAGGTTGAACTTCGCGTCGGCATCCTGCGGATTGCTGGCCAGGGCCCGCTCATACGCCTGCAATGATTTCTTAAAGACCGGGAGAGCCTGATCAAGCGACTGCGGCTCCGCGGCTTGACCGAGCCGGTACCGTGCGTTGCCGAGATTATACAACGCCTTCGCCTGGAGCGGCCGATCGGCGGCCGCCGTTGCTTGTTCAAAGGTTGCGGCGGCGGCTGTAAAATCATTACTCCGGTAGGCGGTGACCCCGCGGTTGTAGGTCACCGGCCAATTCTCCCCCGCCTGGCTACCGGCCGCCACCAGACACAGCATCCCGATGACCAACCGTTTCCGATCCGCGACAAACATTTCAATCACCAGCAAGGCCAAGCCCAGACCCAAGGGCCACTGGAATCGCTCAAAATATTTCTTCTGGAGCCGTTCCTCATGAGCCTTGCGCTGGAGTTGGGCAATGCCTTTATCATACACCGTCTCCATCCCGAAATCGCCGGCCGCGCTCCGGACGTAAATCCCCTGCGTCTTCAAAGCCAGTTGCTGCAACGTCTCCTCATCCAATCGTGACTTGATCACCTTGCCCTCCCGATCTTTCAAGAACTCCATCCCTTTCCCATCCTCTCGCACGGGAATGAGTTCACCGTCCACCGACCCGACCCCAATCGCATAAATTCGCGCACCGGATTTCGCCACTTCCTCGGCCGCCGCCAAGGTATCGCCTTCCGTCGCTTCCCCATCAGTAATCATCACGACCGCCCGGTCGTGCCCTTCACCCGCTTCAAACGCTTTCACGGCTGTCCGCAGCGCGGCCGCGATGGCCGTCCCGCCCCGGGGAATCACGCGGGGATCCGCTTCCCGGAGCGCCAGGCGAAAGGCATCGTAATCCACCGTCAGCGGACATTGCACGAATGCCGTTCCGGCAAACGCAATCAGCCCCACCCGGTCGCCCTGTAACTTCGTCAGCAAATCCTCGACCGCAAATTTGGCCTGGGTCAAGCGGTTGGGCCGGACATCTTCCGTCAACATGCTTTTCGAAACATCGAGCAGCACAAACACATCCACCCCATTCCGCTTCACCTGGCGCCATTCATAACCCCAGCGCGGCTGCGCCAGCGCAAGAATGAGGCCCAGAATCCCGGCCACCAACAGCACAGCTTTCCACCGCCGGGCGACCGGCCGGACATTGCGGGTCAGCCGGTCCACGAGCGGTGGGGCGGCAAATCGCGCCAGCGCCCGCCGCCGGGCCCGGTACGCCCACACGAGAAACAACACGAGCACCGGCACCGCTGCCAGCCACCAAAGCAAAATTGGATGACCGAAATTCATTTTCTGTCTATGGACTGCGGTGACTTGTCACCGCTTTTCCATTTCCGCGTTTCATCCCATCGTTCAAAGCGCCGACAAGTCGGCGCACGCCAGATCCTCACGGCAACCTCCGCAAACGGGTGTGTTCCAGCCCAACCGCCAGCAGAAGACAGGCGAGGCTCGGCCCAAGAAACCACTGTAACAACTCCGTCCATTCCTCGTATTTCACCGTCTCAATTTCGTGTTTCTCCATCTTGTCAATCTGGGCGTACGTATTCTTCATCGCCTCCGTCTCGGCCGCCCGGAAATACCGGCCGCCCGTCGTGGTCGCCACGTCCCGCAATAAATCCTCATCCAAATCCGCCGTAATGTATCCCAGCAATCGCCCCTGTTCATCCGCCACCGGCACGGGCTGATCCGTTTTGGAGCCGGCCCCAATCGTATAAACCCGCACACCGAATTCCTTCGCCGCTTTGGCAGCCTCGCGCGCCGGCGGGCGGGGGACGTTCTCTCCGCCATCGGTCAATAACACCACCACCTTGCTCTTCGCTTTGGTGTCGCGCAGCCGGTTCACGCCGGTCCCGAGTCCGGCGCCGATGGCGGTATTGCCTTCGACCAATCCGATTTTCACCCGGCTCAGATTGCGGTCCAGCCAATCGTGGTCCAGTGTCAACGGGCTCGCCACGTACGCATGCGTGCCGAAAACGACCAACCCAATCCGGTCATTCGGACGCGCCCGGATAAAATCCCGCACCACATCCTTGACCACTTCAATCCGGGAGGTCCGGTGCCCGTTATTTTCATAATCCATGGCCTGCATGCTGCCGGAAATATCCACGACCAGGACAATGTCAATCCCCTCTGTTTTCACCCGGCTTTCGCTGCGGCCCAGTTGCGGTCGTGCCAGTGCCACAATCGCCAGGGCCAGTGCCAAGCCGCGCAATCCCGTCAGCAACCCCGGCCCAATCTGCGCCCAAACTGATCCGCTGCCCTGCGCCAAGGCCACTGATGAAAACTGTAGCCCTCCCCGCCGGGCCACCCGCCGCTGCCGCCACAGCCAGACCGGCACAAGCAGGAGCAACAGCAACAGCCATGGATCGTGGAATTTCATTTCTGTTGGACCGGCGTCCCGATGCTTGGAGGGCGAGGCTCCTGCCGAGCCGCTGGATCATCGTTGCGGCTCGCCGGGAGGCTCGCCCTCCAACTGGATTCCCGCACAAACTTCTCCGCCGACTCAAACGCTCGCTCTCGGTCTGCCGGACCGGGCTGATGCCGCGCGAATTTTACCAGGTCCGCTTCCTGCAAAAACGCCCCGAGCAAATTCTTGTGCTCCACCGTCAAGCGGCTGCCCTGTGCCAATTCAACAAGAAATTCTTCAGTGGTGCGTTCCGGCGCCCGCAATTGGAGCTGATTTTCCAAATACTGACGCACAATGGCAGACAATTGCGTATAAAACTCTTCGACCGACAGATCGGCTTGACGCAGGAGCTGGAGCGCAGCCAGCGCAATTTCCAGCGGTGTCGGCAGAGGCGCAGCGGGCGCGACGGAACCGGCCGGCCGGCGCCGCTTCCGCCACCAAATCCACCCAATCACGAGCGCCAGGACCAGGCCCAGCAAACCAAGCCAGAGCCAGCCGTGGGGGACCGGCACATAGCCTTTTATGTCGCGGATATCTGTGGAATCCATAAGGTGAAACGTAGATTTATGACCATTTTGCCCGGCCTTCCGTTCAATGCAACAAAAACCTTGTCGCCCAGCGCCTTGGACCTTGTCGCTTTGGTATTATTACATTCTGCGAGAACAACGGCTGAAACGTCATCTCACGCAAACGGAACTGGCTGCGCTGTTCTGAATCACTGTCTGGCATTGAAGTCGGATGGAACGGCGGTCCCCAAAAGCAATTTCCTGGGAGTTGTTCGGGGAACTGCCGGGGGGAGGCCGCGCGACGACGCGGATTTCAACTGGAGGGCGAGCCTCCCGGCGAGCCGTGGTTCCCGCAAACGGCTCAGCGGGAGCTTCGCCCTCCATACTGCAAAAAACTCAAGTCCGTCGCCACGGCCGCCCTGATAAAATCCACCCTCGGCGCAAGCGTGATTCGGGTCCCAAAAAGTGATTTCCTGGGAGTTCAGTTCAGTCGTCTCACGGTGCAACGGCCTGCTGATCTCGCCACCGAAGAATGTTCCGGCCGCAGGGGGATGGACGGACTTCGGCGGGGAAACGGCGACCGGGACGTGGTGCTCGCCGGACTGCCCGAACAGCAGCATTTTCATCTTGATAATAACGACTTCTGGTCACACAACGACACTCTCGTCCAAATCAGGAAAGAATCACAACCATGAGCTTCACACTTGGCAGCCAGTTTCGCCCGAGCCTCTCGGAGGTCAAGACCGTTACCGCCCCGGACCGGCCCGTGCCGGACAACCTCGATCTCAGTGCCATGGCGCGGTCGGCACTCAACTACCTGCGCGGTAACCCCGACCCGGATCGCAACCACGAGTGCAAGTTTGCCCTCGGACCGTTGGGCATCCCTTGCCACGTCCCGATCTCACCTTCCAACAAGTCCGGCTTCGACGTCGTCTCGCTCGGCGACACCGATAGCCGCATGGACATGCAGTACCCCCACATGCGCGCGATGGCCGGTGAACCGGAGCCGGACTCTGTGGAACTCGGCGTCCGGCGTCGCACAGAAAGCTATCTCAAGAAGGATCATCGCTGCTGGCTCAACCCCGGCGCGTGCCTCGGAAAGACGATTGCCGGAGAATATGTCATCACTTGGACGACCGGGAAGTTGCTCTATCGTCTCTCCGAGGAATTCCAGCGCACGGGCGACCGACAGATAAAGGCCAGGACGCGAAAGATTTTCCTGGCCCTGAAGAAGATGGCGCTCTGGGATGGCAAGCGCGCCTTTTACTGGGGCATCGCGCCGTACAAGGATGGCCAGTGGCTGCTGCGGAATTGGTGTCAGTCCCACGGCCGCAACTACCCGTGGATCGTCGAACCGCTCGTCCGCTACTGGGAATGCACGGGCGACGCCGAGGCTCTGGACCTGGCCAAAGCCTTTACCGAAGGCTTCCTCGACGAAGTGCAGCCGGAAATGGGCAACCAACGAATCGATCCCGCGACCGGCGCGTTCAGCGGGCACGTCCACATCCACACCCATGCCGTCTGGGGTGTCGCACACCTTGGCGCCGTGCTCGGCGAGAAGCGTTACCTCGACTGGGCCCGCAAGGTCCATGACTTCGTGGTCTCCGTTGGCACAGACTTTGGCTGGTACCCCGAGTTCTCGCCGCAGGGGGAATACCGCACCGAGATCTGCGTGGTCGGCGATATGGTGAGTCTCGGCGCCTGGCTGGCGCGCGGCGGTTATCCCCACTACTGGGACACGATCGAGCGCACCGTCCGCAACGAACTGCGCCAATCGCAGTTCTCCCTGACGCCGGCCTTCGTGGATTTGTTTGAGAAAATACATCGGGACAAGCCCAAGCCGGAAGTGAAGGCGGCGCTGAAGGCGTTGCGGGCCATCGAAGGCGGGTTCGTGGCACAGGCCACGTTCGACGATTGGGTCAGCTACCCACTTGGCGCACCGGGCCTGAACAGTAACGGCATTCAGATGATGGGCTGCTGCCCGCCCGAAGGGATGCGAGGGCTCTGGGAAATCTGGAACGGCATCGTCGAACCGCGCCCGGAAGGTGTTTTCGTGAATATGGCAATCACTCACGACCACGCAGCGGCCAAGGTGCAAGCGTTCCGACCCGAGGATGGCCGCGTCGAGGTCACGGCGAAGAGCGCCGGCACATATTTCCTGCGTGCTCCCGCCTGGTCCGATCGTGACGCCTGGAGTCTGACCCGCGATGGCCACGCCATGCCCGCCGCCTGGGGCGGTCCGGCCCAGGCCTACGTCGTGTGCAAAAACGTGAAGCGAGGCGAGAAGCTGACCCTGACCTGGCCGGCTTTGCGCTTCACACAAGTGTTTACGCCCAAAAGCATCCCCGGCCGCGACGCGCCGGTTACGGTCAGGTGGCTTGGCAACCAGGTGACGGATGTCGAGCCCCGCGGTCAGCACCTGCCGATGTTTTCGACTGCGCGTTAATACAGGGAATTCGGGCGCTGAACGGGGCGATGCGTCTCCCCTCTGCGCAAGAGTGATTCGGGTGCCAAAAGCAATTTCCAGATCAGATCAGTTCAGTTTAACCGCTCCCGCCAAAACCGCTCACTGCGTTTGGCGTGAAGGACGGCAAAAATGCGGATCGAATCGTCTTCCAGGTAGTAGATCACCCGGTAGGGGAAGCGGGAAGTCAGCAGCCAGCGGATTTCCCGGCGCCGATAGCGGGCGCGAAGGCGATACAAGAGGGGATTGTCAGCCAACGAATCAATACCGGCATAGGCGATCTCGGTGAAATCCACACCCAGCCCAGTCTGTTCGTTTTCGTACCAGCGCGCCGCTTGTCGGATATCGTCTTCCGCTTCCGGCCGGATATCCAGCCGCCAAGTCACCGCTTGAACTCGGTCTTTAGGCGAGCTTTGGCGTCCGCCCAAGGAATCCAAGTGGTGGGATCTTTCTCGCAGGCGTCGAGACGTTCCTTGATCAGCCCTTTCTCCTCGTCGGTCAGTTCGCCATCGTCGAGCCACTCGACTTCGTCCAGCTTCCGGGCGGCAGTAACAATCTCAGCTCTCTCGGCCGGTGAGAGCTTTGGCAGTTCCTCCAGAATTTCGGTTTTGCTCATGGCACGAATAATTTACTCGCGACGTGGCCCATCGGCAAGCGTCTTCTCCCGCGGCAATTTCGATCAGTTTCAGTTCAGTTCAAGCCCGCCGCTCCCGCATCCGAAAGAACTTTACCAGCGGCCGCATGTAATCGATGTCAGTCCGAATCTCAATCTGATCCACACTGGCCGACCGGAACATTTCCTGTAACATTTCAACCCGTGCTTTGGCCCGATCTGTAAACGTGGCACGCACCCGGGGATCGAACGTGTCGACGACTGCCTGCGCCCCGGTCTCGGCGTCGCGCAGTTCGACCAGACCCACGGCCGGTAATATTTCTTCGCGCGGATCCCGCAGGCTCAGCGCGATGACGTCGTGCCGCCGCCCGGCCAGGCGCAGTTTTTTCTCAAACCCGGCATCCTGAAAATCCGACAGCACAAACGTCACCGCCCGCTTGGGTTGGACCCGGTTGAGATAGTCGAGCGCTTTCGTCAGGTTGGTACCCGTACCGGTGGGCTGAAACGCCAGAATTTCACGGACGACCCGCAGGACATGGCGCCGGCCTTTTTTCGGCGCGACATATTTTTCGATTCGGTCGGTGAAGAGGATCACGCCGACCTTATCATTGTTGCGAATCGCGGAAAACGCGAGGACAGCGCCCAATTCGGCGGCCAGTTCATTTTTTGATTGCTGGCCGCTACCGAATTGGCCGGAGGCGCTGACATCCACCACGAGCATCACGGTCAGCTCGCGTTCTTCCTTAAATTTTTTAATAAAAGGATGGCCGAAGCGGGCTGTCACATTCCAATCAATCGACCGCACCTCATCGCCCGGCATGTACTCGCGGACCTCCTCGAATTCCATGCCGCGTCCTTTAAAAACCGAATGGTACTGGCCGCCGAGCACATCGGTGACTTCCCGGTTTGTGCGGATTTCAATCTGCCGAACCTTTTTTAGAATCTCGCGAGGTAGCATGGGGACAGCGCTGAAGTGTTTAAGAGGCTATGTGCCGAAGTGTTTAAGTGCATAAGTGTTTAGGTGTTTAAGTTGCCCCAGTGCCTTATGCACTTCGGCACTTGGGAACTGCTAAGGAACCGGCACCTCGTCGAAAATGCGTTTGATCACCGACTCGCTGGTCAGCTCCTCCGCCTCGGCTTCATAGCTGACGATCACCCGATGGCGCAGGACATCCATCCCGATGGTCTTGACGTCCTGCGGCGTCACGTAGCCCCGGCCCTGCAGGAAGGCGTAGGCTTTCGCGGCCATGGCGAGATAAATCGTGGCCCGCGGCGAGGCCCCGTATTGAATGAGGTCGGCAATTTCAATTTTGTACGCTTGCGGATCCCGGGTGGCAAAGACCAGGTCGACAATGTAGTTCTTGATCTTGTCGTCCATATAGATCAGGTCCACCGTCTGCCGGGCCTTGAGAATTTGATCGGGCGTCACCACCGGTTGGACGGTCAACGGCTTGGCCGTCTGGGCCATGCGATCCATGATTTCGCGTTCCTCGGCCTTGGTCGGATAGCCGATGGAAAGCTTGAGCATAAACCGATCCAATTGCGCTTCCGGTAATGGGTAGGTGCCTTCCTGTTCAATGGGATTCTGGGTGGCCAGCACGAGGAACGGGTCTGGCAGCTTGAAGGTCTGGTCGCCGATCGTGACCTGCCGTTCCTGCATGGCTTCGAGCAACGCGCTCTGCACCTTGGCTGGCGCGCGGTTAATCTCATCGGCCAAAATCAGGTTGGCAAAAACCGGCCCTTTCCTAATGCGGAATTCACCGTCCTTCGGGTTGTAAATGAGGGTGCCAACCACATCCGCCGGCAGCAGATCCGGGGTGAATTGAATCCGCTGAAAATCCGTCTGAATGGCGGCGGACAGTGTTTTGACTGCCAATGTCTTGGCCAGGCCCGGCACGCCTTCGAGCAGCAGATGCCCGTCGGCCAGCAAGCCGACCAGCAACCGGTCGATCAGATATTTTTGGCCGACAATGACCTTGCCAACTTCAGCAGTTAGCTGTCGGACAAATTCGCTTTCGCGTTTGATTTGTTCATTAAGGGCCGTAATGCCTTGATCCATGATTATTCCTTGTGGTTTTTGCCGAAAAAGACTCTACGCTAAAGACACACTGGTTTGCATTTTAGTTCAACCAAAAAACCAGCCATGAGACCAATTTTACCCCGGACCGTCGACGGTGGTGGGTTTTTAGGCTGCGTGGCCGCCTTAATCCGCCTTGGGAATCAGGTGCTGGGCGGCCAGCCACTTTAAAGATTCGGCCTGCCACGCGTCCCACATCGGGCCGTGATAGCCGTTGAGCCCATGCCCGCCGGTGGGAAGTTTAAGATATTGCGCCGGAACTTTGTGCGCCTGCAGGGCCGCATAGAACAGTTGGCTGTTGACCGGCGACACCGCCCGGTCATCTTGGGCGTGGGCCAGAAAGGTGGGCGCGGTCTGCACCGTAACCTGTTTTTCATTGGAGAACAGCGCCACGAGATCGGGAGTGGGGTGCGACCCGAGCAAGCTGTTCCGCGTCCCACCGTGGGTTTTTTCACCCATCGTAATCACCGGATAAATCAGCACAGCGAAATCGGGGCGACAACTGAATTTCTCCACCGGATCAATGGCGGCGGCATTCCCGGCATCAAAGTGCGTTTCCGCGGTTGCCGCCAGATGTCCGCCCGCTGAGAATCCGATGATGCCAATCCGGTGCGGATCAAGATTCCATTCCCTGGCATTCGCGCGAGCCACGCGGATTGCCCGTTGCGCGTCGGCCAGCGGAACAAACGGCCGGCCTTTGGGTAACCGGTATTCCAGGACAATCCCGGTAATCCCGTGTTGATTCAACCAGCTCGCAATGCCATGGCCCTCGGCACCGGTTACTAATCCGCCATACCCGCCCCCGGGACAAATGACGAAGGCCGCGCCATTCGCCTGAGCCGGTCGATGCACCGTCATGAAAACCTGGACCGGTTCCGCTTGACCGTCCCCCACCGGCGCCGGACCTGTCCACAATGAAATCCGCTCGGGAGGCAGCCCCTCGCCAGCTCCGAACGCGACCCCCGCAACCGTCGTGCAGATCAGAACCCCGAGATACGCTGGCATTCCAATCATGTTTTTCTCCTGATCAAATGCGCAATCATTGTTTCGGAGCCGCCATCAGGGCGGTTTCAATCGCCGCAATTACTTCGGCCGATTCCGGTGCTGCACCGGATTCAAAGCGGTGCAGAATCTTCCCGTCCCGGCCAATGAGGAACTTGGTGAAATTCCATTTTATATCCCCGGGGTACGGGGATTCCTTGCCAGCCAGCGCAGCGTAGAGCGGGTGCCGATGGGCGCCATTGACCTCGATTTTATCGAACATCGGGAATGTGACTTTGAACTTGGCTGAGCAAAACTGTTTGATCTCCGCGTTCGTTCCGGGTTCTTGGCCGCCAAATTGGTTGCACGGGAAACCGAGGACCACCAAACCCTGATTCTTGTACTTCTCAAAAATGGCTTCCAGGCCGGAGTATTGCTTGGTGTAGCCGCACTTCGACGCGACGTTCACGACGAGCCGGACTTTGCCCTTGTACGCACCGAGGGTGGTTTCTTTCTGGTCAATGTCTTTGACAGGGATCGGATCAATGGATTGGGCAAGTGTATTCATTGTGAGCAGCAGAGTAAATGCGGACAATAACACGCGTGTTTTCATTGGCGAAACTACCACCGATTGAAAAGATCCGCCAGTCCCAAAAAACCCAGGCTGAACAAGCGTCAAACATGATTGGCCTGTCGCGATTGGATCTGGCCAGGTGGTGGAACATCACCTGGCCCAGCCGACGTTCGGAATCGGCCCACCCGGTCCAGAGTGGGTCGCGGTCCCAACGTCCCGCGCCGCGTCCGCAAACTGCTCGCGACCACCAGCCATTTCCGACTTGATCCTGATTAGAAATCGGGCAAATTTGTCATGGAGAAGACGATGACTGTGAATGACCGCGCGGCAAAATTTGCCGGAATACATCCGGTGCGACCGTTCTCGAAAATCTGGCCGATTTTCTTCGGCCTCGTGATCGTTGGTTGTGCCAGCCCACGTGTTCCCACCTATGTCACCTCCCCTCCGCCACCGCCAGAGGATGTGCGCGCTCAAATCGGACCACTCGCCATCACCACCGCCGCGACACCCGCCACAACGGAGTTCACTCGCCCCATGGGCAAAGGTCGCTCTGTGGGCCATGGCGGCTGGGTCGGCTTTTGGACGCCGCCAGCCGTTCTGGCCAGCGGCGGCGATGGCCGCGGGTTGATTCTCGGACTGTTTCTCTCGCCGGTCGCAGGGACGGCCGGGGCAATCTATGGCGCCGTGGCGGGAATGACCGCGGTGGAATATGAGCAAGTCCACGCCACTTTGGACACGACCTTCCAAACGACGGATTGGACCAGCCAATTAGAAGCAGCAGTCGCCGATTCCATCCGGCAACTCACGACCCAGTCGTTCGTCAGTTCGACAAACGGCGCCCAAACAACACTGGAACTCACCCCGTTATTCATCCGCTTGCAGGGCGCCGTTGAAATTGATCCGCCACTGACCTTCGTGGGGACAGTTCGGCTTCGGCTGCTCTGTCCAATGGATCAGTCCGAACTTTTCGTCACAGAATTTGATTATACCGGTTCCCAGTACACGTTGCGCCAGTGGGCAGAGCATGACGGCGAATTGTTCCGGAAGGAGCTGGCGACCGCCCGGAGTTCTCTGTCCGACCAAATCGTGGAACGAGTTTTCCTCGCCTATTCCCTGCCGGAGAGTCCGGCCCAACAACGAGTCCTGCCATGGCCACCCAAAAAATAATACTGCTTGGATTACTCATCGGACTAACCGCGTGCCAAACCACGCGACCGCCCACTGTCAAAGTAATCGGCCTCTGGCCCGACGACCCGCCCCTGATGTATCAACCGTTTAATCTTTGGAGTGGTGGCGACTGTTACATCTGGCCAGTCTTAGATTCGCCGCAGCCGACGCTCCGCTGGGAACCGTTTCCCCGGCCCGGCGACATCGCCGTCGACACCGGCCATGTGCTGGCACAAATCACCCGCGTCAGCTACGACCTGCGGATTTGGCGAAATGTCGACGGATTTCCCAGTGAACTGGTGTATGCCCGGGATGCTTTACCCGGCACCGCCCAGCGCATCGAACCGCCGTTGCAGACTGGCCAAGCTTACTTCTGGAGCATCCGGGCCCGCTTTACCCTCACTGACCAAACCCGGGTCACGGAGTGGAGCCGGATTGAGTCACCACGCCCATTGGGGATCCCAGCCTCGACCAACACCAACACCTACCCGGACGCCCGGTACTACCGATTCTCGATCCGCTGAGTGGATGAGCAACATTGATGTCCCACTCAAAGTTTGCAAAATTTCGCGCCAGGCAGATGATTGATGACTTCAATAAAACGTGTTTGGGGTGTGCTGTTTATGAAAGGCGGTAAACGATCCGCGCTTTGCCGATGTCGTAGTGCGTCATTTCCATTTTAACGCGATCCCCGACATTAATCCGAATCCAGCGCTTGCGCATTTTCCCGGAAATATGCGCCAGAACCTGATGTTTTTTCTCCCCCATCTCCACGTGAAACATCGTCCCGGGCAGCACTTTGGTAACGATCCCTTCGACATTGATGATCTGATCCATTCGCCGAGTCCTTTCGGTTGCATTCCTGCCGGTGTTACATCAGGCGTCAAAGGACAGGCTTTGATCCTGGACCAGAAGCGTAACCCTCGAAATGGCAGTCACGCGGAAGGGTTAGTGTGACAGCTTTACCGCAAATAGCAAGGAGTACAGCAATCGCGAACACGATGCGGACACTGCCACCATTCCACTGCCGTGGCCGGTCGGAGCGCCCTTCCGGGCGCGACCGGCTAGTTGTGAATCACCGAAATCGCGCCCGGAAGGGCGCTCCTACGGCGGCAGGCCCAAGATGCGCGAACGCCATCCGCCGGAGATTCCGACACCAATTTTTCGAATTTGCGCTATAGTGTCGGCATGTTTTTGCCGACCACGCCCGAAGAAGTCAAACGCTGCGGCTGGGATGCGCTGGATATCATCCTGGTCAGCGGCGACAGTTACATCGACAGCTCATATATTGGCGTGGCGGTGATCGGAAAGTTCCTCGCCCAAGCCGGTTTCCGCGTCGGCATCATTGCCCAACCGGACTGCACAACCGATCCGGAGATTGGTCGGCTCGGCGAACCGCGCTTGTTCTGGGGGGTCACGGCCGGCTGCGTCGATTCGATGGTGGCCAATTACACCGCCTTGAAGAAGCGCCGCAAGAGCGACGATTACACACCGGGCGGCGTGAACAATCGGCGGCCGGACCGAGCCAGCATCGTTTACACGAATTTGATCCGCCGCTTCTCGAAACGGATCCACCCGGGCACACCCGCTCGGCCAGTGGTGTTGGGTGGGATCGAGGCCAGCCTGCGCCGCGTCCCCCACTATGATTTCTGGAGCAACCAGATCCGTCGGTCACTCCTGTTCGATGCGAAGGCGGATTACCTCCTGTACGGAATGGCCGAGAAATCAGCATTGGAATTTGCCACGGCCATGCGCGACGGAACGGATCCGCAAACGGTTCGCGGTGTTTGCTACATCGCGAAAGAGAAACGCGCCGGCTACCAGGAACTACCGAGCTACGAGGCGGTGGTCGCGAATAAGTTGGCGTTCATTGAGATGTTTCACGCGTTCTATCAAAATAACGACCCGGTCAGCGCCACGGGACTCTGCCAGCAACATGGCGACCGCTGGTATGTGCAAAATCCGCCGCCATTGTCAGAAACCGAAGCGGAACTCGATGCCGTCTATGCGCTCGATTACGAGCGGGCACAGCACCCCTATTACGAACGTCAGGGACCGGTCAAGGCACTCGAAACGATCCGGTTTTCCATCGCCACCCATCGGGGGTGTTACGGCGAATGCAATTTCTGCGCCATCGGCGTCCACGAAGGACGCACGATCCGCTCCCGCAGTGCCGCCTCCATCGTGCGCGAAGCGGAAAAACTAACCCATCATCCACAATTCAAAGGCAATATTCACGATCTCGGCGGGCCGACAGCCAACATGTATGGCTTCGAATGCGACCATAAACTCCAGCACGGGAGCTGCGCCCACAAACGCTGCATCTTTCCGACGGTCTGCTCGCAGATGCCGGTCAACCACCAGCCCATTGTGGAGATCCTGCGGCAGGTGCGAGAACTGCCGGGCGTGAAGAAAGTATTCGTCGCCTCGGGGATCCGGTACGACATGGTCTTGAACGACCGCCGGCATGGCGACGAGTATCTGCGCGAGTTGGTCACCCATCATGTCTCGGGACAATTGAAGGTCGCACCCGAACACACGACCGATTTGGTCCTCAACAAGATGGGCAAGCCGGGAACGGATTCACTCATTCAATTCAAGGCAAAGTTCGACGACTTAACGCGCGCGGCCGGCAAACCACAGTTTCTAACGTACTACATGATTGCCGCCCACCCCGGCTGCACCGATGAGGATATGGCGGAGTTGAAACGATTCACCAGCCAGAAACTGCAAATGAATCCCGAACAGGTGCAGATTTTCACACCGACGCCATCCACCTACTCCACGCTGATGTATTACACCGAGATGGACCCTTTTACACACGAGCCGATTCAAGTCGAAAAAGATTTGTATCGGAAAGAACGTCAGAAAGAAATTGTCACATGCAAACCGAGCCAGCGGAATTTTCACAGCCATTAACCCCCACCCCGGCCACTCCGCACAAACGCCGGCCCCGGTATTCCGGTAAAAATCCGCGCCGGTTTGCGGATAAGTACAAGGAGCATAATCCGGCGCTTTATCCCGAAACCATTGCGAAGGTGGTCGCAGCCGGCAAGACGCCCGCTGGCACACACCGGCCCATCATGGTGGCCGAGATTCTCGAGGTGCTCAATCCCCAACCGGGGGCAATCGTTATCGATTGCACGCTTGGCTACGGCGGTCATGCGCGGGAGATCCTCAAGAAAATTCAGCCGGGTGGCAGACTCCTCGGACTGGATATTGATCCCATTGAGTTGCCCAAGACCGAAGCCCGCTTGCGCGCCCTCGACTTTGGACCAGACGTGCTCACCGTGCACCGCAGTAATTTTGCGGGCCTGCCCAAAATGTTGATCGCCGAACAACTCGCCGGTGCCGATCTGATTCTGGCAGATCTCGGTGTTTCCTCCATGCAACTGGATGATCCGGGCCGCGGGTTTTCGGTCAAGCTAACCGGCCCTCTGGATATGCGAATGAATCCGCAACGCGGCCAGCCCGCCACCACCTTGCTCGAGCGCACCCCGGCGGACAAACTGGCGGAGTTATTGTTGGAAAATGCGGACGAACCCCGCGCGGAGCTACTCGCGACCGCGCTGGTGGGAAAACACTTTGCCACGACGCGCGCGTTCGCGGAGGCCATTCGGCGGGCGTTACCGGGATCCGTGCTGGACGAGGAACGCGAAAATACAATCCGCCGGGTGTTCCAAGCCTTGCGCATCGCGGTCAATGAGGAGTTCACAGCGCTCGGCATGTTTCTCCGCAACCTGCCCACCTGTCTGACGGCCGGCGGACGAGTCGCGATCCTGACGTTTCACTCGGGCGAAGATCGCCGGGTAAAAAAAGCTTTCGAAGCTGGGCTGGCTGCGGGCGACTACGCCGAAATCGCCACGGAAGTCGTCCGCCCATCACCAGCCGAGCGGCATGACAATCCGCGCTCCAGTTCGGCCAAGCTCCGCTGGGCCCGCAAGTCAGTCGGCTGAAACGCCGCTGATTTGTGATCCAAGCCAACCCGTTGATTGCGTTATTGTAGGGCGCGAACACCCCGTGTCGTGTCGGGGTTTCGCGCCGCTTCGGTACCGCCAGCGTCTGCGAGAACTTTCCCGGACGGCGCGAAACCCTGCGGGCATTCGCGCCCTACAACGCGCTGGTATCACGCACTTGCGGTTTTACTTGATTCAGCCGTCGGCTGAAACGCCGCTGAACTGGTCGGACTTGCTCTTAAACAACACGTTGAAGGTGGTCAACGAGCCGTAGCTGCGCGTAATGTATTGCTGGAGTTCAACCTTGTCGGCATCTGTCAACTTGTCATGGCCGTTAATTTTCTGTTCGAGGACCCGGAGATTATTCCGGAGCATCACGATCTTATGGAAGAAGACCTCAAGCGGAACTTCTTTCGGTTGCAGGTTCGGATCGGCGGGGTGCAAGACCAGCTTGCCGGTGTGCCAGCGCAACCCGAGTTGGTCGATGAATTGATCCGGTTTTTCAAACCCGAGCTCCTGCGCCACCGCTTGAACGGTTTGCTCAATGAATTGTGCCAGGGGGATCGCCAGGCCGGTAATGGCGACGGCAGCGGTGACGGGCTGTAAATCGGTCAGTTCTGGGGCGACAGTTTTTCGTCCGTCATCAAATTGAATTTCGGCAGTCTGTTCGGCAATGGCCTTGACGGTTCCGAGGCCATATTGCGGATGCCGGACCTGCAGCCCGAGATGAAGTGATTCAATTTTCATGTGCCCAGTGTTTCATAGGACTGGCCGGGTGTAAATAGTTTCATTGGCGCAACAGATTCGGTAACCCTCCCAATGTTCTGACGCAACGTGTTCCATATTGGAGGGCGAGCCTCCCGGCGAGCCGCGGCTTGGCAGGAGGCACGTCATCCAGACTTTGGGGACGACAGGATCATGCGAGGCGCCGGCGCCGCGAACCGGCGTCGGGATCATTCTTCTCCGTACATTTCACAGATCAACTGACGGAGGGCCGCCGCATGCGCGACGGACAACGTGCCAATTTTCCTACCGATCCGCATCTTGCTCACGACACGAATCTGGTCCGCCGCAATCTCCGAATCCTTTCCCGCGACCTTCACTTGCAAACGACTCCGCCAATCGGGATGTAATTGGGAGGTCAACGGGCAGATCACGACCGTTTCCAAGGCGCGGTTCAGTTCGTCACGGCTGATGACCACGGCCGGGCGGGTCTTGGCAAGTTCGCTACCTCGCACTGGATCGAGTTCGACCCAGTGGACGTCGTAGCGATTAGAGCTCATTCAATCCGTCGGCCAGCGTGCCATCCCATTCGGACCAATCTTCCTTGGCGCCCGCCATTGCCTTGGCGGTTTCGTCCCAAGACAACTTGACCGACGATTTGGCAGGCCGAAGCACGATAGCGTCTGGTAGCTCCTCAAGCAGCAGGGTGTTCCCGATCTTATAGCGGCGAACCGTGGCAGACGGCAATTTCACCCCGCACCCTTTGCCGATGTGGCTGACTGGAACTTCGATAGTCTTCATGACGTTCGGACGTTACCAGTTTTTATAGCCCGGGTCAACTTTCACGCTCATCGGCGGCTCGACCAGCTACAGCGGTGGAGCGCCGGCAGCAACCCACATGAGTCTACAATCGGAATTACAATCGAACAAAAAAGAGAGACCGGTCACCCCGTCCTCCTTTTGTTGGCTATGCCATTCTGCGCTCGAAAGGCGACGAGACGAAGCGATCCTGCGCAAATTTCTCCGTCCCTCGCCCGCCGCAAAACGCTGCAAAACCAGCTTGACTTTCCCGCTAGCGCTTACACACTATGGCTAGTGGTTAGGAATGAATTTTGAGATAAATTCGCAACAGCGCAACAGCGCAACAGCGCAACAGCGCAACAGCGCAACAGCGCAACAGCGCAACAGCGCAACGCAGTGATCGCGTTAATTTAGCCAATTCTCGCTTAACTTTTAGTTCTGCGACAGTCTTACACTACCTCCAGCATCGACAGGCGATGCATTCGGACGACGGAACGAAGGCTTTTACTCTGATCGAGTTACTGGTGGTAATCACGATAATCGGCATCCTTGCGGGACTGCTCTTACCAGCATTGTATTCCGCCAAAGAAAAGGCAAATCGGGCAAATTGTGCCAACAATCTGCGGCAAATCGGGATCGCCATTACTGCTTATGCTGACGATTCTAACAGCCAACTACCCACTGAAAACACTGTAAGAAACTGGGTTTGGGTTAACGATAACTATAGTAATGGCGGAAGACTTATTCAGCGAGGATATATCCCCAAAACAGGACAAGTCCTATTCTGCCCCTCTGCCGGCAAGTTGCGAGCAAGCGTTAGTGGTAGCCAACTATATGGCATTAATGACCCAACCACTGGCATCCATCACCTTGGGCAGACCGGTGAAAGCTGTCTTTCGTCCGTATCCGTGTTACTAACCGCGTCTGGACGCGGGCGGTGGGCTGGGGCAGACTGGGGGAATGTCAGGACTTCTGGGCTGCTTTCCAAGCTGTGGGCGTCAACTCGGCCACGC
>Ga0209083_1000436_pt1 | contig 62068 bp, 41 predicted proteins | sample AM7aDNAmetaG_FD_184132 | JGI IMG/M metagenome (GOLD analysis project Ga0209083, IMG submission 184132) | Freshwater microbial communities from Finland to study Microbial Dark Matter (Phase II) - AM7a DNA metaG (SPAdes) (version 3) | ecosystem: Environmental > Aquatic > Freshwater > Lake ... | reverse complement strand
CGCCATTTTCTGAAGCCTCTTTAATGATCCGTAGTTTTTCTTCAGTGGTAAAGGTTCTTTTTTTCATCAGCATAAAGGTATAGATTTGCATCTATAATCCAGTCTGATCTTTCAGGGGGCTAAGACAGCTGCATTTCTACAACCAGCAGTTTTGTGTAAAATTTCGTTTTGAGAACTGTTAGTTCGTTTGACTATAACCTATAGTTTGAAAGCCGTGGTCAGAACAACTGACTGCGGTTTTTGTTTTTTTCTGAAGACTACCTTTGCCGAATTCTTGCATTCTTATTTAGCGTTTTCATAAAGGCAGAATGCAGGCTCTTCATCAGCTTTGAATCCCACATTATCCTGCTAAACCTTGTCGCAGTGATATATGACCTCAAGGTGAGAGAGGCCCGATATCCCGTTTGCAACAGATAAGGCGCCATCGTTTGTAGTCTATTGAACCTTGTACCTGGGCAGTCTTGCTTCTTAATGAAAACACCGTATCTTTGAGCATCACACATAATGATACGTATGAACATAAAGGATTTTGCCCTGCGCATCGCCGGTGCTGTTTTCGGGATTGTTGCAGTTCTGCACCTGTTGAGAATTGTGACAGGTATTGCAGTGATCTTAGGCTCGTGGTTGCTGCCAATGTGGGTGAACTGGATGGGTTTCATTGCGACCGTGTTCCTCTGCGTCTGGCTGTGGCGGCTATCATTCAGCAAGGCGGATGATTCAAAACAATATTACAGGGAGAAGCATTCCTATAAATAGAGATGCTCTTCCCTCACGGCAATGGTCAGCCTTGAGGTGTATTATATCGTTAAACTGGCCGGGTAAATCTGCTATTTGAAGTACATCCGGAACGAATGCAATATCCCTTTTTTAACAATTTATCAGGTAATTGAACTGAAATGATCAACCATTTACGATAATTTTCGTGGGTGGTTTTTTATTTCCTCCCTGATTCCAACCAGGTTTTCAGAAAATTCCCCACATTTTTAGCTTCCTTTGATTTTGCAAGAAGTCGTAAGATCTTTGCAGACAAAATGATACGCGTTTTCGCGACATTAAGCGATTATTTTAATAAATACGCCCTATACTTGTTCAAATTCTTTCCGGGAAGTTTCTTTTTTAATAATTAAACCAATTTTATTAGCATATATATCAGGTACTTAGCTGATGTAAATTCCGGGATTTTAATTTCCGGTCATCTCCGGTATGATTTTAGTACATGGTAGTCAACATCCACAGATGTAGCCTTGTTTTTCCAAATGAAACTTTCAGTTTATTACTACATAAATATCAGGGAAACCTTACAAACTAATTATATTTTATGGTGATAAATTTGTAATAATCGGATAAACGCCAGCATTGACCAGCCATAGCCGGAACAGCCTGACCATCTTAGTTTTCAGGTTGTAAATAAGTTAAAATGGTCAACCAAAACCGGCGGAAGGTGGTCAGAGGCTGCGTTTTGTTTAGTCTAACCTTTAATAGGTTAAATTATGAAAAGGGCATTATTCACCACACTGGTATTCCTAATGGTATCCATCAGGATGATGGCGCAGGATGTAATTATTGATGCAGCCCTGGCCACAACTATTCAGAACAGTTTAAACGCCGGAATTGATTACCCCTTAACCGCAACCGGAAATATTATTGTAAGCGCAAATATTCTTAAAAATGCAGGGACCGCCGCAACCCTCACTCTTAAAGCTACACAGAGTATAACGTTTTCCTCTGCTTACTCCATCAGTTCCTCAAGCGATGCACTGAATATTGTATTCTGGTCCAGGAGCGATGGCAATAATGCCGGTGATGACAGTAAATTAGGGTCTGTATGGTTACCCCTGGGATCTTCGGTAAACACCAATGGCGGTAATGTGGTGATTGGAGGAGGCGCAGATCCATCAATCGGGTACTGCCTGGGTGATAATGGCTCCATTTCAACCGAAAACAATGCCCGTTGGAGGGGAATTACTATTAACGGAACCCTTGCAGCCGGGGGAGGTAACATTGTTATAACAGGCAGAGGTTGTCCAGGTGGATCATCGGCCAGGGGTGTTAGTATCGGTGGATCTGTTTCGACTTCCGGTTCGGGATTAATCACCATCAATGGAAAAGCAAATGTTGGATCAGATGGTTTGGCATTTGGTGATGCCTCAGTTAGTGGAACCACCGGCACCCTGACCTCCGGCTCTGGAACCGTCACCCTCAACGGGAATAAAGATTCAGGCTCTAACGGAGTAAACCTGGCGCCTTACTCAGGCGCTACAGCATATATCAATTGCGGAGGTAACCTGTCGATCACTTCAACCGGAAATATTAGTGCTTCGAGCGGTTATCTTATTGTCTCAGGAGCTTCTTCGTTTTCTGCCGGAACAAGCAGCATTACGCTTTCAAACACCAATAATGATTTCACAGGGAATCTCAGTGTTCCCAGCGGAACGAATCTTACGATAGTTGATAAAAATGCCTTATCTCTCGGAACAATCAGTATTAGCGCGCTCTTGAGTGCTCAAACACTGTCAGGCAATCTTAGCATTAATAATACCATAACCACCACCTACGCAACCTATTCGGCCATTAAATTATACGCTGATTACAATAAAACTGCAGGGGATGCTACCGGTGGGAATATTCTGGTAAACGGGAGCCCTGCAATTTCAACGGGATCGGGAGGCAGAGCCGCGTTATACACGGGCAGTATTTCCGGAAGTACAGGCTTATCCGGTATTATCAGTGATTCGAGGTATCTCAGCGACGCCACAACTGTAACCTATTACCCGGCATTGGGTACGGGGGTTTACGGCATTTACCGTGAAGCAGGTTCTTTGACCTGTGCCGGAGCTACCGGTACAGACTGGAATACTGCAAGCAACTGGAATTCAGCCGTTTCACCCAATTCTACATTCAACATCACCATCCCTCTCACTTCCAATAATCCGATAGTCAACCAGGATGTCACTTCCCCGGCTGTTTGCAATAATCTTACCATTCAGTCAGGAGCAGTGCTTACCATCGCCCCTGTTAAAGGGCTCACGGTCAACGGAACCCTGACCAACAGCGCCGGAAACAGCGGGCTGTTGATCCAATCCACTGCCTCGGGCAATGGCTCGCTTATCCATAATACAGCTGCTGTGAACGCCACTATCCAACGTTACATCACAGGCAGTACAAGTCTTTCGGCCATGACATACCACCTGGTATCGGTACCCATTGCTCAGGCTTCCTCACCCACCAGTAACCTGTTCCTGGACTCTTACCTGTATTATTTTGACGAGACCCAGAACTCTGCTAACAACGGATGGGTGAATATGGGAACTTCCACAACCAATCCTCTTACAGTGACCAGGGGTTATATGGTTTACTATCAAACCGGAAGCAGCACTACGTATTCGTTCACAGGCCCCATGAATAACGGTTCGTTTACTGCAACAACCTCTTATACAAGCACTGCCGCTGCAGGCAATCAGGGTTTTAACCTTGTTCCAAATCCCTATCCCTCGGCCATCAATTGGAGAGCTGCAAGTGGCTGGAGTCGAACAAATATTGACAGTGCAATTTATATATGGAATTCCAGTCAAAGCACAAAAAATTATGCTTCTTATGTCAGTGGTTCTAGTATAAATGGTGGATCTCAATTCATTGCCGTTGGGCAGTCCTTCTTCGTTCATGCAAATAATGCAAGCCCGGTTTTATCTATGAACAATAGTGTAAGGCTCCATAATACGGTTTCATTTCTAAAGAATGATTCAATCCTCCCCAGCCTGCTTAAGATCCATGCCGATGCCGGAGGTGCCAGCGACGAGATTGTTGTTCGCTTTGCCGATGGCGCAACTGAAGGATTTGACGGTGAATGGGATGCCTATAAAATGACCGGAGGGGCCGATGCTCCCCAGTTTAGTTCTTTGACAGCGGATGGCATATCCCTGGCCATTAACAGTCTCCCGCTGGGCGCAGGAGAGGTAGTTGTACCCCTGAACTTCTCATTCAGCGCTTCTTCCGATGTAACCTTCACTGCAAGCAGCATGGAATCATTCAAGCCCTCAACGACCATTTATCTCGAAGACAAGGGCCTCAGTAAAATGATCAACCTGAAGCAAGAGCCTGTATATACCTTTAGCTACCAGGCTGGAAGCGCTGTCGATCGATTTAATCTGCACTTTAACGGGCTCACGGGAATCAGTGAAAATAACACTACAGTCAACAGCAATGCCTTTATCAGCAACGGCCTGATCTACCTGGATGTCCCCTCAATGCAGGGCCAGCTTGCCGAAATCACGGTGTATAATATGCTGGGACAGGTCATCCGCAGTCAGGAAAAAACAGTGAACGGGATCATCAGCATTGAAGCCCCCTGGTACAGGGTGTTTACATTGTAAGCGTTGCTTCCAAAGGCCGGAATTTTATCACTAAAGTCATCAACAAATAAAGCATACACACTATGAAAAAGTACATCTATTGCTCACTGATCGCATTGTTCTTATGTTTAAGCGTGGCCGTAATGGCCGATCCTCCAACTCCTCCTCCCGATCCATCGAGCGGAGGCGGTCACGGTGGACCTGTAGGGGCTCCGATCGACGGCGGGCTGGGAATCCTTATGGTCATGGGAGTCGCTTACGGTGGAAGGAAGTTCCACCAGGCCCGGAAGTCAAAGAAAAAGCTTGCGAAAGAAGGGCAAGCCATTAATGATCCCGGGGAATTATTTTAGACTGGAAAAAACCTGGGAGGTATAGACTTTGTTTGCAATGCAGGCAAAATCATTTAATTCATCCGTACTATGAAAAATGCTGTTAAGAGCCCATTGCTGCGAATGATTACAACTTTAATTGTTTTTTTTAGTCTGGCCACCGGTGTTCATGCCCAGCAGGGAACATATGCATTAAAATTTAATGGAGGTTACCCAACAGGTCCATACGTAGATCTTCCTGACATGACCATAGGAGACGATCTTACTATTGAAGCCTGGGTATGTCTGAGTGATTATTCCAATTGGCAAAGAATTATAGAATTTGCTTCATCCTGGGACCGGCGGTCAGACAATATTGTTTTTGGATTTGAAGGTGGTTCCAGCCAGCTGTTCTATGAAACTAACGAGGGTGGTTCTAAGATAGGCTTTATAGATGCGTATGCGATACCATTATATCAATGGTTCCATGTGGCAGTTGTACAATCAGGGAATACTGCGACATTGTACTATAACGGCACAGCGGTAAATTCGCAGCCACAATCTCCAGGTGTAACCAGAAGCAGGGATGATGACTGGATCGGAAGAGGTCATTTCTGGGACTGGGGAGACTGTTCTTTTAACGGAATGATGGATGAATTGAGAGTCTGGAATGTCGCGCGAACCGAAGCTCAGATCAAAGAGAATATGTATAAGGAGATCCCTGCCCAGAGCGGATTGCTTGCTTACTATAAAATGAGCGATGGTAGCGGCACCTCCCTTACCGACAACAGTGGTCATGGTAACACCGGTACCCTCACGAACGGCCCGGAATGGAGAGCTTCAGGTTGCTTTTCAGGACCCGGGAATGCTTTGAATTTTCAGGGAGGGGCAGATTATGTTGATCTTGGAGATGTGATTGAAAATTTAAGCAGCTGCACATTCGAGGCCTGGGTTTACTGGAATGGCCCGGTTGAAACCTATTCGGAAATTTGCTCCAAGGAACTGGTCAACTCCTTTTCAATCATTAATCTGGGCGGCGGGGACTGCAGGATGCACTGCAATTTCGGGGATGGTTCATCCTGGGGAAGTCCCGTTAATTCCACAACATCTGTTCCGAGCAACCAATGGGTGCATTTAGCCGCAAGCCGTGATGGCTCGGGGAATGTACAGATGTATATTAACGGGATCAAAGATGCTTCAACAGGTACCAACTCTGCGAGCGGAGGGAACTCAAATGACCGGGGAATCGGAGGCAAACCCGTGGGGGGAGGCATACAGGGTCCCTTTAACGGACAGATTGATGAAGTACGTATATGGAATACCGTGAGAACAGCAGATCAGATCAGGGAAGATATGATGCACACCCTTGTAGGGAATGAATCAGGTTTACTGGCGTATTACAGGATGGATTACAGTGACGGAGACATTCTTTATGACAATAGCGTAAATTCATTAAATGGGACTTTGGTTAATATGGACCCTGGGTCATGCTGGTATACATCATGGGCCTTTACTACATGGATAGGAGGTGAAAGTAACGATTGGTACGATTTACGTAATTGGAGTGGCTCCCACCCCTTCTGGGGACCCCCAGGTACTTCAGATAACGCCGGCCTGTATAAATGGACAGATCTTGGCAACGAAACTTCCCTAAACGATCAACTTTCAGTGAATGGTTTTCTTCTGTCTTCGTCTTCTTCCTTCACATTGAACAATTCATTTATTGTATCCGGCGCGGCTTTGTTTGAAAATAACTATACTTTAACCGGAGGTTATAATCTGAACTCTGCCGGATCGCTTGAGATCGGGAATGGAAAAACACTTACCATTCCTTATGACGGACAGCTTACAGTGACCAGCACCCTTGAAAATAACGGGACACTTACCATCCAGAGCAATAGTTCCGGAACGGGTTCGCTGATCCATAACACGGATAATGTCAACGCCACCATTGAGCGTTACATCACAGGCAATAAAAGTCTTTCGGCCATGACATACCATGATGTATCTGTACCACTTACTCAGGCTTCCAATCCGACCAGCAACCTTTTTCTGGGATCTTACCTGTACTATTTTGACGAGACCCAGAACTCTTCAAACAACGGTTGGGTGAATATGGGTACTTCCACAACCAATCCTCTTACTGTGAGCAGGGGATATATGATTTACTATCCAGCCGGAAGCAGCAATACCTATTCATTTACCGGCCTTATGAACAACGGCCCGTTCACTGCAACAACCTCGTATACCAGCACAGCAGCTTCAGGGAATAAAGGCTTCAACCTGGTTCCCAATCCCTATCCCTCAGCTATTGATTGGGACAACGGAAACTGGACCAAAACAAATATCGACAATGCCGTCTATGTTTGGAATTCAGAAGTAAGCACCTCAAATTACGCAGCTTATGTGAATGGAAGCGGTACCAACGGGGGAAGCCAATATATTTCACCAGGACAGGCTTTTTTTGTCCATGCCAACGCTTTATCCCCTGTGTTATCCATGGATAATACAATCCGGCTGCATAATACGGTTTCATTTCTGAAGAAAGATTCTGTCCTCCCCGACCTGCTGAAGATACATGCCGATGCAGGAGGTGCCAGTGATGAAATTGTTGTAAGGTTTGCCGATGGAGCCACCATGGGCTTCGACTCACAGTGGGATGCTTATAAGATGAGCGGTGGAACCAATGCTCCCCAGCTTAGTTCTTTAACAGCGGATGGCATATCCCTGGCCATTAACAGTCTCCCGCTGGGCGCAGGAGAGGTAGTTGTACCCCTGAACTTCTCATTCAGCGCTGCTACCGACATAACCTTCACTACGAGTGGTATGGAATCGTTCAGCCCGTCAACAAGCGTCTACCTTGAAGACAAATCCCTGAGTAAAATGGTTAACCTCAGGCAGGATCCTGTATATACTTTTAGCTACCAGGCGGGAAGTGCTGTGGACCGGTTTAATCTGCATTTTAACGGGCTCACGGGGATCAGGGAGAACAATACGGACGCTAGCGGCAAGGCGTTTATCAACAATGGCCTGATTTACCTGGATGTACCCTCAATGCAGGGCCAGATTGCCGAAATCACGGTGTATGATATGCTGGGACAGGTCATCCGCAGACAGGAAAAAACAATGGACGGGATCATCAGCATTGAAGCCCCCCTGGCACAAGGTGTGTACATTATAAGCGTTTCTTCCAAAGGCCGGAATTTTGTCACTAAAATCATCAACAAATAACGAATTGAGAAATCATATTGAAGTTCATATCATAATGGAAGGCGATTAAATAGAAAACATAGCGATAATCCAAAAAAACCAACGTTAATTATTTAACAACTAAAAAAATTTAATAATTTAAATTTTAATTATCACTGGAAAATACTTTATAATTAGTAATCCGGCACCTAACCGATAAATGCCACTCGGACTTCGGCCACTTAAATTCAGCAAACATGAAAAATAAACTTTTACTCTCCCTGCTTTTCACTTTAAGCATAAACTTGACAGTATCCGTCCAGAGATCATATGCCGATGCAACCAGAACCGTTGGCCCGAGCGGGGCTGACTATACAACCCTGCAACTGGCTTTCACAGCTATCAATAACGGTTCCATCACTGGGGCCATCGTCCTGCAGATCACCGGCAGTATAACAGATAACAATTCTGCTGTGCTGAATGCGAGCGGTTCTGGAAGCGCCAGCTATACCTCGATAAACATTTATCCTACTATTACCGGTATAACTTTAAGCGGGAACTATGGCGGCCCGCTTATCGATTTCAATGGCGCCGATAATGTTACAATTGACGGGAGGGTAAATGCAACAGGGCTTACCATTGATATGACGATCAGCAATATCAGTACTTCTGGAGGCAACACCTCTACTATACGGTTTATCAATGATGCGACTTACAATACAATAAAATATTGCACATTGCAGGGCTCGGCCACAAATTCGAATTCCGGAATTATTTTCTTCAGCACAACCACAACTGCTGCAGGAAACAGCAACAATACAATTGACCATAATGTGATCACTTGTGCAGGCTCCAACAGGCCTTATGTAGGTATATATTCTATTGGAGGAGGAACTTATTTCAATAGTTCAAATACTATCAGCAATAACAATATTTATAATGTTTTGACTAGCAACATAGAGACCGATTATATAAACCTCGGGACATACAATACAGCCTGGACCATTACCGGAAACAGTTTTTATGAAACCACTTCAAATATTCCAAGTAGCGGTCAAAACTTAAATATTATCTATATAAATGCCACTTCCGGTATTAATTTCACCATTTCCAATAATTATATAGGAGGAAACGCCCCTTTATGCGGAGGAACCTGGACTAAAGGGTCGGGAGGCAATACTTTTTATTTTATGCAAATCCGTGTTGGAACAGGAACGGCTAGTAACATTCAGGGGAATACGATAAAAAATATCAATTTCACCAATTCCAACAATTACAATTGTTATGGAATCGATGTCTATGCTGGTTATGTGAATATCGGCACAACGGCAGGGAATTGCATTGGATCATCATCTGGGACGGGTTCCATAATATATACCTGTAATGGAGCTAATGCACGCTTTTCTGCGATTCATGTCCAGATCAGTGGGACTACAAACGTCCAGAATAATATCATTGGCGCCATTACCACCGCCAATGCAAATTCTGCAAATGCTACAAATTTTTACGGGATATATTTTCAATCGGATGCTGGGACTTATAGCGCCAGCAACAATACTATTGGTAGTACAACGACCCCGAGCAGTATTAATGCCTTATCTGCCTCAACCTCTGATGCTCAGAGGGTTTGTGGGATCTTCCTCGAAGGTAACTCCGGAACGATTTCCATTTTAAACAACTCCATTGCAAATCTTACCAATGGGACAACAAGCACATCTACCACCCTTTATGGTCGGGTTTATGGAATCTACGCCTATAGGAATACCAATACTATATCAGGGAATCTCATTCATGATCTTACCATTTCGAATGCAAATAGTGCAAGCGGTTCCGATCCAAGCAACTATGATAATCCCTCCCTTTCAGCAGCCGGAATAGCATTTGCAGATAACAGTAATAGTGTCCAGACAATATCCGGCAATACTATTTATAACATATCCAATAATTATTCTTCATTTACCGGTCATGTTGCAGGCATCTATTATTACGGACAGTCGACCGCGAGTTCTGTTAAAAATAATCTCATTTACGGTCTCAACGTCAGTTCAAGCAGCAGTTCTGCTACAATCCACGGGATCAAAATTGACGCAGGGGTGGCAACATACTCCAACAACATTATCACCCTTGGAGGAAATTCAACAACAACCTTCTATGGCATTTATGACGGAAATTCATCCGGAACAAGCAATATTTATTTCAATTCCATTTATCTCAATGGTTCTCCTACCTCAGGATCGTTGAATAGTGCAGGATTATATAACTCCACCACGGCCGATACCAGAAATTACAGGAATAACATCTTTTTCAATGCCCGTTCCAATAATGGAGCCGGCGGGAAGCATTATGCAATGTATATTCAAAATACGGGAGGAGGCTTGACCTGCGACTACAATGATTATCTTGCATCAGGAACAGGTGGAATGCTCGGTTACTACGGTGGAGATAAATCATCGTCTGTCATTGTGACCGGTCAGGATACTCACAGCCTTAACCTGGATCCTTCTTTTGCCAATGCCGGAGGGACTAATGCACCTGATTACATCCCTTCCGCTGCATTAACGGCTGTGGAGGGTACCGGAATCACCAACGACTACGGAGGAACTATCCGCGCAGTGTCTCCCCTTTTCCCTGAAATGGGAGCCTGGGAGCAAAACAATACAGTTACATGGAATGGAAACACCAGTAATGACTGGAGTGTTTCTGGTAACTGGACCCCTGGTTCGGTCCCGACAGCTTCGACAAATGTGACCATTCCTTCAGGCACTACTAATCCCTGTCATGTGACTCTGGCAGTAAGCAGTCCCGCAGCATGCAACAACCTGACCATAAATGCAAGCGCTGTTTTAACCATTGACCCGGTCAAAGCCCTCACGGTTAACGGCACTCTCACAAACAGCGCAGGGAACACGGGACTGGTGATCAGCAGCGATGCCACGGGTACCGGCTCCCTTATCCAGAGTTCCTCAGGGGTAGGGGCAACTGTGAACAGGTATATCAGCGGAAGTTCAACACTTACAGCCAATATGTATCATATGGTCTCTATCCCGGTATATTATAGCAGTCCGACTTCAAACCTTTTCCTGGGCTCATATCTTTATAAGCTAGATGCATCCCAGGTTGATCCTACGAATAGCAACTACTATGGATTATGGGTCAGTATGGGAACTCCCACAGATACTCCGCTTTCATGCAGTTCGGGTTATATGATCTATTATCCTGCCGCATCAACTACATATACCTTTACCGGTAATTTGAACACTGGCACTTTCACTCCTACGGTTTCCTATGGGGGCACCTATACCTTCAACCTGGTCCCCAATCCTTACCCCTCAGCCATCAACTGGGGCTCATCGGGAGGGTGGGTGAAAAACAATATCGGGGCTACCGCTTATATCTGGCCTGCAGGTGCAGGGAACTATACAACAATTACAGCCAGCAGCAATTATAATATACCTGCCGGACAGTCCTTTATCGTAATGACCAGCGGATCACCCACTCTAACGGTCAACAATAGTGCTTGTGTTCACAGTACCCAGGGTTTCTATAAATCGGCCGAGGCCAATACTCTTAAAATATCAGCTCAATCCAATAACTACTACGACGAAACCTTTGTGAGCTTTAACAGTTCAGCGGGCCAGGACTTCGACCCCCAGTTCGACGGCTTCAAGCTCTGGGGCCTGAAAGATGCTCCCCAACTGTGGACCGAAAAAGAACAGTCTCAACTCAGCATCAACGAGCTGCCTCCTCCTGCAGTATCCCTGATCGTTCCCCTGGACTTTAAAACGAGCTACGCCGGGCAGGTAACCCTTAGTGTATCGGGTGTTGAAAGTTTTGATCCTTCTCTTCCCATCCGACTTCAGGACCATATTAACGGATCAATGACTGACCTGAGGCAGAACAGCACCTACGTCTTTACCCATGATACTACCAACAACGAAAAAAGGTTCAGCCTTTTATTCGGCTACCCCGACGGGATCAATACAAACCTTGCCCACGACGGCAAAGCCTTTATCAGCAACGGCAGGATCTACCTGGATGTCCCCTCGATGCAGGGCCAGCTTGCCGAGATTACCGTGTACGATATGCTGGGACAGGTCATCCGCAGTCAGGAAAAAACAGTGAATGGGATCATCAGCATTGAAGCTCTTCTTGCACAGGGTGTGTACATTGTAAACGTTTCTTCCGGAGGCAGGAATTTTGTAACTAAAGTCATCAACAAATAAATCATACATACTATGAAAAAGTACATCTATTGCTCACTGATCGCATTTCTCGTATGTTTAAGCATGACCGTAATGGCCGATCCTCCAACTCCCCCTCCCGATCCTTCGAGCGGCGGTGGTCACGGTGGACCCGTTGGCGCCCCTATCGATGGAGGGCTGGGAATCCTGATGCTTATGGGAGTCGCATACGGGGGGAGGAAGTATTACCAGGCACGGAAGTCAAAGAAAAAAGATGGGATTAAAATGGAACCCCGCAGTCAGGTTATTGTTTGATCAACTTCCTTACAATGACTGAGCGGGAATTCGAGAGTTTTACAAAATATATTCCGGATGTCAGGCTGCTGATGTCAAGTTGGGATTTAAGTTCCGAAATTTCAGTTTGCATAATCTCCCGGCCTTCCACATTTAAAACGGTGAGCATGGACGGCTTCTCAGACCCTTGAATTTCAAGTGTTACCTTGCCTGCTGCAGGATTGGGATAAAGGGTGAAATCTTCATATTGAAGGGTATTGATGCCGGCGCTCCCGTTATCGTACTTCATTACTGATGCTCCGGATACCCCATAGTCCATAAAGGCAACATACGGGGTTCCGCCAGGACCGAATGCGAGGCTGGGAAAATCAATAACTCCTTGAGAAATGCCGGCATGGTCGACAGTTGTCCATAGGGTACCGTTAAATTCCTTTACTGTTGCTTTAAAAGAGACAACCCGGTCGCTATATGCCAGCCAGGGATTCCCGGCAGGATCAAAAGCCAGGTTGGGTGAATAAGAAGTATCGGGTGATATGTCTGCATCTCCAACATTAATCCATCCGGTTCCGTCAAATTTCATGACCGAAGCCTTGTATGAATTTGCACAATCGGAAAAAGTCACATAAGGTTCGTTGCCGGGGCTGAAAACCAGGCGGGGGAGGCTGACCCTTGAGGGGCTGAAACCCGCATTGCCCACATAAACCCAGCTGTTTCCTTCAAATGTCATTACACTGGCTTTGAATTCACTGCCTTCATCTGAAAAAACAACGTAAGGCTGTCCGTTTGCCTTGTTAATGGCGAGATTGATGAAGTCAGCGGCTCCTGACGAAAAGGCCCGTTTCCCTTCAGCTACCCAATTTGTGCCGTTGAATTTCATTACCGTGGCTTTACGCGAATTAAGATATTCCTGGAAGGCAACATAAGGCATACTGTCGCGGGGATTGAATACAAGGCTGGTAAAATCAGCCTGGGTGTATGAAAAACCTGCATTTCCTACATATCCCCAGTTTGTTCCGTCAAACTTCATGACCGAAGCGCTTTCGGCATATGCTTCATCCCTGAAAGCTACATTAGGTACTCCCGCCATGTCAAAGGCCAGGCTGGTATAAAAAGCACTCGCCGTTGAGAAACCGCCGGGGCCAACATAAACCCAGCCGCTTCCGTCAAATTTCATTACACTGGCTTTCCAGCTAAAGTGTTCAGAGGCGAATGCCACATAAGGGAGGCTGTCGGCAGGGCTAAAAGCAAAGCTGAGATTCGAGGTTTGTCCTGATGAGAAATTTTCGTCCCCTACGTATTGCCAGTGAAGCATCAAAGGCGAATTTTCAGGAAACGGGGATTGTGCAATAACAATAACAGGCAACAGTATGTTAAGGAGAAATAATAATTTTCGCATTTGAGGGCCCTCCTTTGATTGAATAAAAAAACCTGAAATATTAACATGACGAATATAGTGAAAAACACAATACGAAGTCAAGTGAAGCCTGCTTTTTGCAGGGTAACATTCTGCCGGATGACTGTAAATGAAAAAGCCCGCAAACCGCGGGCCTTTTCATTTACAGGGGATAGATATGTTGAGTTAAACAAGATCCTCGAATATGGCTTCGGAGGGAACCGAAGGAGCAAGCCTCATAGCCTCTCCGTTGCCACTGATATCGGCATCCTGGAAATCTGCTTCACCGGGCGCTTTTGGGGCAAGCTCAGGTAAAAGTAAATTAAGGTTGTCTGCATCAGAATCTTCAAAGTCAGCTTCCCTGGGAGTGACAGGTGCCAAAGCAGGGGATGCCGGTACGCTTAAAGTAACAAGGTCATTGTCACTGAAATCAGCTTCCACCGGGATTACAGGAGCAAGCTCCTTCAGTTCCGCAGCGCTTATTACAGGCATCTCAAATGCTGTATTCACTGTTTCAACCGAAGGATGAAACACCAGGTCAGAATAAACTGTCTGGGCCGAGCTTCCATTTGCAAAAAGAAGGTTGGACTGTAATCCCAAAATTGCCACTGTTATATAAAATGTTGTTTTCATTAGTTTCTGAATTTTAATTGATTTTGCTTTTTGTCCTTTTGAACTTGATTCGAACATAAGACGTACCCCTTGGGGTAATGTTACACACTTTATGCTGACACAGTTCATTTTAACAAAACATTAACAATTGATTGAATTTTAATTAATTATGATACAAAGATACGGTTAATTTAGACTCGATAAATCAAAAAATCGATAGAATTCCGTTAAATACCGATGAACTGCCGGAAAAAATCGACGAAAAAGTAAGATGCAGAAAATGAGATAATTACATGTGAATTTCAGCGATATTACCGTTGATCAGGTAATTACCCATGCCCTGGGCGGCAGGGCAGGAGGAGGCCGGGGCGCCAGATCATGCCGGGCGCTATGTCCGTTTATCTACAGGTAGTCCTTAAAATACTGGAACATCTTCACGTTGAGGTGCACCCTGTCCTTGCCCCTTACATTATGCTCATGCCCGGGATAGGTAAAATAATCTACCTGCTTGCCTTCATCTATGCACTTTCTTATGAAGGACAAACCGTTCTGGGGCACTACGGTCCCGTCCTGGTATCCCTGTATGATCAAAAGCCTGCCTTTAAGGTTTTTGACATAATTCAGCAAAGAGGCATTCTTATATCCCTGGGGATTTGTCTGGGGGGTATCCATATACCTTTCGCCATACATCACCTCGTAATATTTCCAGTCGATTACAGGCCCCCCGCACACGGCAACCCTGAACGATCCGGGATCCCTCAGCATCATCGAGATGGTCAGGAACCCCCCGTACGACCATCCGTTTATGCCTACGCGGGTAGTGTCGACCCACGAAAGAGATTTAAGGTATTTCAAACCGCACATCTGGTCCTCCACTTCATCATCGCCGAGGTGGCGGAAGATGGCCTGCTCAAAATCCTTCCCCCTCTCTGAAGTGCCCCGGTTATCCAAAGTGAAAACAACATATCCCTGTTCGGCAAGGTAGTTCAGCCAAAGTCCCGCACCTCCAAGCCAACTGTCGGTGATCATCTGAGAATGGGGCCCCCCGTAAACATAAATGATCACGGGATATCGTTTCAGGGAATCGAAATCCACCGGCTTTATGATCCTGCAGTACAAATCGGTATTCAGATTGTTCTTGATGGTGAACACCCTCATCTTCCCTATCTTGTATTCCTTCAGTGGATTGGCGTCCGATAAAAGTTCCTGCTTTACCTTCCCTTTCGAATCGAGGAGCTCAATTTTACGGGCTGTTGAAGTGTTTGAATAAGTATCGAGGATAAAGCTCCCGTCGGCGCTTATTTTTGAATTATGGCTGCCTGCGGATGAGGTGATCCCGCTCATCATTCCCGATTTAAGGTCAAGGCAGCAGAGGCTTCTCCCGATGGGATTGTCCTTATTGCACATGAAAAATATCTTCTCCCCTTTATTATCGGCCGCTGTAAAGGAACTAACTTCCCATTCACCGCTGGTGAGCTGCTTGATAAGTTTCCCCGATGCTTCGTACAGGTATAAATGGTTATACCCGTTACGCCTGCTCAGCCATAGAAAACGCGAAGCATCCTTATTGATGAATTCAGGCCCGTGGAGGGGTTCCACATATTTCGGATCGGTTTCGGTAAAAACCGTTTTGATGAATTTCCCTGTGGCTGCATCGTAGGTTTTCATCCACATGCTGTCCTGTTCACGGTTGAGGACGGCAATATAGATGAGCTTGCCATCGGGGCTCCAGCTGACGTTGGTCATGTATTTTGCCGAATCGGCCCCGGTTTCCAGGGCCAGCCTGGTTTTTGACGCCAGGGAGTAAACGTGAACGTTCACGCGATGGCTCTTTTGCCCGGCCATGGGGTATTTTGTGCCATCCAAAACGGCAATAGGGTCCTGTATATCCACGATGGGATAGCTGGCCACCCCGGTTTCGTTCATGTAATAATAGGCAAGCCTGTCGCCGGCCGGGGACCAGAAAGTCCCTTTGGTGATGCCGAATTCATTACGGTGGACCCTTTCAGATCCATAGGAAATATCGGGATTGGCTGATGTTTCAACGGCTATTGCTTTCCCATTTACACTAATAAAAAGGTCATTTTTAACCGTATAGGCAGTACTGAAGGTACCGGCCGCCATATCGGCATTCTGCGCATTTGAGGGCCAGGAATTGAGTTTTTGGAGGCTGCCATCCGCCAGGTTATAAGTAAACACGGAGTTCCCCGAACTGAAGCTGAAAACATTTGTTTTGTAAATGCTTACGGAAGGGAAACGCGATAGGGTGTCTTCCTTGGCCAGCTTCAGGCCGACATTCAATGCATTGATCTTCAATACTGTATCCCTTGTTGTTTTATTGGCATATCCCTTTATCAAACAATTTTTGGCAACATAGAACCAGGAGTTTTCATCGCCATTCCATTGAAGCTGTGAGAGGTTCTTAGCCATTAAGCCGTTGCCGAGGGTGGCTTCTTCCATGCTCATCATTTTCGACTGGGCAAAAAACAGGCCCGGTATGACCAGGCCTGTAAGGATCAGGAATAATCGTTTCATGCTGTGTTTTAAATATAAAGTGTTGGAGTGATCTCGCCTTTCAATACCATGATGCCGTTCTGTGCGAGGGCCCTCATTTCGTCTTCGCCGGGGTAGATCATGACGGGTGCGAGTTTATACACCCTTTCCTGTATCCAGCTTACGAACATTTTATCGTATGCCACTCCTCCTGTTATGAGGATGGCATCGCATTCGCATTTGAGAACGGTGTACATTTCGCCTATGGTTTTGGCTACCTGGTAGGCCATGGCCTGGTATATGAGCTTTGCATTCTCATCCCCGGCTTTGACCCTTTGCTCGACTTCGGCTGCATTGTTGGTGCCGAGGTAGGCTACCAGCCCGCCTTCGCCGGTCACCATTTTCTTGATCTGCTTAATATCGTATTCGCCTGCGAAACACATCTTTATAAGCTGGTTTACGGGTAAAGTCCCGCTGCGTTCGGGGCTGAAAGGCCCTTCGCCGTCAACGCCCTGGTTCACATCAATTACCTTGCCTTTTTTATGGGCGCCAATGGTTACGCCTCCCCCGAGATGGGCTACGATGAGGTTTATATCCTCATAACGTTTCTGCACGGCACGTGCATACTCCCTTGCAATGGCTTTCTGGTTCAGGGCATGGAAGATCGATACCCTTTTAAACAGTGGATGGCCTGCGATCCGGGCCAGGGGTTCAAGTTCGTCAACAACCACGGGGTCGGCGATATAGGCTTTTGCCCCGGGTATATTTTTAATAAGGTCATTGGCGATGAGTCCACCCAGGTTGCTGGCATGTTCCGTCTCGGAATGGATCAGGTCGTGGATCATTGCTTCATTGACCTCGTAAACTCCTGATGGAATGGGTTTAAGCACGCCTCCGCGGCCTACAACGACTTTTACCTGTTCAAGGTTGATGCCGGCTTCGGCAAGTTGCTGGAGGATGATGTTTTTACGGAACTGGAACTGGTCGGGGATCTTCGGGAACGGGGCCAGGTCCTCAGCCGTATGTTTTATTGTCTTTAGAAAGACGGCTTTGTCGTTCTGAAAAACCGCTATTTTTGTCGATGTTGATCCCGGGTTGATTGCAATAACCCGGACATTGTCCATTTCCATAATACTTAATTTTTTACAGGCTCAGGCAATCTTAATTTAAACGCCGACCAGGCTATGAGGTAAGGTATGACGCTTAGCCCGGCAGCTACGCCAACCCTCAGGATCACCAGGTGGGGATATAAAATCCACAGTAGGGCATAAGGGAAGATGAGGAGGAAAAGCATAGCGAAGAATCTTACCAGCATCGGGCTAACGCTGAACAATTTTGCATAACCGGCAAACACTCCCCCAAGGATTGCCCTGTCGTTTGTACGGTAAAGGTCCCTTCCCGTGCGAAGGCCGATGACACTCCTGCGGATGCTGTAAATGAAATAAATCAGGAACCCTATGTACATCCAGATTATGAGCCGTAACCAGGTATCTGCCGGGAGGGCTGCCATCTGCCCAACACAAAATAAAGCACCCAGTATGGGAATATAAGGCACAAGAGGAGTGCGGAACGGTCTTGGGATGTCGGGGCGTTTCTTCCGCAGAAAGATGATGCTGATACAAACGATGGTGAAAGCAAGCAGGGTCCCGATGGATACGAGTTCGCCCAGTATGCTTATCGGGAGAACACCGGCAAGTATGATGGCCACAAGCCCTGTAAGCAAAGAACTGATGTACGGGGTTCTGAATTTTTTGTGCACCCTGGCAAATACCTGGGGCAGCAGTCCGTCCTTGGCCATAGTGTAAAATATCCTGGGCTGCCCCAGGAGCATTACCAGGATTACCGAGCTAAGTCCTGCAAGGGCGGCGATCTTGATGATGGGCCTGAGCCAGAACATCTTGTCGCCCATGGAATCAACTCCAACGGCAACAGGATCCGGTACGAGCAGCTGAGGGTAGGCAACGATTCCTGTAAGAACAATAGCAACCAGTATATACAGCACAGTGGATATCCCCAGTGAACCTAAAATACCGATGGGCATATGTTTCTGCGGATTTTTCGCCTCCTGGGCAGCCGTGGATACCGCGTCGAACCCTATATAGGCAAAAAAGATAACCCCCGCCGCCCTGAATATCCCCGACCAGCCGAAATGGCCCCATTCTCCTGTATTGGGTGGGATGAAAGGTTTCCAGTTGGCAGACTTGACAAAGAAAAAGCCTATGACGACAAACAGAATGATAACCCCCACTTTAGTGATGACCATGACGTTGTTGAAACTGGCCGATTCCTTGATCCCGATGATCAGGAGCAGGGTGAGCACTCCGATGATGAACATGGCGGGCACATTCATAATGGCATGCATATGGGGAAGGGAATTGATGTCAATCCCGATCGATGTAAGGTGGCTGGCGAGTTCTTTTGTGCTGTGTACCCACCCTGAGTGGCCTGGCAAATCAACCATTACAGTACCCGTTGCTTCGGTAAACTGCACAGGAAGTGTGATGCCCAGGTCGTGCAGGAAACTTACCATGTATCCCGACCATCCCACCGAAACCGTGGAAGCGGCAAAAAGGTATTCAAGGATGAGGTCCCATCCTATGATCCAGGCAAGGAATTCTCCAAGGGTGGTATAGGCGTATGTATAAGCGCTGCCCGATATCGGGATCATGGAGGCAAACTCTGCATAACACAGTCCTGCAAAGGCACAGGCGATACCCGAGATGATGAACGAGATCACAATGGCAGGTCCGGCGTACTGGGCTGCGGCCTGGCCGGTAAGGACAAAAATACCGGCTCCGATGATGCCTCCTATGCCAAGCGTGGTAAGATTGGTTGCAGTGAGGGCCTTTTTAAAACCCTGTTTGTTTTCGGAGGCTTCATCCAGAAGCTCCTGTATAGGTTTGATCGTGAACAGTTTACTGCCCATAGGATGGTTTTTAGGATTATGAGCTGGCGTCGTCCCGCTTAATTTCAAAGCCTGCCTGGATCATTTATATAGCTGCTGCCATGATGATGGAAGCCTGTTTGGATTCTTCGGTGTCGGAACGGGATGTGAGCACAATAGGAGCGGCTGCGCCGAGTACGACGGCTGCCAGTTGTGCGTTAGACGAGAAACCCCATGATTTGTAAAGCATGTTGCCGGCTTCAATGTCGGGTGCGATCAAAAGGTCGGCGTCGCCGGCCACATCGCTCACAATGCCTTTATGTTTTGCACTTGCGCTGCTGACAGCGTTATCGTATGCCAGAGGACCGTCGATGATGCAGTTTTTTATCTGCCCGCGCTGGTTCATCTTCGAGAGCAGGGCGGCTTCGGTGGTGGCAATCATCGCTTCATTCACCATTTCGACGGCGGCAAGAACGGCAACCTTGGGATTGATGTATCCAAGCTTGTTCATAAATTCTACCGCATTGTTCACGATGGCAATCTTGGTCTTGAAATCGGGGGCGGGTATCATAGCGGCATCGCTCAAACCCAGTAACTTATGATAAGTGGGAATTTCGAACAGGGCGAAATGCGAAAGCACGTCTCCCTTTCGTAAACCGTTCTCTTTGTCAAGGACCCCCCTGAGAAACGTTGCAGTTGAAACAAAGCCTTTCATCAGGATGTCGGCCTGCTTTTCCCTTACCATTTTCACGGCTGCTCTTACCGCATTAACATCGGCCTCTTCATTTACGATTTTCATTTTGCTGATGTCGAGCTTCAGTTTTGCAGCAATTTCCCTGATTTTCTTTTCATTGCCGATGAGAATTGCTTCAACAAGTCCCATTTTATCAACGGCACAGATCGCTTCAAGGCAATGTTCGTCCTGGGCTACGGCGACAGCCAGTCTTTTTTTTCCGGATTTCTTTGCCAATGCTTGCAGATCGGTAAGTTTTGTGAGTGCGCCTTTTGTGGCTTCAGTGTGGGTAGTCATAGCTTGTTTCCTCCTAAAATTTATATTGTTTTGTTATGTTTTTCAAGGCCTGTCTGACTAAGCAAACCTACGGCATTTTTGCCATCTGGGCAAACATTTCAAAAAAAATCGTTTAAAAAAAATCCCTACCTTTGCCTGATTCTAAATCTATTACCCTATGGAACTTCCTTTTGCAGAATCATACCGCATTAAAATGATTGAACCCATTCGCCGCAGTACCAGGGCCGAACGAGAACAGTGGATAAAAGAAGCAAAGTACAACCTGTTTAACCTGAAAAGCGAATATGTTTTCGTTGACCTTCTCACCGATTCGGGGACAGGGGCAATGAGCGACAGGCAGTGGAGCGAAATGATGCTGGGCGATGAAAGTTACGCCGGAGCCTCATCTTTTTTCAAGTTTAAAGATGCGATCAGGGAGATCATGGGATTTGAATACGTTTTGCCCACTCACCAGGGCCGTGCTGCCGAAAATGTTCTGTTTTCGGTCCTGATAAAGGAAGGGGACCTGGTGCCCGGGAATTCACATTTCGATACAACCAAAGGTCATATTGAGTACCGCAAGGCAAAAGCCGTGGATTGCACCATAGACGAGGCATTTGACACTACCCTGGTCCACCCGTTCAAAGGCAATGTGGACCTTGGCAAACTTGAAAAAGTGCTTAAGGAAAACGGGAATAAAGTATCCTTCATCGTGCTTACCATTACCTGCAATTCATCGGGGGGGCAGCCCGTTTCGATTGAAAACATGAAAGGGGTGAGGAAACTTGCCGATGAGTACGGTAAAAAGATCGTCATGGATTCTGCACGTTTTGCCGAAAATGCTTACTTCATCAAGATGAGGGAGGAAGGCTACGGCTCAAAATCGATTCGTGAGATCGTACTGGAAATGTTTTCCTATGCCGATGCTGTCACCATGAGCGCCAAGAAGGATGCAATTGTGAATATAGGTGGTTTTATCGCGATGCGCGACAAGGAATTATACAACAGCGCCAGTGTTTTCGAGATCATGTACGAAGGTTACCTTACCTATGGTGGCCTTGCAGGCCGCGACCTCAGTGCCATCGCACAGGGGTTGCATGAAGCTACCGAATTCGACTACCTGGAGACCAGGGTCAAGCAGGTGGAATACCTTGGCAACAAGCTCCTGGGTTTTGGAATCCCTATACAGCAACCGATAGGGGGCCATGCCATCTTCGTGGATGCCAAACGCTTCCTGCCCCAGGTGAAAAAGGAAGAATGCATTGCGCAAACCCTGGCTATTCATCTTTATATCGAGGCAGGGATCAGGGGTGTTGAGATAGGGTCAATACTGGCCGACAGGGACCCGGTGACCCGCGAGAACCGTTATCCTGAACTTGAGCTTATGCGGCTCGCCATCCCCCGAAGGGTGTATACCAATAACCATATGGATCTTATTGCCGTGGCCCTGAAAAATATATGGGACAAGCGAAACACCATCAGGACCGGTTTCAGGATTGTACGGGAAGCCCCGATAATGCGACATTTCACTGTTGAACTTGAAAAGGTCTGATGAATATGGAACCGGCCAGGAAGAATGCAAGATACAGCCGGCTATTCACCCAGCTCAGCGACTTGCTTACAAAAACCGATGAGCCCTCTGCCCGTATGGCAACCATCGCCGCCGTGCTTCATAATAAAATTGAATATTTTTACTGGACAGGCTTTTATATGCTTGTAAAAGACGAGCTGATTGTTCAGACCTACCAGGGACCCCTCGCCTGCCAGGTGCTGAAAAAACATACCGGGGTCTGCTGGGCCGGTATCGACAGCAAAGAAACCGTAGTCGTTCAGGATGTGGAGAAATTTCCCGGCCATATTGCCTGCGATTCAGCCTCGAAATCCGAAATTGTCGTCCCCCTGAGAAACAACTCGGGAAACATCAACGGGGTCCTTGATGTCGACAGCAAATCACTGAATTCATTTGATGAAATTGACGCTCTATGGCTAGCGAAAATTGTCGCCCTCATTTAACCCCCCATTTGTACATGGTACATGGTACATTGTCCATTGTAGATGGTTCATTGTTTCCTGCTTAAACATTTCCAATGAGTTTCCTCGAGCTCTTCTTCATTGCAATCGGCCTTTCCATGGATTGCTTTGCGGTTTCATTGAGTTTCGGGGCCCAGAAAAGACTGAAAAGGCAGGATGTAATTAAATTTTCTTTCTTTTTCGCCTTGTTCCAGGCCCTGATGCCGCTCATTGGCTGGCTGGCGGGAACTGCTGCCAATTTATACCTTTCCAGGATCGACCACTGGATCGCTTTTGGACTTCTCAGCATCATAGGTTTAAGGATGATTTACGAGTCGTTCAGGGGCGAAGATGAAAAGAGATCGGTGGATATCAGGAAATGGAAAGTGCTTTTAACCCTGTCTCTGGCTACAAGCCTGGATGCTCTTGTAACCGGGATAAGTTTCGGGTTTGTAAAGGTAAACATAGCCCTTGCGGTCATAACCATTGGTTTGGTCACTTTTTTGAACTCCCTGGTGGGGGCCTGGGTGGGTGAACGGTCGATCCATATCTCTCCCAGGTGGGCGGAGATCATAGGGGGGCTGGTCCTGATCGGGATAGGTATAAAGATAGTACTTGAACATCTGACTGTAATATAAAATATAATGAAGATGTCGACAATAAGGATTACAAAGGAATTCCGTTTTGAAGCGGCGCATGCATTGAAGGGTTACGACGGGCCCTGCAGGAACGTCCATGGACATTCGTATGAACTTTCGGTAACAGTGATTGGTTCTCCCGTAAGCAAAGTGGCTTCTCCCAAATGCGGAATGGTAATGGATTTCGGGGACCTGAAATGCATGATAAAAACGAATGTTATCGACCCCTTCGACCATGCCCTCATTTTAGCTTCTTCGCTTAAAGAGGATGGAGTGATCCCCGGGGGTGAACCTTTTACTAATGTGGTCTTTGTGGATTACCAGCCTACCAGTGAAAATATCCTCCTCGATTTTGCAGCCCGTATTGGCGGACTTCTTCCCCCGGGCATTAAACTGCACCATCTTGTTTTAAGAGAAACTTCTTCCTCCTATGCCGAATGGTATGCTTCGGACCAGCAGGATTAGATGAAAACCAGGGGTTTACTTTGGGAGAAGATGGACATCGACCGTAGGATCCTCTGAATCAATGTGTATGACATTGGCTTCGGATGAAGCGGAATCCTGGTCGTAGAAGGAAGGTATGAAATTCCTGGTGACCTCTGTCCCAGGCTGGGGGTTGATCCTGATCATGTAATTACCGTGTGCGATCCCGTGGAACTGGTAAAACCCCTTATCGTCAACCGGGGCACTCTGGACAAGTAAAACAGTATCGTAAGGTTTAGCCTTGTCGTATACCTTAAACAGGTAGGCGGTGCCCATGCACATGCGTGTTTCGCCGGCATAGGCATGGCCCCGGATATTGTGTTTATTGGAGTAAGAATACCATATGAGTATGAAAAGCAATACCATTGCAGCCACTGCAAGCAGGGGATAGATCCTGCCTGATCTTGAGTAGGTGAGCAGACTGTTTTTCAAGCCCGACATTCTCCCCTTGTCTGCCTTAGCGGGATGAAGCTTAGCCCTGATCTTGTCCCAGGCTTGTTCAGGCGGAGGAGGTTCAAATCCTGAGAATGCTTTCCTGTAATGTTCTTCTATGGGATCCTGTTCCTGCATTCTTTACAATATTCGCGTTAATATTTTTTTCATTGTAATTTTCGCCTTCCTTAACTGTGATTTGGATGTACTCTCTGCAATTCCCAGTATTTCGCCTATCTCCTTGTGATTGAACCCGTCGATGACATAAAGGTTGAAAATCGTCCTGTAACCGGCAGGAATTCCCTGGAGTATCCTCAACAGCTCCTTGTATGATAGCTTAGACAAGGCATCTTCTGAAATAGTTGTATCGAAGGTGTCAAAATTTATACTTTCATCATTTTTGAACTTCAGTTGGTTTGTATAATGGGTGAGGGCGGTATTGATCATTATTTTACAAATCCATCCATCGAGATGTTCCTTTGAATGAACGGAAGTAAGATGTTGAAACACTTTGATAAATCCTTCCTGTAATATATCCTCGGCCTCCATGCGGCTGCCGGTGTAGCGAAGACAAAGGCCGTACATGCGCGATGCATAAGCCTGGTATAGCGCTTCCTGGGCTCGCGGCTCGTTTTGCAGACACTGGTCAAATACCTCGGCCGTAATAGTCATGGGAAACGTCTTCGTCGAACAAATTGTTTTACGAAAGTAACAAAAAATACCTCTATGACAGCAAGAAATCAGGATAGTTGTCTTTGAACAGCTCCCGGCCTAATATTTAATAAGCTTGTATGTGCAGATCCTTTCGCCCGGGGCTGTGCTTACAAGCAAGATGTATATCCCCGGGGCTAAATTTGCCAGGTCGGCAGTTAGGGTATAAACTCCGGGTTTGAAATGAGAACGGGATTCGAACAAGGGGACAAATTGTATTGAATAAATGGAAGTAATGAGGTCTGCAGTTTTGCCAACGCTTAGAGGTATGTTTACCATTCCCGCCGAGGGGTTGGGAAACGGAAGTCCGGCAACGACGTCATTATTCCCGTTGATCTCGGCAATACCTGTAATAGTATGATCGTAGATGTCGAGCAAAAGGGTGTCAACAGCAGGAGTGGAGGCAGTGATCCTCACCTGGGTGAATTTGGAGAACTTCCCGGTTGATTCAACATAAAGCAGGTAATTCCCGTAGGGCAGGTTTCCGAAACTGAAATTCCCCGATGCATCGCTCAGGGCATAGGTAATCACGTTCTTTACAGAATCAAGCAAAAGCACCTCGCTGAGGTTAAGGCTGAATCCTCCCGATGCCTGTTCATGGCGCTGAACTTTTCCTGATATTCTCCCGGGGCCCTGTACACTGTCGTTGGTCCTGGCAAGATGAATGTCGAAGTCATAGATACTTGTATCTACTCCCAGGAGCATCGACTGCTGCCAGTAAATTTCATGAAGAAAATAAGTGGGAGCATATTTCGCTGCATTTACGGAACCGGTGGTTAGTATGGCTTTAACAAAATAATCACCAGCCAGCAAGTGTGGGAAAGTAAAGTACCCGAGGTAAGTGAATTTAAGCGTATCGAAGGCAATCACATGGTTATTCAGCAGCTTGTACAGGTAAGCAATCCCGGTATCAGCCGTGCTCGCAGGGTTGTTAATGGGATGGTCTCCCGCAAAAACATGCCCGCCAATACTGAAATAATCAGGAGTGTAAATGTAAGTGCAGATCGAGTCGGAACAGGGAGCTTTCACATTCGACCTGCTGATGGTAAGGCAGGCTTTATAATGGCCCGATTTTGCATAAACATGCACCGGGTCCCGTTCCGAGGATGCAAGGCCGTCGCCGAAATCCCAGGACCAATGGTCGGGGTTCCCCGTTGACAGGTCTATGAATCTGTATGTGTTAGGAGTGACGGATGAAGAATCCAGTCCTGAAATAAAAGCGGCAACACATAAAGGGCTGAATGTTTCGCAGATAAAGAAATTGATGATGATGCTGTATGATTGTATGGGCTGTGATTGAACATGCAGAACATTGTGGCAATCGTAGGTGCTTACTATAAGGGTATCGCCCAGCCCGGGGAGCACCCTGATAGTGTCGTTATAATTTCCGCTGGTGTCGGTGTAAACGGTTAAAGTATAACTGATGTAAGGGATTTTGACATATACGCTATGGTTCTTCACGGGTAATCCGGTGGAATCATTAAGTATCCTTCCGCTTACGGTCATAACAATGGATTTCAGGCGGCCATTGTGCAGGGGATCTCCCAGGACCGGCCGGAACCAGGCCGAAGAAATAAAAGCGATAACAATTAAAATAAAGTGTACAGGTTTTACTTTCATTTCTGATGGCTTTTTCTCCCGAACAAATATTGTATGCCAACGTCCACACCAAAGGCCTGTGCCGACGGGCTGCCGTTTTCGCCTGACTGGGAAGGCGAGGTAAGGAAATACTTGTAATAAGGTTTAACCACAATACCCCAGTTGCGTGTAAACTGGTATTCGATGGAAAGTTTTACCCATAATTGCCAGTTTGTGAATTGTTTCGATGGTGTATTATCCTGGAGTTGTATCAGCCTGCCGTTGGGAATGTCAATATAGGGTAAAGCTTTCTTGTCGCTGATCAGGAAAGAGATTGCGGGTCCCGCTTCTATTCCAAGGCAGAATTTCTGTGATTCGAAAACAGTATACCCAAGCAGCAACGGGACCTGGAGATAGGTGTAACGGTTACGTGTACGGTCATCGGCAATATGCGTCACACTGTCGTAAATCGAATGATTCCTGGTTATATAAATAATTTTTGACGGATCAGCGGGATCGGTGTAATATCCTACAACCTCTTTGTAAAAGCTCACACTGTCGTTGCTGCGGTATTGCATCCTGTAAATCCCTTCATCATAGGTGTAACCGAGTCCCAGCCCGGTATGTATTGAGAACCTTGAAAAATGATAAGCGAATTCGGCATTGGCCCAGTAGTTGAACTCACGTGTTGTAGATCCGCCCGAACGGTACAATTCCATTTCGGGTGCAATTCCGAAGTTTGCCGAGAAGAATGAGGCAACAGCTGCATTTTCCCTCACGTATTTGAAGACTTCTCCCGAACGTACGAAACTGATAGTGTCAACCGAGGGGGTGAAGTCAAAGCTTGAGAATTCCAGGGGGTCCATGGCTTGTATAGTGGCAACGGATTCCCTTTTGGTGGTTACGGCCTGGTCTGTAATGCCGGGGCTTTTTGGTTCTGAAGATAAGGTTAGTGTATTTTCGATGCGCGTATTGGCTGCTATCAGGCCGGCAGGGGCTGGCTTGCGTACAGGCGTATTGTTTGAAGCAGTAAGGCGTTTGGTTTCTGAAAGGGGCTTAGCGACTTGTTTCCCTGCCATGCTTGGCGGTTTTGTTTCCGGTTTTACACTAATAATTTGCTGAATTGAAGGCTTAACAACAGATGAAGCAGGGACCTCTGTAGTGGCTGAAGTCGAAGGACTGCTGTTTGGCCGCAATGCCCAGAAGGTCATGGATGCTATGATAAGCAGGCCGGCTGTAGCGGAAACAAGGGCAAGCCCTGGTACATTCGTGAAATTAAAATGCGCCAACTCTCTGATCAGCAATTTCCAGTTCAGGTTTTTCCATACTTTGGGCGAAGGAGAGAACTCCTGCCGCCCTATGGCGTCCCTGAACAGCTCGTCAAGATTCTTGCCTGGCCCGGAATTATTATTTGTTGATTGACCCATATTTATTTCGAGTTCTTTTTTATTCTTGTTTCTTCAATTTTGTTTTTCAGCCATCTCCTGGCTTTAAACAACTGTGTTTTTGAAGTGTTTTCTGTGATGCCCAATATGTGGGCGATCTCCTTATGTCCATAATCTTCAAAAATATGCAGGTTGAAAACTGTACGGTAACCTTCAGGTAAATCCTGTATCAGTTTCAACAACAATGCCGGGTTATATTCATCCGGGAATTCAACGGTTTCATTAAAATCCAGTATCTCTGTCTCCTTTATCTCATCAATTTTTTCGTGCCTTGCGATCTTGTTCCTTTTATTGATATAATTGATCGCATGATTTACGATAACCCGTTTGATCCATCCGGCCAGGGAACCTTCACCCCTGAAGGAGTGAATATTTTGAAAGACCTTGATGAAAGCTTCCTGTAATATGTCTTCAGCTTCATCCCGGTCATGACAGTAACGCATACAAACGCCAAGCATTACAGGGGCGAATGTTTCAAATAACAACTTCTGCGCCTGTCGTTTACCCGCAATACAGTCTTTTACTATTTGTTCATCGATGACCATTAACAGGATCTATTGATAGACAATCCATGCTACCCGGGGTTGCCTGAAAGTATAATTATTCAAGGGTCTCGCTGAATTTACCGAAGTTCTTCTCGAAAAAATCCCTCCCTTTATTGCTCATAATCCCATGCAGATGATATACGAATAATTCATGGAAAACTTCAAAGGAATTCAGTTCATCAGCCGAAAAAAGATCATTATCGACCAGGTTTTCAATCCTTAACAAATGAAGGCGGGAGATAATCCCGGCATTCAGATCTTTACGGTAAAGTCCCTGCTTTTTTCCCTTGACCATATTCTCTAAGGTGCTGTCAAACATTGATTTACGACGACTTTCCCTTATTTTTAAAAAAAGATCGGGATAATATTTCCTGATGTCATAATCCATCGAAGGATTATAATCCCGAATCATCCGTTTTATGGAATTGTATAATTCGAAGAGTTCTTCGATAGCATTGAGTTTGCGCTGCAGGATTTCGTTGAATGCCTTACAGTGGGATACATGCTCTGAATTAAGAACCTGGTTTACCAGGTCTTTTTTATCTTCGAAGTATTCGTAAAGGGTTTTTTTTGAAATGCATAAGTGGGAGGCAACATCATCCATGGTTACGCTTTTTATCCCGTAGCGGTGATAAAGCTTGCCAACCTGGTTTAATATTCCTTGTACTTTGTCCTTCATTATACAAATATACAAAATAAAATACAGGAAACTTTTTTTGGGTAAAAAGTTTCAGTTTGCGATTAAAGTATTTTTGCGGATGCCCTGAACATCAGGAAGGAACTAGGGCTCAGGGCTTGCCCGTTGCTTTTACCATTGAATTTTCAATGCTGATAAATACTGGCGGAATTTCTGTAGCCGGCAAGGTTCTGATACCAGTCGGTATTTGTAAGCCCGTTGCTTAACGCCCATGGGGCAAGGTTAAGATAGGCCGAAAGGATGTCGGCCGATTCCTTCGGATAATCAAAACTCTGGTAAATGTTTATTACCCACGGAAGATTGTTTGAAGTCCTGTAATACCTTCCCTGGGAAGGTATGCTTGAATCATCGCCAGTACCGAAGTATGCCTGGCTGGCAAGAGCGGTAGGGGCATGGTCGGGCAGGTGGACTTCTTTACCGCGCTCCCCGTGCAGGATGATGAAAGGGTTGAAGTTGCCGATATCAAGATCGGTCATGGAATAGGTATTCTGTGCAAACAGCATGCTGATCCTGATCGTGTCGGGGCTTACATAGGGAACTCCGATAATCGTATTGATCATCCCTCCAGGGGTATTGAAAGCTTTGAAGTCATCATCGGTAACGATAACGGTGGGTTTATTCTGCCCTGCTTCAAGGCCGTTGGCCGATAAGGTGATATAATGGTCATACATGGAAGAACCGGTGACGGTAATGGCAGATTGGGGTATGTTGGTATTTGCAAACTGGAACCCGAAACCACTGGGAAAGGAAGCGCCTGCAGCCCTAAGGATGAAGGTAGCATCGCATTCCACAATTTTGTTCTGGGCATTGGTGATGGTGTTGAAAGTATAATTCATGACTAGGTCATTGAAATCATAATCACCCTGGTTTGGCCACAGGTCTTCAAATGCCAGGCTGCCGCTGCCCACCGAAGGGAAGAAATTATTAAAGGCCCTGGTCGGATCATTCGGGTAATCATCATACGAGTTGGGTACGCCATCACCGTCACTGTCACTGAGCAGGGCATAACTCACATCGGTGTTGAATAAGGCCCCCGTTACCGTTCCGTTATAGTGGCTGCTGCTTGCATCATAAACGATTGAGCCGCTGCCTTCGTTGAAATGCCATAATGCTTTGATTCCCGTTTCATTCCCGGTCCAGGGAACCGACATGCTTGAAGTGACCTGCTGTGCCGTTAATGCAGTGTTCCACATGCTCACCTCGTCAATAAGGCCCTGGAAGAACTTCTGAGCCCCGGCATCGGAACCTATTGATATGGTTCGTCCGGTATTTACCAGGACCGAAGTTACCGTTGCCGAGTTTTTAAGCACACCATTCACATAAAGGTAAATGGTTGAACCGTCATAAACACCCGCAAGGTGGTACCAGGTATTCAGGGTGGGCTGCCCTGCTCCCCAGTTGATCAGCGTAGAGGTAAAGTTCCCGGTATAAACGCTTACCTGGAATCCTTTATAAAGATCCTGGCCAAGCCCGCAACCGTCCCAGTCGCCTTTTTCCAGGATCTTGGCTGTTTGCTGTTTTGTTGGTTTCACCCAGGCTTCAAAAGAAAATTTATTCGGAAAGGAAAGAGCGGCGGAATTCGGTATGTTGATCCAGTCGGTAGTCCCGTTAAAACTCATGGAATAATTAACAGATACGCTTTTTGTATTTGGGAAAGTAAACTCGGTCAAAGGACTGCTTACAGGCAAAAGTATGGAGTTGATCATTACATTCTTTTCGAATGTGGGCAGGGTAACCGAAACATTGTAATCAGAGTTGTTGCCGGCAAAAAAAGCTTTCAGGTACAACCTGCTCCCGTCACCGGATGAAATTCTGAGTACACCTGAGGGGATATTATGCAAGCTGAACTGTATGTTTTCGGAAGTGCTCCATGGGAAAGAACTGCTCACTTTAAGGTTGCGCATCCCCTGCGAAGGGCTTTCACTGGCACTTTTTCTGCAGGAGGTCGCAATCAGCAATACAGCAGCGCAAAGACAAAGTACTTTTTTCATTGAGTATTGTAGTTTGCACAAAGGTAATCAATGAAATGCTGATTTCAAGGCCTTCTTAGCAACTGTAATCCTTTTAATGTTATCTGTATACAGTTTTCTTTTAAGTGATAAGCTGGGGTATGATTCCGGCTGGCCCCTTTTCCTGCTTCCGCCTCAAGCCCTGGGGATGAACCCCTGCCAGCCTTCCCCTGCTACCGCCTCAAGCCCTGGGGATTTTACCCGGGAAATAAAAAAATACCGGAAACGATTTCTCTATAAAAAGTTTTTATTAGGAGGAATTTTGATATCTTTGCGTTTTGAAGAAAAGCCCCGGCTTTTAAATAAAATAACGAATTAATTATTGCGAAATGAAGAAGATAATTTGGATCAGCGGCCTGATCATTTTCCTGGTGTCCTGCGGGGGTAATTCAGGGAATAAACAGGCCAGGCTTGATGACCTCAAAAAACAGAGAGATAAACTTACCGCCGAGATCAACTCACTTGAAACTGAAATCAATCCACAGGGAATCCAGGCTGCGGCAATCGTGAAGACCATGGATGTGATAAAGCGACAGTTTGAACATTACATAGAAGTCCAGGGACGGATTGACGGGAATGAAAATATCGGGGTTGTTCCCCGTAACCAGGGTGGTGTAGTCACGAAGATTTACGTGTCGCAGGGCGACCATGTGACCGCCGGGCAACTGCTTGCCGATATGGACAATGAAGTCCTCAAGCAAACAATGAAAGAATTGCAGACATCGCTGGATTATGCCACCGATATGTACAACCGCCAGAAAAACCTCTGGGACCAGAAGATCGGTTCCGAAGCCCAGTATCTCACGGCCAAGAATACCAAGGAATCGCTTGAAGGGAAAATAAACACCTTAAAGGATCAGCTCGACATGTCAAGGATAGTTTCACCTATAGACGGCACGGTTGAGGATATTCCTATTAAAGTTGGGCAGATGGCATCGCCCGCATCACCCCAGCCCTGTTTCAGGATAGTCAACTTTTCAAGGGCTAAGGCTGTTGCCGATGTAAGCGAAGCGTATTCGAACAAGATCAAGACGGGCGACCCGGTAAAAGTATACATGCCCGACCTGAATACCGAACTGGATGCAACGGTAAGCTTTTCGAGTAAGTATATCAATCCGACCAACCGTACCTTTACGGTTGAAGCTATGCTTCCCTCCTCATCGGGCCTCACTTTCAGGGCAAATATGATTGCCGTTGTGAGGATCAAGGACTACGATAATAAAAACAGCCTGGCCATCCCCCAGAATTACATACAAACGGCAAAGGACGAAGGGCATTTTGTTTTTATTGTTGAAGTAAAAGACGGGAAGACCTGTGCCAGGAAACGCAGTGTTACTCCATTTATCACCTATAACGGGCTTACCGAAGTGCTGGATGGCCTTAAGGAAGGGGATAAGGTGATCACCACCGGCTATAAGGACCTTTACGACGGCCAATTGATTTCCTTCTAAAGACCTGATGTAATATGAAAAAGCCGGAAAAACTCAAGGAATTTTTTGCAACCAGCTGGGCTATCGACAATAAGTCAAGCATTTACGTGCTTACTATTATCATCACCATGCTGGGGATACTCTCTTATATCAATATCCCCAAGGAGCAGTTTCCCGAGATCGTCATCCCGACCATTATCGTGAATACCGTTTACCCGGGAACTTCCCCCGAAGATATGGAGAACCTGGTGACCAGGCCCATTGAAAAGGAATGCAAGTCGATACAGAACGTTAAAAAGATCACCAGCAATTCCATACAGGACTTCTCTTCCATCGTTGTGGAATTCACTACCAACATCCCGGTTCCTGAAGCAAAGCAAAGGGTGAGGGATGCCGTTGACAAGGCAAAATCAAAGCTGCCGAACAACCTGCCGAACGATCCTGATATCGCCGAAGTTGACATTTCGGAGATCCCTATCATGAACATCAACCTTTCGGGGGATTATGATCTGCAGAGGCTGAAAAAATACGCCAAAGACGCACAGGATAAGATAGAGACGCTTCCCGAGATCACCCGCGTGGATATAGTAGGCGCCCTTGACCGCGAGATCCAGATCAATGTCGACATGTACAAGATGCAGGCTGCATCTGTTTCGTTCAGGGATATCCAGAATGCAATTGCAGCTGAAAATGTCACGGTTTCGGCAGGCACCATTACTAATTTCGGATTAAAGAGAACCCTCAGGGTCACCGGGCAGTTTAAATCGCCCGAGGAGATCAATGACATCATACTTAAGTCGTCCAGCGGAGCTACGGTATATATCAAGGACATTGCCGAAGTGAGGGATTCGTACAAGGAACAGGAAAGTTTTGCCCGTTTTGAAGGCAAGAACGTGATCACCCTCAATGTCATTAAAAAAAGCGGGGCCAACCTTTTGAATGCCTCCGACAAGATCAAGGACATTATTAAGGAGATGCAGAAATCCTCCTATCCTCCCGATCTGAAAGTTGAACTTACGGGGGAACAGTCGAGATTTACCAGGAGCACCCTCGAAGAGCTGAACAACACCATCATCATTGGCTTTCTCCTGGTCACCGTGGTGCTGATGTTTTTCATGGGACTCAACAATGCCTTTTTCGTGGCCTTATCGGTTCCCCTTTCGATGTTCGTGGCTTACCTTATCATGCCCCAGCTTGGATTTACAATGAACATGATCGTCATGTTCGGGTTTATCTTCGCCCTGGGTATTATCGTGGATGATGCCATTGTGGTTATTGAGAATACGCACAGGGTACACCGTGATATTCCTGATATAAAAGCTGCGGCGAAGTATGCCGCCGGGGAAGTGTTCCTTCCCATCCTTTCAGGTACATTGACGACCCTTGCTCCATTTTTCCCCCTGGTGTTCTGGCCGGGTATCGTCGGCAAATTCATGCACTACCTCCCAGTTACACTGATCCTTACTCTCTTTGCCTCTCTATTCGTGGCCTATATCATAAACCCAGTGTTTGCTGTCACTTTCATGAAGCATGAATACGACGGGAAGGAATATAAGCTTAAAAAGAAGCCCTTTATGGTCAGCAGCATCATACTTGCTGCCTTTGCCGTTTTGTTTTACATCGCCCGTGTTTTCACCATGGGGAACCTGCTGATGTTCGCGCTTATCCTTAACGTCATTTACAGGCTATGGCTGAAGAATGCCATCATTAAGTTCCAAAGCGTATTATGGCCTGCCGTACTGAATTTTTATGAAAGGCAGTTGCGTTTCTTCCTTAAAGGACTTCATCCGTATTACCTTTTTGGAGGTGTGGTGGCTCTTTTTGTCTTTACCATCATGCTTTTCGGGGCATTCAAACCCCAGGTGCTGTTCTTCCCGAACAATAACCCTGCCACCATTTTTATTTACGTTAAGATGCCTGTTGGTACCGATCAGAAGGTAACGGATTCGGTAACCAGGATAGTCGAAACCAGAGTGACCACCATACTGGGCAAGGACAACCCCGTGGTGGAATCCATTATTGCAAATGTAGGCCTGGGTGCGGGCGACAGCTTCTTTGACCGTTCAGTTTCTCCCGAAAGGGGCAAGGTCACCGTGAATTTCGTCGAAAGCAAGGACAGGCATGGCGTAAAGACCCTAGATTACATGGACCGTATCAGGGCCAATCTCCAGAATATCCCGGGAGTGACCCTCTCGGTTGAGAAGAATAAAATGGGACCTCCCACCGGCAAACCCGTCAATATCGAGATCACTAGCGAGAATATAGAGGATCTCATTACATCCTCAAAGGACTTCCTGGTATACCTCGATTCATTGCAGATTCCCGGTATAGATAAGCTCAGGTCTGATTTTGATGAAAGCAAGCCCGAGATCGTCATGGATGTTGACCGTATCAGGGCCAACCGTGAAGGTCTCAGCGTGGGGCAGATCGGGATGGAACTCAGGACTGCCATTTATGGTTACGAGGCATCCAAGTATAAGGAGGATGAGGACGAGTATCCCATACAGGTAAGGTATTCCGAGACTCAGCGAAAGAACATCAACAACCTGATCAACGCGAGGATCACATACCGTGACATGACCTCGGGACAGTTAAGGCAGATACCTATTTCGGCCGTGGTACAGGTCAATTACCGGGATACTTACGGGGGTATCAAGCGCAAGAACCTAAAACGTGTGATCACTCTTTCGTCAGAAGTCACCTCGGGCCATACGGCCAACGAAGTCCTTGCCAATATAGGGGCTGCTTTAAAAACCTATAAGCTTCCAAAGGGCGTTGAAGTAAACTTTACCGGCGAAAAGGAAGACCAGGCCGAAACTATGGCTTTCCTTGTGAATGCGATGATCATTGCCCTCGGGCTTATTTTCTTTATCCTGATAACCCAGTTCGGAAGCATTACCAAGAGCCTGATTATCCTCAGCGAAGTAATATTCAGTATTATAGGGGTGTTTATCGGGATGGTCATCTTCCATATGCCTTTCGTCATCACCATGACAGGAATAGGCATAGTCGCACTCGGAGGTATAGTTGTAAGGAACGGGATCCTGATCGTGGAATTTGCCGACGTATTGAAAGCCCGCGGAAATTCCTACCGTGAAGCCATTGTAGGTGCCGGGAAGACCAGGATAACGCCTGTAGTGCTAACCGCTACTGCAACCATGCTTGGGCTGGTTCCCCTGGCTGTAGGGTTCAACATCAATTTCGTCACCCTGTTTTCACAGCTCAATCCGCATATCTGGGTCGGGGGCGATAACGTATCCTTCTGGGGACCGCTTTCATGGACCATCATCTTCGGATTAAGTTTTGCAACCTTTCTGACCCTGATCTTCGTACCGGCACTGCTTATGATTGACGCAAAGGCAAGCGTGAGATACAAGCGCAGGAAGGACCTGAAGAAGATGAAAGCGCTTCGCGCGGATGAGGGAGCTTCGCGATGATGCGGGATGAGGGCGCTTCGCTCTGATGCGGGATGAGGATCTAGAATTGTTCCAGCAGTTTGTTCAGCCTTGTTTTCTGGCTTAAAACACCAAATATCGACTGCATATAATTATTGTTTGCAGTAAGGAACTGGGAATACCGTTGGTTAAGGTCGGTGCTGGAAGCTATCCCCTGGCGGTATTTGGTCATAGTCTTGGTGTAAATCTTGAGTGCGATTTCAAACCCCTTTTTCTGGTTCTGGTATATGGCATAAGCGTTGCTGAAATCCTTCCTGGCCGTTTCAACCTGCAGTTCAAGACCGACCCTCATCTTTTCATCGGTCACCTTGGTTTTTTCAACATTCAGTCGGGCCTGGTCAACCGCGTATTTACGGCTTCCACTGCTCCAGATCGGGACCTGGAGAGACAAGCCCCAGTTCGTGGTCTTGTACCAGGGATACTGGTCACTGAAAAACGCCCAGGAATTCATTGAAGCACTGGCCGCGATACCCAGGAAACCGGCGAGTGTCGGCTGGTAAGCGGTCTTGGAAAGTTTGTACTGCATCAGTGTAAGATAATCGCTCCTCTTCAACAAAGTATAATCGATGTTTCTCTGGTAGTCGAAAGGCTGGCCTACCAATGCATCCCTGTCGACCTGTGCCAGGAAGAAATCAAGATGGTTGGTAAGTACCAGCTCCTGCTCATCTTTTAGGCCGATTACGAATTTAAGACTGGCATAAGCCACATTTCTTGCGCTTTTGGTATCGGTTAGCTGGGCTTCCAGGTTGGACCTGTTTAAGTCGGCCTGGTCCACATCGATGTCTTCAATAAGGCCCTGATCCTGGGCCTTCCTTGCCTCATCCACCAGCCTGCTTACGACCACGTAGGTGGAATCCAGGATCTTGATCGCCTCGTCGGTGACAAGGAGCTGGTAATAGGCATTGGCAACCAGGTCGCGTACGTCAACCTTGTCTTTTAAGTTCTTCTGCTTGGCGGTTTCCAGATAAGCCTTTGCAGTCTGCAATCCCACCAGGTACTGACCGCTGTAAATGAGCTGATTCAGCTGAAGAGCCCCCTGCACATTGTACTCTACATATAATGACATGGGAACATAATCAGGACCATTCTTAAATATAACAGGATCCATCTGTTTCAGGAAATTCGGCATAACCATCGTTGGTACACTCAGGTAATCCATATACGATGCAGTGCCATTGATCTGCGGAAGACCGATCGCCGTATTCTGCTTGACCATTTTACCTGCGATTTTGACATCCGTGGCCGAATTCTTCAGGTCATAGTTGTTTTCATAGGCAAAGTCCTGTGCCTGCTGCAGGGTGAATTCCAGTGGTTTTTGTTTTACCTGGTTCTGGGCATTAAGGCAGGCGGGACTACAAGTCAGAAATAGCAATATACTACAGAATAGCTTTTTGGAAGTGGAAAACATCGCTCAGTCGAATTTTTTAAAGTTCAGATTGTTTCTTTTTGCTTCATAATAGGCAAGCCCTGTTTCAGTAGCAATGCCCCGAATGAAGTTATCTATCATGACGTCATAGAGGGTACGGAATGAGAATTTCTCGGCAGGGAAAAATTCAGGATTATGAAGGTCCATCAGCCTGCGGATATAAAGACGGGCGATCAGTTCCACGCTCAGGTCGGTGCGGTAAACACCCTGGCTGATCCCTTTCGTGAGATTTACCTGGATTTTCTGAAAGATGAATTCTATCCGTTCTTCCACATGTTTATGATAGATCTCGGGATAGTATTTTAACAGGTCAAAAGTCATCGAAGGGCTGATGTCCCTGAAATGCTCCCCTAGTTCCTTGCTTACCGTAAGAAGGATGTCTATGGCGTTTATACCCTCAAAATTATATTGTGAAAAAATGATCTCGAAACTCTGGCGCTCAAGTTCAAGGAGTTTCTCCACCAGTTCGTGCTTGCTGGATACGAATTCGTACAGTTTCTTTTTGGATATCCCCAGGTCTCTGCAGATATCATCTATGGAAACAGACCTCACCCCGTATTTGTAGAAAAGTTCTCTTACCCTTTCCAGTATGTCTTTCAGTGTGTTATCCATAGAAAATGTTAAAATCGATACAGGTTTTATGAGTTTGCAAAGATAAAAAATTCCCGTATTGAGAAACAAAACACTTACAAAAAGTTTCTTCTTCTCCCCGGGTAATTTCCACGAACCCAGGCTTAACAAGACAAATGTAAAGTGCAAAGTGAAATATTTTGGACTTTGCACTTTTCAGTTTACACCTTATACTTCGTTTGTAAACTTTACATCCCCGGCAGACTGGCATCCACCTTGGGTGAATAAATTTGTTACTCTTGCCTCATTACTGTTCATCACGACCTACACAATTTTCGCTATTGTAAACAAGCATACACTGGTTAAAAGCTCGTAAGAGACGAGCGATTGTAATAGATTTATATTACTCTTTAATTATCTTCCCTACTTCAACAGTCCTGTCGTTTGATAGCCGCACAAAATAAACCCCACTGGGCAGACTTGATATGTTCAATTGTGTTTTGGACTCAGTGACAGGGCGTGAAATTAGCTGCTGACCTTGCAGGTTATAAATAATAAAGTAGCCTGGCAATAATGAATGTACTGCTTCAACAACTATTTCTGTAGTGGCGGGATTTGGGAAAATCTTGATCGGGGACGTATTTGATATCAGGTCGGGAACACCCATCGGAAATCCTCCTCCATTTGTAGTTTTAAGTATTGCCCCACACGAGCCTACAAGATAACCGGTATCCGGACTTGTGAAGTCAATTGAACCCAGTTCATTTCCAGTGCAGCTTGATAAGATGTTCCAGCTTGAACCTCCATTTGTAGTTTTGATTAATGCTCCTTGCTCGCCTATTGCAAAGCCTGTGTTTGAGTCGATAAATTTTATAGATGTTAAAAAACGACCATGGGGATAGTAGATATTTTTCCATGTTAATCCTGCATCCTGAGTCTTTATTATAGAATCATACCCTGCCACGATGTACCCGGTATTATCATTGGTAAAACAAACAGAATAAAATTGTTTAAAAGCGACATTTTGCAGTTTAGTCCAATTTGTACCACCATCAATTGTTTTCAGGATTGACCCATCTCCGACAGCATAACCATGATTCGCATCGGGAAAGCAGATTGATTGTAACGAGGCGTTTGTACCAGATGACTGTATATTCCAAGTAATTCCACCATTTGTTGTCTTCAGAATTGTACCACCATGACCGTCTGCATATCCCACATTTGAATCGCAGAAAAAAACCGCGTTTAAAGGATTCACTGTCCCGCTTGATAATGAGCTCCATGTTGTCCCTGCGTTAGTTGTTTTTAAGATCATTCCCGAATCGCCAACTACATATCCTGTATGTTCACTGGTAAAACAGGCGGAATTTATCCATTTGCCTGCGTTGAATAAGGGTATCCAGTCATCCCCTCCATTTGTAGTCTTTAATATGGTTCCTGATCCACCAAATGCATATCCGGTTTCTGGCTTGGTAAAGCAAACCGAAGTAAGATAATCCATTGTTCCAGCCAACATACTTGTCCAGGACGTTCCGGCATCATTCGTTTTCATCAAGGAACCACATGTTCCGACTGTATAACCCGTATTTGCATCCGGAAAGCAGACTGAACGATAGCCGCCATATCCACCGTTTGAAATTTCCGACCAGGTTGTTCCACCGTCAGTCGTCTTGATAATTATCCCCCCGCCACCTACCGCGTAGCCCGTAGTTGAGTTAATGAATTTAACTGAGCTCAATTCATAAGTTGATCCACTCGAAGGATGGGACCAGGTTGTTCCTCCGTCATCTGTTTTAAGGATCCGTCCAAGGGTACCTACAATGATTCCATGATTGACATCGGTAAAAGCGATTGAACAATAGCATTCATCCTGTTCATCCGATTGCTCGGTCCAGGTAATACCGCCATCCGTGGTTTTCACGATCTCATCCCATTCATCACCGACTGCAAAACCGACGTTGGAATTCACAAAAAAGACATTGGTAAATGAATCGATCGTGCCTGTTGATAATATCGACCAGGTTTGACCACCATTTGTTGTCTTTAAAATCTTTCCAATATCACTTGCGATATAGCCAGTCTGGGAATCAACAAAGAAAATAGAGAAAAGATGCTGACTTGTTCCTGAGTTAACTTTATTCCATGTGTTTCCACCATCCGTAGTTTTAATAATCGTTCCAAACAGTCCAACTGCATAGCCAGTATTTGCATTGAGAAAGGCGACAGAATTTAATCTAATTGTTGTTCCACTGTTTGGCAAAGTCCAGGTAGATCCTCCATCAGTTGTTTTAACAACGATCCCCGATTCACCTACCGCACAACCGTGATTCGTATCTGTGAAGTAAACAGAAGTCAGAATATTCCCCTGTGGCAAGGGGTTCTGCCATGTCCATTGTGAAAAAGCGGATAATGGAGAAAAGAACAATACAATGTAAATGAGTTTTTTCATAAAGCATCGTGGCTTAAAAGTGGTTTCAGGTATAATATGGGTAGAATAGATGTTGATGGAAATTTCTCTTTTTAAAGTAAATCATAGATGCACCATGTTTCAATTCAAGATTCCAGAAAGTAACAAAGCAATCCTTTTGAGAGGCATAATGGTTGTTAAATAATGTCAGGGTTTTAGTACTTTTGGATCAGAAAACTCCTTCCATGAAAAAATTCCTTCTATCCCTTGTGATCATCACCACAGTTCTTTACGGATACTCCCAGAAAACCCTGGAAACCTTTTACGAAAGATCTGGCGGGAAAGAAACCCCGCGTTACAACCAAACCATTGCATTCTGCCAAGAGCTGGCAAAGGCCTCTCCGATGGTGCATTACACCACATTCGGGAAAAGCGGGCAGGGGAGGGAGCTGCCTTTGCTCATTGTAGATAAGGACGGGCTTACCGATCCCAGCGCGATACGCAAAAAGGGCAGGGTGGTGTTGCTGGTTGAAGCCTGCATTCACGCGGGCGAATGTGAGGGCAAGGATGCAGGATTGATGCTGGTGAGGGATATGGTCATGGGAAATGCAGGCGGGACCTTGCATAATACAGCAGGTTCCGGGCATGGAGCTCCATCATCCGCATTCAAAAACATACTTGATAACGTTACCCTTTTATTTATCCCGATTTTCAATGTCGACGGGCATGAGCGGTTCGGCCCCTACAACAGGATCAACCAGAACGGTCCTAAGGAGATGGGCTGGAGGGTCAATGCCGGGAACCTCAACCTGAACCGGGATTTCCTGAAGGCCGAAACCCCCGAGATGCAGTCCTGGCTTAAGCTGTTCAATCGCTGGATGCCCGAGTTTTTCATCGACAGCCATACCACCGATGGAGCCGATTACCAGTATGTGCTCACGTATCTTGTGGAGGTCTTCGGTGATATGGACGAGGGGCTTACGGCATGGTCGTCGAACAATTTTGTTCCCGAAATGAAGGAACACCTGCTGAAGAGCGGTTTTCCTGCTTTCCCTTATGTGGATTACCGTAGATGGCATGACCCCAAGAGCGGGCTGATCAGCGAAGTTGCGCCTCCCATGCTTTCGCAGGGCTATACTGCGTTGAGAAACAGGCCCGGCCTGCTCATCGAGACGCATATGCTGAAACCATACAACCAAAGGGTGGAAGCGACCTATGAATGCATCAAGACCACGATGGAGATACTTGCAAAGGAAGGGAGGCAGTTGCAAAAACTGGAGCAGGATGCCGACCGCTTCCTGGTTTCGGGGGAACTGCTGAAAAAGCCTTTTCCCCTGCATTATGAGACCAGCATGAAAGATAGCGTGATGGTTGATTTTCTGGGATTTGAATACTCGGCAAGCAAAAGCGAAGTCAGCGGGGGGGAATGGATCAAATACAGCAAAACCCCTTCGACCTTCAGATCACCCTATTTTGCCCAGGCAAAGCCGGTGGTCAGTGTAAATCTGCCTTTGGCCTACATCATCCCTGTTGAATGGGCGGAGATCATAACAAGGCTGGAACTGCACGGAGCGGTGATACGACGGACATCCAGGGACACGGTCATCAGCATACAGACTTATAAATTCAAAAACCCGAAATGGCAGCAGTCTCCGTATGAAGGCCATCATGCGGTGACCAATATTGAATATGATGAGATCACCGAGGACAGGCTGATCCCCAAAGGTTCGGCCATTGTTGAAACGAACCAGCAATGCGGGCGGATCATCCCTCACTTTCTCGAGCCCAAAGGGAATGGATCGATGCTTTACTGGGGTTATTTCGACGCTGTTTTCGAGCAGAAGGAATACGGGGAAAATTATGTGATCGAGCAGCTGGCCGTAAATATGCTGGCCGAGGATGCCGGCCTGCGCAAAGAGTTTGAGGCGAAAAAAGCTTCAGATACGGTTTTTGCAAAATCTCCTTCGAACATCCTGAACTGGTTTTACAATAAGTCGCCTTATGTCGACAGCCGCAAGGGGATTTACCCCGTGGCAAGGATATTTGACAGGAAAATTTTAGAGGCGCTGGAAAAGTAATATCTGCTATTTCAACCGAATCCTTGAATTTCCCTTGATTATTTTACCAATGACCGCAGCGGAAGAAATGCCCGCTGCAACAAGATCTTTTATGGCTTCTGCCGCCTGCTTTTCGGGCAAGGCCACAAGCAATCCCCCCGAGGTTTGTGCATCGGCCAGGAGGATTTTAATCATTTCAGGAACGTCAGGTTCAATATCAAGCAGATGGCTCACAAATTCCAGGTTGTTCTTTGTCCCGCCGGGTATCATCCCGGCCACTGCATAATCCCAGGCCGCCTTTATTAACGGGATTCTTTTCCATTCCAGTTCCGCATCAAACCTGCCCGATGAAAGCATTTCCTTAAGATGTCCCAGCAGGCCGAAACCTGTTACATCGGTGCAGGCATGAACATCGTATTTCATGAAGATTTCGGCTGGTTTTTTATTGAGCTCCATCATCACCTTTACTGCTTCTGCCGCAGCCTCAGGATTTGAATAGCCTCTTTTGACTGCAGTGCTGATGATTCCCGTTCCCAACGGCTTGGTAAGGATCAGAACATCGTTTGCCTTGGGACTGGCATTTTTCCAGATCTTATCCGGATGAACTTCCCCGCTCACCACCAGTCCGAATTTGGGTTCCTCATCTTCTATGCTGTGCCCGCCGATAATGTAAATGCCGGCTTCCGTACATTTGTCGGTGGCACCGAGAATGATCCTCTGAAGCACTTCAAAAGGAATTCTCTTTTCGGGAAATGCCACGATGCTCAGGGCAAACAGGGGTTTTCCCCCCATCGCCCACACATCGCTCAGGGCGTTTGCTGCGGCAATGGCGCCATACGAATACGGATCATCTGCCACAGGAGGGATGAAATCAACGGTCTGAACTATGGCCTTGTCCCTGCTGATCCTGTAAACCGCGGCATCATCCGAGGTTTCGGTGCCAACAAGGATGTTCTTCCCGCCTGGTTTCGGCAAGGTTTTCAGAATTTTTTCAAGCTCCTGTGGCCTGATCTTGCAGGCGCAGCCCAGGGCATGAGTGTATTCGGTGAGCCTGATACCGGCCGCTGGAACTTCAGCCAACTGCAGCGGAGCCGGGGTTTCAAATGTTAATATTTCTTTTTGAATGACTGCGGAGGTGGGAGCGGTTTCTGAACCTGCCTCAGGTCTTGCCTCAATAGCAGGTTTCTCAATAGAATGATAGCGGATCTCCCTTTTGATTGTTCCCGTGATGATTCCTATAGCTTCATCAATTTCTTCTTCGGTGCTCATACGGCCCAACGAAAACCGTATAGTCCCGAGTGCATATTCACGGGGCACCTTCATAGCCAGCAAAACAGCCGAAATAGTTTCAAATCCCGCATGGCAGGCTGCCCCCGCCGATACTGCAATCCCCCTCCACTGGTTCATCAGCACCGAAGCATCCTTGTCTTTGAACCCCAGGCTCAGCGTATTAGGCAACCTCTTTTCAGGATGACCATTCAGCTTTGTATCTGGAAATACTTCCAAAATGCCATGGTACAGCCTGTCCCGAAGATCCTGTATTCCCGCCCCTATTCGCCATTTGCTATTCGCTATTCGCTTTTCACGCATGGCTTTTGGCTCATGGCTTTTGGCTATTTCCGCCGCTTTCCCCATGCCGGCAATTTCCATGATGTTTTCCGTTCCCGCCCTCAGGCCCTGCTCATGGTCGGCCCCGTGCATCATCTTAGTCAGTTTCACTCCCCTGCGGCAGTATAAGGCGCCAACCCCTTTCGGAGCGTAGAATTTATGGGCCGCCACGGAAAGGAGATCCACATTCATCATCATCACATCAAAAGGAATCTTACCAATGCTCTGTGCCGCATCGCAATGAAGAACTATATTGTTTTCCCTGCAGATCTTCCCGATTTCTTCAATGGGTTGTATGGTCCCCACCTCGTTATTGGCATGCATGATACTGGCAAGTATGGTATCGGGACGTATGGCATTCTTAAAGTCATCAGGATTGACCATGCCAAACCCATCCACAGGCAGATAGCTTATCTCAAATCCCATAGTTCCGAGGAATCTGCAAACCTCGGTTACCGCAGGATGTTCAACTGTGGAAGTGATGATATGACGACCTTTTTTGGCATGTGCAAACGCAAAACCCTTCAATGCAAGGTTGTTGGCTTCGGTGCCCCCCCCGGTAAAAATGATCTCGTCGGGATTTGCATTCAGCAGTTTTGCCAGGCTGCCACGGGCCTTTTCTACAGCCTGCCTGGCGATGATCCCTGTTTCATGCGAACTGGAAGGATTGCCGAAGACCTCTCCCAGGAATGGCCGCATGGCTTCGGCAACCTCAGGATCCAGGGGGGTGGTGGCATTATAATCGAGGTAGATCTCAAGCATTGTTATTGTTCTTTAACTTATCAAGGATGGCCTTTGCATGTAGCGATGGATCAGGTCCCTTAAGCTCAATATCCAGTATTTCCCTGCACTGCCGTTTGTCAATGGACTTCTGGTAAGCTTTGTCGTAATATTCAAGCACCTGGTCTGCAACCAAAGAGAAATCATCTTTTACGAGGGCTTCCATGGCAAGATTATACCGGTTTCCGCCAAGTCCTTCCCTTATCCTCAAAAGGGCTGAGGCCAGCAGTCCTTTGTCAAACCCGGCATATTCATCAACAAGCCTGGAAATTCTTATATTTTTATCGAGTATCACCTTCACCATCCTGCCGTTCGAGATATGCTCATAAACCGGCGGAGGCAAAGCAACCCGGCCAATGCTGCGGCTTTCGTCCTCCATCCATATCCTTTTCCCGAAATCCATTCCTGACCAGATGCTGTAAAGCTTATTCTCAAACTGTTCATTGGTGGGCTGATGTCCCTGTCCCAGGGCCCCGAAAACTGAACCTTTATGCGAAGCCAGGGCTTCCAGGTCGATCACCTGTTCCCCTAGTTGCGACAGTGATTTCAGTATATCAGTCTTGCCGCAGCCGGTATATCCGCCAAGAATAATAATCTTCGCGGGAACTGAAAACGAATCCCTGATGAAACTTCGATAAGCCTTATACCCGCCTGCAAGTAAGTATACCTGGTAACCTGCCTTGCTGAAGACTTCAGCCATCATCTCGCTTCTGAGTCCTCCCCTCCAGCAGTGGAGGCCGATCGTTTTGCCTTTGGCAACCTTAGACAATGAAGAGAGGTAATCAAACACTTTGGGAAGGGCAAAATCCAGGCCCTTCAAAAGGGCCGGTTCCCGGCCTTGCTTCTGGTACAGGGTGCCGATCACCGCTCTCTCGTCATCCGTAAACAAAGAAATATTAACAGCCCCGGTGGTATGGCCTTCAGTGAATTCTTTAGGGGAACGTACGTCAACAATAAGGTGAGCCCCGGCCAAGGCAAGAAATGCTTTTGCATCAATTCTCCTTACAAACCCTTTCATGAAATACGTATTGTACTGCAAATCTACTATAAGTTTGGCGATGATGACTGGCAGAATTTTTTCCCTGGAGAAGACATAATCAGGAAGCATTTCGTATATTTATATCTATCATTTATTGATACCATGTCAAAAGCCTTTTATTTCTGAACATAAGGCTCAAATTGAAAACAGTGCATAGGGGATAAATGGATTAATTGCCGCAGATAATGCGGCCAATAGTTGTGAATGCGGCGAATGAAAATATTTATACATCAACTAAGGACTGGCCTCAGTTTACTTGGAATAGTTGATTTGATGTTAGATGCTACTCGGAAATTCACCGAAAAGCTAAGTTCAGATAGATTATTTGGCTGACATTCAGCTTTATTTCCAACAGGAAGAAGTGGAATGAATAAAATTGCAGTAGGTGATTGGCGTAAGGATTCCACTGGACCGATGCAAGTTGTCTCTGGTGCAATTGGTAAAGAGAAGGTGCATTTTCAGGCTCCGGCTGCATCAACCCTTGAAAATGAAATGTGTGATTTCATTGGAAAACTTACAACATCAAAATGGTCGAAAATTGAGAAATGTTCATCCGATACTGCACTAAGGGATATTCAGGATTTGTTAAATAAAGGGATTTTGATAAAAGAATCAGCTGGCGGAAGAAGTACTAATTATAGGTTAACAGAACTTGTCCCATCCTAAAATAACTATACAATTCCAGGACGAGACATGGATTCTAATTAAGGAAAGGTTAAGAGAAGCTTAAGGAAAGCTTAAGGAAACTACCTCTGAAAAATCAGGCTGAACAGCCTAAAACCGACAGGCTGAAAATTTTGTACAAATCCTCTGTATTGCTTATCCATTGCCGGTTTCGTTAATCCAAAGATGCAAAATTGATAAAGCGAAAGCAAGACTTTTAACAAATCATTTACTGATGATGAATTTCTTCATCAGCGAAGCATTTGAAGTCCGGATCTGCAGGTAATAGAGTCCATCCGGCAGGCCTGAAACTGCCAGGGAAACTGTATTCAACCCTTTCTGAAGATTGAATGGCAGTTCTTTAACTGATTGTCCCATGGAATTCAGTATGCTTATGCTTACAGGGATTTCCTTTGAAGTGGTAAGATTTATTTTTGCCAGCTCCGATGCAGGGTTAGGAAATACTTCAGAGATACTGCTTATTTCCGATGAAGGTATTTCGCCTATGCCTGTGGTTATCATCCCGTTTTCAATGATGAAATTAACAGTTTCATTCGGATTGGCCGCATCCAGGGTGACGGTATACGGGATCGTGGTGATCTTCGTGATCTCGGGATAAACAATGTACGTGCCGTAGGCAAGATTCTGGAATGAATAGGCTCCGTTTCCGTCGGTGAAAGTATACGTAAGCGGATGGTTGTTCTGGTCGAGAAGCAATACCTCCACGTTGGCCATAGGTACGCTGGTCTTTGAATTGCCCGTTATATTGCCGTTGATGCCTCCGTTCCCGGGATTACAGGGGTAGAGTGAAACCAGGTGAATATTATAATAGCCCGGGTTGTACTGGGGCTGAATAACATGGGCATTGGTCCAATAGGTGGTTGAATCATAATAGGTAGGGGCATACTGCCCGAGATAGACCGACGAATCGGCAGGTATGGCTTTGATGTAGTAAAAGCCGGCCGGCACATTAGTGAACATGTAATATCCTGAAGCAGTATCCTGGATATACCAGGTCTCAAATACAGATGCATTATTCAGGGAATCGATTTGGAGAAGCTGCACTGTCCCCTTATCCAGGGTGCTGTTGCCGGCATAAACAATTCCGTATAAATAATACAGGGTTTGTGTTCCGGTGCAAATCTGGAAATTGACAGCGATAGGGCTGTTGTCGCCGTTGACAGTCTGTTGATGGATATTATTATTGCAGTCATAGGTTAGGACATTGAACATGGTCCCCTGGGGAACGTTGGGAATGCTTACCGAGTAATATCCCGATGAATTGGTTGTAAGCTGGGTGTAATAAGTATATCCTCCGGAACTGCTGTCGCTCATTACGACCACGGCATGGTTAGGGACAGGACTTCCGTTAGCGATATCCGCGACGGTTCCGCTGATGTTGACCGTCAGTAGCGGCGCATTGTAACAGATCTGGAAATTGTTCCCTCCGCAATAGCCCTGGTTCCCGTTTACAATGATAGAGTGCAGGGCATTATTACAATCGCCTGTACAGACCCAGAACCACGTATTGGGCGGGACGTTCGGGATGGTAAATGAGTAATAACCCGAAGCATCGGTATGCATGGAGTTATAATAGAACCAGGTGCCGCTCATAGTATCCTGGATCTCGACCAGGTGGTTCGGGACCGGGCTGCCATTGGCAAGGTTGGTTACGTATCCTGATACAGTGACCGTGAGGTTCGGAGGATTACCGGCGCAAATTTGGAAATTTGCAGTTATGGGAGAATTGTTCCCGTTGACCATCTGGGCATGATAATACGAATTGCAGTCCAGGGTGCTTACAATAAAATAAGTGCCTGAAGGAACGTTGGGAATGCTTACATTATAATAGCCATTCGCATCGGTAAGGACATTGTTGAAGTAAATATAAGACGATTGAACAGTATCCTGTATGGATACGACGTGATTGGGGATGGGGGCACCCCCTGAGATGTTGGTTACAGTTCCGCTGATGGTGACGGTGGCGGCCCAAAGATTAGCCGGGACAATGAAGATCAGAGCAAGAAGGAAAGAAAGTCGGATTTTTTTCATAATAAATAATTTTGCCTGAACAGTTAATTGTTGAAACTGGTGGGATTAGTGGTGAATTAACAGGAAATGAAATAGATGAACAATTTTCTTATAATGGGTATTTTAATATATGACCGACTGTAACCCCCAGGGTTGCCTCTGCAGTGGAACTTTATCTCGTAAATTAATTGAATCTCCTACAGGTTTATAATCTCTCCCGGTCAATTCCCTGCCTCTTTGGGGCGAAACCCGGGTCCAGGGCTCTGCCCTGGGGTTAATACCGGTTTAATCTCTCCCGGTCAATTCCCCGCCTGCCCTGTCCGGGGGCCGGGCTTTCCGGGGCTCAAAACAATTTCATCAGTGACAAAGCAAGTCGGGGAGTTTGAATGCCGGGCCCCTTTGAGGCGTGAAAAAAAATCGTAACTTTGCAGCTCATTTATCTGGTCATTCAATGAGCGATTCTATTCATCATGAATGCGGTATAGCCCTTGTGAGGCTTCTCAAACCCCTTGAATATTACCTGGCTAAATACGGGACTGCTTTTTACGGCATGAACAAGCTGCACCTTTTGATGGAAAAGCAGCATAACAGGGGGCAGGACGGAGCCGGTGTTGCCGTTGTCAAATTCGACCTGGAACCAGGGAACCGCTTCATCCACCGTATTCGTTCCACAGCGGAATCACCTATTCAGGATATTTTCAATAAGGTCACAAAGAAGCTTAAGGACATCGAGGAAAGGCAGCCGCAGAACCTGCTCGATGTTGAATGGCTGAAGCAGAATGTGGATTTAATGGGCGAACTTTACATTGGCCATCTTCGTTACGGAACATTCGGCAAGAATTCGACCATGAACCTTCATCCTTTCGTAAGGGAAAATAACTGGCTTACAAAGAACCTTGTGGTTGCAGGTAATTTTAACCTGACCAACGTGGATGAATTGTTCAATAAGCTGATCGATCTTGGCCAGTACCCTATTGAAACATCCGACACTGTTACAATTCTGGAAAAGATTGGCCATTTCCTGGACGAGGAAAACGAAGAGCTTTATTGGAAATTCAAAGGCGAGGGGTTTAAAAAACGGGAGATCACGTTCCAGATAGCCAGGCAGTTGAATGTTCAGAAAATATTAAGGAAATCTGCAAAATACTGGGATGGCGGATATGTAATTGCCGGCTTGTTCGGGCATGGGGATGCTTTTGTCATGCGCGATCCTTCGGGAATACGGCCCGCATTTTATTTCAGGAACGATGAGATTGTTGTAGTTACGTCGGAGAGGCCTGTCATACAAACCGTTCTGAACGTTTCCATTGAAGAGGTGAAAGAACTCAAACCCGGCAATGCCCTGATCATTAAAAAGGACGGCCGTGTGAGTGAAAAAGAATTCACAAAGCCACTTGAGAAGAGGTCTTGTTCTTTCGAACGGATTTATTTCTCGAGGGGTACCGACAAAGACATATACCAGGAAAGGAAAAGGCTTGGGAAATTCCTGTCACCGGGAATCCTCAAGGCTATTGATTACGACCTCGAAAACACTGTCTTTTCCTACATCCCTAATACAGCAATCGATGCCTATTATGGCCTGATTGAGGAGATAGGGCATTATTGCAACAGGATCAAAGCCGAGCGGATCGTGGCTGGGAAGAACCTGAGCAGGGAAAAGATCGAAGAGATACTAAAACTGCAGCCCAGGGCTGAAAAAGTCGCTGTTAAGGATATCAAACTTAGAACTTTTATCACACAGGATTCCCAGCGCGACGACCTTACGGCCCATGTTTATGATATTACATGGGGAAGCATCAGGCGGGGACTGGACAACCTCGTGGTTCTTGATGATTCAATTGTAAGGGGAACCACCCTGAAGCAAAGTATAATAAGGATCCTCAGCCGTCTTGGGCCAAAAAAGATTGTAATTGCCTCTTCGGCGCCCCAGATACGCTATCCTGACTGCTACGGTATTGACATGGCCAAGATTGCCGATTTCATTGCGTTCAAAGCTGCTGTTGCCCTGCTTAAGGAAACCCGGAAGGAAGGGATCATCAATTCGGTTTATAATAAAGCAAAGTCCCAGGAAAATTATCAAAAGGAAAAGATAGTCAACTACGTTAAGGAAATTTATGCACCTTTCACACCCGAAAGGATTGCTGCTAAGGTTTCTGAGCTGGTTACACCGGCCGATTGTGTTCCTAAAGTCGAGATAGTGTACCAGACTATTGAAGACCTTCATAACGCCTGCCCGGGACACACTGGCGACTGGTATTTCACTGGAGATTACCCTACCCCCGGGGGTAACAAGGTCGTGAACAAGGCCTTTATCAATTATATAGAAGGACGCAACGTTCGCGCTTACTAGGAAGCAGCAAAACTCTTCACTCAGGATAATTTCGCTATTTCACTCTATTTCGCTACCTCGCTTCTCACTTCTCGCTACCTTCAATAGCTTCAGCAATCTTTTTAGCAATCGCAGTGAATTCCTCAGCTGTGAATTTAAGTTTGGGCCGGCGGAAATCCATATCATACAGCGTTTTCAACGGGATGAGATGGATATGTGCATGGGGTACTTCCAGTCCGATCACCGTGATCCCTATCCTCTGGCAGGGCACGACTTTCTCGATTGCTTTACCAACCTTCTTGGCAAAATTCCACAAGCCGGCATGTAACTCATCGCCTATATTAAAAATATAATCGACTTCTTTTTTAGGAATTACCAGGGTATGGCCTTCCTGCAAGGGGTTGATGTCGAGAAACGCCAGGTAATTTTCGTCCTCGATAATTTTATAACAGGGGATCTCCCCATTCACTATACGTGTAAAAATGCTTGCCATATTATCCGTTTTGTCTGGAGATCTCAATGATTTCAAAAGCAATGACTCCTGCAGGGACGGTGATCTCAACTTTTTCGCCCAGTATCTTCCCAAGCAGTCCTTTTGCGATAGGGGAGCTGATCGATAATTTTCCAATTTTGATATTGGCTTCATTCTCGGGCACCAGGGTATAAGTAACAACAGAACCGTTGCTGGTGTTTTTCAGTTTCACTGTGGAAAAAATAAGGACCTTGGTATTATCAAGTTTTTTCTCATCAATCAAACGGGCATTATTGAGTGTTTCCTGCAGCTTGGATATCTTGAATTCGAGCATTGACTGTGCTTCTTTGGCAGCAGCATATTCAGCATTCTCCGAGAGGTCGCCTTTATCCCTTGCTTCTGCAATCTGCCTTGAAATCCCGGGTCTCTCCACCATGACCAGCTGCTGAAGTTCATCTTTCAGTTTCTGCAGTCCCTCGGGAGTATAGTATTTTATTTCCGTTGCCATAATATTCAGATTGAGATCATAATAAGCCAAAAGACCCTATTGAAGGGTCCTTTGCCAGATAAAGAATTTTAAAAGGGCTGTCCTAAAAGACTAAAAATTAAGTTTTAAGCCTACACAATGATTTCCGGAATAAGGATTACTGCTCACATAGGAGTAATCGATTGCAATGCCACTATGCTTTTCCTTGTTGAATGGCAAGGAAACAGTAAAGCCTGCACTTGGCCCGGTGAAAATAGTTCCGCGATCAGCAACGTTCGAACTGAATATCCCTCCCTGGTAAGTATAACCTGCACGTACCGAGAAGTAATATTTAAGGGCATATTCAAGGCCCAGGGTGAACTGGTCTTTTACAAAGGAATTGGATGTAAAGTTGCCGGCTAATATAATCTTGTTCAGCTCGTTGATGTTAAAATCGTAGGAGGCGCCAATCCTAAGGGTTGCCGGAAGTTCGTAAGTGGCCGAACGCTGTTCCACGGTAAAAAGGTCATTATCGTTTCCATGGCTGGGAATGATGCCACGGAAGGAAAGACCATCACCGCGGAATTTCAGGTTGGAACCGACATTCTTTAGGGCAACGCCAAACTTGATCTGTTGTTTGTCACCGGTTGTATAAAGGACTCCTGCATCGATGCAGACTGCCATAGCGCTTGCATCAGCAATGGACTCATTGATAAGTTTAACATTCAAGCCCCCGTAAATGCTGTTTGAAAAAGCTTTGGCATAGGACAGGTTGATATTAAGGTAGGCCGGTTTAAATGTACCTACACCTCCCTGGGGTGAATTCGTGGTAGTGATGTTGATTTCGCCGAAATTCATCGACATGAATGCAGCGCTTAACACCCCGCCGTTCTTTCCGATAGCCTGGCTGAAACCAAAGGCCATCACATTCACACCCGAACCTGACAACCAGTTGGTATATGAAAATATGATCTCGGTTCCCTTGGTAAAGGCTGTCCCGGCAATATTGGTATACATTGCTTCGAGCCCCTGGGTGCATGAGGTTCCGACGGAACCCCAGCCTGAGCTTCTGGCCCAGGGGTTTATCAGTAATTCCGATGCACCGGCCTGTCCCGAGCGGTCTTTATTACCGGCGGAGGCATGGTAGGTAGGAACCACAACCAAACCGACGAAGAATATTGCAATCAGAAGTCTGTATATATTTTTCATAGTCCTGAAATTTTTTGTTGTTATCATCATCTCAAAAATTTAAACCGTTATAATGAGTTCAAGTCAACAGGTCGCAATATTCCAAACCATCTTAAGGTTCGTTCGCCTAAATTATCTGCTTTGACGTGAATCAGGTAAACTCCGCCGGAAATCGGAATGCCGGCAAAATTCTTGAGATCCCAATCAATGGAGGTTTTCGAGTCGGTGTTGATTCCCAGGGTAGAGGAGCGAGGTTCCACAATGCTGGATTTATCGACAACAAACTGGCGGATCAGAACGCCGCTGAGATCGAAAATCGAAACGGTGCATTTTAACGGAAGGTTTACAATCTTGATACGGTTATCCAGCTGGTTATGCTCATAATCGTCATATGCATAGTAAGGATTCGGGACGACGTTGATCAGATCCAGATCAGTAGATGCTTTGTCCTGGTTATTTACCGAGGATGCAATTGCATTGGTGTTAAACTGATAAACCGGGTAGTTCCTGTTAAGTGTGTCTTTGGATCCGCTTGGCAGGGGGGTTGAATAATACCTCTGGTAAGAGCTGTTTACGCGGATTTTAATAGTAACCTGGTTGTCGAGCCAGGGAACACCGTCAACAGAAAGAGGGATCGTAGTATACAGTGCTGTCCCAAAGATGAGTTTCCTGTAGATATCCAGGTGGCTTTGCAGGGATTTATTAAACTGGCCCACGATGAAGGCTCCGGCGTCATAAGCAGGATATGTCAGGGTAAACGGGTCTGTTTTTGTGAGGTGGCCCATGATATAAACGTAGTGCTGACCTCCGAAAACAGGAGTGCCGGATGGGTTATAGATACGTGAAGTTGGGTTGAAAAGCATATCACTCCCGTTATCGGCACCCAGCCAGGAATTTTCCCCGAAAATGATGTTCAGGCGTTCACCGGTTTCAATATTGATTGCATAACCGGGGAACCAGCCCATACCTGTTGAGCTGATATAGTCGGAGTTCTGTTTAGGATCGGAACTTACAACACCGGCAACTCCATCAATATTCAGGGAAGCAGACTTTCTCATTGTGAAGGCCGGGGCATGGCCCTGGGAAAGTGCCGTATCGGGGCACAATTCAATTACAGGGCAACGTGTCCACTTGGATTTATCAGGGGTGAAGACAACGTCAACGCTGGGAATATCCTGCATGGAGGCGTAAGCTTTCTGAGCCAGAGAATAGGCAGGACCTACTTTGTTCTGGACCTGTTCGGCACCTGCAGCCAGTACGTAAGGAGCCCAGGTTGCACCCGTCGCAGTATAGGTAATGCCATTAATTGAATATGGCACTGTGAGGGTTTGCATCTTACCGAGGCTTTTGTTCGGGTCCCAGGGACGCTGTGGATTTGCATCCATGTTATAGTCATTGTACTTCGAAAGAGAGGTATTTGTTGTATAATACGTTCCGGCCCTGATCCAGTTACGGGGATCCGAAGGAATATCATTGTCGGGAACTCCGCTAAGCCACATCTTTGAGCTGTCCTGGTAAATGGCAGGAGGTGCCCACAGAAGACCATTGTTGGATGCAACCCCTGAGGAATTCACTGAGTCACCCGGTAAAGGCACCTGGTTGATCGTGAGGGCAAAGCCAAGATCGATAAAGAGGGATTCATACGGGTAAATGGTGGTTGTATCGGAACGGTAGGTTTTATAAGATGTAAGGTCGATCGCAGTCCAATGTCCGAATTTGATGTTTTTATTATAGAACGGGTTGCCTGTGGGGCCTGGAACCATTGAATCAAGTTTTACCATGTATTTCCCGGTAGGAACATTCAATGGATCGATGACTTTAACCCCGAGAGGTCCGTAGCCGACTTTATAGGTAGCCCTGTAAGCGATAGGATAATCAGGGCTGCCGTAAGGATTGGTTACAGAATCGGAAGGAGGTTTCATCATGATAGAATCAATGGTAGCCTGGGTAAGGTCAAGGATCATGCCACCGTTACCCTGTCCCTGGATGCGTATGATCTCGGGGCCTTCGCCATAGCTTGAATTGATGACAGTTCCGACAGGGATGTGGGGTATTGCGGTATATTGCTTGATATTGTTACGGCCGCTGAGGTAGGTTTTCTTCTGCCCGTCGAGAGCCGTAGGATCAGCCTGGTTGTATGTTTTATAATTATTGTAAGCATAAGCAATGGCCATATAGTAATACTGCTTATGATTAATAAAGGTGGGATCACCCTGTGAAAACAAGTCGGTTGTCAGCACAAAGGAATGGTTGATGCCTGCATCGGCTCCATCCACCATGACCGTCCCCGAGTTACCACCCAGGTTTGGATCATAAACCCAGTCGACCAGTTTGGCAATTCCGTTCTTGATATCGCACTGTGCGACCTGTCTTGCTTTTGTGGCATCCCCCAGGTCGGCTGCCGATACTGTGGCATCCTTAAGCTGGAAGATCTGGTAGCCTTCAAAATGATACAGGGAGTCATATCTTTTGGTTGCTCCCGGAGGGGTTTGAATAGTGGGGTCATATTCCACGTATTTTTCCTGGTAGTTGCTCCCGGGGTCATTTGTCTTTTTGTTGGAGAGATAAATAATAAGCTCCTGGTTAAGTTCTTCAATAGTGAGGTCAGGGGCATTGGGTCCGTTCAACACGGCAAAACAGTTGTCGAAAAGGGTCTGGCATTTATCATCTGCCTGTTGCAGCAATGGAATAGATGCGAGGTTATCGCCCGAAATAGTGCGGGCCCAGGGAATACCAACAGTGATATAGTTGCAGGCGCCCGGGAGGAGTGTAAATTCACCGGCTGACTGCATGAAACGACGGTCGGATGGGTTGTTTCCTGCTGTAGCTTCAGTCCAGGTACCGGGTTTATTCGGCTCCAGGCCATGGGTTCCCCAGAGGCAGGGATCAGAATCGCCCGGGAACATGAAATCGCAGGCGGGGCCGTAGCCTCCACCCTGGAGGTTCCCGTTTCCACCGTAGATCATCTTGGTGTTGTCCATCCAGATACCTTTAAGATAATTATAGTACTGGGGTGCATAGTTGGGGTCTAGCATATAGGATGCTACTCCTGAATTATTATGGTAAACAAAACGACGCATCCCGAAACGTTCATTATCAACAATTCCATCACCGAAATTCACCCCGTTAATAGCTTCGGCTTTTACCAAAACCTGGCCGCTGTACTCACCATTTGCGCCCCAGGTCATATCTATAACCTGGTTGTCGTAAGTAACGATATCGCATTTGTTTGGCATGTTTTTGAACGAAGGGCCTTTAATACCGGGACCGTTGAATGAGGGGTTGTCATAACCGTCGGGGTCAAGGTAAGGACCCTGGAAAAAGTCAACGCCAACTGCAGGAGGGTGAGATCCATAGGCTTCAGTCTGGCCTGTTCCGTCAATAGGTTTCCCGTTATAACAGATTCCAAGTCCGCGTGCAACATCACATTGAACATAATCGTCCCATGCATAACCCAGGTCGGGGTCAACCCATTGGGAGAAATAGGTTCCTGAAAGAGTGTAAGTTGAGCGGTTGATGATTTCGTAGGAATAAAAGGTCATATTATTGATTTCGTCATTCGTGGAGAAAGCGAAATATTGTGCACGGATTTCCATCCCGATAGGGGCTCCCTGGGTTTCGGAGTGGTAATTTCCCTTGTCGTTATATACGCTCCAGAGCGTTTGGTCACCTTTAATTACCTGGTCAACAAGGATACCGGCGGTATCAGTGGCTTCACCATTGCGTACATGGGCTCTTCTCTGGCGTTCACCTGCTTTTAACTTGCTCGGGCAAAGATCATTGGCGAGGTCATAGTAAGGATAGTCACCACTGGTTGGGTCATAAATACCGTCACCGTTCTGATCGAAGAAAGGTGCTAGGTATAACGACTGGCCTTTGGAAGGTTCAGCATTACCCGGCCAGTTCTTAATGTCGGTTGGAATCGTATAGTTAGGAAATGAAGTAGGGTCATTGAACCATGCAAGGAATGCGGTGACATCGTCACGGGTCATGGGAAACAACTGGTCGTATTTGGAGCAAACATCGGCAGTGACAGCTGCAGTACCGTCGATAGTCAGCGGACCGGGCCAGAAGTCATTGTTGGTATGTGCAGTACCCCCGCTCGGACCTTGTCCGTATTTGTAAGCTGCAAGCTTAAGGTTGTTGTTCATGTCGATACCACCGATCCATAATGAAAAGGAGAACATCGACGTTTTCTTTGAACCTTTCGGGATTTCATACTGTGCATTCTCGAGGAACCAGCCATTACCATACGAATAGATCAGTGTCCTTACGTTGTTAATATCGAGAAATTTATAGGCAGATCCCGGGTTGCATCCGGCTGCTGCTTCTTTCAATCCAGTACCGCTTTTGGGGTGGGTCACTGGCCATTCACGTGCTGTGAGTGCATTGGAAACCAGTAAAAAGCCAAGTGCAATCACTGAAACTCGGAATATATTTTTCATAGTAAAATTATTTGTTTTCATACGTCAATCTTTAACCTGTTATTACCTGCCTTAGAAATTGAACATGAGACCAAGTCTGATAGTACGCGGGCTGCTGTAATTATATGGGCTTTGCATCTGAACGGTGTAAAGGTCCCTGTAAGCCTGGGGATCTACCTGCTGGTTGATAACAGTCTGCCATTCAGGGGCTGTAAGGTAACCGTCGTCCTTTGCAGAACCTGTAGCCGGGTAAACATAAGTAACGTTCTTGGTGTTCAGGAGGTTGTTGATTTCGAGGTAAACATCCAGACTCCCCTGTTTTTTCTTGTTCAGGGCAAAATCAAATTCCTTGTCGATGCGGAGGTTCAGGAGGAACTGCCATGGAAGGCGGTTTCCGTTGATGGACCCCTGGATCGGACCCATGGCGCCAAAGGGCAGTATCCTGCTTGATTTGGTGTATGGGGTACCGGAACCACCGGTAAGAGTGAGGTTGCCTCCGAAGTTTGAAAGGAATTGTACCGGGGGTTTGCCTTTCTTTTTACGGTTGATGACCGGGCCGTTATAATCCTTGCCTGAGCCCCAGCGGTAGTCGAGAGTGATGTTGAACTGGTGGCGGCGGTCAAAACTCAATGGGTTCAGTGTACGGAGGTTAGGCTGGTCGGAGCGGATGATACCTGAAGCGGCATCGGCATCGGAGCCGGTACCGGTTGCAAACTGCAAGGTATAATTGAAACGTATACGTGCATTGCCGGTACGTCTCAGGTCATAGGTAAGGGTTAAGCCTTTGACGGTTCCGAAGTCAATATTATTGTAGGAATAATAGGTTCTCGGATAAGCGCCCGATAAGCGGTACTGCTGTATCTGGTCGCGCATTTCACGGTAGAATGCCGAAAGTTTAAGTGAGGAGGCATTGTTGATCTTCTGCTGGAAACCGATTTCATAATCTATGGTCTTTTCAGGTTTCAGGTTAGGGTTGGTGATTGTTCCCGATGATCCTGTTGTTGCAATGAAGAGATACCGGATCGGCTGCACCTGTACCTGGCCCTGCTGCGGACGCTGGGTTAGAATATCATAATGTGCATAAAACAAAGCATCGTCTGATATTGGGAATGAGAAGGAGATACGGGGCATTACGTTGGTTTGGGGAGTGTATTGTTTGAATACATCACCCGTGATAACCTGGTTACCCGGATCGATCAGGAAAGGCTTCACACCCGTCGGGTCAACGATACGGGGGTCGGTCACAGGTGTACCGTCTTTGGTATACCAGTTGTTCCCGTCGCGGAAACCGGTGATATTCCCCGGATTGTACAGGTCGTCAACATAAACAACATAGTTTCCGCCTATATTGGAAGGTACCGTGATATTCTTTAAAGCTGTGTTTGACAAGGAAGAAACTGTATAGGCGGGATAAAACAGGTAGGGATCTTTAAGCACCATCTGGTTGGCGTCGAAACGGTCGACACGGACACCGATGTTGAAGATCAGATCCTTGAAAGCAAATTTATCCTGGATATACCCTGCCATGTAAATCGGCCGGTAAGCTCCGATGGGACGGGTAAAGTTGCCGTTGGCATCCTGGGAGGTGAAGAAATCCTCAAAAGCCGGCTGGCCCGAAGTTTGTTTCCCTGTGTAATCGTAACCGTAATATGATACCAGGTTGCTCCCGTTATTCAACAATTCGTCGGCACTGAACATGTCGATGGAGAATATGGACGAACTGGCCGAGGTAGTATGGAGCTTCATGTATTTATCATAGTAGTTGATGGTGTTGTTGGCGATATCGTAGGAATTGACATCGATCAGGTCTGTTCCGTCAACCGGCAACCCTAGTTTTTTACGGAGGTTTACGTCGAAATTACGCTGTGATGGCTGGTCGTACTTCCTGAAATAATTGATCGTATCCATGAAAACACCGTCACGGTAAACAAGCTGGGGATTGGATTTGTCAAGCTGGGAAAGATGGAAATTGGTTAAACCGGTCATTAAAGGCCAGAGGCTTACACCGTTATATCCTATCCCCCGGGCAGTCCGTTGCTGGTACTGGAGGCCAAGCTGGATTTCATGGTTGCCAAGGTCGGCTGCAAAGGAGGCGTTTATGGCAATCTGATCTGTTGTGGCCTTGCTGTATCCTGTGGCGCGGTCACCTGTAGCTGCGAACATGGAATAAGCTCCGCCCGGCTGCATGCCGTTGATAAGACCTCTTCCCGAGATAATGTTTTCAATATTGTCATAATGCCCTGCGGGATCACTGAAGAAACTGTAATACTGTTGCGTCCAGTTTGATGCTTCTGGATTGATGTCGGATGGCTTGAAGATGACAATGGTATCACGGGTATTGTTCATCAGGTGGGCCCATTTGTGGGCGATGCTGTCGTAAGCGAGAGCATCGGTATACTGGCGGATCGTATGGGTTTGGAAACTTCCCACATAGCCATATTTGAAAAGGTCTTTCTGCAGGGTGGGATCCTCGGTTTCACTGTAACTCCGGGTAAAGTCGGCACCTATGGAATAATACATATTCTTAATGAAGGTTTTGGTGTCCTGTCCCGAGAGGAAACGCTGTGTGAAGCGGCCGTTAACACGCCAGGTATAACCTGTTGTCAATGAGTTGTTGTCCCAGTTCAGGAGGGAGTTGCCATAGGCGAAATTATGGTTGTTATTGTATGCAAATGTACCTCCGAAAGAAAGGTTGATGCTTTTTGATACCCTGAAATCAAGTTTACCTGAGATGTTTATGTTATACCCTTTTGAATTCAGTGTTGACTTGGTTTTTTCCAGGTCATTGAAAGTAAGGAATTCATTGTTGTAGAAAACGCCCTGGGACTGTCCGTAAAGACGCAGGGGATTGGTCCTCAGGAAATCCAGCATGCTGTTGTTTACTTTATACAGGGGATATGCTGCAGGTGCTCCGTCCTTGGTATAAATCAAATCACCGGCAATGAAAAAGCCCATGATAGGGGTTTTGGTGCCCCTGACAGTATCTTTTTTGGAAAACACCGGGCCTGTAAAGTTCACACCCAGTCGGTTATAGCCGAACGCATCGAGAAACTGGGAACTCTGAAGGTCAACACCTCCGTTGAAATCTTTTGAAGGGCCCTTGGTTGTAACACTGATAATACCACCGGTGGCATCCCCGTAAGCTGCCGGGGTACCGCCGAGAATAACTTCTACCTGTTCGATGGCCGACTGGGGAAGGGCGTTGCTCCCCGTTACGCGCATACCGTCGATATAGTAAACCGTACCGGTCGATCGCTGACCGCGCATACTGGTGATGGCGCCATTGGCATCGGTGGTGACACCTCCCACGGTGGTTGCGACGGCTTCGGCAGAACGGTTGGCCATTTTGGCAATTTCGTCAGATGTGACTGTACCTCCCGAGGTGGTCTGGTCCTTGGAGATCAAAGGCACTTTATAATCCACAACCTGAACTTCCTGGAGGTTGGTGGCTGTTTGTTCCAGTTCCAGATCCTGGAATGTGATTTTGTCGGGGAGAATCTGGATACCCTTCATCAACATCGGCTTAAAACCGACATAGGATGCTTTCATGTCAATTTTACCGGGAGGAATAGGCTTGATCAGATAGTTGCCATCAAAATCCGTAGTGGCGCCGCCTACCTGGACACCTCCAAGTTCAAGAACAATGTTGGCAAACGGAATTGGTTCCTTTGTAGCCTTGTCAACAACTTTCCCCTTGAGGGTCCCTGATCCGGTTTGAGAGAATACTAACAAGCTTGTTGTCAGTACGAACGCAAGAGTTAATAGTAAATTTCTTAACATACCATACAATTTTATGTTAGATTATGATGCGCTTAAAAAGGTGGTAAAAGTAATAATTATTTAAAATGAAATTCAAAAATTTTCACAAGTCATACAAATATATAACCATTCTAAATTATGTCAAAAACAATTAGATAACACACTGAAGGTAAACGCCAAAACAGATTTTTCTCAATTTATAATCCCTATCACCTTTTAACCGGTGTATTGGTACCTGATTCTTTCCTGCTTTGTCGCATCATGGCCCTGGTATTCTTAGATTGTGACTTCTGATGCTGCTTTACCGCTTTATGATACTCTTTTTCGGCTTGTTTCTGTTTCCTTTCCCTGTCAGCATTGATTTTTTTCTGGTTGACTTTATGTTCCTGGGCCTGAACTCCGGGCATACTTATAATGCAAATCAACAACAAGCAAACCAGGTATTTAAGCCTGCTAAAATGCATACAAATTTGATTTTAAAACGTGGGTTCAGGGAATTACCTGCCACGAAAATACAAAATTCAATGAAACAGAGGCTGAAAACCTAACAATATTTATCCGGGTCAGGATAAATAAATAGAGTTTGTCTTTAAACTTAAAATGTTAATAAATACTGGGGGTTGGCATACTATCTGCAAAAAGTTCTGGGTAACTTCGAATCAAAGATACTGAATCCATGAAATTATTCAATGAGTTGCTTCTGA